>Ga0307472_100001066_pt1 | contig 10631 bp, 11 predicted proteins | sample atmos_gasesAM5C__2_FD_204582 | JGI IMG/M metagenome (GOLD analysis project Ga0307472, IMG submission 204582) | Hardwood forest soil microbial communities from Morgan-Monroe State Forest, Indiana, United States - atmos_gasesAM5C_05 | ecosystem: Environmental > Terrestrial > Soil > Temperate... | reverse complement strand
CTGGTTGAGTTGCAATGCATCCTCACTGATCTGCTCGATGCGCCGGGCGATGCCGTAACCGTGCAGCGGCCCCATGGTCTCCAGAGTCTTAAGAACCATCAGGTCCAGCGTGCCCTGTAGAATCCCCGGCTTCTCTTCTGGCATGTTCTCTCCTGTGGAGAATCAACAGGAGTATGCCTACAGTCCTGTGGAATGTCAACAGGAGAGAGAAATGGGCCTTCCTGTTTCTGGCTTGGCTGCTATCAAAATGGATGTGTCATTCCGAGCAGCGAGGAATCTGCTTTTCGGTTTTTAATTGTGTGAACGTCAATACTCTAGTGCAGCGCGGCAGCAAGCGTCTTCACGAGCAGCGGTTCTTGCTCTGGGAAAACCGTTCGCAAATCGAGGACAAGACGGTCTTCTTCCACCCGCGCAATGACGGAAATCCCGGCGGGCGCCCGGCGCAGGCGCTGCTCCAGCTTCGCCGCCGAGTAGCGCGCGCTGGCGATGCGAATCACTTTGCTCGGCAGCGATTGTGCCGGCGTCGAGCCGCCACCCGCGAGCGAAGCGCCGTCCACAACTTCAATCTCCACCTCGTCCAGCGGCAGCTCGGGACGCAGCTCGCGAATGAAATTCTCCGCGCGGCGCTTCAGCTCCTGCGGTGTCGCGCGAATCATGCGCATCACGGGGATTTCCTCCCACGCCGCGCGCAGGTATGTCCCTAGCGTGGCTTCCAGCGCGGCAATCGTAAGTTTGTCCACGCGCAGCGCGCGAAACAGCGGATGGCGCCGCACGCGCGCGATCAAATCCTTTTTTCCTGCGATGATGCCAGCCTGCGGCCCGCCAAGCAGCTTATCTCCGCTGAAGGTCACAAGGCCCACGCCGGCTTCCACACTTTGCCTCACCGTAGGCTCGGTAATGCCATGCTCCGCCAAATCCACGAGGCAGCCCGCACCCAAGTCCTCCACCAGCGGGATTCCCGTGCGCTGGCTCAGCGCCACAAGTTCTTCAAGAGAAGGTTTGTCCGTGAAGCCGGTCACTTTGAAATTCGAAGGATGCACGCGCAGCAGCAAGCGCGTTTTTTCACCGATGGCATTCTCATAGTCCGCCAGCCGTGTGCGGTTTGTCGTTCCCACTTCGCGCAACAGCGCGCCGCTCTGCTCCATGATTTCGGGAATGCGAAAGCCGTCGCCAATTTCAATCAGCTCTCCCCGCGAAACAATCACCTCGCCGCCGCGCGCAAGTGCTGCCAGCGTCACCAGCACGGCCGCTGCGCAGTTGTTCACCACAATGGCCGCTTCTGCTCCCGTGAGGCGCGTCAGGAGTTCGGAAGTGTGCACATCGCGTTTACCGCGCGCGCCTGCTTCCAGATCGTATTCGAGATTGGAATACTGCGTCGCCGCAAGCCGGAATTCCTCTACCACGCTTTCCGGCAGCGGCGCCCGCCCCAGGTTCGTGTGCAGAATCACGCCCGTGGCATTAATCACTGGCAAAAGCGAGCGCGCAAGAATCCGCTCTACCAGCGCCGTGATGCGCTCTTCCAGCGAAGCAGGGTCGCAGGCAACTGGAGAAATCTCGGCAAGAATAGCGGTCGCCACCTGCCCGGTGATGCGCGCGCGCAGGTCGTCCAGCACGGTGCGCGCGACCTCCACGACGAGGTTGCGATCCACGCGTTTCGAAAGCTCCGCCAGCCGCGGCTGCGCCAGCAATTCGTCCACCGACGGAATCTGCCGCAGCAATTCCGACTGTTCCGCGGAAATCGCGCGTTTAGTGTTAGACGCCATGCGAACATTTCAGCACAGAGCCGCCCGCCCGGCAATGCTTGAACTCGGCCAGGCCACCTTCAACCCGCATGGCCCGGTTTCCGCCGTATCGCATTCGAAGCATCTTTTCAGCACGCTTGTTGACGCTTTCGCTAGGTCGCCCTAGCATGGGGGTTCGGGAGATTTCCGCACGACATGGCAACCATTGACGAAGATCTCGGCCAGATCGAAAAGGACATCCGCCAGCTCAAAATCGAGTACGACCAGTATTTCGGCGGCGGCCGCAAGCGTCCTCCGACCGAAATCGAATGGCGTGTCGACCTTCTCGTCAAGCGCTATAACGAACGCGGCGGCGACATGAAATCTCACCAGCGCTTTCGCTTCAACAACCTCACGCAGACTTACGCAAAATATAAAGACATTTTCCGGAAGAAAACGAAGCAGAAGGAGGAGGGTACTATCCAGCGGCATTTCGGCGCGGCCGCGAAACAGATTGAGGCCGCACGCGCTAAAGAACAGGCCAAAGAAGAAGCCGTTGCCGCTGCGGCCGGAAATACCAAGGCCTTTCGCATGGTCTGCTCCCACCCCGAAAACGAGCCAGACAAGGTCGAGAAGTTGTATGAGGCTTTTCTGCAGGCGAAGCAACTGGCCGGAGAGCACACGGGAAGGCTGTCACGCTCCAGCTTCAATCAATTTGTCCAGAAGAAAACCAAAGAATTGCAGACGCAGAAAAACTGCAAAGACGTGGAATACGTCGTTGAAACCATAGACGGCCAGGTCAAACTCAAGGCCCTCGTAAAAACCTGAGGTTTTTCCAGCTTCGGCTTTTAGTTCCATTTTTCCTTTTCTTTTCTGCCTTCTGCTTTCAGCTCTTCTGCATTTTGCATTCTGCCTTCTCTTCAGATTTCCACATCGCCACTTTCCGAATCCGGGCCGGGCGCTTACACTGTTCTGCTTTTCTCTTTGCGGAGGGATTCATGGCGGTCGAGCGAGCGCTCATCAGCGTTTTTGACAAATCCGGAATCGTGGACTTCGCCAAGCGGCTCGCGGCGCTAAAGATCGAAATCCTCTCAACGGGCGGAACCGCCAAGCTGCTGCGTGAAAGCGGAGTTGCGGTGCGCGACGTTTCTGACTTCACCGGGTGGCCTGAAATGCTCGGCGGACGCGTGAAGACGCTGCATCCCAAAGTGCACGGTGGCCTGCTTTTCCGCCGCAAGCACGTTGACGATCAGAAACAAGCCAAGGAGCACGGCATTGCGCCGATCGATCTCGTCGTCGTTAACCTGTATCCCTTCGAAGCGACTGCCGCAAAACCCGGACTCACCGCCGAGGAACTCATCGAGAACATTGATATCGGCGGGCCGACGATGCTGCGTTCGGCCGCAAAGAATTTCGAGAGCGTGACAGTGGTCTGCGACCCCGCGGACTTCGAGCGAGTAGCGAAAGAAATCGAAGCCTCGGGCGACACCGCGCTGGCAACACGCCTCGACTTGGCGCGCAAAGTCTTTGCAACCACTTCGCGCTACGACGGAATGATCACCACGGAACTGGAGCGCCTCACGGCCAACGGAGATGTGGCGCTACAAACGAAACACACGCTTCCGGAGCGTGTGCACCTTGCGCTGCGCCGGCAGCAGGAATTGCGCTACGGAGAGAATCCGCACCAAGCCGCCGCGCTCTACGTTTCCGCGGGCCGCGCCCCCGAAGGATTGGCAGCGGCAAAGCAACTCCAAGGCAAGGAGCTTTCGTACAACAATTTCGTGGACCTCGAAGCGGCGCGCAGCTTAGCGGCGGAATTCAAGAATCCCGCAGCGGTCATCATCAAGCACAACAACCCGTGCGGCACGGCCGAACAAACAACGCTGCGGGATGCGTACTTGAAGGCGCTCGCGTGCGATCCGATTTCCGCGTTTGGCGGCGTGCTGGCCTTCAACCGCGAAGTGGACGCCGTGACAGCAGAAGAAGTGGCGAAGCTTTTTGTCGAATGTATCGCCGCGCCGGGATTCGCCCCCCACGCGAAAGAAATTTTTGCCGCAAAGAAAAATCTGCGTTTGCTGGAACTTCCTCCCGGCGGACTCGATCCGGAGCGCGAGCTACAGCTCAAGCGCATTCTTGGGGGAATGCTGGTTCAGCAGCCGGACTGCGGCGAGCGCAACGACAGCGAACTGCGCACCGTGACGAAACGCATGCCCACGGCCGAAGAGATGCACACCATGCGCTTCGCCTGGAAAGTCGCGAAGCATGTGAAGTCCAACGCCATCGTGTTCGCGAAAGACGGCGCGACCGTGGGCGTTGGCGCCGGGCAGATGAGCCGCGTAGACTCCGTGAAAATCGCCGTGATGAAGGCGCAATCGCCCCTCGCGGGAACCGTAGTTGCCTCCGACGCGTTCTTTCCCTTCCCCGATGGCGTCGAGGAAGCGGCCAAGGCTGGCGCGACCGCAGTGATTCAGCCGGGCGGCTCCGTGCGCGACCCGGACGTCATCGCCGCTGCCGACCGCCACGGCCTCGCAATGGTCTTTACCGGAATGCGCCACTTCCTGCACTGAACCGAAGTAATGAAGCAACGAAATAACGAACTACGGTCGGGCATCGCGCGGGAAGCAGAGTTTATTCCTGCCAATATGGCGCAAGAGGGCGCTTCGGATGCGCGTGACTTCTCTGTGTACTCTATGTTCGACTGTGGTGAAATTCTTCAGTCTGTGATTTCTTGCTTGCCTCGATCAAGCTTGCAAAAGCTTCGGAACTGAGGATCGCGAATGCAACACAATTTGCAAGACACCGTAGCGCTTTTAGCGCGCACTCCCGCGGCCCTCGATGCGCTCCTGCGCGGTCTGCCGGAAACGTGGACGCTCCAGAACGAAGGAGAAAAAACGTGGAGCGCGTTCGACATCGTCGGCCACCTGATCCACGGCGAACGCACGGATTGGATGCCGCGCGCAAGAATGATTTTGCAATTTGGCGAAAGTAAAGCGTTTGAGCCGTTCGATCGCTGGGCGCAGGAACGAGAAAGTCAGGGCAAGTCGCTCGCGCAATTACTGGATGAATTCGCCCGTTTGAGGTCAGAAAACTTGAACGAACTACGCGCGCTGAATCTAAAGCCCGAAGACCTCGCCCGCCGAGGACAGCATCCGGCCCTTGGTGTAGTGACTCTGTCGCAGTTGCTGGCGACCTGGGCCGCTCACGACTTGACGCATCTGCACCAAATCTCGCGCGTCATGGCTCACCAATACCGCGACGCTGTAGGTCCATGGAGCGCCTATCTTGGCGTGCTGCACTGCGCCAGCCACAGCGCGTAGTGACCTGATTCCGCCCGTCGCGGCAGAGGTTCGTGAGCCTTCCACGTCAATAGAAAGGACGCTCAACTTCCGCGAGCGGCCTTTTCCGCGGAGATACTTCCAACTGCGTACTCGTGCTAAGCCTTAGTTCGTCAACTCCACCACGCTGCGCGCCACGAAGACCGGCTGCCCGCTGACCGGGTCCTTCAGCACCAGGCCAACGACTCGCAGCGGATTCGTGGGATTGCTCGTGAGGTCGCTGAGTTGCATTAGCCCGCCGCCGAACCGCGTAAACGGCGTGACAAACACGGTGATCGGCCCATTGAACAGCACGCCTGCCAGCCCATTGGAGTTGAACTGGAACGTGTGCGCACCCACGTTTGTGCTGTTCGCCACCAGCGTGCCCGTGTGCCCTTCGTGCCGCAGCACGACGCGCTTTACCGTGACCGCTCCGTTGGTGAACGGCCCGCCAATGCTCACGTGCTGTCCCGGCGTCAACAGGGACGCGTTGAAAAACATATTCGTGAAACTGTTGTGCATCCAGTAGATGTAGAAGATTTCGTTGCCGGTCAGGTTGATGGTGGAAATCTGCCCGGAGTTGAAACCGGTTCCTGAGGGCAGGACGCTCCGCACGTACAGATCAAAATCCGTCGCGGTGCCGGTCTGCGGTTCCTCGAAGGTGACGAGGCCTCCGGCAAAGAAATGATCCTGCGAAAGGATGCCCACGGAGTCCGCAAGGAACGTCGCCGTCAAGCGGTCGAGCGTTCCCGAAAGCTCGATGATCGAATTGCTGGTGAAATCGTTGATGCTCTCGTTGTTTTCCCATTCCGTCTGACCATTCACGTTCACCGTGAACTGGTGCCCGTGCGGCCCCTGAATCACGAAGGAGTTGCCGGCAGCGTTCACGCTCACCACACCGGCAGCGAAATCATCAATGAACGCGTCGGCATCGCTCGGCGTGATGGCTTTCAGGTGGAGCACCGGCGTAACCGCTCCGGTGATCTGCCCCATGGCGTCCACGGCAATGGACTTGCGCAGATTGAACTCGAAACTCAGCCCAGTGATGTTTCCGGTGCTGACCATCAGGGGAGTAGCGAGGGGAATCGTCACACTGGAAGCCGTGAGCGTTACGGCGGGGCTGGTGGTCCCGTTCAGCGTGGTAACCGTCGGCCTCGTCGGAGGAGTCGTCTGCGGGGTCGCCACATTGAGGAAACTGATCTGCGGATTCGCAAGCGTCACCGTCACGCTGTTGTACGTGCCCCCGGGAATCGTGTTGATGTCCAGCAGAGTGTGCAAGCCGTTGAGCCGGGCGAAATCCACGGTTTGCGTTCCGGTCAAAACGGATTGGGAATTGTTATTCGCGTCCGTTACCGACAAGCCGGTAATGTCCACCTGAAACGACGGAAGTCAGAGTTGGAGTTGACGGACGTGCGGACGGCGCTGCGCCAGCCGTCGCCGCCGAAGGTGCCGCTGAATTCGTGTCCGGAGAGGTGGATGCATTGGACCATGACTTGGGCGAGGTAGGCGAGAGTGCGCGTGGTTTTGGCAGGGACGTGGCCGCGGACGGTGGCGGCGAAGAGGCGTCCGAGAGCGGTGTTGAGATCGCAAGCGGAAAGGTAGCGTCCGGAGAAGAAATGAGCGAATTCATGACCGAGGGTTTCGGCGGCGTTGGCGCGGTCGTGGCGGCGTACATGGAAAGAACAGAATAGAGGATGGCCGGACTGGCGCAGAGTGCGGCAGCGGCGCCCGTCGGAGAAAGTATAGGTACACAAAGACGCAGAACGAGTTGCAGACATGAGAGTCTCCTTAGAGTTGGATTTGAGATTCAGGATTCAAAAAGCAGAAAGCAGAAAAGAAAGAGCTCCCCGGCGGAGGCATCGATCAAAGCGGACGGTTGAGATCAGGCCGCAAAAGACACGGCCTTCAGGATGACAAGGCCACAGCGGGATTGCTTGAAGCTAGCGGCCTGCCTCGGAAGGCGGACCCTGTTCGGCATTCAAGGTGGGTTTGGTTACATACGCTATCCTCGGGCTGGTTATCGGCGCGTGCTTTGCTTTCTTTTCCATGATCGCGGGGTCGCTTGGGAGTTTGGCCGGATCCCAAGCCGGCGCGGGCGCGAGGGCGCTCGGATTAGGGATGGGATTAGGCGCGATTATTGTTGCCCCGATTTTATACGGGATTCTCGGCGGAATCGGAGCGGCGCTGGGAGCGGTGATCTACAACCTCGCGGCCGGGTGGGTCGGCGGACTCGAAGTGGATATCAACTAGGCCAACTGCCTTCAAGTTTTGCGTTCCCGGGCGCGAAGCGTTTATGCAGCCCTGAATCTTCGCGTCCCATCAGGCATCCAATGAGAACGGAATTGGGAAGCTTGGAAGTGTGCGCACGTGCGGCTGTAAAGGAAAAGAAATGGCATTGTTTGGGGATTTGGGGGACCGGAGGGAGTTGGAGAAGAAGGCGAAGGCCGAGGGGCGGCTGCCGCCGGGGCAGTCGCTGACGCTGAAGTGGCCGGTGCTGCATTACGGGAGCGTGCCGGCGTTTGATGCGGCGAAATGGGACTTTAAGATTTCGGGCTTAGTCGAAGAGCCGAAACGGCTGATGTGGGATGAGTTTCGGGCGCTGCCGCAGACGGAAGTGACTTCGGATTTTCATTGCGTGACGCGGTGGAGCCGGCTGGACAACCGGTGGAGAGGCGTGCTCTTCACAGAGGTGCTGAAGCTGGTGAAGCCGAAGCCGGGCGCGGAGTTTGCGCTGGTGCTGGCGGAAGAGGGCTACACGGCGAATGTGCCGCTGGCGGATTTGTTGCGGCTCAATGTGTTGTTTGCGTTTGAACATGATGGCGCCCCGCTGGCACCGGAGCATGGCGGGCCCTTGCGGCTGGTGGTGCCGCATTTGTATGCGTGGAAGAGCGTGAAGTGGACGCGCGGATTTATGCTGTTGGACCATGACCGGCTGGGATTCTGGGAGAGGAACGGGTATCACGCGTATGGGGATCCTTGGAAAGAGCAGAGGTATTCGGAGAGATAAAGCAGAAAGCAGATCCCTCGCCCCCGTTCGCAAACGGCGCGACCGGGTTCGGGATGACAGCGAAAAGGCAGAAGGCAGGATACAAGCCGATAGTTGACTGCTCACAACCGACAGCCTGAAGAGGAACAGCGAGAAGAAGGTTTAACACAGAGGGCGCAGAGGACACAGAGCGCACGGAGAGAGCCAGAAGGCAGATAGAAGCCAGAGTCGAAGGAAACCGCGGATACTTGATTCAGTAGATGTCCAAATCGTGCCCAATGACGAACTTCCCGCGATAAGTCTTCTCCACCTCCGCCTTTAGTTGTTCGTCCGGGGTGCGTCCGGAAAGGTGATACAAGATGAGCAGTCCCGGCTTCGCGCGATTAGCGATGTCCGCAAGTTCCGCGGTGGAGGTGTGATACTTGGAACTGTACAAGGGCCAATCGGGCATTGCCGGCACGGTTGTTGTGGCCCGTGAATACGTCTCGTGAATCAGCACGTCGCAAGGGCGGCAGTGCGCGATTAACTCTTCACTGGGACTGGTGTCCCCGGAGATGACAATGCTGCGTCCGGGCGTATCAAAGCGATAGCCAAACGCCTGTGGCCATTGCCCGTGAGGGACGGGAAACGCGGTGACCTTGACCTTTTCGTCTTCGAAGATGACGCCGGGTTTCACGTCGTGGGCGTGAACTGCAAGAGGCTTCCTTTGCTCCAATCCGGTCGTCCGAATCTCGATATCGCGGTGCCACGCTTCCATGACGTGCTGGGTCATTTCCTCGATTCCTTCTGGTCCGTAAATGTTCAGTTCCGGGCGGCCCATGACCCAGGGAGTAAAAATCAGGTCGGGGTATCCAGCGGTGTGGTCGGAATGCAAATGCGTGACAAAAGCCACGGTTAGCTTGGTTGGCTCGAGGGCTGAAATCCCCTTTGCGGCCGCGGCTGCCGCGCGCCTCACCACTCCTGGACCGAAATCGACCAGATAAGCCTGCTCGCCAACGACAATCGCGGTGGCGGGACCGGATCTCTCCGGCAGCGGGCGGGGCGTGCCTGTTCCGAGAAGCACGACTTTTGTTTCCGCGGGCCGGTCCGTCCCGAACCCACATAGAGTCAGCGCAGCGCATAGCCCGGCCGCGATGCTAAGCAGGAAACGACGCATAGTTTGCCCTCCTTCTATGACCGCTAAGAGACTAATGCCGTCGAGGGCGGATATGCCAGCCTGCTTTTCTGTGAGGCTCTGGCATGCGACATTTGGAATATTGCTTGACAGACCCTCGTTTGGCTCGTAGGAAGGGGCGTGAAAAGCTGGGGAGCAAGCGGGAAGGGAGAGAGCAGGATGAATTCGCAGAAGCAATTGGCCAATAGGCGGGATTTTCTACACAACTCGGCGGCTTTCGCGTTAACGGGAATTGCCGGCAGGCATTTGATTGAGCAAGTCGGCGAGCAGGAGGTGACCGGCGGGGGGCAAGGGGCGGCGTTTACGGCAAGGCAGGAAGAGCGGCGGAAGGAATTGTGGAGCTTGCTGGGGGATCTGCCCACGCAGCATGTGCCGGGGCCGGTCAAGGTGGTGAGTCGCGAAAAGCAGGAGGGGTACACGCTGGAGCGACTGGTTCTGGACTTGAACGGCATGGAGCCGGTTCCGGCGCTCTTGCTGATTCCCGACAAGCGGGAGGCGCGGGCGCCGGGGCTGCTGTACATCCATTGGCACGGCGGAATGTACGACCTGGGCAAGGAGATGCTGCTCAAGGGAGTGAGTGTGGCCCCGGCGTACGCTCCGGTGTGCGCAGAGAAAGGAATCGTGACGCTGGCGATTGATAGTTGGTGCTTTGGCGAGCGGAAGCACGAAAAGGTCGGCCGAACGGGAGAAGAAAACGCGTTTAAAGAGATGCTTTGGAAGGGGCGAGTGCTGTACGGAATGATGATGTTCGACGAGTTTCGCGCGTTCGATTATTTGGCGCACCGGCCGGAAGTGGATCCGCAGCGACTGGGAGTTTTGGGGATGTCCATGGGCTCGACGAAGGCCTGGTGGCTGGCGGCGCTGGAGCCGCGCGTGAAAGTTTGCATGGATGTGTGCTGCTTGACGGACTTCGAAGAGCTGATCAAAGCGGATGGATTGAGCGGACACGGAATCTTTTACTACGTGCCGTCGCTGCTGAAACATTTTCAGACGGCGGAGATCAATGAGTTGATTGTGCCGCGGGCGCATTTGAGCGTAAACGGGCGGCTGGACGAACTGACACCGCCAAAGGGCGTAGAGAAGATTCGCGATTATTTGATGCCGCTATACCGGAAATATGGGAAGGAAGCAGACTGCCACATTGAATTGTTTGACTGCGCGCATGTGGAGCTGCCGGAAATGCGAAAGCTGATTTTGGAATGGATGGACCGGTATCTAGTGGAAAACCCAAGAGCTTAGTCCCAAGCCTCAGGACCTTCCTCTTGGCGTGACCAATTCGATTGTGGATCGTCTTAGTCTTTAACCAGTCTGCCGGGTTGTGGAACAAAAAGCGGAAAGTGACGTATTCACGACTGAAGACGACGGGTTGCCCAAAAGACAGGTCCAAAGGAGAGCCGCCGATAAATCCTGAGCGGAGGCGCTTTTCATGAGCTTCA
>Ga0307472_100001064_pt1 | contig 10647 bp, 11 predicted proteins | sample atmos_gasesAM5C__2_FD_204582 | JGI IMG/M metagenome (GOLD analysis project Ga0307472, IMG submission 204582) | Hardwood forest soil microbial communities from Morgan-Monroe State Forest, Indiana, United States - atmos_gasesAM5C_05 | ecosystem: Environmental > Terrestrial > Soil > Temperate... | reverse complement strand
AATCCTACTACGCAGTCGTCCCATGTGAACGTCCACGAGATTGGACTGCGGGACAAACTTGTAATTCCAGATCTCCTTAAAAAGCGTTGCTCTCGTCAGCACATGGCCTTTGCGCCGCATCATGAATTCGAGCAGACAGAATTCGCGCGGCCGCAGATCAATCTTACGTTCGTCGCGTTTGACGATGCGTGTCAAAAGGTCGAGCTGCAATGGGCCGACGGTCAGGATCGTTTCTCGGCTCTCGGTGGGTTGCCGGAGCAGCTGTTCTACTTTGGCAAGTAGCTCGGCAATGGTGGCGAGATTTGCCGGGTTTATGCTCGTCGGGGTGACGTCGGTCGCCAGCCGAAACCTGGCCGACGGGTTCTCGAGCAAGTCGTTGCCAAACATCGCGGTTCTCCTGTCCAATTTCTTGCACGGGTATGGCCTTAGCTGCCTTTTCCTTCTTGGAAGAGCGTGCTGCCAATAGGATGTCTCAGCCCCGTTCTGGGACTTTCCCTCCTTGCTCCGTGTGGGTGCGCGTTCGTTGTTGTTCCAAAGGCAGGCGAAATCCAAGCAAGCCCCCTCGCGAACGCGCAGCCGCTGACCTGCACCGTTATCCATGAAGGAAGGTGGAGCGCGCACGCCGTTCATCTCGGCAAGCACGTACCAGTATGCGCAGGAATGACAAATTCAACTTGGGAGACCTTTGGTACGCGATCTGAATGCGCAGAATCGTCATGCGCCTACGCAAAAAATTGTGAAAAAGAAAATATGACCGCTTGGTGCTGTCAGGGTGCTGTCAGCCGAAATCGTGGCAGGAGTCGGTCGAGCTAACCCGCTGATATCATGGTGGGCGCTGTAGGGATTGAACCTACGACCTCTCCCGTGTGAAGGGAACGCTCTCCCGCTGAGCTAAGCGCCCGTATTCAATGGTGTAATGAGTGCCCCCGGGGCAAGTCAAGCAAGCCGCCGTGCGCTCGGCAATGTGTCTCCACGCGCCGTACCGTCGATCCAATCCGGCGCCCGCAGCGTGTCAGCGTGGTGGCGCGGGGAACGCAGCGGCGGCGGCCGGCGCAGGTGTCGGGGCCGGTGTGGGTGGCGGCTTGACGGCGCTGATGCGCGGACGCGTCGGCGGCTTCTTGTGGGCGGACGGCGGTGCCGGCTCGAGCGCCGCGAAGATCGGGTCGGGCACCACGCGTGGGCCGACGAGCGCGCTGCTGGCGAATTCGGAATCGCCGCGCGGATCGTCGGGTGGAAACACGCGCGCCGACACGCTCTGCGGCAGGTAGCCGTTGAGGGCGAAATTCACCGTGAAGTCCCCGGCGGCGGCGACGTTCAACGAGCACGGCGTGCGGCATCCCTGTCCGCCCGGCGCTTTCGCTTCGGCGCCCGGCGGCTCGGATTCGACGCGCACCACCGTGTTGATCGTCGAGGGCTTCGAGGACATGAAATCCATGCTTGGCACGGAAAATGATCCGCAGGCGGCAAGCGTGAGGCCGCATGCCACAACGACGATAGCTCGGCTCATAGTTGTAACCCGTTCACACCTGAAACGGCCGAGGGCCGCCCATCTCACCCCGGCGAGGACCATACGAATGCGGCGATAGCCGCGCAACGGCATTGCGCGGCATCGCCGCAAAACATCCCGGCAGGTCACAAATGTTTGTGGCTGCAGGACTTTAGCCTGGGGGTATTTGAGAACCAAATGGGGAAAAGTGGCGTCGGGCGGCGTGCCGAGCGGACCAAACCGAAAATTGTCCGCGTGTCGGCCTACACGCCGGGATGATAAAGGCCATACACCAGCGGTGGCAGGTGCGCGAAGTGGCCGATGATCTTGTCGGGGCCGAACGACGACACCGGCGCGTCGGTATAGCCGAAGTCGACGGCGATGATCGGCACGCCGGCCGCGCGCGCGGTCGAGATGTCGGTCAGCGAGTCGCCGACCATCACCGCCCGGTCGACCACGCCGCCGCCGGCGCGGATGGTCTTCCGCAAAATCAGTGGGTCGGGCTTCTGTACGCCGAACGTATCCTGGCCGCAGATCGCAGCGAACCGATGCTCGAGGCCAAGCGCGTTGAGCAGGCGGACCGACAGCCATTCCAGCTTGTTGGTGCACACGGTGAGAACGCAGCCGCTTTGCGCCAGGTCGTCGAGCGCGCCTTCGAGACCGGGAAACGGCCGCGACCTGTCGGCAATATGGTCGGCGTAATAGGCGACGAAATCGGCATAGAGCCGGTTGATCTCCTCGGCGGGGCTGTGGCGGCCGTGCGCGGCGAGGCCGCCCTCGATCAGGCGCTTCGCGCCGCCGCCGATCATCGGCCGCGCGACATCGAACGGGACCGCGCTCAACCCTTCGCGCGCGAGCACGGCATTGAGCGCGTCGACGAGGTCGGGCGCAGTGTCGACGAGCGTTCCATCGAGGTCGAAGACGACGGTCGTGGCGACCATGGTAGGCGATCGCTAAAGGGCAACAGCCGATAAAGCAAGCGCAGGCCCGCCGACATCATTTTCTGGCGGAAAACCGGTACCCACCCCGGATCAGGCTTTTCCAGAAAATGCGCTAGGCGCGCGTCAGGATCGCAGGTAGTAGATGGCGGCCCGATTCCCGCCGCCGGACCCTTTAGCCACCGCCATGGATGTCGAAGCCCTCAAACGCGAAGCAGCCCGCCGCGCGCTCGAATTCGTGCAGCCAGGCATGCGGCTTGGTCTCGGCACCGGCTCGACCGCCCGGCACTTCGTCGAGCTTCTCGGTGAACGCGTCCGTGCCGGCCTCGACGTGCTGTGCGTGCCGACGTCGGAGGCGACCCGCGCCGACGCCGAGCGCCTCGGCATTGCGCTCTCGACGCTCGACGAGACGCCCGCGCTCGATGTCACGGTCGACGGCGCCGATGAGATCGCCGCCGACCTCAACGTGATCAAGGGCGGCGGCGGGGCGCTGCTGCGCGAGAAGATCGTCGCCTCAGCTACCGCGCGGATGATCGTGATCGCCGATGAATCCAAATGGGTGGCGGTGCTCGGCCGTTTCCCGCTACCGATCGAGGTGGTGCCGTTCGGCCTGACCGTGACCCACCGGGCGGTGGAAGCGGCGGCGGCCGCGGCGGATTGCCCGGGCCGGGTGATATTGCGCCGCGGCAAGGACGGCCATGCTTTCGTCACGGATGGCGGCCACCTCATCCTCGATGCCGCGCTCGACAAGATCACCGATCCGCCGGTGCTCGCGGGCAGGCTCAACGCAATCCCCGGCGTCGTCGAACACGGACTGTTCATCGGCCTGGCACAGACCGCCATCCTTGCCGGCCCCGGTGGCATACGCATCGTCGAGCGGGCCTGATACCATCCTGTCAAAGGAGTAGCCCATGACCGTCATCACATCCTCCCGCCTTGCGCTTGTCGCCGGCCTGGTGGTGAGCTTCGCCTTCGCCGCTCCCGTGCGCGCCCAGCAACCACCGTCCGCCGGGGCCATCCTGCTGGCGAAGGACGTCGTGACGCAGAAGGGAGCGATGGTGATGTTCGATCCGCTCATTCCCGGCGTGGTCGAGACCGCCAAGAACGTCTTCCTGCAGCAGAACCCCATGCTGCAGAAGGACCTCAACGAGGTCGCCGCGCTGTTGCGCAATAATCTCGATTCCCGGCGCAGCGAGCTGCTCAACGAAGTCGCGCGCGTCTATGCCGCGCGTTTCACCGAGCAGGAGCTCAAGGACATCTCTGCTTTCTACAAGACGCCGCTCGGCCGCAAGATGGTCACCGAGGAACCCAAGGCGTTGCAGGATTCGCTCTTAGCCGCGCAGACCTGGGCCGATGCTCTCTCGCGCGAGGTGTTCGATCGGTTCCGCGACGAGATGAAGAAGAAAGGTCACAATCTGTGACCGCTGCGTCTGCGTCGCAGCCCGACGTTGATCTGTTTGTCGTAGGAGGTGGGTCGGGAGGGGTACGCGCCGCGCGCATCGCCGCCGGTTACGGTGCACGGGTGATGGTCGCGGAGGAGTTCCGCATCGGCGGCACCTGCGTTATCCGCGGCTGCATACCGAAGAAGCTGCTAGTCTACGCCTCGCGCTTCTCCTATGAATTCGCGGATGCCGTCGGTTTCGGCTGGACGCTGCCGCAGCCCGTGTTCGATTGGCCGACCCTGATCGCCAACAAGGACATAGAGATCGCGCGCCTCGAAGCAGCCTATGTCGCCAATCTGCAAAAGTCAGGCGTCGAGATCGTCAAGAGCCGCGCCGTGTTCGAGGATGCGCATACGATCCGGATCGTCGCGACCGGAGCACGGATCCGTGCGGCCAACGTTCTCATTGCCACGGGCGCCGCGCCGTATCACGGCGCCGCCATCTCCGGCATCGAGCACGTCATCTCGTCCAACGAGGCCTTCCTTCTGCCCGAGCTGCCGCGCCGCGTGGTGATCCAGGGCGGGGCCTATATCGCCGTCGAGTTCGCCAGCATCTTCGCCGGCCTCGGCGCGCAGGTGACGCTGGTCTATCGCGGCAGCAACGTGCTGCGCGGTTTCGATGAGGATGTGCGGGCGCATCTGCACGGCGAGATGGAAAAGCGCGGCATGACGATCATCACCGGCCAGACGGTCGCCGCGGTTGACAAGGCGAAAGGCGCATTCGCGGCGCGGCTGTCGGACGGCCGCGTGATCGAGGCGGACCGCGTGATGTTTGCGGTGGGCAGGCATCCGAATACGGCCGGGCTCGGCCTGGAGGCCGCCGGCGTGCAGACGGGACACCAGGGACGGATCGAGGTCGATCGTTATTCGCGGACGTCGGTCCCGCACGTCTACGCCGTGGGCGACGTCACCCACCGCATCAACCTGACGCCGGTTGCGATCCGCGAAGGCCACGCCTTCGCCGACACGGTGTTCGGCAACGTGCCGACGGCGGTCGATCACACCAACGTGCCGACGGCGGTATTTTCCGAACCCGAGGTCGGCGTGGTCGGACTGACCGAGACGGTGGCGAGGAATCTTCACAACCGCGTCGACATCTACAAGACGACGTTCCGCCCGCTGAAGGCGACGCTGTCGGGACGCGACACGCGCATGCTGATGAAGCTCGTGGTCGACGGTGCGAGCGGCCGCGTGCTCGGATGCCACATCGTCGGAGAAGGCGCGGCCGAGATGATCCAGGTCCTCGGCATCGCGGTGAAGATGGGCACGACCAAGGCCCAGTTCGACGCCGCGATGGCGCTGCACCCGACGGCGGCGGAAGAACTCGTTACCATGCGACATCCGACAGCAAGCCATCAGCGCGCGTCTGCTCAATAACGATTTATCGATTTTTCCAGCTTGCCCCAGCGTTTGGGCTGCGCGCAAACGTCACAGCGCCCGACTTTGCGTTGACTCGTCATCCATCGCTCCCGAAAATTCTGGCGTGCGTTCGACAGATTCGATCGCGGGGGAGGGGAAAATGATCTTACGTTTGACAGCCGCTACGTTATTTGCCGTGTTTTGCCTCGGAATGCCGTTTGCGAGCGACGGCGCCTTGGCCGCAGCCAAGATGAAGCAGGCCACCATCTGTCCAACCGCCAAGATCACGCAATGTCTCGGGCCCAACACGGCGCGCTGTACGCGCAAGAATTCGTGCGGCGCCTGCGCGCAGTGGAGCTGCACGCCGGTATTCTTCCCGCCGATCGCGGCGCAGTAGGCACTAGCGCGCGCCCCGCGCTCTGGCTTCTGTCTCATCCGCACGCAGCCAGTCGGCGGCGGCGCGCCATAGCGTTTGGCGATTTTCAGGACGGAAGAACCCGAAATGGCCGATGCGCGGCACGCCGATGTCGCGTGGGTGGATGTCCAGCCGTTCGGGCGTGGTGCCGGTGAAGCCGGAGCAGAGCAGATCGACCGCCGGTGCCGTGGCCCACGGATCGTCGGTGAGACAGATAGCGCGCAGCGGACCGCGGTAGCGCGGGAAGTTCGCCAGCGCCTCGAGCGTCGGATCGTCGAAGAAATAGCGCGGCTTCATCACCCAGCCGGTCCATTCGAGAAAGACGCCTTTCGGGATGTCCTCGCCGATGCCGGTCCAGCCCGGCACGTAGCCCATCGCGTGCGCGATCGCGCTGCCGACGATACGCATCATCACATAGACGCGGTATTTCTCCGGCGCGTGGAACAGCCGCCAATGGCCCGCCTGGGCGGCAATGAGAAGGGCGCGCGAAATCTCGCCGTTGTTGGGCGCGAGCCCGATGGCCTGGCCGCCGAAGGAATGGCCGACGGCCACCAGCGGAACGTCGGGCCATGCTCGTCGGGCGTGATCGATCGCCGCGGCGGTGTCGAGCGCCGCCCAATCGCGCATGCGCACGGCAAAGCCGGCAAGCGAGGCCGGCCGCGAACCGGCGACGCCGCGATAGTCGTAGGTGACGGCGGCAAAGCCGTGCTCAGCGAGATAAGCGGCGAAGCCGCGATAGATCTTGCGCGGCACGGCGGTCGCCGAATTGATCAGCACGGCCGCGCGCGGGCGGCTGGCCGGCACGACCATCGTTGCCGCGAGCGGATAGCCGTCGCGCGCGGCGATGGTGATGTCCTCGATGACCGGGTCCGCGATCACGGCTGCTTCCACGGCGGGCATGGGCGGCGCAGACGACCACGTTCAATTGCCTGGAAAATAGACGACATCAGCTTCCCGGCACGATGACGTAGTTGCTAAATCCGCCGTTGCGGTCCTTGAGCCCCGATATCGCGCTGTTGATGTCCGCGAGCGCAAAGCGCTGATGCTCGAACACCTCGAGATGAAGCGTGCCGACCCGCGCCATCTCTGCCATGTCCTGGCATTGCGCCGCCGTCGACCAGTTCGATCCGATCAGCTGGATCTGTTCGTCCATCAGCCAATGGATGTCGACCGGCACGGTCTCCGCGACCGCGCCGACGTTGACCGCCTTGCCGCCGCGGCGGACGGCGCGCAACGCTTCGACCATGGTGCTCGCCGGGGCGCCCGGCCCGAGCGCGCTGATCATGAAGTCGACGCCTTCGCCGTTGGTCAGCGATTTCGCCCATTGGTCGGTCGGCCGCTCGCCGAGCGACAGCACCTCGATGCGATGCGGCGCGAGCGCCTTGACGCGGCCGAGCAGGTCGCGGTTGCGGCCGGTGCCCAGGATCCGGGTGATACCCATGGCGAGGCCAAGCAGCGCGGCACCAAGCCCGAGCGTGCCACTGATGCCGTCGACCAGCATCGACTGGCCCGGCATCGCGCCGGCTTTCTTCATCGCACCGTAGGACGTCCCGAGATATCCGAACCGTGCCGCCTGTTCGAACGTGACGTTGTCGGGAAGATCGACCAGCGCGTATTGCGGCGCCGTCATGTACTCGCAAAACCCGCCATAGGGATAGAGATCGTAGATTTTCTGCGAGTCGGGGCCGAAGCCGAAATAGCCGTTGAAGGTGAAATAGCTGCAGCGGCTACGCTCGCCGCTGCGGCACATCTGGCAGGCGTCGCACGAGCGCAGCGGATTGACATAGACGCGCTGCCCCTTGCGCACGCCGACGACGCGCTCGCCGACATCGGCGACGATGCCGGCCGGATCGAGACCGAAGATCGCCGGCAGTTTCGGCAGCGGCAGATGCGCAAACCACGTGGTCCAGTTGGCCAGCACATTGCCGAGATTGGGCACCATGCCGCAGGCCTTCACTTCGACCAGGACGTCGCTCGAAGCGGGCTTGGGAACCGGGATCGTGTCGATCGTCATCGGGCTGCCGACCTCGTGCATGCGTGCCGCGCGCATGGTCTGCTTCATGACGTCGTTTCCCCTTCTGCTTTTTGCAGGCGCGGATTTTTGCGGACGTATCGTGCTTCGCGCGATACGTGACGGAGCGGCGCCGTCTATTTGAGAAACGCTAATATATTCGACAAATTGTTCAACGCCGAAACATGCGATATGGAAATTGCGCATGATCCGCTCGCGATCGGTCGAGACGCAGCGGCCAAGGCACCGTTAGCCCGGAGAATGCCGATGAAGATCCGACGCGTGGTCACCGGATACGATGATCGGGGAAGGGCGGTGGTCGCCGCCGACGGCGCGCCGCCCTGGAGCAAGGAGTTCGAGCATACTCCGGGCTTCGGATCGAACCTGGTGTGGTCGACGCCGGCCCCTCCGGTCGTTCCGGTCGACAGGGTCGATCCCACGCTCGCCGTCACGACCTTCATCCCGGCGCCCGGCGAAACGCGCTTGCTCGTCGTAACGTTCCCTCCGGACTCGGTGATGGCCGAACCGGCGTTCGATTTTGCCGCCGCCGGCAAGGAGCATGCCGAGCAATCGCCCGGCCTGGCCGAGGCGTTCGAGCCTGACAATCCCGGCATGCACACGACGCCGACGGTCGATTACGGCATCGTGCTCGACGGTGAGATCTGGCTCGAGCTCGACGACGGCAACACGGTGCATCTCGGATGTCACGACGTGGTCGTGCAGAACGGTACGCGCCACGCCTGGCGCAACAAGGGCAACAAGCCGGCGACGCTGGCCTTCATGCTGATCGGCGCGCGCAAGTCCGGAACCAACTGAAGTATCCAGCGCGCGCTACTCGATCCGGATATTGCGCTGCCTGATCGCCTGGGCGTCGCGTTCGGCTGCTTCGTCAGCGTAAGCTGCGAACTCTTCCGGCGTACCGCCGCCCGCTTCCCACCCGTATTCCTTGAGTCGGGCGCCCATCTCCGGGCTGCGAATGAGGCGCGTCAACTCGGCCGCCAGCTTGTCGACGATTGCTTTCGGTGTCCCGGCGCGGACGAAGGCACCGAACCAGGTGCCTTGGTCGAAGCCCGGATAGCCCGCTTCGGCGAAGGTCGGCAGGTCTGGCAGCGCGGCGTTTCGCTTCGGCGCCATGATGGCGAGGGCGCCGACCTTGCCGGTCTCGATCAGCTGTTTCGAGGAGCCGAATTCGCCGATCGCCGAGGGAATGTGGCCGCCCGCGACATCGTTCATGGCGGGCGCGACGCCGCGATAGGCGACGTGCTGGAACTGGGTCCCGTACTTCAGATTGAAGACCTCGATGTGAACATGCTGCGGCGAGCCGACGCCCGAGGTGCCGTAGGACAGGGGATTGCTTTTGGCGTAGTCGACGAGGTCCTTGAGTGTGTGGAACGGCTGGCCGGGAGCCACGAGCCAGACGAACGGCGAACTGATCAGCAGGGTAACCGGCGTGAAGTCGCGCACCGGGTCGTATTTCGGCTTGCTGAAGAGCTCCCGGACCACCATGTGGGTTGGCACGGTGATCAGCACGGTATAGCCATCCGCCGGCTGCTGCGCGACATATTCGCCGGCCAGCGTTCCGGCGACGCCCGGCCGGTTCTCGATGACCACGGGCTGGCCCCAGGAGGCATTGAGGCTCTGCCCGACCAGCCGCGCGAGAAGATCGACGCCGCCGCCGGGCGGGAACGGCACGATCAAATGGATCGACTTGGTGGGATAGTCCGCGGTTTGTGCCTGCGCCGCCGGCGAGCGGGCCGCCGTTGCGGCCGCCAGCGCAATAACGAGCGCACAAAGGTTCCTCCTGGCTGCGTACATGCGTCATCCTCCGTCGTCGTCGGGCAGTGCCGACATGTTTTTCCATCTCGGTCGGCCTGGGATTCACGGCCAGGGCAGCTTTCAGCGTTTGGCCGCGCCGCGCCCGAGCACCTTGGCAATGTTGTCGACCGTCCGGCGGATGTGCTTCTCGGCGAGGTCGCAGGCTTTGGCGACGTTGCGCGCCAGCGCCGCATCGGCAAGCTGCTGGTGCTCGACATTGACGTCGCGCGGCGAGCGCCGGTGGGTGCGGCCGAGGCTGCGATAGCGCTCGGCCTGATCGAACAAGGTGCTGCGAAAATGCAGGAGCCAGGGCGAGCGACAGCCGCTGACCAGCGCCTGATGGAACCGCCGGTGCCGCGCCGGCCACTCGGCCGACCGGGTGACCGGCGCGTCGCCGGTCCCCAATTTGAGCAGGAGATGCAGTGCGGTGACGATCTCAGCCTCCCACGCCTCGTCGCCGTGCTTGATCGCGTCCGACATCGCCCGGACCTCGAATTGGATGCGCAATTCGGTGATGTCGCGGAGGTCGGCGACCGAGACCGGCGCGACCGAAAAGCCGCGATTCATCGCGGACCGCACCAGGCCCTCCGACAGAAGATGGAGCAGGGCTTCACGCAGCGTCCCGACGCTGGCGTCGTAGCGCGCGCGCAATTCGTCGATCTTGAGCCGCTGCCCGGGCTCGAACTGGCCGGAGAGGATGTCCTCGCGCATATGGCGCAGCACGTCGAAGGCGGCCGGCTCCCGGTCGGCCGCTCCCTTTGGCGCGCTGGTGACGAGGATCGCCCCGTTCTCGGCAATGCCCTGTGGGAGAAGCGGCGTTTTGCGCTGCACCGGTCTGTTCAAAGCCATGGCAGTGTTCCTGATATGTCGGTTGAGGTGCGCTAGGAGCCGGGTTTCCCGGCCGCCAGCATGTCGATGAATTCCTGCGCCTTGAGCACGCCGGTCGACAGGACGCGCAACGTCATCAAGGCCGCATCGTGATAGGCGCGATCGGACGAACAACAGCAGTCTTCGAGCAGGAAGGTCCGGAAGCCGTATTGGACGGCGTCACGGATAGTATGATCGACCGCGACGTTGGTAGCGACGCCGGTGACCGCGATGGTGTCGATGCCGTGTCCGATCAGGATGTCGAGCAGGTCGGTGCCGTAGAACGAGCTGATGCGGCTGTGCGTCACGACAGCA
>Ga0307472_100001063_pt1 | contig 10650 bp, 11 predicted proteins | sample atmos_gasesAM5C__2_FD_204582 | JGI IMG/M metagenome (GOLD analysis project Ga0307472, IMG submission 204582) | Hardwood forest soil microbial communities from Morgan-Monroe State Forest, Indiana, United States - atmos_gasesAM5C_05 | ecosystem: Environmental > Terrestrial > Soil > Temperate... | reverse complement strand
TGGCGGTCTGCGGATCGCGTAGCACGAAGCATTTTTGGTTGTTGCGGATGGTGGCGCGGATCACTTCGTCGGGGATCGAGAGGAACGCGCGATCGAACGAGCCCATCAGCACCACCGGCCACTCGACCAGGCCGGCCACTTCGTCGAGCAGCGCCTGGTCCTCGACCAGTTCGAAGCTTTGCGCAAAGGCCAGGTTCTTGGCTTCGGCGAGGATGATCTCCCTGCGCCGTTCGCGATCGATCACGACCTTGGCGCGTTCGAGCTTGGACGCGTAATCGTCGAAGCGACGCACCGTGATGGCGTCAGGCGCAAGAAAGCGGTGGCCATAGGTCGTGTTGCCGGCGGCGATGCCGTCGACGTTGAACGCCACCACGTCCGGCTCCTCGGTCTCGGGGCCGAAGGTCGCGACGATCGCATGCAACGGCCGCACCCAGGCCAGCCGGCCGGTGCTCCAGCGCATGGACTTCGGCCACGGGAAGGTGCGCACGATGACCGGCAGGAACTCGGCCAGCACCTCGATCGCCGGCCGGCCCGGTTTGTCGATCAACGCCACGTAGAAGTCGCCTTTCTTGGGGTCCTTCTGCACCGTCGCCTCGTCGATCGAGCCGAGCCCCGCGCTTTTCAGGAATCCGTGGATGGCGCCGGCAGGTGCACCGACGCGCGGGCCCTTCTTCTCTTCCTTGAGGTCAGGCTGCTTTGCCGGCACGCCATGCACGACCAAGGCGAGCCGCCGCGGCGTCACAAACGCCTTGGCACCCTCGTAGACCAGCCCGGCTTCGACCAGCCTGTCAGTGACCATCTTGCGTAAGTCGTCGGCCGCGCGCGCCTGCATGCGCGCCGGGATTTCTTCGGAAAACAGTTCAAACAGGAGATCGGGCATCAGTGGTGCTCAGGCGAGCCCCTGGAGGGAGGAGGCTCGGCGCGCCAAGCGCGCCTGGGTGGGGTGAACGTCGGATTGCGCGCCCAACGTCGGCAACCGACGCAGATGTCTCCAGAGCCGGCCGTCAGCATCGGTCGCATCGTTGCGCAACCGACGAGCCGTCGCACGGCGAAAGCGGTCGATCGGACTTCGATTCGTCACGACCGTTCACCCCAGCCCGCCTGCCTTCGCTGCGCTACGGCAGGCGACCCGCCCCTTTCAGGGCAGTGTGACGTGCGCCGGTGGTTGCGGCGCGGCCGACACGACGCGCTCATGCGCTCGTCCCTCCGCCTTCGGTCGCCAGCCATGCCTCGCCGCACGCTTTCGCCAGCTCGCGCACGCGCAGGATGTAGCTCTGCCGTTCGGTCACTGAGATCACGCCGCGCGCGTCGAGCAGGTTGAACACGTGGCTCGCCTTGATGCACTGGTCGTAGGCCGGCAGCGCCATCAGGTGGCGATGCTTATTGCCGTCGGCCCAGCCGACCGCGAGATAACGCTGGCACGCCGCCTCCGCCATCCTGAACTGCGCGAACAGCATGTCGGTGTCGGAATACTCGAAATTGTGCCGCGAATATTCCTGCTCGGCTTGCAGAAAGACATCGCCGTAGGTCACCCGCCGCTCGCCGTCGCGGCCGTTGAAGTTGAGATCGAACACGCGATCGACGCCCTGCACGTACATGGCGAGGCGCTCGAGGCCGTAGGTCAGTTCGCCCGCGACCGGCGCGCATTCGAAGCCGGCGACCTGCTGGAAGTAAGTGAACTGCGAGACCTCCATGCCGTCGCACCAGCACTCCCAACCGAGCCCCCACGCGCCCAGCGTCGGGCTCTCCCAGTCGTCCTCGACGAAGCGGATGTCGTGGATCGTCGGATCGATGCCGATGGCGTAGAGCGATTGGAGATAGAGATCCTGGATGTCGGGGGGCGAGGGTTTCAGGATCACCTGGAACTGGTAGTAGTGCTGCAGCCGGTTCGGGTTCTCGCCGTAGCGACCGTCCTTCGGCCGGCGCGAGGGCTGGACATAGGCCGCGTTCCACGGCCTCGGCCCGAGCGCGCGCAAGGTGGTGGCCGGATGGAACGTGCCGGCGCCGACCTCCATATCGTAGGGCTGCAGGATGACGCAGCCGCGGTCCGCCCAGAAGCGTTGCAGCGCCAGGATCAGGCCCTGGAACGAGCGTTCCGGGCGCATGTGGGCGGGAAGGCTCTCGGCCATGCGCGATCAAGGTTTTTCATGAAATCCGAACGCGGCGCGGACCCTATCGGCGACCCGCCGGAGGGTCAAGCAAGCGGGAACGAAGAGCTTGGCCGACGGACACCCCCCGCGCTAGCTTGTCTGCCCGCCCGCACGAAACGGACACAGGGAGGGCCCGCGTGCCATTGAGCCGACTGAGCAGGATCACGACGACGATCGCACTTGCCGCGTCCGCATCGCTCATCGCACGCACCGCGCCTGCGCAGGACTATCCCACCCGCCCCATCCGCGTCGTCGTCGCCTTCGCCGCCGGCGGAACCACCGATTTCGTCGCCCGCCTGCTCGCCGATCGGATGAAGGGTCTACTCGGCCAGAGCGTCATCATCGACAACAAGCCGGGCGCCAACGGTGCGATCGCCGCCGAGAACGTGGCGAAGTCGGAGCCCGATGGCTACAGCCTGTTCCTGACCACGGTTGGCGCGGTCGCGATCAATCCCAGCCTGCGCAGCGATCTGCCCTATCGTCCGAGCCGGGATTTCGTGCCGGTCGGCCTCGTCGTCCGCAACACCACCGTGCTTGCGGTCAATCCGAGCCTTGGTGTGAATTCGGCGCACGAACTTGTAGCACTTGCGCGCGACAAGCCCGGCGCCATCACCATGGCGGTCACCGGCGTTGGCGCCATCTCGCACCTCGGGCTCGAGCTGTTCCAGTCGGCGGCCGGCGCGAAATTCCAATACGTGCCCTATCGCGGCGCGGCGCAGGCCCTGACCGATCTGCTCGGCGGCCAAGTCAACGGCATCTTCGCCGATGTGCCGGTCATGCTGTCGCAGATCAAGGCAGGCAAACTCAAGGTGCTCGGCGCGACGTCGGCCGTGCGATCCGATCTTCTGCCTGACGTGCCGACGCTGGTCGAACTCGGCTTCGCCGACACTGTCGCCGAAAACTGGCAAGGTGTGCTTGCGCCCGCCGCAACGCCGCCGGCCATCGTCGCCAAGCTCAACGGCGCCTTCGTTACCGCCGTCAACGATCCCGACGTCCGCCGCAAGCTCGCCGACAACGGCGTCACTGCCTCGCCCAGCTCGGCGGACGAATTCGGCGAACTGATCCGCAGCGAAACCGCACGCTGGGCCAAGGTGATCCGCGACAAGGGTATCAAGCCGGAATCGTGACGTGTGATGAACTGCAGCAGTGATCGGACGAGATCCGGAAAACCAGGGGAGGCCATCGTGACATTCTTCAGGCGATTGGGCGCAACGCTGTTCGCCACCAGCGCGCTCGTCCTGATCGGTACGCCGTGGGCGCAGGCGCAAGATTATCCGACGCGGCCAATCCGCATGGTGATCGCCTACCCGCCTGGCGGGCCGACCGATTTCGTTGGCCGCCTAATGGCGGAGAAGCTCAAGGACCTGCTCGGCCAGAGCGTGATCATCGAGAACAAGGCCGGCGCCTCCGGTACGATCGGCGCCGACTTTGTGGCCAAGGCCGAACCCGACGGGCACACCTTGTTCTTCACCACCGTCGGCGCGGTGGCGATCACGCCGCACATGCGCGCCAGCATGCCCTACGATGCCGTGAAGGATTTCGCGCCGGTCAGCCTGGTGGTGCGCAACACCACGGTGCTGGTCGTGCGTTCGGATTCGCCAGTCAAGTCGGCCAGGGATTTGGCGGCTCTGGCCAAGGAAAAGCCCGACACGATCCCTTTCGCCTCCACCGGTATCGGCACCACGCCGCACCTCGCACTCGAACTGTTCCAGTCGGCGGCGGGCGTGAAGTTCCTGCACGTTCCCTATCGCGGCGCGGCACCCGCGCTTACCGATCTGCTCGGCGGCCAGATGCAGGCGTTCTTCGCCGACGCGCCCGTACTGATGCCTCAGATCGAAGCCGGCAAGATCAGGCCGCTCGCCGCCGCGTCAGACCGACGCAATCCTGCGCTGCCCAATGTGCCGACGCTTGGCGAGCTCGGCTATCCTGACACGCAGTCGGACAACTGGTACGGCGTGCTTGCGCCGGCCAAGACACCGCCAGCCGTCATCGCCAAGCTCAACAAGGCAATCGCGACGGCGCTCGCCGATCCGGAGCTGCGCAGGAAGCTGGTCGATTCCGGCGCCATCCCGGCGGCAAACTCGCCGGACGAGTTCGGCACGCTGATCAAGGACGAGATGGAGCGCTGGGGCCGGGTCGTGCGCGAGAAAGGCATCAAGGAATCGTAGCGGCGCGACGACGCCGGCCTTGCGCGTTGCGATCGATGCGCAATCCTTCGTGATAACGTTAATGCACAGCTAAGCCCGAACGCCGCCCGCCGCCGGCAAAGCGGGGATTCGGCAGGTTTTCAAGGACTCGGGCCTGCTGACATTGCGCGACGAACCGAAACGGTCGCCCTCGGACATTTACAGGAAATTTGAAACGGCCGTCTAGCATTGCGGTCCACGTTTGGTTCGGGGACATTGCAATGCTCACTTTTGCAATCGTAGGGGCGATTTTCGTCACGCTCTTCCTCGCCGCGCTGTGCAGCGGCAACGGACGCGCGACCTACGAGTAAACGATTCCACCGTCGCTCAATCGGCGCGATAGACTCCGGTCTGAGGATCGCGCTTAAGCTTGGGCAGGCTGTCGCGTTCGCCCGCGTCGGACATGGACGCCTGACCCGGGTGCAGCTCGGCGTTGATCCGCCGCCATTCCTTGACGACGAGCCGCGCGAGTGCGGTCGCGCCGACGGCGCCGAGCACTGCAATGACAACGGGGGGAACGGCGAGCATCTCGTCCTCGTTATCCGGCTACTCTCATAGTCCGTAGCGCGACCACATGGCGCGCGCTTCGACCGCCGAAACGATCTCCTCGGCCATGCCCGGCCGGCGCCACAAGTCGTCGAACCCGCCCCAACCGACGCCCGGCAATTGGCGCCCGAACCAGCCGCGTTCGCCGACGATCAACGGCATCGCGACATCCTTGCCATAGCGCTCGCGCAGCGTCGATCGCAGATCGCCGATGCGGTCGACCAGACCGAAGCCGAGCGCCGTGCGGCCGGTCCAGTACTCACCAGAGAACAAGGTCTTTTCTGGACCCGACAGCCGCGGTCCGCGCCGCGCCTTGACCAGCGCGATGAAATCCTCGTGGATCTCGTTCTGGATCGCCTTGAGCCGTTCAACATCCTCCGGCTTCACCGGCAGAAAGGGATCGAGCATCGCCTTGTTCTCGCCCGACGTGTAGATCCGCCGTTCGACGCCGAGCTTTTTCATCGCCTCGTCGAAACCGAAGCTCGCGCCGATGACGCCGATCGAGCCGACGATCGAGGATTGATCGCACACGATCTCGTCGGCGGCGCAGGCGATCATGTAGCCGCCCGAGGCGCCCACGTCGTCGACAAAAGCGATGACCGGGATACCTTTTTCGTCCGCCAGCTGGCGGATGCGCTGAAAGATCAAGTGGGATTGCACGGCGGAACCGCCGGGCGAGTTGATCGCGAGCGCGACAGCCTTGGCGCGCCGCAGGGCGAAGGCGCGGTCGAGCGCGCGGGCAACGCCGGCCAGGGTCAATCCGGGCTTCAATGGCGTCGAAAAGCCGATGATCCCGGACAGACGCACCACTGGCACGACGGCGTCGTCGCCGCGCAATCGTTTCGGCAGCACCGGACGCAGCCACGCACGGGCGCTGGCAAAAATTTGCTGGAGGTGTTCGGTCATCCTCGGTTCGGCCATGGTTCGGTAATAATTCTCCTCCTTGCACCGCTCAAGTTACGCATTCTTCACCAGACGATTGTATGGCCAAGGGGTGGAACGCTTCTTGCAATGCCGGATGCTGCCATGTCAGAGCCGGCAACCAGGTGGGGACGATGATCATCAAGCTTGTCATGCTGATCCTGTTGGTCGGCTCAATCGGCTTATCTGCTCATATTAGCGCCAGCACGGGAATACCGCGCGAGGACGACGCCCAACCCAGTTGATTCGATACACACCACCATCGCGGCGCACGCCATCCGACCCCTGCCCAGTGCCTGGGCAGTTCGGGCCGGTGATGGCGTATCTATGGGCGAAATGACGGCGACGCCGCCGCGGCGGTGAACCGCCGCTGCTGTGCAGAACCGTAGCCAGTGCAGTATCAATTGCGCTCTTCGCGCCAAAGAGCTGTGCCATCACGCAGAATTGCTTCCGCCGCGGGCGTCGGCTGGCCGTGATCGTCGGCCAGGACCAGACCCGGTTCGAGCGACAAGGGCGCCCGGCTGCCCTTGGTCGCACGCACGAGAATACGGATCGCCGCCTTCGCCGGCTCGGGATGCACCGGCAGCACGGCGATGCCGCCCAAGCCGCGGCCAAGCGCCGCGAGCACGTCGCGAAGGCCGTCGGCGCGAAAAATAAGGGTCAGCGTGCCGCCCGGCCGTAGCAGGCGGTTAGCGGCCTGGACCCAGAGCGCGAGCGTCGCAGGCGAAGCCGCGTGGGCGACGCGGCGGCGTGCATCCGGCGAGCCTTGCTGCCGCTCCGGATCGTTGAACGGTGGATTCATCAGCACACGGTCGACCGATTCCGGCAGGAGGCGCGCGGCAGCGAAAGCGCGGGGCGGTGCCGCGACATCAAGCGCGAGCGCGCGAACGCGGTCGGCGAGGCCGTTCGCCGCCGCGTTCTCCCCCGCAAGACCGACAAGGCTCGCGTCGAGCTCGACAAGCACCACATGGAGCCCACCCACCCGCTGCGCCAGCGCGAGGCCGGCTGCGCCGACGCCAGCGCCTAGGTCGACCGCATGCTCGCCCGGGCGCGCGGTGGTCGCGGCGGCGAGCAGGATCGCGTCATGCCCGACGCGATGACCTTTGCGCGGCTGGCGCAGGATCAGCCGGCCGCCGAGCACGGCGTCCTGCGACACGTCAGGACGCATCGGGCCGCAGCTCGTGACCAAGGCCCGCCTCGACCAACAATTGCCGCGCTTCCTGCTCGTATTGCGAGGCGACCAGCACCCGGCGCGGCAGGATGCCGAGCGATCCTTCCAGCACGCTCATGTTCTGGTCGAGCACCATATGCGGGATGTCGGCACCTTCGAGCAGCGCCTCGTTCGCCGATACGAGTACGGCGTCATTGGTGCGGACGATTTCGCGCAAGTGCCTGGCCCCTATTCCCGTCGATCCGTTTCCTCATCCGGCGCGCTCTGCCCGAGATAGGCAAGCAGCTTCATTTCGCGGCGCCCTCGCGTCACCGTGTCGAGCACGAGGCCGGAGGCAATGCAGAGAAACGCGGCGAGCATCAAACCGGTCGCCAGCACCGCCGTGGGCAGCCGAGGGACCAGGCCGCTACGCAGGAAGGTGAGGAAGATAGGAACCGCGAGCGTGATCGAAACGACGGCAAGGCCGCCGCCGATTCCGGCAAAGAAAGGCAGCGGACGTTCGCTGCGGTAGAGCTTGATGATGGTAAGCAGGATGCGCACGCCGTCGCGCCAGGTGTTGAGCTTCGACACCGACCCTTCCGGCCGTGCGTAGTAGGGCGTCGTCACCTCGGCGACCGGCAGTTCGAGCTCGAGAGCGTGAACCGTCAACTCGGTCTCGATCTCGAAGCCGCCGGCGAGAACCGGAAAGGATTTGACGAAACGCCGCGAAAACACCCGATAGCCCGACAGCATATCGGTGAAGGCGGCGCCGAACACCGCGCCGACGAATGCAGTTAGTAGCCGGTTGCCGAAGCGATGGCCGCGGCGGTAAGCCGCCTTGTCGCGGTCGATGCGCGCACCCACCACCATGTCGAGGCGCTGCTCGACGAGACGCACGATCATCCCACGCACGCTCGTCGCATCGTATGTGGCATCGCCGTCGACCAGGACGTAGACGTCGGCCTCGACGTCGCTGAACATGCGCCGGACCACGTTGCCCTTGCCTTGATGCGTTTCCCGACGCACCACAGCGCCGGCGGCACGGGCAACCTCGCTCGTGCGGTCGGTTGAGTTGTTGTCATAGACGTGAATCGTGGCGTTGGGCAGCATTGCCCTGAAGTCGGCAACGACCGTCCCGATGGTTGCCTGCTCGTTGTAGCAAGGCACCAGCACAGCGATGCGATGGCGCTCGATAAGCTCGGCCTCGGCCGCCTGCTCCTGTACCAATGCGTGGTCCATGCCGCCCTCCCGCACCCCCTGCCATTGCCTTAGCTTTTGCACTAAATGAGCGGCATTCGGGCACACTTGCTGCTTCACCATAGCGTTTCTATGCTCGGCCGTCCCGAGCGCTCCTCCGGAGAATTCCACTTGGCTGTCATCGTTCCCTTCGAAAGCCGCACCGAGCCGACCATCGACCGGCTGGTCGAGTTGGTCACGCCCGACATGGACCGCGTCAACGCCACCATCCTGTCGCGGACCGGTTCCGAAGTGACCATGATCCCGGAAGTGGCCAATCACCTGATTAGTTCGGGCGGCAAACGCCTGCGCCCGATGCTGACCGTGTCGATGGCCGCACTAACGGGCTACACTGGCGACGGCCACGTCAAACTCGCAGCCGCGGTCGAGTTCATGCACACCGCGACCCTGCTGCACGACGACGTGGTCGACGAGAGCGACATGCGGCGCGGCAAGCTTGCCGCCCGCATGCTATGGGGCAACGAGGCGAGTGTGCTGGTCGGGGATTTCCTGCTCGGCCAAGCCTTCAAGATGATGGTCGAGGTCGGCTCGTTGCGCGCGCTCGAGATCCTCTCGTCGGCCGCGGCCGTGATCGCTGAAGGCGAGGTCATGCAGCTCGCCGCGGCCAAGAACACCGCAACCACCGAGGACGAATATCTCGCCGTGATCCGCGCCAAGACCGCCGAATTGTTCGCCGCCGCCTGCGAGGTCGGACCGGCGATCGCCGGCCGGCCGAAAGCCGAGCAGGCCGCCTGCCGCTCGTTCGGCATGAACCTCGGCGTCGCCTTCCAGCTGGTCGACGACGCGCTCGACTACGGCGGCAAGGCGGCCAAGCTCGGCAAGAACGTCGGCGACGATTTTCGCGAGGGCAAGATCACGCTGCCGGTCGTGCTCGCCTTTCGCCGCGGATCGGACAGCGAGCGCGAATTCTGGCGGCGTACGCTCGAGCAGGGCGAAGCGACCGACTCCGATCTCGATCACGCGGTCGGGCTGATCACCAAGCACCGCACGCTCGAGGATACGATCAAACGCGCCGGACACTACGGCTCGATCGCCCGCGACGCGCTCGCGCTGTTTCCGACATCCGATATGAAGCAGGCGCTCGAAGAAACCGTGGAATTCTGCATCGCGCGCTCGCACTAATCTAGTCCGCGCGCCCCAGCACCGTCGCCTCGATCCACCAGCCCGGACGCGTGACGCGCAGGCGCCTCGCCGCGTCATCGGCCGCTCCACGCGAGTCGAACAAAGCAAGGCACGTCGCGCCCGAACCCGACATGCGGGCAAGCTGGCAACCGGGCAAGGCGCGCAATGCGTCGAGCGTCGTCGCAATCACCGGCGCCAGCCTGATCGCCGGCGCTTCGAGATCGTTGGTCTCGGCGGCGAGGAATTCGACCAGCGCGTGGTGTTGGCGCGGGATCGCGGCCGGATCGATCGACGGCGCCATCGCCCGCTCCCCCGGCACGCGGCCCAGGATCGCAAAGACATCCTTGGTCGCGACCGCCACGCCCGGATTGGCCAGCACCGCCGGAAGGTTCGGCAGATCGATCGGCGGCGATAGCACATCGCCGATGCCGCGCATCAGGCGCGGGCGCGGGTCGAGGCAGACCGGCACGTCGGCGCCGGTCACGCGCGCCGCCGCCAGCAGACGCGGGTCATCGGCGCCGACGGCATTGACCTCGGCCAGAAGGCGTAGCGCCGCCGCGGCGTCGGACGAGCCGCCGCCGAGGCCGCCGGCCACGGGCAATTGCTTGGTCAGCGCGAAGCAGCCATGCCGCAAACCGGACACGCGCTGCTCGAGAGCGCGCGCTGCCTTGAGGACGAGGTTGTCGGCGATGTCGCCCGCCAAGGCGGTCGGGCCGCGCACGTCGAGAGCGAGCGTCGGGCCCGGCGCGAGCGTCAGGCGGTCGCCGAGATCGGCGAACACCACCAGGCTTTCGATGTCGTGATATCCGTCGGCCCGCCGCGCAAGCACTCGGAGCGTCAGATTGACCTTGGCGGGAGCGTTGGCAACCAGGTCGGCCACGGTACCAAGAGTTTCGCCCGAGCCTCCGCCGGCCGCCTCACCCGCCATCGCCGGGCTTCTTGGCCCTGGCCGCATCGGCTGCCGAGGACGTCTCGTCCGGCAGCCCGACCTTGAGCTTTTCGTCGATCTTGGCGAGCTCGTCCGTTTCGGGCTTGAGGTCGCGGGCGTGCGACCACTGGAAGCGCGCCTCGAGCACACGGCCGACGCGCCAATAGCCGTCACCCAGGTGGTCGTTGATGGTCGGATCCTCGGGACGCAGTTCCACCGCGCGCTCGAGATTTTTCACGGCTTCGTCATAATTGCCGAGCCGGAAATGGGCCCAGCCGAGAGAGTCGACGATGTAGCCATCGTCGGGGCGCTGCTCGACCGAGCGCTTGATCATGCGCATGCCCTCATCGAGGTTTTTCCCCTGGTCGACCCATGAATAGCCGAGATAGT
>Ga0307472_100001062_pt1 | contig 10651 bp, 12 predicted proteins | sample atmos_gasesAM5C__2_FD_204582 | JGI IMG/M metagenome (GOLD analysis project Ga0307472, IMG submission 204582) | Hardwood forest soil microbial communities from Morgan-Monroe State Forest, Indiana, United States - atmos_gasesAM5C_05 | ecosystem: Environmental > Terrestrial > Soil > Temperate... | reverse complement strand
GCGGCTCGCCCAGGAACTTGAGCATTACTGGTCGACGATTGGACCCATATTCGCATTACGCTCGACGGAGAAGAATCTAGGCAATGCCGTGCTACGTGGCTACGTGCTCAAGCAGAACGCGGAGATACTTGCGATCACAAAAGAAGTTAGCGCCGTGAATGACGACGAGCTAAGGGAAGCCGACCGAAGGATCGCGGAGGTGCTTGCGCAGTTTCGACACCGTTTGCTGATGGTTGCCACGATCGCTTTCAGTTTTGGTTTGATTCTCGCTGGGACAACCATCATTTATGCCGTGCGACTTGAGAAGAGCGCTGAAGAGAAATACCACGAAAGCCTCCAAGCACAGCGCGAATTGAAAGACCTATCAAAACGTCTCGTCGAGGCGGAGGAGCGGGAACGGCGCGCTATTTCCCGGGAACTGCATGACGAAGTTGGCCAATCCCTGAATGCCCTGCTGCTTGATGTGGAGAACTTGACAGAGATGTCCAGCGAAGAAGGTCCCTTTCGGCAAGGTCTTCAGAAAATTAAGACGCTTGCGGAAAACTGCGTCAACGAAGTGCGCAACATGGCCCTGCTACTGCGTCCCTCGATGTTAGATGATTTGGGTCTGGTCGCGGCGCTTGACTGGCAGGGGCGCGAAGTATCCAAGCGCACCGGTATGGTTGTCGATACGGTGGAGGAGAATGTTTCGGACAACTTGCCAGAGGACCATAAGACGTGCGTGTACAGAATCGTACAAGAAGCCTTGAATAATTGCTCAAAACACGCCTACGCGAAGAACGTCTGGGTTGTTGTGAGCCAGGAGCCGCATCATCTCCGAGTCAGCATTGAAGATGATGGGAAAGGTTTTGATCCAAGCCATGTGCACGGTTTGGGGTTGATCGGCATGAACGAGCGAGTGAGTCAATTGGGTGGTGTGTTGAAAGTGGATTCAGATCCGGCGCGAGGCACACTCCTCCGAGTTGATCTGCCGCTCCCAAGCGCATCCACCGATCGGGAGAATTGAGTTCATGAAGAAGCTGCGGGTATTGTTGGCCGACGATCACATCGTTATGCGCGCAGGGTTGCGCGCTTTGCTTGATCGCCAACCCAACCTGGAGGTTGTTGGCGAATGTGAGAACGGACGTGAAACTGTTGAACTCGCCGCCTCGCTCGAACCTGATGTGGTGGTTATGGACGTGGCCATGCCCGTTCTGAACGGCATCGAGGCTGCCAAAACGATCGTCACTCAGCGTCCGGCCACCGCGGTAGTTATCCTCAGCATGCACGCCGACGAATCGTATGTAATGCGTGCTTTGAAGGCCGGAGCCCGCGGCTATTTGCTTAAGGACTCAGCTGCAGCCGATCTGATCAGTGCCATCCAGGCGGTTTCGCAAAATAAGTCGTTTTTTAGCCCTAAAGTGAGCCGCATCCTGGCTGAGGACTACGTCCGCGTTCTCAAGCAAAGAGGCGCGGTCGATAGCTATGACTTGCTTACGAGCCGCGAGCGAGAGATCCTGCAACTTCTGGCCGAAGGGAAGGCGAACAAGGAAGTGGCAACAGCTCTGAACATCAGCTCCTACACGGTCGAGACTCATCGCGGTCACATCCTCCAGAAACTGAACCTGCACAATCCCGCCGAGCTCGTGCTCTACGCTGTTCGCAAAGGCATCATTTCTTGAAGGGGCAGTGTGCTGTACAGCTGCCATTTCGGTGACTTAAATACCTCCTGGGAGGGATAGACCCTTTCCTCCCGTCATCCTAATATTTTGCCTCACGAACTTTCCATACCCGGTTCTGTATATTGGGGCAGCGTAGGGAGGTCCGCATATCTTTTCGAAAGAGGAGACGGATCATGACGACACAATCGGCGGCAGTGATGCAGCGGATGAAGGGAACTGAGATCGTTGAGCGCAGTAGTGAAGAGATTTTCAATCAATTCTCGCAGATGCATGAGCTCATCGCTCGAAGGGCGTTCGAGATTTTTGAAAGCAATGGCGGCTCGCCGGGACATGATCTAGAGGACTGGTTTCGCGCTGAATCCGAATTGCTCCGCCCGGTTCCTCTGAACGTAATCGAGTTGAATGGCGAGTATGTCGTCCGGGCAGAGGTGCCCGGCTTTGGCGGTAGGGACATCAAGATCAGCGTGGAACCGCGCTGTCTTGCGGTTTCGGGGAAGCTCCAAACGAACGAAGAAGGGGAGAATGGAAGATTGATCCGCTCCGCGTGGTGCGCCAACCAAATCTTCCGGACCCTGGATCTGCCATCAGATGTCGATACCTCAACGGTCAGTGCATCCGTGCAGGACGGGATTCTTACAGTTCATCTTCCGAAAACCTAGGATGCGAAGAGAGTGCGCGTCCAACCGAAAGCAGCATGAACCCAAAGGGAAGACTGTACCAGTTTGATATGACGCACGACGAATTAAGTCTTCCTCTTGTTAGACGGACAATCTTCGTTCGCGCAGAGCCACACCGAATCCGCCAAGGTCGCACTACGCTTAGCCATATAGAGGCGGAGCGAGCACTCTGGACATGGTTGCTTGTTAGGTGTGTCGTCCAGCTTGCCGTCAATCAGGGTGTAGTAGCCGCGGTCCATGTCATAGCGCTGGTTACAATCAAGCACAGGGCAAGCAAACCAGTAACACGTCTCTTCAAGAAAGCGCCTCGGATGCACGGTTTGCTCGATGAGGATCATCGGGATATTGTGATAAAGGCACTGCGGGGAAATGTCGAGGAGCATTTGCGGCCTCATTACATGCGCCTGCATCCGTAGCGACAAGGCCGTCATGAGTGGATCCGCCCCGACGATGAAGACGCGGCCATCGACAAAGCGAAGCGCAAGCGCACTCGTATTTCACTTCCAAGAGTTTGCTCCGGGCAGTACTACTTGATGCTCACCTGTTCCAAGTCTTCCGCCGAGACAGCGTTTCCCCCCACATTTCTGCCGACGAGACCGTCCAGCATGTCTCCAAGCGCACTGGGCAAATCAGTCGTCCGCAGCAATGGTCGATCAAGGCATCGTTTGCCACGCTCGACCACTGGCAGCCACCGGCTGCTTCTCCCCGATCTTGCAGCGAAGATCAAAGTGGAGGGCGACCCTTCGAGCCAATCCAACAGCGGAAACGCTGTCCGATCCGGCAACTCGTACTGACACAGCACGAGATCGAATTTCCTTTGCGAGAGCAGTCTGCAAGCGTCCTGAAAGGATTTCGCAAATTGACAGTGGCATCTCCGGTGACTCAACCACTTCCGCAGCGTTGCCGATCGTGCTGCGGTGTCGCCGGCCAGAAGAACCGTCGTGTGCGTATCGCTCATAGCGATCCTCCTCTCGAAGAACTAGCGAACTTGGTTGTGGTTTCCTGGAATCTCTCAGCCGTTCGCGATGCCAGCGCATGGCGGATCGCCCGCGGAAGATCCCCAGGAATCGGCGGATATGCCAGGTAGTCAAACGCTCCGGCACAGATCGCTTTCAAGTAATCTGGCCAGTCGCCCGTAGGTGAAACCACGATCACCGGCGTTTTTGCCCGCAATCTTCCCGTGGCACTTAGAATGTGCTCGTATTTGCCGTCGATCAATCGGTCGTCGCACAGTACGAGGCAAACTTGGTGGTGGTCCAGAATTCTCCTGCTCTCGCCGACGGTGAAAGCAAGATAAGTTGCCAAGCCGCACTGGCTCATGATTCCCGCAAGCTTTTGCGATACTTCTTCGTCGGAACTCACCACCAGCCCGTTTGGAAAATTCAACTTGGCGAGGCGAGGACGCGTACGCAAGGGAAACGTGAATGCGAAGCTGCCTTCTTTCCCGTCTCCGATTTCCGCCAGTCGATATGCTAAATTTGCTGCCTGAGACTGAATCATTTGCTTTTCTGTCCCTTTGGGTTTTCGCGTTTAGCGAACCTGACTCCAGCTTAAAGGTAATGGCAAGTGCAGGGGTATCCCCTCGGTAGGGTATTTGGGTACCGAAACCCAGTTACGCGTTCTTTATCTCGGGTCGAGCCGGAAGCACGTGAAATCCTCAATGTTCCGGATGATAGCTAAATTTGAGCCTCCAAATACCCCTCCGCTGGGATAGCCGTCCGTCATTTTGCCTTCTATGCTCGCCACTGAAAGTTGAAACGACACTGAACTGCGGGTTGGTCGGCAGTCGTAAGGAAGTTGTCGGCCAGCTTGCACAGGCAGAGAACACAAAACTGGAGGAATCGAAAATGCGCATTAACTTGAAACGGATGGTTGTGGCCCTTGTGGCGGTCGCGCTTCTTGGGACCGGACCGGTCTTTGCTTCTCTGCCGGTTCCATTACTTGAATCACCGGCCTATTTGTCAGGGCGGGCTTCAGCACTTCTCGCCCAAATCCAGGCGGAAGCCGCAGGGCTCCGACGCAATGCGGAGATCTTGGGTACCCTCGCCTCGAGACCCCAATACAGCTGGCAACGCCATGCTAACTACCTGGATAGAGTCAAGGGCCACATCAACGCGGTGGGAGAACGCACTGCCGAACTGCAGCGGATCCGTCACGCCGTACTTCCTTGGCAGCAGCAGGCCATCACGGAGGTGACCTCACAAGCAGCGCAGGTGGCGGCTAGCACCCAGGCGGCCATCCTTTTCCTGAACGAAAATCAACGTTGGCTCTTCGCCCCTGAATACAGAGACCACCTGACGACGATTGAGGACCGCTCGAGGGACATGAAACAGACGGTCGACAAGTTCCTCGACTACGAGAAGGCCCAGCAGAAGTTCCAACAGTTGCAAAGCGAGTTGGAGCTTGCGGCTGACTGAGTGTCAAGGAAGTTCTTGCTGATCGGAGTGCGGGGGAATCGGACATTCTCTGGGCCAGGGAAAAACAGAACGACCTGCGCCCTTCTGAGAAAGAACCGTCACGGTTCCCCCGCCTAGATGAGGGCGTCAGAGGGTGCCGAAATGGAAGAGCGGGAGATCCGTTATGCAAGAATTCGGGGATCCACTGACACAAAAGCCGCCGACCATGCGAAGTCATACTTCCGGGTCGCCAGCGTGCGCCTCCGAGAGCAATGCAGCCACGTTGAAGGGTCCTCTCAAACGCGTTGCAATCTTGGCTCTCGGTTGGAGTCTTGTGCTGAGTGGAATTGTCGGTCTGTTTCTCCCGATCGTGCCGGGGGGTTTTCTTATAGTTGCCGGAGCCCTCATGCTAAGTCCCCAATGCGCGTGGCTGCGGCGAGCGCTGGAGAAGTGTCGTGCACGATCTCACGATCTGGGTCGTTTGGTTCAATTGCGGTGTGCTCAATCACGATGGCGGAAGTTCGAAGGTGAAGGATGAGGCAGGGAATCCGACAAATGGCCGAGGAAATCGGCACGTTTTCCAATACGTGGAAGGTATTGATTTTCGACCAAGACGTCGAAACCCTTGCCCGGCACGCCGAGCCGTTCGAAGCGCAGGGCTTCGAGGTTCACAAGTGTATGTCGATTGAAATGGCGATGCGTTGTATCGAGAGGGAGGAGTTCGATATTGCCGTTGTGGACCAGGGCTCCCCAGCTTTCGAAGGACGCCGGGTAATAAGGCACTTGGTCCGTTATAACTTTCCTGTGCCGCTCATCGTGCTGGCGCGGCCACTGGACGATCAGTGTTGTCGGCAGGCCTTTGAACTCGGAGCGACCGAGTACTTAGAAAAGCCGGTTTCCACCGCGAAGGTCAACAGGATCATCCAAGAGTTCCTCGGGAAGTCCATGAAAGAATGATGTGCGAATGCCGGGGCCAAATGTGTATGACGCCTGCAGAAACGAATTGGATAAGCCGTGGATGCCCACAAACAGTTCTTTTTGAGGCGAGGGAAACACCCATCCCGCGTCCTGTTCTCACGCTCTTTCCGCTGCTGCTCGGTTTCATTCCCGGCGCAATCCGACAGACCGACCATGAGCACCGTAAGACAGCAGATTCTGAAAATGCTAGCCCCTTGACCTGATGCCATTTAAATATCAGTACATCGCCAGCGAAGCCGTCGACGACAATCGCCCCCACGTGATCACCAGCGGTCCCGGCGTAATCATTGCCACCGCAACCGCATCCACGAACTGCCGTTCCGTCAGCCAGTGGAACCTGCCAACAACTCCACCGTATGATCTACAAACGGTCTCAATTGCCCTCACGACTTTCGGACTGCTCAGTTCCAAGAAAATCCCGGAACATTCTTGATTCTTGCGGCCGGAATGGTGGGTCTGCTGCTTTTCAAAGGTAGGTCATCGAGTCCTTACTTTAGGTGCGTTCGCGTGTTCCGGAACAATTTTCAAGAAGCGTTTGACAAACTGTTTACATTCTCCCGCAGCTCCTTGAGCGTCCTACTTGTGTTGGCCGAAGTTGGGTTCATAGAGAAAAGTAGTACCCGAGGAGCCGTTGTGAAGCAAGGTGCTGTCGTCAAGGATTTTGGGTCCGATGGAGAGCATGAGCTTCAAGAAAAGTGGAATACAACGCCGCGCGCGCAGGCCTTTTACCGGCATCAAGTACTCGACTACCTCAACCCCTTGATGCAGGCTTTCATCATCAAGCAGGAAATGATGTTTGTTGGGACTGCCGACAGGCACGGAGAAGCGGACACTTCTTTTCGCGCAGGGTTGGCTGGATTCGTTCGTGTGCTTGACGAGAAAACTCTTGCGTATCCTGAGTATCGAGGTAACGGAGTGATGTCGAGTCTTGGCAATATTTCCGAGAATCCGCACGTGGGGCTTCTCTTCGTAGATTTCACCGAGGGCAAGATCGGGCTCCACGTCAATGGACGCGCCCGAATCGTTGAGAATGATCAGTTCCTTCGGGATGCATCTGCGTCTGAACCCATCCGCGAGGATATTCCTCCCGCGATGGGTCGCGGTCCGGAGCGGTGGGTTGTGGTATCTGTTGTGGAAGCGTACGTCCACTGCTCCAAGCACATTCCACGCATGCAGAAGATCGATGAGGAAATTCACTGGGGAACGGATGATGTGCGAGCCAAAGGCGGCGACTACTTCAGAGCGAAAACCTCTCCGCGGACACAGTAGCGAAGATACATATCAGCCAAACTTGCAGTTAGCCCTGGGGACACTCTCCTTCACTGTGTGCTTTGCCGCATGGGGTCTGATCAGCGCATTCGCTCCGCGTTTCCGAGAAGCGTTTCACTTGTCCGCGACGCAGACGGCCTTCCTTATAGCGGTCCCTGTTCTTCTCGGGGCGCTGCTGAGGATCGCAACCGGGATGCTCGCAGACCGCTTTGGCGGTAGGACAGTTTTTGCGCTGCTGATGATTGTCGTCGCCGCGCCCGCCTATATCGTGCCCATGGTCGCCAACTATCGGATGCTCCTGTACGTCGCGCTTTTCTTAGGCATGGCTGGAAGCTCGTTTGCTGCCGGAATGGGATTTGTCTCCCGTTGGTTTCCACCGGAAAGACAGGGAGGCGCGCTCGGCATTTACGGCCTCGGCAACATCGGTCAATCGGCCGCCGTATTCCTCGGGCCAGTTCTGGCCGTAGCGGTGGGCTGGCAAAACATTTTTCGAGGTGTGGCGGTCCTGCTGGTCATCTGGGGAATAGCATTCTTTCTACTTGCCCGCAATTCCCCAAAGACAGTGCGGCCTTCCAGCTTGAGCGCAATGCTCCAACTTCTCTCGCGTGAACGGTTATCGTGGGTGCTTTCCCTTTTTTACTTTCTGACTTTCGGTGGATTTGTTGCATTTTCAATCTACTTGCCGGTCTTGCTAAAAGACCAGTTCGGGCTCAAACCTTCGGACGCCGGGTTTCGTACTGCCGGTTTTGTTGTGCTGGCAACCCTGGCTCGCCCGCTGGGCGGTAGGTTAGCGGACAAAATCGGGGGTGCTCGTGTTCTCCAAGTTGTTTTCCTCGGGATCATTCCATTAGCCCTCTTGATGGCGTGGACTTCGATGTTGCCGTTTACCGTGGGCGCGCTTGGGTGCGCCTTCTTGCTGGGAAATGGTAACGGCGCAGTCTTCAAGCTCGTGCCGCAACACTTTCCCAAGCAGGTCGGAACGGTTACCGGCCTCGTTGGAGCAATGGGCGGCCTCGGCGGATTTTTCCCACCCTTGCTGCTGGGTTTTTTTCGCGACCATTTGCACATTATTTGGCCCGGCTTCGCGCTGCTTGCTTTTTTTTCTGCGGTTCTCTGGCGTACCAACGCAGTGGTTTTCTTGGCCCAGCAGCAAGCCACTGAAATGACGCTGCCAGCATCGTTCACCCGAACGGCAGACCGCATTCGAGCGGGTGTTACGGCCACATTCTTCACTGGCTTGCTAGTGGCCGCAATCGTTGTCGGGTCCCGTAACCTTCAGAATTTCGATGCCGCCCTGGTCATTTACACGTTCGCCATGGTCTTTGCGACCTGGGGAGTCGTCTACCACTACCGCGTGTGGTTCGATAAACCACCGACGCGTGTTTATTGGGAACGCGGCTGGCAGCTTTTCCGCAAGGAAGGCATGTTTCGCGGGATTGCGCGGCTGGTGCGCCTGGCAACAATCCACCTGGCGGCTCAAACTTTCATCAGGCGCCGCTCGGTGTTGCGCTGGTGGATGCACCAACTGCTTTTCTGGGGATGCATCCTCGCTGTTCTGATTACTTTTCCGCTGGTCTTTGGCTGGATCTCATTCCAGACACTGCCGACGGATCAAGAAACCTATGTGGTGTTGGTCTACGGCTTTCCGGCTCTGACTTTCCGCTTGCACACGCTGTTTGCAGAGCTCCTGTTTCATGGACTTGATATCGCAGCAATTCTGGTACTCGGAGGAATCGGTCTCGCCCTGTGGAGGCGCTTCCGGGACCGGGGCGCACAAGCAGTGCAGTCGTTCGCGCTGGATTTTTTGCCGCTCATTCTCCTATTCGCGATTTCCGTGACCGGACTCGCGCTCACGGTTTCGCAAAAATGGCTGCGGGGAGACTTCTACAGTTTTCTCGCAATTCTGCACGCGATCACGGTGATCGCTGCGTTGCTCTATCTCCCGTTCGGAAAGTTTTTCCATATTTTCCAGCGTCCCGCTCAGCTCGGCGTGAAGTTCTATCAGGCGGCGGGAGACGCGGGCGAGCCTGCGGTCTGCAAGCGTTGCGGTGAGCGTTTCGCTTCCAGAATGCATATCGACGATCTTAACCGTGTCCTCCCGCAAGTTGGATTCGACTACCGTCTCGGAGAGAGCCAATTCACGTGGCAGGAGATTTGCCCGGCATGCAAGCGGAAGTCGCTGTCGCTCGCGCAAATGCACTTGGGAGAGGAAGTGCGTGGCTGAGCCGCCCATTTCATTGAAGTCCTTGCTGGAGCGTTTTGGTCCACACCCGGCATACGTTCCCCCAGGTGGCTGGCAGGACGAATTACGCAACGTCCCTGAGCATCTGGTGAAAACGCATTGCTGTTTTTGCGGCCAGCAGTGCGGGATACAGCTCAAGGTTCGCGGCAATCAAGTGACTGGCTTTGAGCCTTGGGAAGAGTTCCCTTTCAACCGCGGAATGCTCTGTCCAAAAGGTGTTAAGCGCTACATGCAAGGCGGCCATCCTGACCGGTTGCTCGATCCCTTGATGCGCACGCCGCAAGGATTTCGAGTTTCTTCGTGGGATGAAGCATTGGACTTTACGGCGAGACGCTTGCGGGAGATTCAAGAGAAATATGGCAAGGATTCCGTGGCCATTTACGGCGGAGCTTCCCTGATTTCCGAGAAATCCTACCTCCTTGGAAAATTTGCTCGTGTTGCGCTGGGTACCCGCCACATCGATTACAACGGAAGACTGTGTATGGTTTCGGCGGGTGCGGCTTACAAACTGGCGTTTGGCGTGGACCGCAGTCCTTTTCCGTGGAGCGATATTCCTAAGGCACAAGTCGTGCTCGTGGCAGGCGCGAATGTTGCTGAATGCGCGCCGATCACTACCGATTATTTGTGGCGGTGCCGCGACGCCGGCGGAAAACTCATCATTGTCGATCCACGAATGACGCCCATCTGCAGGAACGCGGACATGTATCTTCCGGTTCGGCCGGGCACCGACTTAGCTTTGTACATGGGTTTGCTTCACGTCGTCCTGCGCGATGGTCTAGAGCGCCGAGACTTCATTTCGGCTCATACGATCGGCTTCGAACAAGTTGCCGAATCGGCTCGCGCCTGGGACCCGCGCACTGTTGCGGACAAGACCGGAGTGCCGCCTGAGTCCATCGAGCGCGCGGCGCGCCTCTTTGCAAAGGCCGAACGTGCCATCGTTCTTCACGCGCGCGGTGTCGAGCACCAATCCAAAGGCGTCGAAAACTGTTCGGCGCTGATTAACCTGTGCCTTGCAACCGGAAATATAGGTCGGGAAGGCGCGGGCTGCGCGATGATAACCGGGCAAGGAAATGGGCAAGGTGGCCGCGAACACGGCCAGAAATGCGACCAACTTCCCGGTCAGCGTTCGATCAACGATCCCGAAGCTCGCGCTCACACAGCAAAGGTCTGGGGAATTGCTCCCGACGAGATTCCCCAGGCCGGCTATTCCGCCGTAGAGATCATGGAAGCGATTCATCGCGGCGAGATCAAGGCATTGCTGTCCGCGTGCTTCAATCCACTCGTCTCCCTTCCGGATGCCAGGTTCACTCAGGAAGCCTTGGAGAAGCTCGAATTCTTCGGTGTCGTCGACTTCTTCATGTCTGAGACCGCACATCACGCCGATGTGGTCTTAGCCGGAAGTTTGCAGGAAGAAGAGGAAGGCATCGG
>Ga0307472_100001061_pt1 | contig 10651 bp, 9 predicted proteins | sample atmos_gasesAM5C__2_FD_204582 | JGI IMG/M metagenome (GOLD analysis project Ga0307472, IMG submission 204582) | Hardwood forest soil microbial communities from Morgan-Monroe State Forest, Indiana, United States - atmos_gasesAM5C_05 | ecosystem: Environmental > Terrestrial > Soil > Temperate... | reverse complement strand
GATGGGGCACGTGCGCTTCGCGATTTTCTACCTGCTCTGTGGCATCGGTGCCGCTCTCCTGCAGGTCATGTTCAATCCAGGCTCGGGCATTCCGATGGTGGGTGCCTCGGGCGCCATCAGCGGCGTCATGGGCGCCTATCTGATCTTGTACCCGCGCGTACGCGTGTTCGCGCTGCTCGTGATCGGGTTCTTCGTCACGTCGATCGCTTTGCCCGCCTGGACGATGCTCCTCTATTGGGCCGCTATCCAGTTCGTGAGCGGTTTGTTCGGGCTCCTCGCTTCGGACCGGGGCGGGGTGGCCTTCTGGGCCCATGTCGGGGGTTTCGTCGCGGGCGTGGTTCTGATCAAGCTGTTCGCCCGTTCCGACTACGTGGTCGCTCACCGTCGTCACCACTGGGAGCCGCGGCGACTGGTCGGCCGCTGAAGCACGGGAGAGAACCTCGGCGGCCTCTGCGACGAAGCCGGCGGATTTCGGAGGCTCGGGACCCACTCTGGAGCTAGCCTACCCGCCGGCCTTCAGTTAGGATAGCCGCGCCGAGGAGCCACGCGTATCCGGTTTGGAGGAGCAAAGCCATGACCACATGTCCTGCTCTCTTCCGTCGCGATCTTCTGAAGCTGTCGGTCGCCGGCGCGGCCTCGGCGATGATCGCGCCGGCGGTCGCGCTCGCGCAGACGCCGAGGCGAGGCGGCGCCCTCACCGTTCGAGTGTGGGATCCGCCTCACTTCGACCCGTACCTCATCGTCGCTTTCAAGACCCAGATCGTTTACAGCTTCACCCACAGCCGTCTGCTGAAACACAGAGCGGGGCCGGGAGTTCAGCCCGGGACTTTCGTCCTCGAGGGCGATCTCGCGGAAACGTGGTCGCAGCCTGACGAGACCACGTATCTCTTCAAGTTGCGCAAAGGCGTACGGTGGCATCCCAAGCCGCCGGTCAACGGCCGGGAGCTGACCGCCGAGGACATCGTCTACAGCTTCGAACGCTTCCGCACGGTCAAAGGCAATCCGCAGAACTACCTCCTCGCCATGGTGGATCGGGTCGAGGCGGTAGACCGCTACACGGTGAAGGTCACGCTGAGCGAGCCCTACGCGTGGTTCCCGGACATCGTGGCCAACCCGATGACCGGCGCAATCGTGGCCCGCGAGTGCGTGGAAAAGTTCGGGGATCTCAAGAAGTGGGAGGCCACGGTTGGCACGGGGCCATGGATGCTCGACAGCTACCGTCCCAACACGGGGATGACCCTGAGCCGCAACCCGCACTACTTCCTGCCGGGGCTGCCCTATGCGGACCGCGTCGAGTTGGTCGTGGACGAGGATCAGGCCTCCCGCATGGCGGCCTTCCTCGGGAGCAAGTACGATCTGGGCCCCGAGTTCATGGGCGTCATCAACCGTCCAGACTGGAGCCAGCTCAAGGGACATCTGGAGCGGCAGCGTCCTGGGCTCAAGACGGTCGAATTCGCGTCCAACGTGCGCATCGGCGTCTCCATGCGCAGCGACCGGCCGCCCTTCAGCGACGCGCGGGTGCGGCAGGCGGTCTCACTGGCCCTCAACCGTCGTGACCTTATCGAAGCCGTGGCCGACGGCGCGGGCGTGCTCAATCCACCCGGCCTGCCCGCCGGGCTCCGCGAATGGGCACTCCCCGTGGACCAGCTCGGCGAGGGAACTGCGTACTACAAGCACGACCATGCGCAGGCGCGTCGACTCCTCAAGGAGGCGGGTTACGCGCACGGTTTCCAGACCGTGGTGGACTTCCACAGCTTCGGTGAAACCGGATTGGTGGATGGCGTACAGCTCATCATCAAATATCTCAAGGACGTGGGCATCGACGCCCGGCTCAACCAGAAGGAGTACGGCGCGTATGTTTCCTCCTCTGTGCTGGGTAAGTACGAGGGGATGATCTATGGGCCGTCCACCCCGTTTCTCGAGCCCGATAGCTTCCTGGCCACCGCCTACCTGCCCGAGAGCCCGCGCAACATCTTGAAGGTCAATGACCCACCGCTTACCGATCTGATCCTTCGTCAACGTCGGGTGCGAGACCTCGCCAAGCGTCGAGAGCTTGTCCACCAGATCCAGCGCCACCTGGGCAAGCAAGTCTATCGGGCCGAGGCATACTCGATCGTCGCCTTGGCCGTTTGGGATCCCGCGCTCAAGAACTACGGTCCCAACCTCGGCTACGACTACGGCGGGCGTCTCACCGCCGCCTGGCTGGATCGCTAGGAACGCGGGCAGAGCACACGCCAGACGACTTGAAGACTGCGTCGCTCAACGCCTGGTTCGCCAGCCCGGCCAGAACGCCCCATTGCTGAACGGTGGTGACGGGGAGCGCGGCTGCGGTGAAACCGCTCGCCGACCGTTGGGTCTTGGCATAGTCCATCAGCGAAACCATGTCGGGAACGGTCACACCGTTCACGCCCGATGCTCTCGTTGCCGATGATCAGGGTCTTGACCGTGCCCGGGTAGGTGGCGGCCTGCTTGATGGCCAGGTCGATCTCCATCTTCGTGCGTACCAGGTCGAGACCGCCATTCGCGAACTGCAGGTTGGCCCCCAGATAGACGCCCAGCCCCAGCGCATTCGCGGCCTGAACGTTGTACTGGTTGCTGTCGAGGTTATTGCCGTTGCCGCTGAAGAGGCTCGTCCCGACGCCATAGGTCTTGATCGAGCCGAAGCCACGAGCCTTAACGGTCTGGAGGTCGGCAAGAACGTCGGCGTAGGTATAGCTGTTGAAGAGGGGTGGCACGAGCGGACTCCCCGACCACGCTCCGATATACGGCTGAAAGTTTACGCCGACGAGGGAATTGATGGTATCCCCGTGCGCCGGGCTTGCGAGCAGGATGGCGATTGCCGCAACCAGGAAAGCGGAAGAAAGCGAGAGATCACGACGTGGACTCCTCGGTGATGGATTGACTGTTCAGCGGTAAGGGCGCGCACGGTGGCGCCGCCGCCCTGGAGGGGCCGATCCGACACTCCCGAATCAGCTCGGCCTCCATGCCCCGTTACGCTCCGGATCCGGTTTGTCACAGCCAGGGAGGAGCCGCATGCGATACGTGTTCCGCGCGCCGGCGGAACCGCCGGGCGGGCGAGCAGTCCTGTGGCCGCCATGGGCAAGCGAAACCGCGGACCGTGACACTCCCTGCCTGCCACACCTTTGGGGAGCAGTGCACCTTGCGTGCACGAGCATCTTCATGGCGGTGGCCCGCGGCACAATTGCGCGTCGACGAAGTCCGCTTGGTCGCAGTCACGGAGTGTTGCGCCGGCCGGCAAGAGAGAGCCTGCCGCTGCACCGGGAATAGAGCTCACCTATCTATCTGAAATATAAAGGCCACAGGCACGCTTTCGTACTCCGAGACTGACCTTTGCAACAATAGGTCTTGACAGAGTGAAACAATAGTTTCATAGTAGCAACACAATGAACAGCAAGCTTCTTCTCCTCATAGTCAGCCTGCCGCCGAATCCCTCGAGCTTGCGGGTACGCGTGTGGCGCCGGCTCCGCGCGATCGGCGCCGTCGCGCTCAAGCGGACGGTCCACCTGCTTCCCGACACTCCCGACCACTACGAGCTCTTCCAGTGGCTGGCCCAAGAGATCCAGCGGGCAGGGGGCGACGCGACCCTCCTCCGCGTCGAGCAGATCGAGAACATGAGCTCGGGCGAGGTGGTCCAGCTGTTTCACGAAGCCCGCAATTCCGACTATCGGCGGCTCGGAGGGCGCTACCGGAAGCTCCTCCAAAGCCTCGACCGGAAGTCTGCGGCGACCAGTCCGCGCGTCCTCGCGGAGCTTGCCCAGCTCCAGAGGGACTACGAGAAGCTCCGCGAGCTCGATTTTTTCCAGGCGCCGGCGGGTGCCGAGGTCGAGCGACTCAGGGAGGCAATCGACATGCGCACACGGCCATCCGAGGAACCGAAACGGGGAGCAAAGCCCACAGCCACCGAGCTCCGCGACCTTCGAGGGCGGCAATGGGTCACCCGCCGTCGCCCTCACGTGGACCGCATTGCCTCGGCCTGGCTCATCAAGCGGTTTATCGATCCAGCCGCGACCTTCCTGTTCGCCGACCCCCAGGACTTCCCGACGAATGCGGTTCCGTTCGATACGCCGGGCGCCGAGCTCAGTCACGTCGGAGACGACTGCACGTTCGAGACACTTCTGAAGCGGGCCGGGCTTCGGGATCGGCGTCTCACGCGGCTCGCGGAGATCGTGCACGAGGCAGACCTTCGCGACGGCAAGTTCCCGCGCGATGAAGCGCGCGGGATCGATCTGGTGATCCGCGGACTGCTCGCGGCTCATTCCGATGACCACGATGTGCTCACACACGGCGTCGCGCTTTTCGAGGGGCTCTACGCCGGCGCGAGCAGCAAGGAGTGAAACCCATGGATGAGAACTGGTATGCAGCGGAGCAAGAGGTTCGCGATCGAATCACCGAGGCTCGGGCGGCCGCCCGGATCCGGACTTTGACCCGAGGTCTGCGCCCCGAGGTACGACCGCAGCACTTTGTCAGGGCTGCGGTCATTCGCCTTGTGGGCTGGGTCTTGACTCGCGCATCGAGCTACCTTCCGCGCCCTCACGCGGGGTCGCCAATCCGCGAGCGGCCACAAAGCGGGACTTGGCGGGGACGGCCATGACCGACACCCTCATCGTCCTTTCACGCCGCGACGTGCTCGATCTCCTGACGCTCCCTGAGTGCATCGGCGCGGTCGAGCAGGCATTCCGCCTCCATGCCGAAGGCCGCACGCTGGGACCGGGCGTTCTGGGGGTGCCCGCCGCCGATGGCGGCTTCCACATCAAAGCGGCCGGGCTCGTCGGCCCCGAGCGCAGCTATTTCGCGGCGAAGACCAACGCGAATTTCCCACAGAACCCGCGACGCTTCGGGCTTCCGACCATCCAGGGGACGATCGTGCTCGCCGATGCGAGCAACGGGGTGCCGCTCGCCATCATCGAATCCGGCAGCGTGACGGCGCTCCGCACCGGAGCGGCCACGGCGGTGGCCGCGAAGTTCCTCGCCCGACGAGACTCGCGAACGGCCACGATCGTCGGATGCGGCGTCCAGGGCGAGCTCCAGCTTGCTGCGATTGCCGCGGTCCTTCCGCTGGAGCGTGTCTGGGTCCTTGACACTGACTACGAGCGTGCGGTGAGCATGGCCGCGCGCGCCTCTGCGAGTCTCCGCCTGCATGTGGAAGCTGCCAAGGACCTGCGGGCCGTGCTGCGTGAGAGCGACGTGTGCGTCACGTGTACGCCGGCCCGTGGTGCCCTCGTGATGAGGGCCGACGTCACCCCCGGCATGTTCATCGCCGCGGTCGGTGCAGATAGCCAGGGCAAGCAGGAGCTCGAGCCGGCGCTTGTCGCATCGGTGACGCTCGTCGTCGATGTCCTCGATCAGTGCGCCGAAATCGGCGAGCTGCAACACGCCCTCGCCGCCGGTCTCATGACGCGCTCGCAAGTACAGGCAGAGCTCGCCGACGTCGTCATTGGGCGCCACCCCGGCCGCACCCGCGACGACGAAATCACCGTCTTCGATAGCTCGGGGACGGCGCTGCAGGACGTGGCCGCGGCGATCGCGGTCTACGAGAAAGCTCGCGCCACCGGACGCGGCACCGAGGTGAAGCTCAACGGCTAACGTGACGCCTGTGTCGCAACGCCTGGTGGCGGCAGCGGAAGAGAGCGGAGTACACGACATCACAGTGGTTTGACTAAAAGGAGAAAGCGATGAAGTGGGTCACCCGAGAAAAGGCGCGTGTTGACCGCGTGGCGTGTCCATGGTTGATTACCCGGTTCGTTGATCGCGAACCAGTGTTCCTCTTCGTGCCGGCCAGCGAGGTCATGCAGGTGGCTGAACGTGAGCAGGCGATTCCCTACGACGTCCCCGGCGTGGAGTTGGGGCACCATGGCGATCACTGCTCCTTCGATGCATTTCTCGAGAAGTACAAGCTCGACGAGCCTGCCCTGCGTTCGCTAGCCCTGATTGTACGCGGCGCGGATACTGCGCAGCGCGACCTGACGTCGGAGTCGTCGGGCCTCTACGCGCTGGCGACCGGGTTCCAGGCGACGAGCAAGGACGATTTCGAGAACATGGCGCGGCAGTTCCCCGCCTATGACGCCCTCTATGCGTTTTGCCGCTCGAACGAATTCCACCAACCCGTCGCGGGGCGGTAGGAACCCGACTTCCTATCTGGAGGAGTAGACATGCGATACCAACTGACACCGATCTCCACTCGCCCCTGGCTGCTTAATGGTCTGTCGCTGCGACTCATCGAGAGCCACTACGAGGATCACTACGGCGGAGCTCTCCGGAGGTTGAATGCGATCACGGAGCAGCTCGAGTCGCTCGACTTCGAGAGAGCCCCTGGCTATGTGGTCAACAGCCTAAAGCGCGAAGAGTTGATCGCGCTCAATTCAACGCTTCTTCACGAGCTGTACTTCTCAAGTATGGCGTTCGGCGATGGAAGGCCTACCGAAGTACTCACCCAGGCCCTCACCCGCGACTTCGGCTCCGTGGACCGTTGGCGCAGTGAGTTCGTGGCCATGGCGAAGGGGCTGGCCGGTGGCTCCGGGTGGGTATTGCTCGTCTATGTTCCGAGAGATCGCCGGCTCGTCAATCAGTATGCGGGCGACCACGGCCAAGCCACGGCGGGCGGCATCCCGATCCTCGCCCTCGATATGTACGAACATGCCTACCACATTGACTTCGGGGCGAACGCCACGGCGTACATAGATACGTTTCAGCGCAACATCGATTGGGCGTCGACACAGGTGCGCTACGAGGATGCGGTAAGGGTGGCCGCGCCCCGGCCCCTCGTCCAGAAGGAGTTCGGGGATCTCCCGGGTGTCGGGGTCGAGGAGGTGAAGGCTATGCTGGATTCCGGCGAGCCTGTCCAGATCATCGATGCTCGTCCGAGGTCCTATATGTCCCGCCAGCAGGACATCATGGATGGTGCGGTCTGGCGCGACCCCGAGCGCATTCATGACTGGATCGGGGAACTGTCCAAATCGGACCCGGTGGTGGTGTTCTGCGCTTACGGATTTCACGTGGGATGCAAGACGGCCATCGCGCTACGCGACGCTGGATTCGACGCAAAGTACATGAAGGGTGGCCACTCGGCGTGGAAGGCGATCGGAGGCCCGATAAAGCTGTACAGGTAGTCCCAACCCGAAAATAACTCAGGCGGCCAGACGGTGAGTGCTGTCGGCATATAGCGTCTCGGTGGCCGGATATGAGCTCACGTTCTCGATCTCTAACGGAGGTTTACAATGAAATATCGCATCGCCCCCCTCTTCTGCCGCCCTTGGACGTTAAACGGCATGTCGCCGCGTCTCATCGAGAGCCACTACGAGCATAACTACGGCGCTGCCCTCAATCGCCTGAACTCCGTCACTCGTGAACTGGAGGCGCTTGATGGCAAGACGACGCCAGCCCAGGTCACCAGTCGCCTGAGTCGGGAGCAAAGCACCCTGCTCAACTCAACTCTGCTGCATGAATTGTATTTCGCGAGTCTGGGTGGGGATGGGCGGACTCTGTCTGACACAATCGCGAGCGCCCTGAGTCGTGATTTCGGGTCAGTCGATCGCTGGCGCAGCGAGTTCATCGCCTTAGCAGAGGCGTTGACAGGCGACGCTGGCTGGATACTGCTGACCTATGTACCGCGCGATGGTCGGCTGATGAATCACAGTGCCTCGGATCATGCCGAGAGCATTGCCGGAGGCATTCCGATCCTTGCCCTTGATATGTACGAGCACGCTTATCACATTGAGTACGGAGCGAACACGACAGCATATATCGCGGCCTTCATGCGCAACATTCACTGGGACGCGGTCGAGGCTCGGTACACCGATGCCATAAAAGTCTTGCCGCCGCGATCGCTCGACCAACCAGAATTCAAGGACGTGCCATCCATTACACCTGAAGAGGTCCAGGAGATGCTGAGCTCCGGCAAGCCAGTACAAATCATCGATACGCGACCGCGCCACTACAGCACTCGAGCGCAGGACATGGTCGAAGGGGCGGTCTGGCGTGATCCGGAGCGCCTTGAGGAATGGATGGCAAGTCTTTCGAAGGACGAACCCGTGGTCACATTCTGTGTATATGGCTTCCACATTGGCTGCCAGAGCGCGGCAGCGCTGCGAAAGGCGGGCTTTGACGCCCGCTACATGGCTGGTGGGCACTACGCATGGAAGGCGATCAAAGGCCCGGTGAAGCTCTTTGAGTGAGCCGCAGGAACGGTTGGGTCGGCGCGCCGGCCGTCGAGCCGACGTGTCCGACAACGGGAGCTGGTTGGGGCGGTGGCGGGCGGCGGTGAGCTACGCGTTCGTAGCCTTACTCGTTGGTAGCTGCTCTCCTCAGTCGGACAGGGGGGTGGTCACACACGAAGGACGTAGGCAGCGGGACGTGGCGCTCGACATCGCCGGCCCTCCGGGCCGGAGCGTCGAGATCTCAGAGTTCGTCTTCGAGTCGGGCCCAGTGAGCAGTCGCGTGAAAGGCCGGGCGATCGTGACCGCCGAGGGCCCTCCAGACCTCATGAGCACGACCGGATACCTCGATATCCGCAGCGGGGAGCGTTCCGCGATCTACCGCCTCGTCGGAGCGATGAGCCGGATGAAGAGCGGACGGACGGTCCTTGATTGCACCGGCTTTCGGCAGACGGATGCGGCGGAGTTCCCCGTGAGCACGTGGATTCGGCTGACGGTCGACGAAACGACGGCGGTCGTATACGTTCAGCGAACACGACTGCCATCGGAGGGACAGTAGATGGACCCTATCGGTTCGCGGAGTCGTGGCCGCCGGCTCGCAGAGGGCATCCCGTCCGCGTTCCGAACCTGCGGGCGGCGGCCGGCAAACATTCCATGGTCGCAACATAGCAGACATTTCCACTCACGCAGAAAGGATCCGGCCATGCCCCAGGAGATCGCCCCGATCGCCGTACGCCCGTCGACGCTCACCGGAATCTCGGAACGGATGGTGGTCAGTCACTACGAAAACAACTACGGGAACGCGGTGCGAGCGCTAGACGCCGTCCGCGGCGAGCTTGCCGCCCTTGACGCGGGAACACCGCCGCACCGCCTGCGCGGACTCAAGCGCGAAGAGCTCTCACTGATGGGCTCGGTCGCGCTGCACGAGCTCTACTTCGGCAACCTTGGCGGCTTCCGCCGCGCCGGACCCAACTCGGGCCTCGGGCGCCCCGACTGGCACGAAGTGCCGGACGCCTTCGCCGCGGAGATCGCGACGGACTTCGGCAGCGCCAATGCGTGGCGTCGCGAGTTCGTCGGGACGGCGCAGTCGCTGGCGGGCGGCTCAGGATGGGTGCTCCTCACCTACTCGCGCCGGCAGAAGCGCTTCTGGAACCAGATCGCGACGGATCACACGCAGGCGGCCGTCGACGCCGCGCCCGTGCTCGTTTTGGACATGTACGAGCACGCCTACCAGATGGACTTCGGTGCGAACGCGACCCCGTACATCGACACGTTCTTCCGCAACATCAACTGGGAGGCCGTGCTGAAGCGGATCGAGGCTGCGCGGAACGATCAACCGGTGCCGAACGAAGACCCCTCGTCGACGAAGGACATGCCGTCGCTCTCGGTTACGGAGCTCGCCGCGCAGATCGCCAACGGCAGCGGCGTGCAGATTGTCGACGCGCGGCAGCAGGACCACATGTCGCGCAACGTGGATCTGATGGCGGGCGCGACGTGGCGCGATCCGGATCGCGTCGAAGAGTGGATTGCCGAGCTGACGCCGGACAAGCCGGTAGCCGTTTACTGCGCCTACGGCTTCGACGTCGGGTGCAACGTGACGAAGACGCTCATCGAGCGCGGCTTCGACGCGCGCTTCCTCCGCGGCGGTCTCGCGGCGTGGTACGCCTCGGGCGGCGCGCGCGCGCTCAGACCGACGGCGGAATAGCTCCGAGCTTCTCGGGGTCCATAGGCGAGACGTGAAGGGCTACCTCGACGGGAAGCTCTATCTCGAGCACACGCTTTCCGAGCCCGTGTCGGGAAACATCGGCCGCTGGTCAAGGGCGGATAGTTATATGCACTTTGACGACTACAAAGTCCTTGCTGCTACTCAATAGGGAGGAGCGCCCGCCCGGCGAGACGGTTTCGTCCATTGCGGGCTGCTCAAGGTGCGTCGGCAGAAGCCGTGGCTATTGACGCAAAACTGAACGGAGATGACGATGACCGACAATGCAGGGTGTCGGGTAGCGGTCCTTTATCCCAGAGACCGCGAGACCGCGCCGAACACAGCGCACGAGACAGGCCGGTTTCGGAAGGTATTTGAAGCATTGTCTGAGTTCGGGATGCGACCGGAACCCGCGCTCTATCATGACGATTCCCGTGACGAGGTTCGTCGGCAACTCTTGCAGGTCGACGGGGTATTGGTGTGGGTAAATCCTATTGAAGGTGGACGTGACCGGTCACTGCTCGATGCGATGCTTCGCGATGTTGCCGCGTCAGGGGTGTTCGTGAGCGCCCATCCCGACGTGATCCTGAAACTGGGAACCAAGGAAGTGTTGTACCGGACACGCGATATCGGGTGGGGGTGCGAGACCCACCTGTACTCGAGCATGGATCAATTGCGCCGGGAGCTGCCGTCACGACTTGCCGCTGGAGAGGTCCGAGTCCTCAAGCAATACCGGGGCAACGGTGGAGACGGCGTATGGAAAGTCGAGCTTGCAACC
>Ga0307472_100001060_pt1 | contig 10655 bp, 7 predicted proteins | sample atmos_gasesAM5C__2_FD_204582 | JGI IMG/M metagenome (GOLD analysis project Ga0307472, IMG submission 204582) | Hardwood forest soil microbial communities from Morgan-Monroe State Forest, Indiana, United States - atmos_gasesAM5C_05 | ecosystem: Environmental > Terrestrial > Soil > Temperate... | reverse complement strand
CCGCACCCGCAGGCACGTTGGTAATCAATGACCGCCAGACCCTCGCAAGAATCATCCTAAGTCCCGAAATCGAATTCGGCGACGCCTATACCGAGGGGCGCGTCGAAATCGACGGCGATTTGGTGGAGGTGCTCACAGCGGTTTTCCGCGCGCTCTCCGGCAAAAATGCCGGTTCGTGGTTTGCGCGTCTAGTTTCGAAATGGCTTGAGCGGACGCAGTCCAATACCTTGAACGGCTCGCGCGAACATATTCATCGCCACTATGATTTAAGCACCGACTTCTACAAGCTGTGGCTCGATTCCGAAATGGTTTACACGTGCGCCTACTTCGAGTCGCCATCCGTAGGACTCGAAGCTGCCCAAATCGAGAAAATGGATCTTGTGTGCCGCAAGCTGCAGCTTCAGCGTGGAGAACGCGTAGTGGAAGCGGGTTGCGGCTGGGGCTCGTTTGCGCTCCACATGGCCGAACACTATGGCGTTCGTGTGAAAGCCTTCAACATTTCTCAGGAGCAGCTGGCCTATGCGAGAGCGGCTGCAAAGCGCCGAGGCCTCGCGGATCGCGTGGAATTCATCGAAGACGATTACAGGAATATTCGCAGCCGCTTCGACGCGTTTGTCTCGGTCGGAATGCTTGAGCATGTCGGCACGGAGAATTATGGCGCGCTTGGCGAGGTCATTTACCGCGCCATCGGTAATTCCGGGCGCGGCCTTTTGCATTTTATCGGGATGAACCGTCCGCGGCCCTTGAGCGCCTGGATCAGAAAGCGAATCTTCCCGGGCGCAAGTCCTCCCACACTGAGCCAAGTGATGCCGCCGCTCTTTGAGCCGTGGAACTATTCGGTGCTCGACGTCGAAAACCTGCGTCTTCACTATGCGCAAACTTTACGCCACTGGCGCAACCGCTTTGAGCGGTCTACCGACCGGGTAGCTCAAATGTTCGGCGAACAATTCGTCCGGTTGTGGAGACTATACCTGGCGGGTTCGGAGGCCGGATTTCTCTCAGGTTCTCTGCAACTGTTCCAGATTCTCTTTGCCGGAGCAGAATGCCGCCAAATTCCCTGGACGCGCGCGCACCTCTACGAAAAACAGCAGCACTTCGCAAAAGAGGAAAAATGGATGCATGCAGCGTCTTGATCGTCGGTGGCGGCCCTGCAGGAGCTGCCTGCGCCTGGCAGTTGCAGCGCTCCGGCGTTCATCTTGACGTCACGGTTCTCGACAAAGCCTCATTCCCTCGCAACAAAGTCTGCGGCGGTTGGATCACGCTTCCGGTTTTCGACGAACTCGAAATCGATCCCGCCAAGTACGCGCAAGGGCGCATTCTTCAGCTCATTACCGGATTCCGAACGAGCGTAATCGGCGACCGCGAAACCGAAACGGACTACCGCAAGCCGATCAGTTACGGAATCCGCCGCAGCGAATTTGACGACTACTTGTTGAAGCGCTCAAACGCGCGGCTCATCGAAGGCACGGCGCTATCGAGCATCGAACGCATCGGCGATGAATGGCTCGTCAACGGTCAAATCAAAACCCAATTGATCGTCGGCGCCGGAGGACACTTCTGTCCGGTCGCTCGCTTCATGGGCTCAAAATCAACCGCCGAAAACGCCGTAGCCGCGCAGGAAACCGAATTCGAAATGAGCTCCGAGCAACAAAAAAGATGCTCCATTCGCCCGGAGATTCCCGAACTCTATTTCTGCTCGGACCTAAGGGGATACGGCTGGTGTTTCCGAAAAGGAAATTTCATCAATATCGGCCTCGGCAGGTTGGACAAGCATTCGCTCGGAACCCACATCGCCGCGTTTATTGAATTCCTGCGCCGGACGAAAAAAATCACTTTCGATTTGCACTCAAAGCTTTTTGGCCATGCCTACCTGCTATACGGCAAAAGCAACCGCAAGATCGTTGACGACGGAATCCTGCTAATCGGCGACGCCGCCGGAATGGCCTACGCCCAAAGCGGCGAAGGAATAAGGCCGGCCATCGAATCAGGCCTACTCGCAGCCAAGGTGATCGCCGAAGCACGCGGCATATATCGCCGCGAAAATCTCGAGCCCTATCGTAAGGCGCTGACCGCCCGCTTCGGCACCCTACAAGATGACTGGTCAACTCGAATCGGCCGCCGCCTCCCAGCCCCGCTCATGAGTTCCCTCGGCCGCGCCCTCCTCGCCACCAAATGGTTCTCCCGCCACATCGTCCTCGATAACTGGTTCCTCCGTACCCACGAGCCCGCCTTCCAGTAGCAAAGGTCCGCTTGAAGGCGGCCAGTGAAAATGACGCCTGCGCCACCGTCCCACGCGGCGCGCGACTCCGATACCTCGCTATCCTCGCGACGTCGTTCTTGCGCTTGTAGCCTTTCCCAGTAGGGGCACGGCATGCCGTTCCCCTACGCGATGCTCGGCACTGCGCTTCCGTCCCCACAGCTCTTCCTCTGCGCCACCCTGCGTCACTCCTACTCGACGCAAGTCGTTTCCGCAAGGGTTCCGTCAGGGCACGACTTCAGTCGTGCCGTAAGCGCCGTCAAACGACTGCGGCTTTAGCCGCTGAGGCGGTTTCCCTGTTGGGTCTTCACGGAACGGCGCCATCGCCCCAGACTCCGCATTCATTTCGCGCCAAGCCCGCACTTCCGTACCGCCGGTTTACCCTGAGCCTCGAAGGGGTTGTCCTGAGGCACGAAGGGCGTCCCCGCCGGCTCTTTTGATGTTTCGCTTGTGTCCCAAGCCGCTTCTGGCCCAACCCCTAATTCTGTATCGTCGTATGCCGCGCCGCATACCAGCAAGTCACATATCCAAAGTGCGGAAAAATCGAATGAATACAACTCTCCGCCTCAGGCGCTTCCATATCGAACTCCACCCGTCCATCCTTGCGAGGAATATCCCACTCGTGATGCACCATCACGGTCCCCAACGCTGCAGCAGAGCCCGGGCTCGACATCAAGTGCTTAGCCCAAAGGTAATCGCCCGCATACACCAACGCGCCCGCTGCAACCACCGCCAAAATCACCCGCTGAATCACCGAGGATAACGCCATCTGCCCAGCTCCATGGGCTCAAGTCTAGCACTCGACTCGCCGCCATTCTTGCGCTGTCGGGGTTCCCTGCGTTGGTCCAAAAATCGGCCTTTTTGCGTCAATGTTATTTTGACAAGGTAAGAGAAAGAATTCTGAAGATATTTCTACGCGACGGCTGAGTGCCCCCAATGCCTCTTTCTGAACCGGCTCGGATTTTGATTTGCACGATTCATTTCGATAAACTACCGGCCCATTAAATGATGCGTTATCTCACTTGGCTGAATATCGCACTATGCTTGTGCTTCACTGGCTGCAATCGTGCCGCACTCGTAAAGAAGGTAGTTCCTCAGGAAGACGAAGCATTTGCTCGAAAATATGTAGACCTCCTTAGGCAGCGAGCATTTGATCAGATCGAGCAGAAGTTGGACCCAAGCATTTCGAGCTCCGACGTCAGAAACACACTTACGACCATGGCCGAAATGTTTCCAGCTCAGGAGCCGCACTCCACAAAAGTTGTTGCCTACAATCTCCGCCATTCGCTCACGCTCGAATACGAGTTTCCAGATAAATGGATTCTTGTGGACATGTCAATAAAGAGAATAAATAACGCTTCCACCATCACCGGATTTCGTGTGACCCCGATTCTGGACTCCTTGGAACATGTCAACAGGTTCAGTCTCGCTGGTAAAAGCACCGTGCAATATGCGGTCTTGGGACTCGCCGTGGCCGCGCCAATCTTTACTTTCTACGTCCTCGCTGTATGCCTCAAAACCAAGAATCAAACTCGAAAACGGCTCTGGGCAATCTTCATACTGGTGGGAGTTGGAAAATTAGGAGTTAATTGGACCACTGGGTCCCTTATTTTTACACCCTTGGCGGTTAACGTTCCATGCGGCGGGGCGACGACAATTCGGTTTTACGGACCGTGGGTAGTGACAGTGAATTTGCCCCTTGGGGCTATCCTCTTCTTACGAAGACGAAGCAGAAGTCTCGTGTCGAATCAAGTTCATGCTGCCGATCCGGCAGAGCTCCCCTGACATTGACTGATTAACCTCTGAAGATGAATCTTCTTAGACCGCGTAGAGCACCCTCGCGTTATCGGCTTACATCGGGTGTCCGCTTCCTGCGTTTTACAAGTACAGTTCTAGAACTAACTGTCTGTGCCCTGCACATGCGTACAGGCGAATTTTCCTTTGCCTCATGCTACCGTCGCTTATGGCGCACGACGACAAAAACAGAAAAGAGAACATAAGCAGATTTCGCCTCGCGATCACGTCGCGCCTCAACCACGCTCGCCGTCCGCTCTTTCACAGTCAGTCATCGCACCGCGCCTCTGCCCCGCGCCACCGCAACGTCTGGCCTGGGGGAATTCCCAATTCGCGAGGTTCCGACGACAAGCTCCTGCCAAGCGATTCACCGCCAGCTGAAACCACGCCACTTACAGCCTGTTTTTCTAATCGCAAATCCGGAATTAGAATTTCACATAACCCACAGCGAATGAACACACTGCAAATTTCTAATCGCAAAAAAAATCGCGATTTTTCATCTCACTAAGTGGCGCAGGCACTCTTGCCTGTGCGCCTTTGCCAAGTCGAGGGTTCAAGCGATCGCGCCCGTCGCATCGCTAGCCGCTAATTCTTCCCAGCCGGCGCTGACTTTTCTAATCGCGAACGCGCGATTAGAATCCCCGATAACCCGTGATAAATCACCGCTTTGCAAATTTCTAATCGCGAACGGATTGCGATTTTTCATCTCAAATCCGGATGCAATCGGCTCCGCCAGCCAGCATCGATTTTCATTTCACGGTATAATTGGATTCCTTTGCTCACCGTAAACAACATCACGATGCGGTTCGGCGCCCGAGTACTGTTCGAGGACGTCACGACCACCTTTTTCACAGGCAGGCGCTACGCCATTACCGGCCCCAACGGCGCCGGCAAATCCACGTTCATGAAGATCCTCACGGGCGAGCTCGAACCGTCCAAGGGCGACGTCACGCGGCCGAAAAAGCTCGGCATCCTCCGGCAAGACCAGTTTGCCTTCGACGAGCATCGCGTGATCGATACCGTGATCATGGGCAATAGCCGCCTATGGAACGCGCTCCAGGAACGCGAAGCTCTGCACGCGAAACCGCACGACGCCCTTACCGATAAGGACGGCATGCGTATGGGCGAACTCGAAGGAATCGTCGGCGACGAAGACGGCTATACAGCAGAAGCCGATGCGGCAATTCTGCTCGATGGCTTGGGTCTCGAAGAACCCCTGCACGAACGTAAGATGCGCGAGCTGCAGGGCGGACAAAAAGTCCGCGTGCTGCTCGCGCAGGCGCTTTTCGGACATCCGCAAGTGCTGCTGCTCGACGAGCCGACCAACCACCTCGACCTCGATTCGGTTCACTGGCTCCAGGATTATTTGTGTGAGTACGAAGGCGTGCTCATCGTCATTTCTCACGACCGCCATTTTCTCAACAGCGTCTGCACGCACGTAGCCGACATCGATTATCAGACGATCATCATGTACAACGGCGGCTACGACGACATGGTGCTCGCCAAAACTTCGATTCGTTCCCGAATCGAATCTGAGAACGCGCAGCGCGAGAAAAAGATCGCCCAACTGAACGAATTCATCGCGCGCTTCTCGGCCGGCACGCGTTCCGCTCAAGCGACGTCACGCAAGAAGGAAGTCGAACGTCTTCAGACCGCCGAGCTGGCCAGATCGAATATCGCGCGTCCATTCATCCGCTTTCAGATGGACCAGCACTCCGGCAAACACCCGCTCGAAATCAAAAGCGTGGTGAAGGAATACGACGGCGTGAAAGTTTTCAAGCCGTTCAGCGCCAGCGTCTCGCGCGGTGAAAAAGTAGCGTTGATGGGCCGTAACGGCACAGGAAAAACAACGCTCCTGAAATCGCTCGTACGGAATGCGCCGGGCTTTGTCGGCGACGAAGAAAAGCAGTTCCCCATCGATGGCGGCACAGTTGCGTGGGGGCACAACGTCGCCGTCGGCTACTTCGCGCAAGATCACAGTGAAACCATCGCAAAAGGCACCACCGCGATCGAATGGCTGCACCAATTCGATCCGATGGCCACGCAGGAACAGCTCCGCGGCGTGCTTGGTCAAATGCTTTTCAGTGGCGAGGAAGCGCTCAAGCCCACGGCGGCCCTTTCAGGCGGCGAAGCCGCGCGGCTGATTTTCTGCAAATTGATGCTACAAAAGCCCAACGTGCTCGTCCTTGATGAGCCGACGAACCACCTCGACCTTGAATCCATCAACGCGCTCAATATCGCGTTGCAAAAATATTTGGGCACCGTCCTGCTGGTGACGCACGACCATGACGTGATCGACGAAGTCGCGACGCGCATCTGGCATTTCGAGGGCGGCCGCATCGAGGACTTCAAAGGCCCCTACTCCGAGTACCTCGTCTACGCAGAGGAGAAAGCTTCATAGGCAGGCGGCTGAAATCAGGTTCAGATAAAACCGCGTCTGCCACACGTATCTTTTAGGAACATTGTCGCTCAAACGCGGAAATAAAATCCCTGCGTTACCTCAATTAGACTAAGCTCCATTGCGGTTACCGCCGTTCCCGCAATGCTGGCCGCGTGCCAGAAAAACCACGCTGAATTCGAAAGAAATGGATTTCATGCGAAATATTCGTGCAGTGTTGTTCGTCGTCGCGATTGCCGCGGCTGCATCTCTCTCGGCGTGCTTTCCAAATGTTGGTAACATTTTAGGAGACGGGGGCAGCGGCTCGCCCGCAAGTGTATCGGGCAAGTGGTCCGTCATGCTCACGTCGAGCCACGGCTCAACCAACGATGTGGATCTGGAAGCGAACTTCTCGCAATCGACCGGAGCCATCTCGGCTGCTCAGGCGGTTATTTTGTCGAGTTCACCGTGCGAGTTCGGCACCGATTTTATCCAAGGAACCGTCAAAGGAAGCACCGTCAGTTTCACCCTAGCCTTCGGTACCGGGCATCCGACAGCGTCGTTCTCAGGCTCGGTTAGCAGCGATGGACTCAGCATGTCCGGCACCTACAAGCTCCCATCGGGAGATTGCTCGCCATCGGATTCGGGCACGTGGGCCGCGACGAAATTCGGCGATTCGTCAGCCTCGTATTCAGGACAAGTCGTTTCCGCGGTAACCAACAGGATGATTACCGTGCTGGCCGCCGTTCAAGAAGATGCGAGCAACGGCCTTCAGGCAAATGTAACCCTCACCGGCGGCGGCTGCTCGATGCTCACTCTCACCGGCACAGCCATCGGAAGCGTTCTTCAGTTGGAGAACGCTGACGGGACAATCGCCGTCGTCGCGCAGGCATCGGCCCCGACGTACGCGACCCTTGCAACGAAATACCAAATCGGCGGAACAAGCTGCGGCCTTGCTGATAATGGAATTGGTACGCTATCGAAGGTCGTTCCTGCCGTCGTCGGCCGTTCCATGGCAAGTCCTGAGGGCGATACTCGCGTCAGCGCTCAAGTCAATACTCTTGTCAATCCGCTAAGCCATTCTCTCCTCGAAAAAATCCTCGCAACCCGGAAAGGGGTTACGTTGGAATGAAATAATCCGTGTTGGCTGGAACAGCCGCTTACCACGGGAGAAAATGGTGCGGGCCTAGCTTGCTCTTCAAGTTCGAGACAGCAATTATGAATAGCGCGACCGCGGCTAGCAACGCCAAGCCGAAGTAGTTGTCAACATAGGAGAGCAGACGGCTCTGCGTAATCACATCATTTTGGAAGAGTTGGAGCGCGCCGAGCGCGGGATTGCTTCCCCCGCCGCCGTTGCGATAAATCAAGCCGGCATATTGCGCCAAAGTGACGCGAACGGTGGGATCCATGCGGTTGGCCACGTCCAGGAGCCGCGAGGAATGCAACGTCATGCGGTGATCGAATAGAACTGTCGCTCCGGTCACAGCAAACGTATTTCCGAGCTGCCGCACGAAGAAATAAGAGGTGGCAATGTCGTTCACGTCCGCGAGCGTCGCACTTGATGTGACAATGTTCCCAGCCGCGACAAGAGCGGGCGCGATGGAAAAACCCTGCAGGAAGATCATGGGCGCCAGGAGTGCGGTCGGCGTCGTGGGTGTCGTGGTATAGACGATCGTGAGATACGTCGCGAACAACTCCATGAATCCGATTGTCATCGTGCGTCGGGGGCCCAGGCGAGGCATTAGCACGCGCAAGGTAAGCTGGATCCCCACCCCAAGGCCCAAGGTATACATGGAAATAAAACCGCCCGCCTGGGTAGCGCTGTAGTCCTGAACGAAGCGAAGGTATTGCGGTGTGACGTAGAGCCCGGCACCGAAGAACCCTCCCACGATTAAAACCAGGAAGAAGGAGGCCCGCAAGGAACCTTGCCGCCAGACCATTCGCAAATGAAGTACCGGCGATGTGTTCTCGGGTCGGAATTCCCACCACACAAACGCGATTAAGAAAATGGCAGCCGCAATGATGGCGAGCGAAATCCAGTACGACTCGAACCAGAGGTCGCGTTCGCCGCGGCTGATGGCAGTTTCCAGGCAAGCCATCGATGCGATTAGCAGGATCGCGCCCCACACATCGATATGAACGCCTTTTTTCCGGTCAAACAAAAACCCTGGCGGAAGAAGCTTCCAGATGAGGAAAGCGCCAATCGCCAAAAATGGAAAATCAATCAGGAAGGCATAGTTCCATCGAATTTGGTCGGTGATCCATCCCGTGGAAACGGGATAGAAAACCTCAAAAAAAGCAATAAGGAGATAGAGCCGAGTGACGGCCGCGAGCTTCTCTCTCCCGGGAAATAACATCCCGGAAAGTATGACGACGCGCACCAGAAACGCACCGCCGCCGAATCCCATAATCAGACGTGAAACCAGCAGCCAGTGGAGAGTATGGGCGGTGACGCAGCCCATTGATCCCACGGCATAGAGCGCGATGCTAAGCAACAAGTGACGCCTGGTGCCGATGACGCGCGTCATCCATGCCGCCAAAGCGATGGAGCAAAGATATCCGACGTTGTAGAGAATTATGACCCAGCTTATTTCATCCGAGCTGGCGCCCACATTGCCCTGCATGTCAGGGAGGAAAACGTTTACGGAGATGCGGTTGGAGACCTCGACGGCTGTAACCATGCCGATGCTGAGCAGAGCGGCCAGGCGGCGCCGTGGCGACAGGCTCGACAGGACACTTTTGAGGAACGCTTCTTCTTCCAGTTCCCATTGCTCGACGTTTGGCGAAAGATTTTGAGCCAGGAAGCCCATGGGTTCCTTTACATCAGCGAGTGTAAATGGTCGCTTCTACGTTCATGCCAGGCCGCAGCACCAGATTCGGATTCTTATTCGGCTTGACCAGGATTTTCACCGGAATTCGTTGCACTACTTTTATGAAATTCCCGGTGGCGTTTTGCGGCGGGAGCAACGCCTGCCGCGAGCCACTCGCGCCCGCGATAGAATCGACCACGCCTTCGAACTCCTGGCTGTAAGTGTCCACGTGAAGACGGACTCTCTGGCCGGGAGCCACATTTGCCATCTGGGTCTCCTTGAAATTCGCGGTGACGTACACCTGATCGAGAGGGACGATAGTGAACAGCAATTGCCCGGGCGACACATACTGTCCCAGGTCCACTGACCTTTGCGTCACTTGGCCGGTGATAGGAGCGGTGATATGTGTGTAGGCGAGATTCAGCTCGGCTTGTTGCAGCGCTGCTTTAGCGCGCTCGGCCGCGGCCAGCGCCGACTTGTAAGTTGCTTCCGCGATGGGCACCTGCCGCTCCTGGGCCTTCGTCTGCAGGAGCTGGGATTGTGAGCGCGATAGCCGCGCCTGGGCAGAACGCGTATTCGCCCTCGCGATCTCCACTGCCTGTTGTGCTGCGGAAAGCTGCTGCTCGGCTGCCAGCAAGTCGCTTTTTGCCACGCGGGCGGCAGCGTCAACAGCGTCAAATTGGAATTTGGAGACGTCATCTGTGGCCAGCAGAGGGGTGTAGCGGGCGAGATCGCTCTGCGCCCGATCATTGGTAGCCTTCTTGGCAGCGACGTTGGCCTCAGCGACTTGGAGATTGGCGGTCGCGGACTGCTCGAGTTGAGCCTGTGAACTTGCGTAATCGGCTGCGTCGGATTCCTTCTGAGCAGCGGCGCCGCCGGTGCTGTGGGTGGTGGTTTCGCGCGTCAAAGTGATTTGGAGCTTCGCGGAATTGGCTTGCGCTTCCGCGAAATCGAGGTTGGCCTTGGCCTGTTCGACTTCTGCCTGGTAGGGTCGCGCGTCAATTTGCACCAGGAGGTCGCCCTCTTTGACGGGCGTATTGTCATTGATGAACAGCTGGACCACGTAACCGGGAACCTGAGGCGCAACCGCCGTGATGTGACAATCCACCTGAGCGTCGTCCGTCGACACGTGACCGGTGAACACGTACAACGCCACTGCGAGCAAGATCAGCGCAGCAACGAAAGCTCCCTTCACGAAGGGGTTCAGATTTCGAAGCCGCTGGCGCAATGAACTGGAAGTCTGAGGCGCTTGCGGCGTGGCGTCAGCCACCGCGGTGCTGGTTGGCGGCGTCGTTGGCGGAGAAGGAGTGGAGCTCATGATCCCGGTTCACCTTTCAGTTCGCGTACCTTTCACTTCGAATACATGGCCTCGATCTCGCCCGTAGCGCGGGCGAGCGACGCGCGAGACAAGTTGAAT
>Ga0307472_100001059_pt1 | contig 10656 bp, 11 predicted proteins | sample atmos_gasesAM5C__2_FD_204582 | JGI IMG/M metagenome (GOLD analysis project Ga0307472, IMG submission 204582) | Hardwood forest soil microbial communities from Morgan-Monroe State Forest, Indiana, United States - atmos_gasesAM5C_05 | ecosystem: Environmental > Terrestrial > Soil > Temperate... | reverse complement strand
GGCGGCCTCGACGTCCTGCTGTCGGCGCGCCGGGTCGCCCCGGGCGGCACCGCCTACGGCCTGGACGCCAGCCCGGACATGCTCACCCTCGCCCGCGCCAACGCCGCGCAGGCCGACGTCACCAACGCCCGCTTCCTGCACGGCCACATCGAGGACATCCCGCTGCCCGACGGTCACGTCGATGTGGTCATCTCCAACTGCGTGATCAACCTGTCCGCCGACAAGCCACGCGTCCTGGCCGAGGCCTTCCGCGTGCTGCGGCCCGGAGGGCGGCTGGGCATCACCGACGTCACCGCCGACGACGGCACCGACCCCGGCCAGCTCGCCGGGGCCGAGCAGCGGGCCGGCTGCGGCGCCACGATCACCCAGGCGCGCTACCGTGACCTGCTGCAAGCCGCCGGATTCACCGGCATCGCCATTACCAGCACGCACGAGGCCGGCCCCGGCTTGCATTCTGCCATCATCCAGGCAGCCAAACCGACCACCCGGCACATGTGATCATCCAGTCAGCGACCCAAGGAGGTGTGGCATGCCAGGCGCCAGCGACCAGACACAACCGGTGAAGATCCTCAACGCCAACTGGATCCCGGACACCAACGGCGGGGACGGCCGGTTCGACATCATGATCGTCACCGAGGATGACCAGCGGCACGAGCTCCCGGCCAGCGCCGCCTCGGTCACCGCGGTGGTGGCGCTGGCGCAGGCCGGCACGGTCATGATGTGGGATCCGCCCAATCGGGTCTTGATCGCCGCCAATGTGGTGGGCCAGATGCCATGGACTGTCCGGGACGGCAGTTCCTGACGCGGCCTGCCTGCGGACCAGGGTTGCCATGGTCCAGTCCTGGCCGCGGGTTGCGCGCAGCCGAGGGGCGACGGCGGCCGCCTGGCCTCAGCGGTAGCGCTTGCCGTGCAGCAAGGTGGCGGCCGACAGCAGCCGGTGCAGGTCCTTGTCGGTGCGGCCCAGCGTGGTCAGGTTGAGCGGCGAGCGCGCCCGGACCCTGGTGATCGCCTTGGCCCGGGTGAACTCGCGCAGCCCGTCGGGGCCGTGGATGCGGCCGAAACCGGAGTCGCCGTTCCCGCCGAACGGCAGCGCGGGCACGGTCGCGAACCCGATCACCGAGTTGATCGCGGTCATGCCGCTGCGCATCGCCCGCGCCGCCGCCATGGCGCGCTTCTTGCTGCGCACGAACACGGTGGAACCCAGCGCGTAGCGGCTGGCGTTGGCCAGCGCCACGCCCTCGTCCAGGTCCGCCACCTTGGTCACGGTCAGCGTGGGGCCGAACGTCTCGTCCTGCACCGCCATGCTCGTCTCGGGCACGTCGGCCAGGATCACCGGGTCCACGTACGGCCGCCGGACGCTCTGCATGCCGCCGATCACCGCCCGGCCGCCCCGGGCGAGCGCGTCGGCGATGTGATCCTCGACGACGTCGGCCTGGGCCGGGAGGGTCATCGGGCCGTAGGCGGACTCGCGGTCATCCCCGGCGCGCGCCCCGGCCATCCGTTCGGCCAGTTTCTCCAGGAACGTGTGGTACACGGGCTCGACCACGTACACCCGTTCCACGCCGATGCAGGTCTGGCCCGCGTTGGACAGCGCGCCCCAGGCGGCGGCGTCGGCCGCCGCGTCGAGGTCGGCGTCGGCCCCCACCAGGAAAGCATCCTTCCCGCCGCACTCCGCGATCATCGGGGTGAGGTTGTCGGCGCAGGCGGCCATCACCTTGCGCGCGGTGGCGGTGGAACCGGTGAACGAGATCTTGTCCACGCCGCTGCGGGCCAGCGCCTCGCCGGTCCCGCCGGCCCCGGTGACCAGCTGCAGGACCGGGTGCTCGGGCACCACCTCACCGAACGAGCTGACCAGCCAGCCGCCGGTCGCGGGCGTGAGCTCGCTGGGCTTGAACACGACGGCGTTGCCCGCGGCCAGCGCGTAGGCGATCGAGCCCATCGGCGTGAAGACCGGGTAGTTCCACGGCCCGATCACGCCGATGACGCCGAGCGGGGGGTACTCCACCGACGACGCGAGGTTGATCGCCGGGATCCCGCTGCGTACCCGGCGCGGCCCGAGCACCCGGCGGGCGTTGCGCGCCGCCCAGTCGATGTGCACGACCGCCAGGAAGATCTCCATCTGGGCGTCGGCGAGCGGCTTGCCGGTCTCGTTGTGGACGAGCTCGGCCAGGCGGCCGACGTAGCGGATCAGGTGGGACTTCCAGGCGAGCAGCCTCGTCTCCCGCTCCTTCCAGCCCAGCCCGGACCACCAGGCGGCGGCCTCCCGGGCCCGCTCGACGGCCGCGTCGACCTCGGCCCGGCCGTGGACCGGGAAGGTGGCGATCACCTCGGAGGTGGCGGGATTGACCGTATCGAAGGTCTCCGCCTGCCTGGCCTGCCCGTGCGTCCACACCGTGTCCATCGCCCTCGCCCTCGCTGTGATCACCCACCGGCGCTGCGAAAATCAGTAAATCATTGGCGGCCGGGCACCGCGAGACGGTCTCCGTGGGCCCGCGCAGCGTGCCCGGCGGCTCGGGGCGGGCCCTCGGCTACCGTTGGGGGAGCCTGCGCCGCCCGCCCGGCCAGGCGCCGACCGACCCGGAGCGGAATGTGGTGACCGAACGCCCATATGTGCTGCTCAGCTGCGCGATGTCGGTGGACGGCTGCCTTGATTCGGCCGGGCCCGGGCGACTGGTGCTGTCCGGCGACGCGGACCTGGACCGGGTGGACGACGAGCGGGCCGGCAGCGACGCGATCATGGTCGGGGCGGGGACGATCCGGCGTGATGACCCCCGGCTTCTCATCCGGTCGCCCGCGCGGCGCGCGGCCCGCGCCGTCCGCGGCCAGCCCGAGCACCCCACCGGGGTCACCCTGACCGCCAGCGGTGACCTCGATCCGGGCGCCCGGTTCTTCACCGGTGCCGGGCCTCATCCGAGGCCGGCCCGGCTCGTCTACTGCCCCGGCCCGGTGGCGGCCGGGACCCGCCGCCGGCTGGACGGCCTGGCCGAGGTGGTGACCGTGGGCGGCGGGGCCGGCGGCGACGGCAGGCCGGCGCTGGCCGCGGTGCTGGCGGACCTGTCCCGGCGGGGAGTCCGCCGCCTGATGGTCGAGGGCGGGGCGGATCTTGGCCGGCAGTTCCTGACCGGCGGGCTGGTCGACGAGCTGCAGCTGGTGCTGGCGCCGTTCTTCGTCGGCGACCCCGGTGCCCCCCGATTCGCGGGACCAGGCCGGTATCCGTTCGGGCCGTCGAGCCCGATGACCCTGGCCGAGGTCCGCCGCCTGGACGGGGTCGTCCTGCTCCGGTACCTGCTGGCGGCCCCGGCGGGCGGGCCCGGGGATGGCTGAGCCGGTGCCCGGGCCCGGTGCGCCGGGCCCGGCGGGCGAGGCGACCGGGGCCGATCGTGGCTGGCTGCGCGAGGCGATCGCGCTCTCCCGGCTCTGCCCGCCGTCGGCGACGGCGTTCGCCGTCGGGGCGGTCGTGGTCGCCGGTGACGGCTCGGTGCTGGCCACCGGCTACTCGCGTGAGGGCAGCCCGCACGACCATGCTGAGGAGGCCGCCCTGGCCAAGCTGGACCCGGCGGATCCCCGGCTGGCCGGGGCGACGCTCTACAGCTCGCTGGAGCCGTGCCGGTTCCGCGCCTCCCGGCCGCGCCCGTGCGCGGAGCTCATCATCGAGGCGGGCCTGCGCCGGGTGGTGATCGCCTGGCTGGAGCCGCCCGTGTTCGCGCCCGGCGGGGGAGCGGCCCTGCTCCGCGCGGCCGGGATCACCGTGGTGGAGGTCCCCGGCCTCGCCGCGCAGGCCCGCGCCGTCAACGTCGGCATCCTCAGCGGGGCACCGGTGCAGGATCCGCCATGAACGGCGCGGCGCGGCCGGACCGCGGGTGAGGGGTCAGCCGGGCACGTCGGCGAGCTGCGGGTCCTCCAGCGCGGCACCGTAGCGCATCGCGACGAGATGGCCGATCGTCGGGTAGCCGCCGAGCGGCGGCGCGCATTCCAGGCCGGTGGCGGCGATGGCCGCCATGGTGGTGGCCGGCACCTCCGGCCCCACCACACACGGGGCCAGTGCCACCCGGGTAACCTGCGCCGCCCGCAGCTGCTCGGCCGCGTGCGCGAGCGCGCGCGGGTCGTCGATCGGCGCGGGCACGGTCGGGATGGTGAGCCGGGACGCGAGCAGGACCGCGACCACGCCCGCGATCTGGAAGGCCTCTTCCGGGTCGCCGGCCGCGCCGACGATAACCCCGTCAGCGGCGGTGACGATGCTGATCCGGCCCGCCCGGCCGATGCGGGCGAGGCCGGCCTCGGACAGCCGTGCGTGCATCGCCTCGGCCAGGAACGGGTGGGGGCCGAGATGCCCGGCCACCAGGATCGGCACGTTCGCCGCCGCCGCGGCGGCGGCGATCGCCTGGTCCACTTCCGGGTAGGCGCAGGTGAGAAGCGGCACAACCACCGCTGGGGGGCGGCCGTCCTGGCTGCGCAGGCCGGCGAGGAGGTCGCTGAGGCGGTTCTCGCTGCCGTCGGTGTAGCCGAAGGCGACCCTGGCGCCGCGGCAGGAGTTGCCGGCGCTGGCGGCGATCTCGGCGGCGATCTGGTCGCTGGCCGGGTTCGCGGCCCCAGGCACGGCGAGCACGAGCGCGGGCACCTCGGCCGGCAGGGACAGCTGGTGCGGGCTGGAGTGACGCCCCGGCCGGAGATAGCGGGTAGTGCGGACCGGCAGAGGCGAGCCGCCGTAATCTTCAGCACCCATAACAGGGCATCGTACCGGGAGCGGAGTGCAACACCGCGGACAATTGGGATGAGAACTGATATCTGCGGCTAGAAGAGCCGGAGACGAGCATCGCCGATACCTCGCATGGCGTCATAGTCCAAGGTCACGCACCGAATACCCCGGTCCTCGGCCAGCACGCGGGCCTGCGGCTTGATCTCCTGCGCGGCGAACACTCCGCGCACCGGCGCGAGCAGCGGATCACGATTGAGCAATTCTAGGTAACGGGTGAGTTGCTCGACCCCGTCAATCTCTCCCCGCCGTTTAACCTCTACCGCCACCGCCACCGCCTCGGAGTCCCGGCACATGAGGTCGACCGGCCCGATAGCGGTCGGGTATTCGCGCCGCACGAGCCGCCAGCCGGCGCCCAGGACATCCGGCTGGGCGGCGAGCAGCTCCTGCAGATGAGCCTCCACGCCGTCCTTGACCAGTCCCGGGTCGGTTCCCAGCTGGTGGCTGGAGTCGTGCAGGACCTCCTCGATCGTGATCAGCAGCTCCTCGCCGCCCTTGTTCACCACCCGCCAGGCGCCGGGCGACTCCTCCAGCCGGCACGGCGGCGACATCCAGTTGAGCGGTTTGTACGAGCCGCCGTCGGAGTGAACCAGCACCGAGCCGTCCGCCTTGACGATGAGCAGCCGCGGCGCCGACGGCAGGTGGGCGGTGAGCCGGCCGACATAGTCCACGCTGCACCGGGCGATAACGAGCCGCACGGGAGCCAACTGTAACCGGGACCGTTGCCCCGCGCGGGCTTCCGCCGCACAGACACCCCGGGCGCGGCCCGGCGCACTTTGGTGCCGGGCGCCGCCACGAAGGTTCCACCCCATGACCACCGTGGGGGGACGCCCGGCCCCCCGCACACCTCCTAGCGTGCAGGACACGGACCCACGCCCGACGAGGAAGAAGGATCATCATGAAGACCCTGACGCCGCATCCCGCCGCGGTTTGACCTGCCCCCACCACGTTGGTACATTACTCAAGTAATGAACCACCGAACCGGGAGGTGCGGGTGCCGCCGCTGGACGAGGGGACGCCGCTGTTCGTGCAGATCGCCGAGCAGCTGGCCGACGACATCGTCGATGGTGTGCTGGCCGAGGGCGCGCGGGCGCCATCGACCAACGAGCTGGCCGCCTTCTACCGCATCAACCCGGCCACCGCGGCGAAGGGGATCAACTTGCTGGTGGACGAGGCGGTGCTGGAGAAGCGCCGCGGCATCGGAATGTTCGTCGCCTCGGGTGCGCGGGAGCAGCTGCGCGCCGGGCGCCGCAAGCGGTTCGCCGAGCAGTACCTCGAGCCGATGCTGGCCGAAGCCAAGCGGCTGGGCATCGACACAGACACGCTGGTGTCCCTGATCCAGGGATCCGGCTGGCACAACGGAGGCGACAGGCCATGACCCCGACGATCTCCACGACGGCGCTGGGCCGCCGCTACCGTGGCCAGGCCGCGCTTGAGGACGTCTCGCTCGAGGTCGAGCCGGACACCGTAACCGGGCTGCTGGGCCGCAACGGTGCGGGCAAGACCACGCTGATGCGCATCGTCACCGGGCTGGAGTTCCCCACCAGCGGCTCCATCGCCGTGTTCGGCGAGACACCGGCGGAGAACGAGTCGGTGCTGCGCCGGATGGTGTTCGTGCGCGAGGACCAGGCCTACCCGGACCTCCGCGTCAGCCACGTCATCCGGGTGGCCTCATGGTTCTACCCGAACTGGAGCGAGGAGCTGGCCCGGCAGCTGCTCACCGACTTCGACCTGCCCCTGCAGCGGCGGATCAGGAAGCTGTCGCGTGGGATGCGCTCGGCGGTCGGGATCGTCATCGGGCTGGCCGCACGCGCCGAGCTGACGCTGTTCGACGAGCCCTACGCGGGCCTGGACGCGGTGGCCCGGCAGCTGTTCTACGAGGCTGCTGGCGGACTTCGCCGAGCATCCGCGCACCGTGGTGCTGTCCACTCACCTCATCGACGAGGTGGCGGACCTGCTGGAGCACGTGGTGGTGCTCGACCGCGGGCGGGTGGTGCTGGACGCGCCCGCCGACGACGTCCGCGGCACCGCCATGACGGTGAGCGGCCCGGTCACGGCCGTGGAGGAGTTCGTGGCGGGGCGGGCCGTGTGGCACCGGCAGCGGCTCGGCGCGCGCGCCGCGGTCACCGTGGCCGGCCCGCTGGGGGCGGCCGCGCAGGCCCGCGCCCGGGCGCTGCACCTCAGCCTGGAACCTCTGACGCTGCAGCAGTTGCTGGTCCACGCGGCCAGCAGCCCCGCTGACGAGAAGGTGAGCGCATGAAAACGCTAGTGAACGTCGCCCGCTACCACCTGGTGGACCGCCTGACCTACGTGGCGCTGCCGTGGGGGATCATGGCATTCAGCTTCCTGGTCAACCTGGTCATCGCCACGGTGCTGCCGAGCCCGCAGGGCGATTACACCGGCGGGCTGGTGACGATCTACATCTTCCTGCTCATCTGCGGCGCGATCAGCATGACCAGGGCGCTGCCGTTCGGTTTGATGCTCGGCATCAGCCGGCGCACGTACTATCTCGGCACCGCCCTGCTGATAGCCGCGCTCGGCGTCGTCTATGGCCTCGGGCTGACGCTGCTGCAGGCGGTGGAGCGCGCGACCGGCGGGTGGGGTACCGGGCTGCACTTCTTCCGGGTGCCGTGGATCATGGACGGCCCGTGGTACCAGACCTGGCTGACGTCCTTCGTGCTGCTGGTGCTCTTCTTCCTCTACGGCATGTGGTACGGCCTGGTGTACCGGCGCTGGAACCTGGTCGGCCTGGTCACCTTCGTCGCCGCTCAGGTGCTGGCCGGGCTCGTCGTGGTGGTCGCGGCGTCGATCACCCACAACTGGGCGGCCGTCGGGCACTTCTTCACCACGCTGACGGCGCCCGCGCTGACCGGGGTGCTGGCCGCGGTCGCCGCGGCGCTGGGGCTCGGCGGGCTCACCACCATCCGCCGGGTCACCATCTGACGGTCGGCCCGCCTGGCCGTGGCTGGCCGCGGGGCCGCCGTCCGGGCCCCGGGCCTGGCTGGCGGGCCTTATGCCCTACAGTGACGGCCGTGAGTCCTCGCAAGGCCCGCCGGCTGCCAGCGGACGTCCCCCGCAGGCCGCGTGGGGGCGTCCCGCGCGCCCGGCCGGGGCGCCCGGGCGGGGATGAGGAGGCGGATGGCGCCACGCTGCGGCTGGGCCCCGAGCGCGCCGAATCGGCGCCCGACGGGGACTGGGTGGTCCGGCTGGTGCCCGGGGCCGTCAGCACGAAGACCTACCGCTGCCCCGGCTGCGACCAGGAGATCCCGCCGGGCACCGCCCATCTGGTCGCCTGGCCGGCCTACTCCAGCGGCCCGGCGGACCGCCGTCACTGGCACAATCCGTGCTGGCAGCGGCGGCTACAGCGGCACACGCACGCCCGCCGGGGAGGAAGGTGACGGGGATGGGCGAGATCCGGGCCAGCACGGTGCTGCCAGCGCGGCGCGAGCCGGTCACTCTGCACACCGCGGACGGGGTGTCGCTGGTGGGCGAGCTCGCGCTGCCCGCCGGGCGCGACCCGGTGGCCACCCTTGTCTGGCTCCACCCGCTGCCGACGCACGGCGGGATGATGGACAGCCACCTGCTGCGCAAGGCGGCCTACCGGCTGCCCGCCCTGGCCGACCTGGCCGTGTTCAGGTTCAACACCCGCGGCACCGCGTCGGAGCATGGTCGCAGCGAGGGGACCTTCGGCGGTGGAGATGCCGAACGATACGACGTGGCGGCCGCCATTGCCTGGTGCCGGGCCGCCGGGCTGCCCCGGCTGTGGCTGGTGGGCTGGTCGTTCGGGACCGAGCTCGTGCTGAGATGGGGCAACGACCCGGCGGTGGAGGGGGCGATCCTGATCTCGCCGCCGCTGCACCGCGCGGGCGACGCGGAGCTCGACGCCTGGGCCGCCTCGGGAAAGCCGCTCCTGATCCTGGTGCCCGGCCTCGACGACTACCTGCGGCCGCCGGAGGCGCGGGAGCGCTTCGCCCGGGTGCCGCAGGCGGAACTGATCGCGGCGGACCGGGCCAAGCATCTGTGGGTGGGCGAGCCCGCCGTCCGTGTCGTGCTGGGGGAGATCGTGCGCCGGGTCAACCCGGCCGCCTGGCCGCTCCCGGCGGAATGGGAGGACCCAGCGTGACCCCCTTCGACCTGACCGGAAAGAAAGCATTCGTCACCGGCGCGTCGCGCGGCATCGGGCAGGCGATCGCGGTCGCGCTCGCGCAGGCGGGAGCCGACGTCGCGCTGGTCGCCCGGAGCGAGGACGGGCTCGCCGCGACCGCGAAACAGGCGGCCGAGGCCGGGCGCGAGGCCTTTGTCATCCCCGCCGACGTCACCCGGCAGGAGGCGGCCGAGGCGGCCGTCGCGGCCGCCATCGACCGGCTCGGGCACGTGGACATCGTGGTGAACAACGCGGGCGGATCCAACTTCGCGGTGCCGTTCCTCGATCTGCGGCTGCCCGGCTGGGACAAGATCCTCCGACTCAACCTGGACTCGGCCATGTACGTCTGCCACGCCATCGGCCGCCACCTGGTGGGCCGGGGCACCGGCTCGGTCATCAACGTGGCCTCGGTGGCCGGCCTGATCGGCTCGCCGTTCCTGTCCCCCTACGGCGCGGCCAAGGCGGGCCTGATCTCGCTCACCAAGACGCTGGCGGTGGAGTGGGCGGCGCAGGGGGTCCGGGTCAACGCCCTGTGCCCGGGCTGGACCGCGACCGACCTCAACCGGAACCTGTGGGAGGACGGCACGGCCGGCCCGGCCACCGTCGCCACGGTGCCGATGCAGCGCTGGGGCCGGGCCGAGGAGATGACCGGCCCGGCCGTCTTCCTGGCCAGCGACGCCTCGTCCTACATGACCGGCCAGGTGCTGGTCGTCGACGGGGGCCAGACCGCCCTCAGCTGACGTGAAAGGGGGCCGGCGCTGCCGCTCCGGCCCCCCCATGCGCCTGGTGGTGGCTACTCGGTCCACCACTCCTCGTCGTTCGACTTGGCTGCCTTGGCCGGGACCGGCTGCTTGGGCGCTCCGCTCGCCGGTGCCTGGCTGGCGGTCGGCGCCTGCTGGGCCTGGGTCGCCTGGCCCGGGCTGGGAGTTGCGTGGGTCGGGGCGGCGGCGGGCGGCGGAGGGGCCACCGCCTTGGGCGCGGCGGCCGCCACCGCGGGCCGGGCGGGCGGCTTGAGCGCGTCGGCCAGACCCGGCATCTGGGTGCCGAGCAGCTGGCTGATCTGAGCCAGGTGGGTGGAGATGCTCTCCTTCTGCTTGCTCAGCTCGTCGACCTCGCGCTGCGCGGCGGCGCGGTGCCGCTCGATCTCGCTCCTGGTGTCGGCCAGGAGCTGGTCCGCCTGGCCCTTGGCCTGGGCGACGATCTGGTCGGCGTTCTTCTTGGCGTTGGTGACCAGCTGCTTGGAGTGCTGGTCGGCCTCGCGCCGGGTCTGCTCCGCCTGCGCGCTGGCCTTGGCGGCCCGCTGCTCAGCGGTGGCCGCCCGCTGCTCCGCCTCGGTGACCAGCTTCTGGGTCGCCGACTGCGCGGCCGCCAGGCGCTCCGCCTCCTGCCGCTCCGACTCCTCCCGGCGGGAGGCCAGCTGGATCTCGAACTCGGCCTCGGCCTGGGCGCGCTGCGCTTCGCTCTCCTCCAGGATGCGCTGCGCCTGGCTGCGCATCTCGTCCGCCTGCCGCTTGGAGGTGGTCAGGATCTCGTCCCGCTCCCGCTTCGCCGAGGCCTTCAGCTGAGCGGCCTCGCGCTCGGTGGTGGTCCGGAGCTTGGCGATGTCCCGCTCGACCGCGGCCCGCTTCTCGGCCACCTCGTGGTCGGCGGTGGCGCGCAGCTTGGCGACCTCCCGCTCGGTGGTCGAGGTCAGCTCGTCCGCCTCCCGGCGGGCGGCGGTCCGGATCGCCTCTGCGTCGCGCTCGGCCGAGGCGCGCTG
>Ga0307472_100001058_pt1 | contig 10662 bp, 10 predicted proteins | sample atmos_gasesAM5C__2_FD_204582 | JGI IMG/M metagenome (GOLD analysis project Ga0307472, IMG submission 204582) | Hardwood forest soil microbial communities from Morgan-Monroe State Forest, Indiana, United States - atmos_gasesAM5C_05 | ecosystem: Environmental > Terrestrial > Soil > Temperate... | reverse complement strand
ATGAGGTCTTTTGGAGGTGTCCGCCGAGGACTGCGCCTCTGGCCGCACTATCTTTAGCATTCATCGGACTTCGGTGTAATCTGGCAGCCAACATTTTTCGCGATCGCCGGCTGGAGGCAAGGTGAAAGTTCTGCTCACAGGGCTGACGGCCTATGCCATTTCCTTCCTGATATTGCTCGTGGTCTTCTATTCGCACGAGCGGACGAAGGTGGGACCCCTCGCACGTCGCGTCCTTGTGATCATGACCCAAATGGCTGCGATTTTCGCGCTAGCCCCTGCCACATTGTATGTGTTGTTAATGGGCCTGTTGAGAAGGCACCGGTGACCGCAAGAGAATGGTCTTGGAGTGCTTTCATCTTCCCGCTCGCGTAGGGGCAGACACCCCGTCTGCCCAGCCGAGCGAAGCTCGGCTTGCTTGCGTCTGGCAGATTTGCTCACCGTTCGTGGCAGGCTTCGGGATCTACCGCACCTTCTCCACAGATTCCTCCCCAGGCTGGCAAACGGGGTGTACAATTTTTCGCGTCCGTAAGTCGCAGCTAAGTGTATTTAGCTCCCGACATGGACGATACACGGATGGGGCAGTCCGAGTGCTGAAATGAACTGGGACGCAACCCTCAATCAGCAACAAAGCTGATGGTTCGACCCAAAAGCCTTGGAGTGGCCGGTGCTTCCCCACCCGGGAGGAAACCGAAATGAAAGACCGCATTTTTTTAGCAGTGCTTTTGTCTGCGGCACTTGCGCTTCCAGCACTCGCGCAGCAAACCAATTCAAGCTCAAGCCAGCAGCCAGCAGCAACCGATCAGAAGACTACTAGCCCGTCGCAAAGCTCGACCGCTTCCCAGAAAGAGCCGAGGGATTCCCATACTGACTTCTGGGAAGGCGACCAACCCAGTGCGGCGGCGCTCATTTTCCACCCATTTGCCAGCAAAGGCTACGTACGGCGGCACACCGAACCGATTCGTGATCGTCTGAATGAGCTCGAGCAAATGAATTCGTCGAACAGCACGATGGCGAAAGACGTCGACACTCGTGCTCAACACGGCATTCAGTTGGTGTCGGAGAAGACAAACGAAGGGGACCAGCATGCATCAGAGGCCTCCAACAAGTCACAGTTAGCGCAGCAGACCGCGAGCGCTGTTAACACTCGGCTTCCGAAAGTCGAAACTGTGGTGGACGGCCTCGATAAGTACAAGGCCGGGACGCAAACGGTGATTCAATACCGTCCCGGACAGACCGTGTTGAGCAAGGATGCCAAGCAGAGCTTGGATGAGATGGCGACCCAGCTGAAAGATCAGCGTGGTTACGTTGTCGAAGTGCACGGCTACTCCTCCGGCAGTGGTCAAGCCGCCATTGCCTCCTCGCGAAGAATGGCAGACGCCGTCGTACGCTACCTGGTTCTCAATCATGAGATCCCGGCCTACCGCATCTACGCGATGGGCATGGGCAACGCCCCTGCGACTGCGGAGGAGGCGAGCACGGGCAAGCGCAGCAGTCGCAACCGCATCGAAGTCAGCGTGCTGAAGAACAGTGTCGATCAGTTGGCTTCGACGTCGCCCTCGGAAGCAAGTGCGCCTCCGAAATGAATTAAATCTAGACGCACGCCCGACTATCAGCCTTGACCGCCTCTCCTTCAGGAGAGGCTTTTTTTGACGGCGGAAGCTAAAGAGGCAGCCGCAAAACATTTTCCACCGACAACACCTTCTGGCAGCCGCTTGCGTTGAGCCGCCTTTCCTGTAGGGCGTCCGACGACTGCAGCTCAATCTCAGTCGCGCTCGTGCTGCGACGATATATGGCTTGCCAGTTTTGTAGGGCAAGCCTTTATGTGGAGCAGATGGTGGCACTAACCTGCAACCCCGATCGACGGCTCTTTGCGTTTACGCCGGCGTTTTAAATCTCGCCATTTTCGTGATGTGGATTAGGATTCACACTGGCAAATCCGCAGCCGTTATCGGCTATGCAGATGTCAGCTCACAGAGTCTTCAGCGCTGAAAGAGTTCCGTTCTTGCTCACAAACCGATTGCCAAGGTGGGCCGTATCGCGGCAGGTGCGTGCCCGTGTCTTTGCTCAACCACTGGTGCTGGTTGTCATAACCTTTATCGGATTGCAATCCGCAAGGTTGGCGGCAGGTTTGCCTGTGCATTCGCCTTGCCAGGCGAATGCGATGAAATTTGAGGGCTGGGATGCCGTGCAGTTGTCCAATGAATGGCTGCGCCTCACGATCGTGCCACAGATAGGCGGAAGGTTGATGCAGGTAGAATTCGCCGGGCACCCGTTCTTGTTTGTGAACCCCAGATACAAGGGCAACTACATTGCGCCGGCCGAGGCGGCGAAGCTTGGCCGCTGGATCAACTATGGCGGAGACAAGCTATGGCCGCTGCCGGAAGGTCAAGGAGACGACCATTGGCCGGGGCCGATCTCGGATGCGCTCGATGATGGTGAGTATTCGCTAACGACTCTTACCCAAGATTCTCGTTGTACGGGTTCTTTGCAGGGGCCTCCCGATCCTCGAACTGGGTTGCGGTACGCGCGCGAAATCAGTATCGGCAGCGATAGCCCGGAAATTTCATTTCGCGCGATCATGAAGAACGCCAGTGACCACCCGATCTATTGGTCGGTGCAATCGGTCACCCAATACGACACCGCCGGTTCGCAGAATCCCCAAGACTACAACCGCAATTTTTGGGCATTTGCGCCGGTGAATGCCAACAGCGTCTACTACGGCGGTTATCAAGTCCGAGCAGGACTCGCCGATGATCCCTCATTTGCCGTATCGGACGGACTCTTCCGCCTGCACTGGCTCTATCTCGAGAACGAAGTTTGGTTGGACTCTAAGGCGGGATGGCTCGCTGTGGTAGATCACTCTTCCGGCTATTCCATGGTCGAAACCTTCCGGCACGTCGCGCAAGCGGAGTACCCCGGCAAGGCTTCCATAATTTTCTATAAGAATGGTGGCGCTCTCGAATTGAACGAGCATGGCATGCCAACTGTGCGCTCCGCGAAGCCCGAACAGGCCCCATACTACATGGAAGCCGAGATCAACAGCCCGATGGTGCAGCTTGCACCGAATGAATCCTATGCTTTTGACACCGTGTGGTTCCCCACGCGCGTCGGCAACGATTTCAGAGGCGTCACTTCGGCAGGAATCGTCAGCCGCGCCCTATCCGCTTGTTCGAGCACCGATGGACACCGGCTCGTGGGCTCGTTTGCGGTGTTCTTCCCGGGAAAGTTGAAGGCATACGTCTTTGACGATGGCGGTGCGGAACCCACTGTTTTCACGCTGAAGAATGCTGACCCTCGGGAAGTTGTGAATCTCGACCAAAACCTCACCGCCGTGAAGACTGCATCCCGTGTCTCCATTCACCTTGAAGATGACCAGGGCATAGATCGTGGCATGCTCGGTGAAGTTAAAATTCCGAAACGCGATCAGAAATCGGCAGGGTGCCAATGAGGTACCCAAGCGGACTTCCCGCGGGAAGTCGGCATCTTAGCTTCAGAACCCTCGCTAGTCTCCTATTAACCCGCCGATGTTGAATTCTGATACATACGAAATCACACATACTGCGGGTAAACACTTGCTCATTCCGGTTATCAAAGTTATAGTTTCCGCACAGATTCCGGATCCGCCCCCCTCATTCCCGAGGAGGTCACGTTGAAAAAGCTTACCGTGCTGTTCCTGATTGTGTATTCCTGCGTCTGCTGGTCGCAGCAGATGTCTCACCGGCTCAATAACCAGGACATCATCGACATGGTGGCGCTGGGCATCTCCGACGATGTCATTATCACCAAGATTCATAGCGCCGCGAAACCGGAGGACCTTGCTTTCGACACCAGCGCCGACGGGCTCAAAGCGCTGAAAGCGGGCAAGGTCTCCGACGCGGTCATCAAGGTGATGATCAACCCCGCCCCATCGGCCTCCATCACGGTCATACCTTCGGCGGCAGCACCTGCCGTGGTCACGAATGATCCCAATTTGCCTCCGCCCGAAGTCGGCGTGTACTGGAAAGACGGCTACACCTTCATGCGCGTGGAGAGCGAGATGGTAAGCCAGACCAAGGCCGGTGGGCGTGCGGGCAGCATGTTCACCTACGGCATGCGATCGCAGCATTGGGACGCGTATGTAAATGGCCCCACCTCGAAGAACCGGGTCAAGGAGCGGCGTCCGCTGTTCTATTTTTATGTGCCCGACGGCGGCAGCTCTTCTGACTTTGTACTGATTAAACTGGAGAAGAAAGGAAATCGGCGCGAGTTCCAGGTCGGCTCATTTGGGGGCGTGACCGGAGGTAAATCGGGAGTCAAGCGCGACAAAGAGATTCCTTTCAAAGCCGAACATGTCGCGGTCCGCACCTATCGCATTACGCTCGACGATGACCTGAAGCCGGGCGAATACGCTTTCTTCATGGGAACCGGCCAGCAGTCAATGATGGGCGAGGGCAGGACGGGAGCCAGATCGGGCGGCAGCGCTTCGGGACGAATCTATGACTTTACGGTTCCGGACTGAGTCCACCGGGTTGCGCTCGTGGTTCGCTCCTTCTTCTCCGAGTCGAAGCAAGGTCCACATCGACAGTGTCGGTGGATGCGGTTTGCCGCGTTGTGGTAACGTACCCTTCGGCAAATCCTTCTCACTTCCGCGTGAAGACGATTTTATTGGCTGGGAGGCGACCGGCGTGAATCTGGCAGGCTTCCTGTTGCTATTGTTGACCGCCGTCTGCATGGCTGTGGCGAACGTGCTCATGAAGACGGGGATCGCACAGGCCGGCGGATTCGCCCCGAAGATTTCAGCGGCATTATCGTTGCTTCGACAGCCAGCTTTTGTAGCTGGATTTCTGCTGACAGGCATCGCGGCGCTCATGTGGTTCCGCATTCTCTCCACCCAGAAGCTCTCCACCTGCTATCCATTGTTTGTCAGCCTCACGTACTCGCTGATCACGATCGGGGCGTTCTACTTCCTGCATGAGAAAATTTCCACTCAAAAACTCGTGGGCCTGGTGATCATCATCGCGGGCATCACCACGGTTGCTCGCGGCTAGGCGGGATGACCTTGACCCCGCAGACCGGTCAAAATCATCCTGGCGACCCGCGAACGTTGCTGCCCGGAATTTCGATTGTCATCCCTGTGTACCGCAGTGAAACAATTTTGCCGGAATTGCTGAGGCGTCTATCCGAGGTGCTTCCAACTCTTGCAGTCAGCTACGAAGTCGTACTCATCAACGACTCGAGCCCCGACAACAGCTGGGAGGTCATCTGCCGGCTGGCCGAGCAGTATCGGTGGATTCATGCCATCAACCTGATGCGCAACTATGGCCAGCACAACGCACTGCTGTGCGGTATTCGGGCGACGCGCTATGCCGTCATCGTCACGATGGATGATGATTTGCAGCATCCGCCTGAAGAAATCCCGAAGCTGCTCGCCGTGCTTGACCAGGGCTACGACGTGGTGTACGGGCGGCCCGCCCAGGAGCAGCATGGCCTCATGCGCGACCTCGCTTCGCTGACCACGAAGCTCGCCCTGCAGAGTCTGATGGGCGCCCAGATTGCCCGTCAGGTGAGCGCTTTCCGGGCCTTCCGGGCGGTGGTTGCGAACGCCTTCAGTCACTACGAAGGAGCATTCGTCTCGATTGATGTGCTCTTGACCTGGGGCACCAATCGTTTTGCGGCTGTGCCCGTCCGCCATGAGCCACGCAGCCAAGGTGCGTCCGGCTACACCTTCCGCAAGCTGGTGACGCACGCCCTGAACATGACGACCGGCTTCAGCACCAAACCTCTGCAGATCGCGAGTTTCATCGGCTTTGGCTTTACGCTCTTCGGCTTCGGCGTTCTCTGTTATGTCTTGATACGATACTTCCTGCAGGGCGCCCCGGTTCCCGGTTTCCCCTTTCTCGCGTCCATCATTGCCCTGTTTTCCGGAGCGCAGCTGTTTGCGCTCGGAATCATCGGAGAGTACCTGGCCCGCATGCATTTCCGCAGTATGCAGAAGCCGCCATATGTGGTCCGCAGCGATGCCGGCCGGAGCCGTTCGTGACGACGTACTCGATCCCTTTCAATCGTCCGTGCCTTGCCGGCAGGGAGTACAAGTACATGGCCGAGGCGATTGCCAACGGGCACGCCTCCGGAGATGGACCCTTTACGCGCCGCTGCCACGAAATTCTGGAGCATGAACTCGGAGTTCCCAAAGTCCTGCTGACCACCTCCTGCACGCATGCCTTGGAGATGGCGGCGATCCTGCTTGATTGCGGGCCTGGAGACGAAGTCATCCTGCCGTCATTTACGTTTGTTTCGACCGCCAACGCGTTCGTCCTGCGTGGCGCGAAGATCGTGTTTTCTGACATCCGTCCCGATACTCTGAACCTGGATGAGGCCCGGCTCGAAGCGCTCATCACCCCGCGCACAAAGGCGATTGTCCCGGTCCACTACGCCGGCGTCGCCTGTGAGATGGATACCATCTGCGCAACCGCAAAACTCAATAACGTCGCGATCGTAGAAGACAATGCGCACGCCCTCTTTGCTCGTTACAAAGGCAAGCACACCGGAACCTTTGGACGCCTGGCGACCCAGAGCTTCCACGAAACGAAGAATGTCACATGTGGCGAGGGTGGGGCGCTGGTTGTGAACGATCGCGATCTGGTGGAGCGAGCCCTGGTCATTCGCGAAAAGGGTACCAACCGCAGCCAGTTCTTTCGCGGGCAAGTGGACAAATATACCTGGGTCGACATTGGCTCGAGCTACCTGCCTTCTGATCTTCTGGCCGCGTTCCTGCTTGCACAACTTGAGGGCCGTGACGAAATCCAGCGAAAGCGGCAGCACATTTGGGAGACCTACAAAGAAGAACTGAAGAACTGGGCCGCGGAACGGAATGTCCGTCTACCGGTGGTGCCGCGCGAATGCGAACAGGCTTTTCACATGTTTTATTTGATCATGCCTTCGTTCGAATATCGCCAGGGGCTGATTGCTCACTTGAAGCAGCAGGGAATCCTGAGCGTATTTCACTACCTTCCGCTGAATCAGTCGGAGATGGGACGCAGCTGGGCAGCCCGGGAAACCCGTTGCCCGATAACAGAAGATCTCAGCCTTCGCCTGTTGCGACTGCCGTTTTATAACGATTTGAGCGAATCGGAACAAGCGCGCGTAACCCAAGCCGTGACTTCTTTTAGAAGCTGACACCAGCGTCGCCGAGTCTACGACCGCCATGAATTCATCCACAGAGCGCGATCCGGTTTGCACTTATCTGGAATGGGACTCGCAGTTTTTCCAGCGCCGCATCGCGCGCCTGAATCGCCACCGCCTCGACCAAGCCACAATGGCCGAATGCGCGCTCTGGTGCCGGCAGCATCGCATTGACTGCCTTTACTTTCTCGCAGATTCCAATGATCTGGAGACTCCGCGGCTCGCTGAGGCGAACGATTTCCACCTGACCGACATCCGCATGACGCTCGCTCGTGTGGTTGTACCTGAAGACTTCGCCGCCAACAGCTTTGACGGTTTCCGCCACGCTCGCGAGGACGATCTTCGCGCCCTTCGTGCTATCGCCCAAACGAGCCATCACGACACGCGCTTCTATTTCGACGGACATTTTGAACAGGAGAATTGCGATCTCCTGTATGCAACCTGGATCGAAAACAGTTTCCGTGGTTTTGCCCAAGCCGTGCTGGTGGCCGAGGCAGATGGCGAACCTGCAGCTTACCTGACTTGCCACCTGAACGATCAGGCGTCTCAAATCGGACTGGTAGGAGTGGCAGAGGGCCATCGCGGCAAGGGGTTAGCCACGAAACTGGTGCGCGCATTCCTGTCCTGGTCGCGCGAGCAAGGAGCCCGGCGGGCCCTCGTCGTGACCCAGGGGCGGAATCTCCCGGCGCAACGGCTCTATCAGCGCAACGGCTTTATTACGTCGTCCATGGACTTGTGGTACCACCGCTGGTTCGCCCCGTAACCAGCAATATTGGCATCTTAGGGCCGGGCGGGAGTAAACTTATAGCCGTAATCGGCCTCATTCCTTTCTCTCATTCATAGAGCGGCATCTGGTTTTATTCCTCACGACCCATCAGGTGTCGAGAACAGAGGTTCGTCCAAGGAGGAGCCATGTCGCTCTGGTTGCGTCGTTCCTTTCAGACTGCGGTTTTCGCGGTGGCAGTAGTGGTCATCCATGCGTGGCCCATGTCCGGGCCGGCGACCGCTCCCAAGTACGATGTTGCCACCGAATCGAAGATGAAGGTCACCGTCGAAGAATTCAAACTACCTGCCAAAGGCAAAGAGAAGGAAGCCGCCCACCTCACGGTGAAGAGCGGCAGCGAGACGCTCGACATTTACCTCTGTCCCAAGGCTTTTCTCGATGACATGGGTGCCACATACGCCAAGGGCGACGAAGTCACGGTGACAGGATCGAAAATTAAGCAAGACGGTGAGGACCTGATCCTGGCCCGTGAGGTCGTTAAGGGCACCGACACACTCCTGCTGCGTGACGATAAGGGCAAGCCGGTCTGGGACTGGCACCACTAAGCCACAATGTTCCGACTTCAAGCATTCTGACTTCGCGCCGTGATGGATCAGGGCATCGCGAGTGATCAGCGAGGACTCCCTATCCTTCCGCGGCGCCGAAAACAGAGCGCCTTCCCTAACTGCTCCCCAAGCATCGCTTATACTAGTGCGAATTAAGAATCAAGGACGCGCAAACTCTTTTTGCTGCCTGCCGTCCAATATCATTTGATCTGAACTTCACGGAGCAAGAATGATCATCCGGCGCGTTCTGGCGCTCTTCCTTGTACTTTGCTTAAAAACAGCAGCACAAACGGAAGCACCTCATCCGCCAGAAGCATCTCATCCGCCCGAAGTGCCTCGGACCGCCCCCAAGGCCGACGATCGGATGAAAGCCGACGTCCTTCTGATTGTCGCCCATCCGGATGACGAGACCGGAGTTTCCGCCTACCTTGCCCAGTTGCTCGATCAAGGAAAGCGCGTTGCGGCGGTCTACCTGACACACGGAGAAGCGGGGCACAATAATATGGGAAGGGAGCGTGCCAACTCGCTTGGGGCGGTGCGCGAAATGGAGTTGCGTCACGCCATGACGCAGCTTGGCATTCAGAATGTGTGGTTCCTCGAAGGTAAGGACACGCCCAGCCAGGACGTTCTGCAATCGCTCGGCAACTGGGGACACGGTGCGAATTTGGAAGATGTGGTGCGCATGGTGCGGCTCACGCGTCCCGAGATCATCCTGACTTGGTTCCCTGGAATTTTCATTGGCGAAAATCATGGTGACCATCAAGCTTCCGGAGTCTTGGCCGTCGAGGCGTTCGATAGCGCCGGAGATCCAGCTGTCTTTCCCTCGCAACTCGCCCAGCCGCGAAAAATTAATGAGACTCTGCTTGAAGGATTGCAACCCTGGCAGCCTCAGAAAATTTATTTCTTCTCGGACGCCAGCGATGACAAGCTGATTAAGGGCAAGGGCCCGCAGTATCCCACGACCGCGATCTCGCCGTCGCGTCACATCCCGTACTGGCGCGTTTCCATGGACACTTTCCGCTTCCACCTGACGCAATACCGCACCTATATCGAAAAACTGCAATCGTTGAACGATGAGCAACTGGAGAAGCTGGCCGGAGCCGATCAGGACAGCTGGTCGACTCCGGTGGAATTGATTTTCGGGAAGTCCCTGGTCCAATCGACGCCTGCCGCCGACGTGTTCGACGGCATCCAGCCACAGGCGCCGCCGTTTGATCGCCTGCCCAGCCCGAACCCGAAAGAGCATAAAGGGCTTTCTATCGAGATTGGCGGCCCCTGGAATTTCTACGAAGATTTCTGGGCCGCGCACGATTTGACCGACTTGCCCAAGCCGGAAATTCCCGAGATCGCAGTTGCGGCTGGAACCATCCTGCAGTTGCCGGTGATCTTGCGCGATGATGATAAAGAACCGGCGGAGGTCACGTTAACCACAAAGTTGCCCGACGGATGGACGGTGAAGAATCCATTGCCACACTACAAGCTCTCACCCGGCGATATCTTACCGATTGAAGTCGAATTCACGACCCCACCGAAGAAAACGGACCAGATTAGCGAATTGAGTTGTCGCGCGGAAGCTGCGGGGCGTGAAATTGGCACCGTGAAATTGCGGGTAAAGCTGGTAGGCGGAGGTCTGCCGCAATAAGCGCGCGTCTCCCGCAATGGAATCGACTTCGTCCAGTGGAGCGACGGCGTCCTCGCCCGTCGTTCTGCGTAAATCATCAGAGTCTGCAAGAGCAGGCGAGCGTACCCGCTGTCCATCATGTGCCCGGCTTTTCAGAGAATGCGATTCGTAAGCGGAGTCAGGCCGGTTTTCTGAGGTGTTGCCGCTTCCAGTACAGGTACCCCGGCACTCCGAGCAGCACGATGATCGTGCCCGCGAGCGCTTCTTTGGGACGTTCCACGATCGTATTGATGGTCCACCACGTTCCCAGCAGGACATAAATTGCGGGCAGCCAGGGATAGCCCGTGCACCGATACGGCCGCGGTATCTCTGGCCGTTTCCAGCGCAGCACAAACATTCCAATGACGGTGAGCGTGTAGGACAGGACCATCCCATAAATGACGTAGGTGTAAAGCTGATCGTAACGGCCGCTGACCGTCAACAGGCATGCCCATACCGCTTGTCCGATCAGGCTGAAGGCCGGTGTGCGCCATTTCGGATGAACTTGGGCC
>Ga0307472_100001057_pt1 | contig 10668 bp, 21 predicted proteins | sample atmos_gasesAM5C__2_FD_204582 | JGI IMG/M metagenome (GOLD analysis project Ga0307472, IMG submission 204582) | Hardwood forest soil microbial communities from Morgan-Monroe State Forest, Indiana, United States - atmos_gasesAM5C_05 | ecosystem: Environmental > Terrestrial > Soil > Temperate... | reverse complement strand
GTTTGGGGCGCCCCCGTTCCCAGCGATTGGATCGCCCCCCCTCCCACACGATGCACCCACGCGCGCCCTGCTGCCATCGACCCACGCGCGCCTGGTTGTTCTCTCGCCGTTCGCTCGAGGCGCCGATCGAGAGCACAACGCGGGAACAGACGGCGACCGGCTGCTCGTGCTAGGGCCTCAGCCCTTGCGCACGTTGCAGCTGGTGCACAGCGACTGATGGTTCGCCGGGTCGAACACCGACCCGCCATCGGCGATCGACCGGATGTGGTCGACGCAGGTCGCGCGGACCCGCTGCCCGAGCTGCACGCAGACGCTGTGCTGGGCGTGCATGCGGCCGTCCTGCCGCTGCCCGCACCACGGGTACTGCTGCAGCCAGGAGCGCGCGTAGGCGGGCCAGCGCCCGCCGTAGCCACGCGCGGCCGCGCTCGGCCGCTCCTCGTCCTGGCGCTGCTGCCGCTCCTGCCGGCAGCGGGCGCAGAGGCCGCCACCTTTGACCAGACGACCGCAGCGGCCGCCCTTGCCGGGACAGGGCCGAGGCGGCGCCGAGGGCATCGAGGTCCTCGGCGCTCATCGCGTCGGCACGCCCTGCCAGGCGTCGACCCAGGCGACCGCGCACTGCATGGTCATCGAGGCCGGGTCGATCAGCACGCCCTTCTGCCCGGGTCTCGCATGGAAAACGGCGCCAGCGCACTGCGTCGCATAGTGCCGGGCGAACTGCCAGACGATGGCCGGGTCCGCGTAGACGTCACCGCTGCCGTCGTCGCCCATGCGTGGCGGCTCGTCGATGATGAGCGGCTGCGTGAAGCCGAACGTGTGCTCGATGTAGGTCGCCGACGCGACCGTATCGTCGAGCGCCTTCGGATAGTCGCGCCGCGGGTGGAACTCGACGAACGTCGCGCCGTTCGGCGTCGGCGGCTTCTCATCGCCGAGGCTCGAGCCGCGCGACCACCAGGTGAGGTTCGGCGAGGGCAGGCCGGCGGGATCGAAGCCGTTCTTCTGCCACTCGTTCCCGCCGCTGAGGAACACGCCGTCCTGATACGGTCGCAGGACGCCGGCCGTCGTGGTCCAGTGCTCGAGCCCGCTGCCGATCACCTGGTTGTCGGCGTACGTCGTGAACAGCAAGTAGATCCCGTTGATCGCGAGTCGATGGGCCAGCGCCTCGAGCGTCTCGTAATAGTGGGGCTCGGTCGGCCGCAGGTCGTAATAGCCGTTCTCCGTGCTCGAGGCCTGGCCGAAGACGCGCCACAGGTTGAACCCGAGCGCGAGACTCTCCTCGATGAACGGCTGCAGGTCGATGCCGTCGAGCAGCATGCGGAGCGCCGTGAACTGATCGGTGCCGCAGAGGCTCACCCGCTGTCCCGTGGCATTGCGCAGCGTGACGCCGTCCGCGTGCAGCGGCTCGACGGGCCCCGTCTCGCCGCCATCGGGCGGCGGCGTCGGCGTCGGCGTCGGCGGCTGCTCGCGGTAGGCGACGGCTTCCGGCTGGTCGTGCAGCCAGGCGCGGATCTGGTCGCCGGTCCATCCCGTCAGGGCCAGGCGCAGCATGATGACGCCGACCGCGTCGGCCGTTGTCGGCGACGGCGCCAGGTAGACGTCGCGCCCGATCTCCTCGACGCCGATCGTGCGGATCGTGCCGAGGCCTGGTCCGCTGAGGAATTCAATCAGCCGTTCGTCGGTGAGATCAATCGGTAAGGTGGTAGCCATCGCGTCACGTCGCTCCCTTCGTCACGTCCCGTCGAAGACGACCTCATAGTGCCGTCCGTCAATCGTGCAGGTTCGCCGCGGCCGCCGCGGCTGCCGCTGTGCCTGCCCTTGCTGCTCGAGGCGGCGCAGCTGGAAGAGCTCGCCGAGCTCGCGCGCACAGCGCCGGCAGAGGCCCTGGTCCTGCCGCCAGCGCGTCTTGCAGCGTGCGCACATGCGGGCGCCCATCAGCAGCCCTCGTCGCTCGGCACGTGCAGCTCCTGGACGCGTCGCCACACGCGCACGGCGTCCGCCCAGTTGGCCCGCGCCTCGGCGAGCTCGGCCTCCAAGTGCGTCGTCCGCTGAATACATTCGTCGTACTGCCAGTCCCAGACGAACCGGCGCCGATAGTTCGCGTACAGCGCCACCATGAGCAGCCCTGTCAGCCCGACGCCCTTCAGGAAGGTCAGCAGGGTCGCGAGCTGCTGCGCGTCCACTACGCCGTCATCCCCTGCCTGCTTGCCTTCATTGCGGATCGTCCGGTCCTTTCGTCAGCGGTCGATCGCCAGCGACGAGACGATCGTGCAGCTCTCGCGCGGATGGCGAGGTTCGCAGCAGCTCCTCGACGTGATTCATGCCGGATTTTGTGAGTTGGTAACGTGCAACGCCGTCACTGCCCACACGGACCGTCGCTTCGCCGCTGAGGACCATCTCGAGCATCTGATTCTCAATCCGGACGCTCTCGCCCCACCTGACGACAGCCTCGGCTTCTGCGTCCGACGGTCGCTCGGGGAGCGTCTGATCGATCAGCTGACTCAAGAGCCGATCGACTTCATCAGGTGACAGGCTCACGAGCTACCTCTCCTTCGGTTCGCAGGCCTTGACGTTGACGCCGAGCGCCTTCGCCCAGCCGACGTACGTCGCCTCGTCGAATTCGGCCATCCACTTGAAGTGCTGATTGATCGATTGCTGCAGCAGCGCCTTCGGGAGATCCGCGGCGATCGTCTGTTTGGGCACGCCGTGATCCTGGAGCGTGCGCGCGTACAGCGCCGGTGGCAGCTTCGCCGGTAGCTTCTCGGCGGCCTTGACCACCGCCGTTTTCAGCGCCGCCGAGAAGTGCTTCCAGCGCTGGTCACGCTGGCGCCGCTGCTCCTCAGCCTTCTGCTCGCGGCGCGCGGCGGCCTTCGCCGTCGCGCTCTCCTTGCCGGAGGCGCGAGCCGTGGCCGACTTCGCGCGTTCGGCGATCTCTTTCTTCCAGTGCACCTGGCACTTGTCGCGGGCGATGCAGACCTCGAAGGAGTCGCCGCGGCGCGCGCCGGCGACGACGACGCCGAGCACCGAGTGCTCGCAGGTCGGCGCGGTGTACGTCTTCCGCGAAAAGAGCTGCGTGTGCTCCTGGCCGTCGGCGAACTTCCAGGCGGCCGAGCCATAGGTGCGCTCCTCGCCGTCGCGCGCGTCGGCGCCGACGTGGTGGTCGAGCGTGATGGCGACGACCTTCTTGCCGCGCCCGGGTTGCGCGTGGCGCTCGACGACCTGGTCGGCCAGCGACGCGAATTGCAGCGGCTGCGCCTGCGCCGCGTGCTCGACGTCGAAGCGGATGTGATCGGCGATCCAGGCCTCGAGCTCGCGGACCGAGCACGGCTTCAGGCCGTCGTACTTGCCTTTCTTTGCTCCGTTGCCGTCCTCGAAGGCGAGCCCATGGTCGGCGCGCCAGAGGCCCTGATGCCGGTACTGCGTGCTGCTCTCATCGTTGAACGCGATCACGCGTTCCTGCTCGGCCGGCTTGAGGCGCGCGATCAGAATCGCGTGCCCGATCGCCATGCGCTCCTGCTCGAGGATGGCCTGCGCCTCGGGCACCAGGTCGAGCAGCTTCAGGCGGTCCCAGATCCAGGCCGGCGACATGCCGACTCGCGTCGCCAGGGCGTCGACGTTGTGCTTCAACGGGTTCGCCGCGATCAGGCGCTGAAAGCCGCGGGCCTGCTCGAGCGGCGACAGGTCGTCGCGGTGCAGGTTCTCGATCAGGCTGAACTCGAGCACCTGCTCGTCGGTCAGCGGCCGCGCGATCACCGGCACCTGCGCCAGGCCGGCCAGGCGCGCGGCCCGGTACCGCCGCTCGCCGGCGACGATCTCGAACACGTCGACATCCGCCGGCCGGACGATGAGCGGCTCGAGCACGCCGTGCAGCCGCACGCTGTCGGCGAGCTCCTTCAGCCGATCGTCGTCGAACTTGCGCCGCGGATTCGTGGTCGACGGCCGGAGCTGCTCGAGCGCCATCATCTCGGCCAGGTGGATGTCGCCGCGCGCCGCCGGCGGGATCGGTGCCTCGACGGGCGTCTCGTCGACATCGCCGCCCGCGTGAATCGCCTCCGCGTGCTCGTCGGTGCTGCCTCGATCCTCCAGGCGCTCGGCCTGCAGACGATCGGCTTTCCGCGTACGTGCCATGCGAATCCTCCTCCTCAGTGCGCGACTTCGCCAGTCCGCCGCGCCCGCGGCCGCCGCTGTGCCCGGACGACCTCTTGCGGGCCCGGCTTCAGCTCGGCGCCATCACGCGGTGCCGGCGCCGGCTCCTCGTCGGGATCGTCGGCGCCGTTGTCCTCGTCGCCCTCGGCGAAATCGAGGCTGGCCTCGGCCGGCGTGAATTCGACGAACCGCTGCGTGCCGTACCAGTCCTGCACATACGCGAGCTCGGCGGCGCTGCAGGGCCCGAACGTCACCTTGAAGACGAGCGCCCAGCCGTTGACGTCTTTCTCGCGGCGCGTGCGCAGCTTGCCGATGTGCACCTGGTCGAAGGCGATCGCCGCGCGCGCACTGTCCGGGCTCGCGTAGATGCGCAGCAGTTGCCGCGGCACGTCGAGCGCGAAGGTGACCTCGTGCATGTAGGGCGTCGGATCCGGATGCTGCTGCCGGAAGAGCGTGCGGCGGACGATCGGATCGATGCTCGCCGCGAGCTCGGCCGTCAGCGGCTGCACGCGCAGCGACACGCGGACGACCTTGACCTCGTCCTCGCGCCGTTTCTCGGTCGCCGGGTTGAACGTGTCGCAGAACAATCCCAGCTTCAGGCCGTCGCAGAACTTGATCATCGTGCCTCCGCTTCACTGCAGCCGATCGCGCGTGCCAGGCGACGCTGCTCGTTGACCCAATCCCTCACCCTGTAAAACGTCGCGTCGTCTTTGACATTGAGCACCTCTCGCACGAGGAGGGCGAATTGCAGTTGCGCCGCCGGATTCGACAGCCACGTCTCCATGAACTGATTCAACCGATCAGGCAGGTCGGTCATCGCTCGAGTCTCCAGCCGCCTTTCCGGCGGATGACCACGCGCTCGCTGGCGTCGCAGGGCGCCGGCGTCTTGCCGGCGACGCGCTGCGTCAGGTGTTTCACCAGCTGCAGCTTGTCGCCCTCGAGATCGGGGATCGCCGCGATCGCGCGCCCGCAGCGCGGACAGCGGATCCGGTGGTACTGCGCCATCATCGGTCGGGGTTCTCGAGGCTCCGCGCCTCCAGAATCAGCGTCGCGGCGAGCCCCTGGGCGGCGTCGCGCGTCAGGCTGATCTGGGTGGCCGGATCGCCGAAGGCGAGCACGACGCGCTGCGCCTGCCGGTCGACCGTGAGCGCGACGTGGTTCGTGCAATCGCGCGCGCGGTGTGCCGGGCCGGTCGGCAGGCCGGGCCCGCTGACCGCAAACAAGCCGCTCGTCGGATCGCTCGCCGCGACCGGCCGCACGTCGAGCGCCACGCCGCAGCTGCAGGCGAAGACGCCGGCGTTGTGATCGCTGTCCTCGGGCGTCCGCACCGACAGCCGATGGCCGACGCTCAGATGCTCGTGCATCCACGCGTACAGGCTCGGCAGCGTCCAGACGACCGTCTCCTGCTGCGTTTCGCTCACCCGCTGACCTCCTCGATCACGATCCCGTCCTGCAATTCGAGAAATTTTCTTTTCAAGCGATAGACCGGCGTCTGCGTCTGCCTGCGTTTCACGTCGACGACGTGCCGCTCCCCGGCCTCGAGGTACACGAAGTCGGCGACGTACTCGGCGACCTGGACGAGGATGTCGCGTTGCCGCTGACCGGTCGCCGAGCGCGCGGTCCGGGCGACCGTGTACAGCGGAAACGCGACTTGGCGCCGCAGCTCGTAAATCTCGCCACGCGCCTCGCGGTCGCGCAGCTTCAGCCAGTAGTCGCCCTCGGCCCTGGAGTCGAAGCGCAGACCTTCGATCTCGACGGCAACGTTCCGGTATTTCCGCCGCTGTGGACTATTTGGGGCGGCGCCGGCCCGAACTAGTCCAGCAAGCTCGACGCCTTCCCATCCGCGCGTTGACATCAAGGGCTATCCGCTGATCGAGCCTGGCGCGGCGTCGACGAAGGCAATCGACTGTTCGATCTCGCTTTCCTGCGTTTCCGATGCGGCGGGCGGCAACGCGTGCGCCTCTGCGGCTGCCAGCGCGCGACGCACGGCATCCACGTATTCGGCATCAGCGCGCGCAACCTTCTCGTTGCGGGACTGACGCGCTCGTTCTAGGCGCGACGCGAGTAGGCGGACGCCTTCGCCGGTCTTCGTGAGGCCCGTGCTCTTAGTGACCATCGCTGTCGTCATTCAAACCTCCGAGTTGTGGCGACCGCTTTGAGCTCATCGCGGACGCGATTCAGACGACGCATTGCGTCTCTGGACCCTCCGCGATCCGGGTGCAGGCGCGTCGCCAATGCCTTAAACCCGATGTCGATCAATTCCAGCGCGAGATCACGATGGAGCTGCACTTCGTCCATGCGCGCCTGCCGCGTCTCGGTGAAGGGGTCCACGTCGATTTTTTTCGTGGCGTTGATTACCGGGCGCCAATGAACGTTGGGCGGCTGTGCGTTCGGCTTCGTGATACTGCGGAGCGAGGGCGGTTGTAAGGCACGCTTTACAAGGTCCGGTTCATCTCGGATGCGCTCCGCGGCTCGCATGTAGTCGTACGCCGTCTGCCGACTCAACGCGAAATTTTTCGTCAACCACTTTCCCCACTTGAAGGGCGCGACCTGTTCGCGCGCTTCAAGAAGCATTTCGCCGGCGCGGCGGTAGTGCTCCAAGCCAGCTCGATTGCCGGCTGCCAGTTCCTGTTGAATCAGCGGCACGAGCACAGGTAGTGGCCGCGCCACCGAGTGATCTGCACGCTTGGCTACCGCTGTGTTCATCGCCATTCGATCTCCCTCCGTCCATCACTTCTGCTTGAACAGGCGGACCAGCTCGAGCTCGTCGATCGCCTGCTGCGCGATCGCAATCGCGACATCGGGTGCCTTTTGCACGAGCTGTGACGCCATGATGAATTTCGCCGCGGGTGACAACCGACCGACCTTGTCGGCGAGCAGCTCGACGTTCTTCGCCATCGCTCAGAGTCCCAGCCGCTCGCGCGGGTCGGTCCACATCGCCGCGACGGACGGCCGCAGCTCCTCGACGATGCGTTCGCGCACGTCGGCCTCGAAGTCGTAGACCAGGACGAGCGAGAGCGCGCGCCGCCCATCCTCGAGCGGCAGCGACTGCGCGACCTCTTTCACGTCGAAGTGCCGACGCCAGCGCGGGCCGTGCAGGAACACGCCGGGGAGCGGCAGGCGATCGAAGCTCACCATCCGCCTCATATCCGCCGCGCGTCGACCGCGATCTCGACCAGCGGCCACAGCAGGCCCTCGCGGTACTGCTCGGGCCCGCCGTCGGTGTCATTACCCTGGTGGACGAAGATCCGCGTGCCCCAGCTCACGACCTCCGGCGGCGGCTCGAAGGGCGGGATCTCGGCGTCGTGCACGATCCCGCCGTCGCGTGTGCGCAGCTCGATCCTCATCGGTCCTGCCCCGGCACGATCACCTGTCCGACGGCGCCGCTCTGCGTCGGATCGAAGTGATGGTGCAGCGCGTGCAGCTGGTGACTGTTGATGACGCCGCGCTCGTACGCACGCCCGAGCACCGGATAGAACAGGTCGCGGTTCAGACGCCGACCGAACACGCGCAGCACGACGCGCGTCAGCGGGCGCATCCGGTTCTTCAGATCGACGGCGTCCCGATCCTCGAAGGGCATCAGCGGGCCTCCTCGGCGACCGGCACGCCGACGGCGCCGGCGTCGCTCGCCGTGATGCGATAGACCATGTCCGGCATGTACGCCTGCAGGTGGTCCGCCGCGGGCGGAATGTCGTGCGGCCCCGCGTCGATGAACCAGCCGTACTTCGTCGACGGATACCGCCAGTTCGTCATCGTCAGCTGCACCGGCTCGCGCGGCGGCGTCTGCTTCGCCGCCGGGAAGTAGCCGAGCTGACTCAGGTTTTTCCCGTCGACGGTGATCGCGTCGAGCGTGACGGCGCGCGGCGCGCGGTCGAAGACGAAGCACCGGCCGGTGCCGCCGGTGAGTCCCTTCGGATCAATCGACTGGAACGCGACGTTCCGGAGCGTCACGTCCTCGAGCGTGCCGGACGGATAGTTGGTGTCGCTGCCGAGGATCTGGACGCAGCCGCCGCCGTAGCGGGCGAGGCAGCGCTCGACGAGCACATGCTGCACGGTCGACCAGGGCGCCTGGCCGCCCTGGTTGCGCACCGTGAAGAGCATCAGATACGCGCCCTGGCCTTCGTTCGTGCCGGCGTACTCGAGCACGCAGTCGGCCATGTAGACGCCGATCGCCGCCTTCAGCTCGAAGGCGTTCTTGATCTGCACGCCCATCCCGAACCACTCGGGCCGCTTCGTCAGCGTGCAGTGCGTGATCCGGATGTTCTGCGGGATCCGATCGGGCGTGGCGCTGTCGCCGCCGCCGAACATGATCGTTTCGGCGCCGCCGCACAGATAGCAGTCGTCAATCAGGAGGTCGCGGCCGCCGTCCCAGCCCCCGAGCACGCAGGTGTCGCGGCCGACCGCGAAGATGTAATCGAAGTAGCACTGCACGACCTTCACCCGCGTCCCGTGCAGCCGGATGCCGCGGCGCTGCCCCTGCGCGGGATCGCCCAGACCGGTGAGGCGATCGACCGTCACGTCGCTGCTGGCAACAGTGAGGTTCACCAGATCCCCGGTCGGCGTCGCATTCCGCACGCCGAGGCCACTCAGCATCACGCCGCTGCCGCTGATCTCGATCGCGGCGTCGCTGTTGCCCTGCACCCAGACCGGCGCGGTGGCGGTCGCCCTTCCCGGTGGCGTCGGCGTGGCCGACGCGAGGGTGAGGCGCTTGGCGATCGTCAGCTTCGGCTGCGTGAACGTCCCGTCGGCGAGCAGCAGCGTCGCGCCCTCGGGCGCCTGGTCGACCGCGGCCTGCAGGCTCGTGCCGGCCGGGACCTGAATCACCGGATCGAGGGGCGGGACGGGCCCCGCGAGCGCCTCGCGCACGATGGTGATCGAGGCGATCGCGTCGTCGAGATGCTTCACCATGTCGTCGTTCGTCATCGAGACCTCACCGACGCCCGCGCGGCCGCCATCGCCCGATCGCGGGCCTCGTACCAGGCCCTGAGCTCCTCGCCGTGGAGCCAGCGGCGTTTCTCGCAGAACTGATCCGGCGGGACGCGTATCAGCTTCAGGTGCGTCACGCCGGCGGCGCGACACTCGAGGCAGCCGCAGGTCGCGCCGACGTTGTCGGCCGGGACGATCGGACGCCGCCAGCGCTTCCGCCGCGGACCCGTCACGAGGACGACCTCCGGCGCTGATCGGCGAGCGCCTGGCGCACGAGCGGATCCACCGGGCGGCCGACGCGCTGGATGAGCGCGGCGGCGACGGCGCGCTGCACGACGTCGCCGGGCCAGTAGGCGACCCGGGCCTGCGCGCAGCGATCCTTGACCGCCTCGGTCAGCTCACCGAGGGCTGCTCGCGGGCCGAGGACGTCGAGCGCCAGATGCGCCATCCGCAGGATGACGCGATAGTTGCCATCCGCCTCGAGGCGTTGATCGGTGAGGGTGACGGCGGCGCCGTCAGGCGCCGCTGCTCTTTCTTTGATCTTTTGTTCTTGTACTTGTACTTGGTCGGTCGCAAATTCATGCGACAGGAACGACAACTGCGTCGCTCGTGTGCCATCGATTTGCGACCCTGTCGCTGGTGTCTTTCTAATTTGCGACCCTAAGCCCGGCAGGTGGACCTGCCACGTGCGCGGCCGGGACGCGGTTGGCGGCGCCTGTTCGGCGATGAGATCGAGCGACCAGAGGTCGCGCAGGACCTTGTCGACCGTGCGCGGGCTGAGCTCGCAGCAGGCGGCGATCCGGTCGCGCGAGGGATACGCCTGCGTGCCGTCCGGGTCGGCGTGCGTCGCCAGGCAGACGAGCACCAGCTTCGCGTCGGGTCGGCGGGTGGTCGTCCGCGGCAGCGGGACCGCGAACGCGCGGCGGACCAGGTCGAGGAGCGCGGCGGCGTGCATCGTCAGTCCTCGCGCCGGTCCTCGCGCCGGTTCCGAAACAGATCATCACGCCAGGCCGTCGACACCTGCTCGTCGACCTCGACGCTGTCCGGTCGCGACGCGAGGACCAGCCAGATCCCGATGGCGGCCACGATCAGCACGGCGACGACGAAGAGCACGACGAGCGACATGCAGTCACCAGCGGATGTCGGAGGAGTGGACGGGATCGCCGGCCTTCGGCGCCGGCGCCGCCGGGTCCCGCTGCGGGTGCGGCTGCCCGGTGCTCGTGGTGCTCGGCGTCACCGCGCGCACACGAATGGCGAGCTTCGACTCGCCACCGACGCGGACCATCGTCGTGAAGAGGACGATCGACTTGCCGAGCCACGTCTCGCTCTCGTCGGTCCGAAAGATCTCGCTGAGCGTGTTGGTCGTCTCGACGTTCAGCACCAGGCCGCGCGTGTGCCCGGTGAAATACATCACCGGCTTTTGTTCGTCCTTCCCGTCGTGGCCCCGCATCGTCTCGAGCACGACGCGCAGAATCTGGACCGTGATCGCCTTGTTCTCGCCCAGGTGATCGGCCTTCAAGTACTTCTTGCTGCCGACGTACCGCTTGACCTTCATCGCCGTTTGCGCGCGCCGCCGAAGTAGTGCCGCGACGCGTCGGCCGC
>Ga0307472_100001055_pt1 | contig 10675 bp, 13 predicted proteins | sample atmos_gasesAM5C__2_FD_204582 | JGI IMG/M metagenome (GOLD analysis project Ga0307472, IMG submission 204582) | Hardwood forest soil microbial communities from Morgan-Monroe State Forest, Indiana, United States - atmos_gasesAM5C_05 | ecosystem: Environmental > Terrestrial > Soil > Temperate... | reverse complement strand
TTGCCTTCATCAATTCGAGCGACGGAACATTCGAGCGCCGCTGTAGCGCCGATCGCGAACACCGCGGGTTTGCTGAACATGGACTGGGACCCCTGCTATTCCCAGATTGCTTCTTATGTGCTTGCCGGAACGCACATGCTGCCCAGCGGGTACGGCAATAAATACAAGAAACATCGATGCTTGTTGACAATCCGGGGCGCGCTCAAAACCCAGAAATCTTTATTAACCGTCATAGCCTACTTTTTCAGGTGCCAGGACGGCGGTATCGGGGCGTTACGCGTCACGACTGCTCGGCGGGACATGAACCAAGCTTCGCGCCGGGGGCGCTCCGATGAGAGTAGGCGTAACGCGAGTTCTGGTCGTTTCGGCCACCTGCCTGGTGTGGCTGACGGGCTGCGAAACGTCGACCAAGCTCTCCGACCTATTCGGCTCCAAGACATCCGATTCCGAAATGGCGTCGGCGGAGACACCGGCGTCCGACCCGGTCGCCACCGGCTCGACCGACCCGGCGGCGATACCACAGGCCGGCACGTCGACGCCGATGAGCGCGCTGGTCGGCAAGGACCCCAAGGACGACCTGCATCTCGGCAAAAAGCACTACCGCGCCGGCAACTACGGCGATGCCGAGAAGCACTTCCGCCGCGCCGCCGAGGCGTCGCCGCGCGACATCGAGGCCTGGCTCGGTCTCGCCGCCTCCTACGACCGGCTGCGCCGCTTTGATCTCGCCGACCGCGCCTATCAGCAGGCCCTGCGTCTCGCCGGTCCCAAGTCCGAGATCCTCAACAATCAGGGCTATTCCTACATCCTGCGCGGCGACTTCAAGCGCGCACAGCAAAAATTGCTGGCGGCCCAGGCGCGCGACCCCAACAATCCCTATATCCAGAACAACATGGCGCTGCTCGAAGAGAGCCAGCGCACCGGCAAGACGCCCCAGTAGTTCGGCTTCACGCGATACGACGCTGGTCTCTGGACATCGCCTGGCCGGCGTGCCAATCGAACGCGCGCATTTTGTAGCGATGAAGCCCTGACCATGCTCAAGGAAATCAGCGAATTCTTCGCCGACCTGACCGGCGGCGACAAGCATCCGGCCCAGTTCGGCGTAGGCGATTACCGTCTTGCTGCGGCGGCACTCCTGGTGCACGTCGCCACCAGTGACGGCGGTCTCGATACGGCGGAACGCGACATGCTGCATGCGCTTCTCCAGGAGCGCTTCGCGCTCGAGGACGACGCGACCGAGGAATTGATCGCCGCCGCCGCCGCCGCCGATCGTGACGCCATCGACCTCTATCATTTCACCAGGCTGATCAACCGCACGCTCGACGATGACGGCCGCCGGCGCCTGATCGAGATGATGTGGGAAATGGCCTATGTCGACGGCCGCGTCAGCGAGTTCGAGGACAATATCCTGTGGCGCGTCGCCGACCTCGTCAACGTCTCGCAGCGCGAGCGCATCGAGATCCGTCATCGCGTCGCTGCCGCGCGCGGCGCCGTCAGCGGCGATGCGTGAGGCCATGGCGCCGCGTCGGTGTCGTTCCGGAGTGATCGCAGCGTGAGCGCTGCGCGTCCCGTGACGCTGATCACCGGCGCCTCGGCGGGCATCGGCGCCGCGCTGGCGCGCGTCTTTGCGGCGCACGGCCACGAGCTCGTCCTGATCGCGCGGCGCGAGCAGGCGCTGGCCGCGCTGGCCGCTGAGGTCGCGGCGGGAGGCCGGCCGTGGCCCACGGTCCTCGCCCTCGATCTCGCCCGCGCCGAGGCGGTTGCCGAGATTGCCCGCGCGCTCGCGGAAAGAAATCTCGAGCCGGAATATGTCGTCAACAATGCCGGTTTCGGCCTGCTCGGATCCGCTGCCCGCCTCGATCGCGCCGAGCAATTGATGATGATCGACGTGAACACGCGCGCGCTGGTCGATCTGTCGCTCGCCTTCGTCGACAGTCTCGCGCGGCACCAGGGCGGCATCCTCAATGTCGCCTCCGTTGCCGGTTTCCTGCCCGGTCCCGGTATGGCGGTCTACTACGCCAGCAAGGCGTTCGTCCTGTCGTTCAGCGAAGCGTTGCACGAGGAGTTGGCGCGCCGCGGCGTGCGCGTAACAGTGCTGTGCCCCGGACCGGTGCCGACCGAATTCCAGGCGCGCGCCGGCGTGCCGCCGACCTACCATCCTGTCCTGCTCGGACGCTCGGCCGAGAGCGTCGCGGAAGAGGGCTATCGCGGCCTGATGCGCGGGCGTCCGCGCGTGGTCCCAGGCTTCGCCAACAAGCTCGTGACCTTCGTGCCGCGCCTGATGCCGCGCTCGTGGATGGCCAAGCTGGTCGGCATGTCGCAGGCGAACCGCTTCGGGTCGAGGCCCGCGGGACGGTCATAGAAGGTCCGCGCCGAACCGCCTTGCAAACGGGTCGCAAGCGGATAGGAATTCAGGGATGCGCGCTGACCGACTCGGCCCCGCTCTGCCCACGTTCTGCCTATGACACGGCCGGTCCTGATCGTCCTGCACCAGGAGCATTCGACGCACGGCCGCGTCGGGCACATTCTACGCCAGCGCAACATCTCGCTCGACATTCGCCGCCCCGCGCTCGGCGATCCGCTGCCCGAGACGCTCGCCGCTCATGCCGGGGCCGTGATCTTCGGCGGGCCGATGAGCGCCAACGACGAGGACGACTTCATCCGCCGCGAGATCGAGTGGATCGGCGTGCCGCTCGCGGAGAAGAAGCCCTATCTCGGCATCTGCCTGGGCGCACAGATGCTGGCGCGGCACCTCGGCGCGCCGGTCTATTTCCATCCCGAAGGCAAGGCGGAGATCGGCTACTACCCGATCCGGTCAACCGCGGCCGGTCGGTCGGTCACCGCGCAGTGGCCCGATCACGTCTATCAATGGCATCGCGAAGGCTTCGACCTGCCTGCTGGCGCCGACCTGCTCGCCGAAGGCGATATTTTTTCCGTCCAGGCATTCCGCTATGGGCCGGCGGCCTTCGCCATCCAGTTCCACGCCGAAGTGACCCACGCCATGATGTGCCGCTGGACCACGCGCGGACATGCGCGCCTGGAAATGCCGGGCGCCAAGCGGCGGGCTGCGCACTTCCAGGACAGGCCGGTCTACGATCTCGCCATCCGCACCTGGCTGTCCGATTTCCTCGACCACTGGATCGCTCTCGGCGGCGGCGGGCGTACCGAACACGAGCGGGACGATCACCTCGCGCCGCCGGCGTGATCACGCGTGCCGATCCGTTTGCGATCGCTGGGCAACCGTTGCTGTCCCGGTGCGTTGACTTTTCGAGGCAAGATTGACCGGAGCAGGTGTCAAGTCCGGCCCTGCTCTCGTCTCATTGATTGTGCAGAATTGGACAAAATCATGCGCGTCTTCGTTACCGGCGCCACCGGCGTCGTCGGCTGCCGCGTCATTCCGCTGCTGCTGCGCGCCGGTCACGACGTGACTGCGGTGATCCGATCGCCCGACAAGGCCGGGGCGACCCGGTCAACTGGTGCACGGGCGATCGTCGCCGATCTATTCGACCGGCCCGCGCTCGGCCAGGCGGTTGCCGAACACGAGGCGGTCGTCAATCTCGCGACCCACATGCCGCCGTCGAGCTTTGCGGCATTCCTGCCAGGGGCCTGGAGCGAAAACGACAACGTTCGCCGCATCGGCGCCGCCAATCTGGTCGAGGCGGCGCTCGTGCGCGACGCGAAGATTTTCATTCAGGAATCGTTTGCGCCGGCCTATCCGGATCGCGGCGATGAATGGATCGACGAAGGCGTGCCGCTCGAGCCGGTGCGTTACAATCGTACGATCCTCGACGCCGAACGTGCGGTCGAGCAATTCAGTCAAGCCGGGCGAACCGGCATCGTGTTGCGCTTCGGCGCCTTCTACGGGCCTGATGCGGTCCAGGTCCGCGACCTGGTCCGTTCTATCCGTCGCGGCTGGGCACCGATCCCGGGCCGGCCCGACGCCTTCTTCTCGTCGATCGCGCACGACGATGCGGCGAGCGCGGTGGTCGCTGCGCTCGCCGCCGGTCCGGGCGCTTACAACGTGGTCGACGATGAGCCGCTGCGCCGCCGCGAATATTTCGATTCTCTCGCCGAGGTCCTCGGCGTGCCGCCGCCGAAGATCCCGCCCGCCTGGATGGCCTATTTGTTCGGATCGATCGGCCGGCTGCTGGCGCGCTCGCAACGGATGTCCAATCGCAAGCTGCGCGCGGCGACCGGCTGGGCGCCGCGCTATCCCAGCGTGCGCGAGGGCTGGCCGCCGACGATCGAAGCGCTCGGCCGGCAGGACGCAGCCGGCGGCGCGTCGGGGCAGACTAGCCTCGCCGGTCGTAGCTCTCGACGTTGAACAGCGCCGGAAATCCCTTGATCCACACGGCGGCGACGAGGAGCGTGCCGATGCCGCCGATCAGCACCGCCGGGATGGTGCCGAGCCACGCGGCGGTGACGCCGGCGCGGAAATCGCCGAGCTGGTTCGATCCGACCACGAACAGCGAGTTCACCGCGCTCACCCGCCCACGCATGTCGTCGGGCGTCTCGAGCTGCACCAGCGTCTGGCGTACCACCACGCTCATCATGTCGGAGGCGCCGAGCACGGCGAGCGCGGCCAGCGAGACCGCGAACGATGTCGACAGGCCGAACACGATCGTCGCCATGCCGTAGGCCGCGACCCCGACATACATCATGCGACCGACGTTGCGGCGGAACGGCGCGCGCGACAGCACGATCCCGGTGGCGAGTGCGCCGACCGCGGGCGCGGCGCGCAGGATGCCGAGCCCCCACGGCCCGACCGCGAAGATGTCGCGTGCGAAGATCGGCAGCAGCGCCATCGCGCCGCCCAGCAGCACGGCGAACAGGTCGAGCAGGATGGCGCCGAGCACGATCGGGTTGGTGCGGATGAAGGCAAAGCCGGCGAACAGCACGCCGAGCGAAAGCGGCTCGCGCTTGGGCGGGATGCGCTCGATTTCGATCAGTGCGATCAGCAAGCTCGCCGAAAAGAACAGAATGCAGCAGGTCGCATAGACGAAGGTCGGGCCCAGCACGTAGAGCAACCCGCCGATCGCCGGACCGACGATCGCGGCGGTCTGCGTGGCGGACGACGATGCCGCCACCGCCCGCGGCAGCATGGCAGTGGGCACAACCGCGGGGAGGAGCGTGTTCATTGTGGGCTGCTCGAAGGCACGCGCACCGCCGATGACGAAAACGGCAGCAAGGATCAGTTCCTTGGAGATCACGTCGGAGGCGGTTGCGGCCGCAAGCGTCGCCACGCCGAGGCCTTGCATGGTCTGGCTGATGCGCACCAGCTTGCGTCGGTCATAGATATCCGCCGCCTGGCCGGCGACCAGGACGAGCAGGATCGCCGGCAGGAACTGGGTGAGGCCGACGAGCCCGAGATCGAGCGGGCTTGAGGTCAGCGCATAGATCTGCCAGCCCACCGCGACTGCCTGCATCTGCAGCGCGATCGTGGCGGCGACGCGTGCCAGCCAATAAAGCGCGAACGGCCGGTGGTGCCTGAGCGAGAGCGGCGTGGCGTCGTGCAAGGAGAAATCCAACCTCTGGCCGCCCCGACCGGCGGGGCGGCCCCGCGGCGAACCCGGCAAACCGGCAATTTAGGGAATATTACGGCCTTTGGCTTGGTGGAGCCGATGAGATTCGAACTCACGACCTCCGCAGTGCGATTGCGGCGCTCTCCCAACTGAGCTACGGCCCCGCCGGCCATCCGACTAGACGTCACCTGGCCTGCAACGAGTGGGGCCATTTACGGCGCGGGTCCAGGACTGTCAAGGACGGGGCATGGCCGCTCGAGGCCGCTTGTTCGGCCGGCGTCGACCCGCTACATGTTTGCGTCGCTCACATTCGGATGAAACCGCCCATGCGCGCGCTTCTCGATGTCATCCTCATCGCCTTGCAGCTTTATGTCTGGATTCTCATCATTGCGGCCATCTTTTCCTGGCTGGTCGCCTTCAACGTGGTGAATACCCGCAACCAGATCGTGGGGATGGTCGGCGAGTTTCTCTATCGCATCACCGAGCCGGCATTGCGGCCGATCCGGAACATCATGCCCCAGCTCGGCGGCATCGACATCTCGCCGGTGATCCTGATCCTGATCATCTTCCTGATCGAACGGATCATCATCTATTACATATACCCAAATGTGATCTGACCGCGTCGTGGATGAATCATCGGCGAACGCGTGGCAGGTGGTCGCCGACGGTATTTTCGTCGCCGTGCGGCTGACGCCGAAAGGCGGGCGTGATGCGATCGACGGTATCGAACGCCTCGCCGACGGCCATGCCGTGCTCAAGGCGCGGGTGCGCGCGGCGCCGACCGAGGGTGAAGCCAACGCGGCACTGGTCGCGCTGCTTGCGCGTACGCTCGGCATCGCCCGCCGCGAGGTGGCAATCGTCACGGGTGCGACGGCGCGCGTGAAACGCGTGAAGGTCGCCGGCGACGGGCCGGCCCTGGTGCGTGCGTTGGAGGCAATTGTCGGGACTGGCAAGGCATGAGCGCGAAGATCATCGACGGCAAGGCGATTGCGGCGGAGCTGCGCGGCAGGGTGGCGGACGAGGTGCGCCGGCTGGGCGAGGAGCGGGGGCTCATTCCCGGGCTCGCGGTCGTGCTGGTGGGAAGCAATCCGGCGAGCGAGGTCTACGTCGGCGCCAAAAAGAAGATGACGGTCGAAGGCGGCATGCGCTCGTTCGATCACCGTCTGCCGGAGAGCACGAGCGAGGCCGATCTCCTCGCCCTGATTGGGCGTCTCAACGCCGATCGCGCGGTGCACGGCATCCTGGTGCAGCTGCCGCTGCCGGGCCATGTCGACGCGCAGAAGGTGATTGCGGCGATCGATCCGGCGAAGGACGTCGACGGCTTCCATCCGGTGAATGCCGGGCGCCTCGCCACCGGCCTGGCGGCGCTCGTGCCGTGCACGCCCTATGCTTGCGTCATGCTGGCGAAAAAGGTCCATTCCTCGCTCGCCGGCCTCGAAGCGGTGGTCGTCGGCCGCTCCAACATCGTCGGCAAGCCGCTGCTGCAGCTCCTGCTCCACGAGAACGCGACCGTCACCGTCACCCATTCCAAGACGCGCGACCTCGCCGGGGTGTGCCGCCGCGCGGATCTGTTGTTCGCGGCGATCGGGCGGCCCGAGCTGGTGACGCGCGACTTCATCAAGCCAGGCGCGACCGTCATCGACGTCGGCATCAACCGGCTCGAAGTGGACGGCAAGCGGCGGATCGTCGGCGACGTCGCCTATACGCAGGCGAGCGAGGTTGCGGGCGCGATCACGCCGGTGCCGGGCGGCGTCGGCCCGATGACCATCGCATGCCTGCTGGTCAACACGCTGCGCGCTGCTTGCGCGGTCGCCGGGTTGCCGCCGCCGGCGGTATGAGGCGGCGCCGAATGGCCGGCCGCGATGGACCGCTGCGGCCGTGATCGGGGAGCTTGCGCTGATAATCCTGCGCGGGCGTACGGACCGGCGGTTTCCGATCTCGATGATCCGAAATAGTCCGAACGAGGAAAAGTAGGCCGGCGGCAATCGCCGTCAGGACTGCCAGGCAAAAGCGACCTTGTCGAGCACACGGTCGCCGAAACGCTCGGAGGAGCGGGCAACCGGCCGGCCACCGAGTGCGCGATAGAACTCCACCGCCGGCTCGTTGTCGGACAAGGCCCAGATCACAAGGCTTTTCATGCCGCTTTGGGCGAGGTCGCGCCGTGCTGCGGTGAACATACGACGGCCATAGCCCAGCCCCTGGAACTCGGGGCGCAGGTAAAGCTCGTAGATTTCACCGTCATAGAGCAGGCTGCGGGCGCGGTTACGGCCGTAATTGGCGTAGCCCGCCACCTGTTCGCCGAACACCAGGATCGAAACGCGGCTGCCCTTGCGGATGGCGCCATCCCACCATGCGATACCGCGGCGGTTGATCAGCTTGTCGAGTTCCGGCCCCGGAATGATGCCCTGATAGGCTGTCCGCCAGGCGTCGTCGTGGGTGGCCGCCACCGCTTGGGCGTCCGCCGGCTTGGCCCGCCGAATCTCGATCAGGATCGTGTTCATGGATGCGATAGAAGCAATGCGCGCTGCCGCCATCAAGCCCTACATTTAACGTTCGGTTAATGGTGTGGATTATTTGCATCAGTTGAAGCAACTTTTGTAGCGGGATACGGGACTTGGCAATGGCCGCAGCCGACCGATCGTCGCCGCCGTTGATCTGGGTCGCGTTGGGCGGCCTGTTGCTCGCACTCGTGTGCGCTGCTCCCGCACACGCGCAAGTCGCGTCCGGGCCGCAGGGATCGGAAGACGGCGATCTGCGCCAGCAGCGCTGGCTCATTCCGTCGCCCGAAACCGGGGTCACGATGCGGGCGATCGTGTTGCGGCCGCGCGGCAAGGGCCCATTTCCGTTGGTCGTGATCAACCATGGTTCGACCCAGAGCGCCTCGCGCCGGGCCGCGGCGCCATTGCCGACCTACGATTTCGCATCACGCTGGTTCGTCGAGCACGGCTATGCGGTGGTGTTGCCGCAACGTCCGGGGCACGGCGAGACCGGTGGCCCCTATCTCGAAAACCAGGGCGGGTGTGCCAATGCCGACTACCGCAAAGCCGGGCTTGCCACCGCCGCGAGCATCGAGGCGGCCGTCGCCTATATGCGCGTGCAGCCGTTCGTGAAGAAAACCGGAATCATCGCCGTTGGCCAATCGGCCGGCGGCTGGGGCGTGCTTGCATTGGCCAGCAAGAATCCACGCGAGGTGCGGGCGGTGATCAATTTCGCCGGCGGTCGAGGCGGGCGCTCCTACGACAAGCCGCACAACAATTGCGCGCCTGATCGGCTGATCGCGGCGGCGCGTGCCTTCGGGACGACCGCCCGTATTCCGACGTTGTGGCTCTACTCTGCCAATGACAGTTTCTTCGGCCCCGACCTGTCACGGCGCATGGCTGAAGCGTTCCGCGCTGGCGGGGGCCGCGCCGACTACCGCCTGCTGCCGGCGTTTGGCAGCGATGGTCATCGGCTGATCGAAATGCGCGAGGCGGTCGGTGCCTGGAGTCCGATCGTCCAGGAATTTCTTGCACGGTTGCGCTCGCGTTCCGACTAGGTTGAAGCGCCCTCAGGGCCGTGCAGCCGTTTCCGAGCGAATCTGCAACCAGATCCGGTTTCAATGTGAATTGGAAATGGCTGTGGTGGCTGGGTCAAACCACGATCGGAAACGCATGTTCTGCGCCGGCGTGCTCGGTGCGGCGCCCAAAAATGTTCTAACCTGTCGCTTCATCACGAGGGGCTCGCAATGTCGATCGATCGCCGGACATTGTTGACGACCGGAGGCGCCAGCGTCGCCGCCATTGCGCTGAGCAGAACCGCGGTGGCCCAGGCCCCCGATCTTGGCCGCGATCGTCTGGTCATGCTGGGAACGAGAGGCGGCCCGGCGATACAAGGCTACGCGCCGAGTCCGTCCTGCAGCTTGCTGATCTACAAGGGCGTGCCCTATGTCGTCGATACCGGCTATGGCGCGACCTTCAAGCTGGTCGAGGCCGGGCTGCCGCTGCCGGCTCTGCGCTATATCTTCATCACCCACCACCATTCCGACCACAATCTCGAGCTCGGCCCCGTCGTCTACAATGCCTGGGTCAACGGGTTGCGCGCGACGATCGACGTCTACGCGCCCCCGGGCGTCAAAGCATTGCTGGCGGGCTATTGGCAGTCGAACCGCTATGACATTGACATCCGGGTCAGTGACGAGGGCCGCCCCGACCTGCGCACGTTGGTCGTTCCGCACGAATATGGCGAAGGCACCGTGCTTGCAAACGCCGGCGTCGAGGTCACGGCGCTGCGCAATCTACACCCGCCGGTGACCGACAGTTTCGCGCTGAAATTCCGGCTCGGCGACAAGACCGTCGTGTTTTCGGGCGACACCGCCTATTTCCCGCCGCTCGCCGAATTCGCCAAGGGCGCCGATTTCCTCGTGCATGAAGTCATGTACGAACCCGCGCTTGAAGCATTGGTGCGGCGGCGGCCCAACGCGGCGACATTGATGCAGCATCTGCGCGCCAGCCACACGCTCACCGAGGACGTCGGCAAGATCGCCACGCAGGCCGGCGTCAAGACGCTGGTGCTCAATCATTTCGTTCCAGCCGACGACAAGTCGCTGACGCCGCAGATGTGGATCGACGCCGTGCGCCCGACGTTCGCCGGAACGATCATTGCGGCCAGAGATCTGCTCGAGATTCCCCTGTAGGAAGAGCATTTTCGGGAAAAAGCGGATCGTCTCGCCGGTGTCCCCCAAGCAAGGACCTCGCATCATGAGATCCGCGATCATCGCCGCGCTGGTTGCCGCATGCTTTGCGACGGCAGCATCGGCCCGGACCAGCGCAACGGAGCGCCGGTCTCGGCCGCCTACGTCGGGCAACGCCATCGCTGTCGCCATTTACGAGCTCAAGTCTGACGGGACGCTGGAAGGCTGGTGGACGCTGGCCGACGAGGCGGGAGTTGGGACGAAGACGTTCATCCCAGCGCGCTGAGGCGCGGCGGAGAAACGGGAGCATTGTCGGGAAAAAGCCTGCCCCGCCGGGGGTCCGGGGCGGCTAGCTGTTCTCCGCAGAAACTGCGACCAACTGAGGAATTCAGATTGCCGATTCAATGGGCTGGAACGCGCTCTAGACTTTCTCCGCTTCCTTGCGACGCTCTTCTTTCTTGCGGTCGTTGGGGTCGAGGATCTTCTT
>Ga0307472_100001054_pt1 | contig 10679 bp, 7 predicted proteins | sample atmos_gasesAM5C__2_FD_204582 | JGI IMG/M metagenome (GOLD analysis project Ga0307472, IMG submission 204582) | Hardwood forest soil microbial communities from Morgan-Monroe State Forest, Indiana, United States - atmos_gasesAM5C_05 | ecosystem: Environmental > Terrestrial > Soil > Temperate... | reverse complement strand
CAAATCAGCTTCGTCTTGCAAGAAACGCTTCTTTTCCATGCCTCCGTTTGGGACAACATCGCATATGGCAGGCCGGATGCCACTCGGAGCCAAATCCTGCGCGCGGCAAAACTGGCGAATGCAGATGAGTTTATCGACAAATTACCGGACGGCTATCGCACCATGGTCGGCGAGCGTGGAGCAACACTTTCCGGCGGGCAGCGCCAACGCATCGCAATCGCCCGGGCAATTATTCGCGACACCCCCATCCTGATTCTCGACGAGCCTACTTCTGGTCTAGATTCGGCTTCCGAACAAATCGTCATCGAGGCATTGGATCGGCTGATGGAGGGCAAGACGTCCATCGTCGTCGCGCACAATCTAAGGGCGATTCAGCAAGCTGACATTGTGTTTGTGGTTAAAGACGCCGAGGTAGTGGAGCAAGGCACCCACGAGGAATTGCTGGCCGCAGGCGGGCTGTATGCGGAGCTCTACAAACTCCAGACTTCGGAGAGCGCCCGAAAACTGGCGGAGCAGCCCACCGCCAGCTAATTTTGCCCTGAAAGATGAAAAAGAGGAGAGCGCGAATGCAGCAAATCAATAGCGTTTTGAAGACCGCCTTGATCTTGCTCATCCTGAGTATTTCCATACCGGTGGGAGCACAGAAACATGGCAAGCAGAAAGCGAAAGAAAAGGCGGCCGATCTTCCGGCTGTAATTTGGCGCGATCCGGGCGATATTTCCACTTTGAATCTTGTCTACGGTGCCGGTGGAACCGCGCGCGCACCAGACCCCAACGGTACCTACACGTTCGACAAAGAAGACATGAACGGGACGAGCCCGAAATTCGATGTGAAGGACGCACGAGGGGTCAAATGGCGGATCAAGCTAGGCGAGGAAGCCCAGCCGGAAACAGCCGCGACACGCCTGTTGTGGGCCGCGGGATATCTTGTTGACGAAGACTACTACTTGCCCGAGGTCAAGGTACAGGGACTCCCAAAACTTCGCCGTGGCCAAAACTTTGTCTCGGAGGGCGGTATCGTCCGTCGCGTGCGCCTCAAGCGCAAGGGCAAAGAGGTCAAGAAAATCGGAAATTGGGACTGGTTCAAGAATCCATTTGTCGGCACGAAGGAACTAAACGGGCTTCGGGTGATGATGTCTCTGCTCAACAACTGGGACCTGACAACAATCAACAATTCAATCTACGTGGTCAACGGCGAGCAACGATACGTGGTGAGCGACGTGGGCGCGACCTTCGGCAAGACCGGGAATAGTATCAGTCGGTCGAAAAGCAACCTGGAAGGGTATCTAGTATCAAAATTTATCGAGAAGGAGACGCCCGTCGAAGTTGATTTCACGATGCATAGCCGCCCCTTATTCGTAACCGCGGTCAACGTTCCGAACTACCATAAGCGCACCAAGATTGAAGATGTGACCAAACATATTCCACGTGCGGACGCCAAATGGGTCGGACAGCGGCTGGGTCAACTCACCGAGGAACAAATCCGCGACTGCTTCCGCACAGCGGGCTACACTCCCGATGAGGTGGAGGGATATGCGAAAGAGGTGGAGAAGCGAATCGCGGCGTTGAACGCGTTGTGAGTATTCCGCTTCGGATTGGTTTTTTTTGCCGAGCCATCCTCCCTGCTTTCGCGAGCTGGCAGCCGAATTCTGCGTCTCAATGCAAGATGGAGATTGCGCAATGCAAAGGGTGGGAACGCTGAGATGAAATTAATCATCCAGCCAGACGACGGGCCGACGCCGCTTCTTTCCGCCGTCAAGAATGCGAAGAAAACCGTGGAGGTTGCCATTTTTCGCCTCGACCGAAGCGACATGGAAACGACATTGAAAGCAGCCGCGGCCAAGGGGGTAAAGGTTACGGCGCTCATCGCCGATGTGAACCGGGGCGGCGAAAAAAATCTACGCAAACTCGAGACGCGATTTCTGCAAGCAGGAATTACCGTGGCAAGGAGCGCTGATGACTTGGTGCGCTACCACGATAAGCTGATCATCATCGACCGGCGCGTCCTCTTCATACTTTCTTTCAACTTTACGAACCTGGACATGGATCACAGTCGCGGATTCGGAATTGCCACGAAGAACGCGACATTAGTTCAAGAGGCCGTCAAACTTTTTGAGGCCGATTGCGCGCGGCGACCCTATACGGCAAGGCCGGGTCCGTTTGTCGTTAGTCCGGCAAACTCGCGCAAGGCGCTGCGCAGCTTTCTTGGGAGAGCGAAGAAGCAATTGCTGATCTACGATCCGCAGATTTCGGATGAGGAAATGATCGGCATCCTGCGGGAGCGAGGCAAGGCCGGTGTGGAAATCCGCGTAATCGGGAAGATCAGCGGGCGGGCCGGTGTAGCGGTCCGGAAAATGACCCGGATGCGGCTGCACACCCGCACGATTATTCGCGATGGCCATCAGGCATTCGTGGGCAGTCAGAGTTTGCGTCCAGCCGAATTAGATTCCCGGCGCGAAGTCGGGCTCATCGTTCGTGATGCGAAAGTGGTGAAAAAACTGCTGGCGACATTTGAATCCGATTGGAGCGCCACAGACAGCGCCAATGAGAAAGGGACTTTCGAAGAAGAAGCGCCATCGGCCGTCCCCAAGAAGGAAGTGGAAAAGGCCGTCGCAGTGCTCGTCCACGAGTTGCGTCCGCTCAGCGGCACGGTAAAAAAAGCCGTGAAAAGAGTCGTGGCGCAAGCGGGAGAAGAAGTGCTCCACGACAAGATTGTCAAATCGACGGTAAAGAAAGTCATCAAGAAAGCAGTAAAGAAAGCCGTCAAGGAGGCAGTCGAGCACTCCGAGAAGACCTAGGGGTTATCGAGGTCTTTTAAGTTTCAGGTCGCAAGGGCTCTGCACGAGGAGTAAGTTATGAGAACGAATCAAAGAGTCGGGGATCGGCTGCAATCACTGCTGCTGGCGGCCTTGCTCGCCACGGGATGGTCATTTGCAGCTCGGGGTCAGGAGCCTTCTGCGGCAAAGGGGCAACCAGAAAAAATCGCCGGCTACAAGGAATTTCTAGACCGCGTGCAGGCGTACGTCACACTTCACAAGTCGGTCGCATCAACTCTTCCAGCGCTCAAGCCCACTGACTTGCCGGAAATGATTACTGCCCACCAGCTGGCGCTGGCAAGAAAAATTCGCGAGGCTCGGCCAAATGCCAAGCATGGGGATATCTTTACAGAAGATGCCAGGGACGCGTTCCGCAGGGCGATTCGCGAAGAATTCCGAGGCCCTGACGGCCACGATGCCCGCACCACGATTCGGCAAGGCGAGCCGCTCAGTAAGGTTCATCTTCGAGTGAATGAGCCTTACCCCGACGGAGTTCCGTTCACGACCGTCCCTCCCACTCTGTTGCTTAAGTTCCCAAAACTGCCTGACCAAGTGGCCTACCGGATCGTTGGACACGATCTAATCCTTCTAGACGTCAAAGCGAATCTTGTCGTCGATAGGATTCCCGAGATCATTCCTTAGACTCTCAACTTCCGGGGTGGACCCATGCGAAAACGACTGCTCCTCGTTCTGAGTTTGGTTAGCGCCTTCTTTTTGATTGCGCGCGCGGATCAGTTCAAATTTCCGCTCAAGTCCAACTCAGTCCGCTTCGCGGCCGTCGGCGACATGGGAACCGGCGAGGCGCCGCAATATGAAGTGGCACAGCAAATGGTCAACGCCCGCCAGACTTTCCCATTCGAGTTCGTGATCATGCTCGGTGACAACATCTATGGGGGCAGCAGTCCGAAAGATTTTGAAAAGAAGTTCGAGGCACCATACAAGCCGCTGCTGGATGCCGGCATTAAGTTCTACGCGTCGCTGGGCAATCACGACAATCCGAACGAGCGCTTCTACAAGCCTTTCAACATGAACGGAGCAAACTACTACAGCTTCAAGAAAGGCAATGTCCGTTTCTTCGTTCTTGACAGCAACTACATGGACTCCAAGCAGCTCGCCTGGCTGGAGAAGCAATTGCAGGACGCCGGGACGAAAGATTGGAAGATCTGTTACTTCCACCACCCCCTCTATTCATCGGGAAAGACTCATGGTTCCTCCATTGAGTTGCGTTCGCTGATAGAACCTATGTTTACTAAATACGATGTCGACGTTGTGTTTTCCGGCCACGACCACGTCTACGAGCGCGTTCACCCTCAAAATGGGATCTACTACTTTACAGAAGGATCTTCTGGTCAGTTGCGGAATGGCGACCTGGCAAGGACCGGCATGACGGAAAAAGGATTCGACACTGATCGCACATTCATGTTGGTCGAAGTTGCCGGCGATGAATTGTATTTCCAGACGCTTTCGCGCGCCGGCGCCGAGGTTGACGCCGGCGTGCTTCGGCGGTCCGCTCGAACTTCCGCAGCAGCGACGCAATGAAGTTTCATTCCGCGAAATCATTTTTCCTAAAGGCATTGGATCCATTTTTCAAGGAAAGGAACGCGGGTACCGTCTTGCAGATCAAGATTACTGGAACGAAATGGAATCTCACGTTCGGAGTCGATCATGGGGACGACTCGAGGAAGAACGAATCGCCGTCTCCAAAAACGAGCAAATAAGTTTTTGGAGGCTTGTGGCGCCAGACCTCAGCGGCCTTCTACAGGTTTGAATATTGTGACGTCGATCGCATACCTCAGGTTTATACCGACGGGGATGCCCACGGCGATTCACGTCACGCGGATGCCAAGCGGCTTGATCAGTTTGGAATGATAAATGTAAATTCCCCTAGAGACATGGCTGCTGAGTTCGTGCCTCTGACAATCATGATACCGTCTAGCCTGAAGAAGCCTGGGACCACGCAACACCAGAGGCCCGTAAAATAAATCTGGGAACAATAGCGAGACAGAATCTGCTTAGCCAGAATGTCAAAAAGTGTGAAGGATCTAGGTTCTTGCAGAGGTCCTTTGCGAGTTTGGGACCCGGGCTGATCACCGGAGCGGCCGACGATGATCCGTCGGGAATCTCAACCTATTCCGTCGCCGGAGCAGCCTACGGATACGCCACACTGTGGATCGCCCTGCTCACGTTTCCGCTGATGGCCGCAATCCAGCTGATGTGCGCACGGCTGGGCATTGTTACGGGGCGCGGGCTGGCAGCTGCCGTGCGGGTTTATTATCCACGCTGGGTGCTCTGGGGAGCCTGCTCGATTCTCGCCGTCGCAAACGTCATCAACATCGGCGCTGATCTCGGCGGTATGGCGGAGGCCACGCAACTCATCACCGGGATTCGATCATTCATTTGGATTCCAGTCTATGCGTTCTTCATCACCGGGCTATTGTTTTGGACTTCCTACAAGCTGATCGCGCGGATTTTCAAGTGGTTGACGCTGGTCTTGTTCGCTTATGTGTTGACATCATTTTATGCCCACGTCGATTGGGGGCGCGCGCTGGCGGTGACGTTCGTGCCCCATCTTGAGTGGTCACGCGGATTCCTGGCAGTGCTGGTGGCCATTCTAGGCACGACGATTTCTCCTTATCTGTTCTTTTGGCAGGCCGCCGAGGAGGTTGAAGAAGTACGGGCCAAGGGCCGAACCGTCGCCCAGAGCAACGGCGCGACCACTGGGGAGTTAAGAACTGCGCGCGCTGACACCATCACCGGTATGTTCTTTTCGAATTTCATCATGTATTTCATAATTCTGACCACTGCCGCCACCTTACATGCACATGGGCAGACCGACATCACAACTGCCCGGCAGGCCGCCGAAGCGTTGCGTCCACTTGCTGGCAATGGGGCCTACCTGCTCTTTACCTTGGGGCTGATCGGCACTGGAATGTTGGGCGTGCCAGTCCTCGTGGGGTCATGCTCTTATGCCGTGGCGGAGGGAGCAGCGTGGCGTGGCTCCATGGCCGACAAACCAAGAAGCGCGCGCAAGTTCTACACGGTGATGGCCGTTGCCATGGCGTTGGGCCTAGCGCTGAATTTCGCCGGTTTTGAAGCGGTAAAAATGTTGTTCTGGTCGGCGGTAATCAATGGCCTCCTGGCGCCGCCTCTGATCCTGCTCGTCATCCTCCTGACCAGCAGCCACAAAGTAATGGGCAAGCGTGTGAATTCGCCGTTACTCAGGTATTTAGGCTGGGCTACCTTCGGTGTCATGGTTACGGCGGCAGCAGGGATGATCATCACGTCGTGAGCTTCTTTCGCAACTCTGCAAACAGGTTTTCCACATCATTAACTCGAGAAAAATCTTCCGATCACAGCCGAGGATGTTTCGACGGGAGGGAACGATTGCATTTTGTCTGCGCCGAAATGAAACCTCACCGCGTTGTGGCTGCGGAAGTTCGAGCAGGCCGCCGAAGGACTCCTGAGTCAACCTCGGCGCCGGCACGAGAAAGCGTCTGGAAATACAACTCATCCCCGGCAACTTCGACTAACATGAATGTGCGATCAGTGTCGAACCCCTTTTCCGTCATGTCGGTCCTTGCCAGGTCGCCATTCCGCAACTCCCCAGAAGCGCCTTCAGTGAAGTAGTAGATCCCATTTTGAGGATGAACGCGCTCGTAGACGTGGTCGTGGCCGGAAAATACGGCGTCCACGTCGTACTTGGTAAACATCGGCTCTATCAGTCCACGCAACTCAATGGAGGAACCATGAGTCTTTCCCGATGAATAGAGGGGGTGGTGAAAGTAACAGATCTTCCAATCTTTCGACCCCGCGTCCTGCAATTGCTTCTCCAGCCAGGCGAGCTGCTTGGAGTCCATGTAGTTGCTGTCGAGAACGAAGAACCGAACATTGCCTTTCTTGAAGGTGTAGTAATTTGCTCCGTTCATGTTGAAAGGCTTGTAGAAGCGCTCGTTCGGATTGTCGTGATTGCCCAGCGACGCGTAGAACTTGATGCCGGCATCCAGCAGCGGCTTGTACGGTGCCTCGAACTTTTTTTCAAAATCTTTCGGACTGCTGCCCCCGTAGATGTTGTCACCGAGCATGATCACGAACTCGAATGGGAAAGCCTGGCGGGCGTTGACCATTCGCTGTGCTACTTCATATTGCGGCGCCTCGCCTGTTCCCATGTCGCCGACGGCCGCGAAGCGGACTGAGTTGGACTTGAGCGGGAATTTGAACTGATCCCCGCGCGCAATCAGAAAGAAGGTGCTAACCAAAGTCAGAATGAGGAGCAGTCGTTTTCGCATGGGTTCACCCCGGATGTAGAGAGTCTAAGGAATGATCTCGGGAATCCTATCGACGACAAGATTCGCTGTGACGTCGAGAAGGATTAAATCGTGTCCCACGATCCGGTAGGCCACTTGGTCAGGCAGTTTTGGGAACTTAAGCAACAGGGTGGGAGGGACGGTCGTGAACGGAACTCCGTCGGGGTAAGGCTCATTCACCCGAAGATGGACCTTACTAAGCGGCTCGCCCTGCCGAATCGTGGTGCGCGCACCGTGGCCATGAGGGCCTCGGAATTCGTCGTGAACTGTCCTTCCGAACGCATCCCTAGAATCTTCAGTAAAGATATCCCCCTGCTTGGCATTTGGGCGAGCCTCGCGAATTTTTCTTGCCAGCGCCAACTGGTGGGCAGTAATCATTTCCGGCAAGTCAGTGGGCTTGAGTGCTGGAAGAGTTGACTCGACCGACTTGTGGAGTGTGACGTAGACCTGCACTCGCTCTAGAAATTCCTTGTAACCGGCGATTTTTTCTGGTTGCTCCTTTGCCGCAGAGGGTTCCTGGCCCCGAGTGGCAGATGACCATCCCGTGGCGAGCAAGGTTGCCAGCAGTAGTGATTGCACCCGATGCGCGACTCTCTGATTCGTCCTCATAACTCACTCCTCTTGCGGAACCATTCCAACCTTGAACTCACTGAAACCTCGATAGCCCTAGGTCTTCTCAGAATCGTCAGCTGCCTCCTTGACGGCTTTCTTGACGGCTTTGGGAATTTCCGGCGATACTGCTTCTTCGAGAGTCACTTTCTTCTTGCTGCCGTCAGAAGCGCTCCAATCGGATTCAAATGTAGCAAGCAGCTTTTTCACAATCTTCGATTCGTGAACAATTAGCCCGAGTTCGCGCCGGGAATCTAGTTCCGCTGGACGCAAACTCTGACTCCCCACGAATGCCTGATGGCCATCGCGAATAATCGTGCGCGTGTGCAGCCGAATCCGGGTCATTTTCCGGACCGCTACGCTGGCCCGCCCGCTGATCTTCCCGATTATCCGTATTTCAACTCCGGCTTTGGCTCGTTCCTGCAGGACGCCGATCATTTCCTCATCCGAAATTTGTGGATCGTAGATCAGCAATTGTTTCTTCGCCCTCTCAAGAAAGCTGCGCAGCGCCTTTCGCGAGTTTGCCGGGCTGACCACAAAGGGACCTGGCCCTGCCGTGTAGGGCCGCCGCGCGCAATCGGCCTCAAAAAGCTTGACGGCCTCTTGGACTAATGTCGCGTTCTTCGTGGCGATTCCGAATCCGCGGCTGTGATCGATATCTAGATGCGTAAAATTGAATGAAAGTATGAATAGGATGCGCCGATCGATGATGATCAGCTTATCGTGGTACCGGACCAAGTCATCAGCGCTCCTTGCCACAGTAATTCCTGCTTGCAAAAATCGCGTCTCGAGTTTGCGTAAATTCTTTTCGCCGCCCCGGTTCACATCGGCGATGAGCGCTGTCACCTTTACGCCCTTGGCCGCGGCCGATTTCAATGTCGCTTCCATATCGCTTCGGTCGAGGCGAAAAATGGCAACCTCCACGCTTTTCTTCGCGTTCTTGAGCGCCGAAAGGATTGCGGCCGGCCCGTCGTCCGGCTGGATGATTAATTTCACGTCGGAGTTCCCACCTTTCGCAATGCGCGATCTCTATCTTGCACCAAAACGCACAATTCAGCTGCCAGCCCCTGCAGCAGCGATGATCACTCGGCAAAATCCCAATCCACAGCGGAATACTCACAACGCGTTTAGCGCCGCGATTCGCTTCTCCACCTCTTTCGCATATCCCTCCACCTCATCGGGGGTATAGCCTGCAGTGCGGAAGCAGTCGCGGATTTCTTCCTCAGTCAGTTGACCCAGCCGCTGGCCGAGCCATTTGGCGTCCGCGCGTGGAATATGTTTGGTCACATCTTCAATCTTGGTGCGCTTGCGGTAATTCGGAACGTTGACTGCGGTTACGAGAAGGGGACGGCTATGCATCGTGAAATCAATTTCCGTGGGCGTCTCTTTCTCGATGAATTTTGATTCTTGATATCCTTCCAAGTTGCTTTTCGATCGGCTGATACTATTTCCGGTCTTGCCGAAGGTCGCACCAACGTCGCTCACCACGTATCGTTGCTCGCCGTTGACCACGTAGATTGAATTGTTGATTGTTGTCAGGTCCCAGTTGTTGAGCAGAGACATCATCACGCGAAGCCCATTTAGTTCTTTCGTGCCGACAAAAGGGTTCTTGAACCAGCCCCAATTCCCGATTTTCTTGACTTCTTTGCTCTTGCGCTTGAGACGCGCGCGACGGACGATGCCGCCCTCCGAGACAAAGTTTTGGCCACGGCGAAGTTTTGGGAGTCCCTCGACCTTCACCTCGGCCAGATAATAGTCTTCATCAACAAAATATCCCGCGGCCCACAAGAGGCGCGTCGCAGCTGTTTCCGCCTGGGGTTCCTCACCCAGCTTGATCCGCCATCTGACGCCCTGTGCGTCCTTCACATCGAATTTCGGGCTCGTCCCGTTCATGTCTTCTTTGTCGAATGTGTAGGTACCGTTGGGGTCTGGTGCGTGCGCGCTTCCACCGGCGCCGAACACAAAATTCAAGGTGGAAATATTGCCCGGATCGCGCCAAATTACTGCTGGAAGATCGGCTGCCTTTTCTTTCGCTTTCTGCCTGCCATGTTTTTGTGCTCCCGCCGGTATCGAAATACTCAGCGTGAGCAAGATCAAGGCGGTCTTCAAAACGCTATTGAATCGCTGCATTCGCGCTCTCCTCTTTTCATCTATCAGGACAAAATTAGCCGGCGTTGCGCTGCTCTGTCAGTTTCCCGGCGTTCTCCGAAGTCTGGATTTTGTAGAGCTCCGCATACAGCCCGCCGGCGGCCAGCAATTCCTCGTGGGTGCCTTGCTCGACTAGCTCGGCGTCTTTAACCACAAACACAATATCAGCTTGCCGAATCGCCCTTAGATGGTGCGCGACGACGATGGACGTCTTGCTCTCCATCAGTCGGTCCAATGCTTCGATGACGATTTGTTCGGAAGCCGAATCAAGACCAGAAGTAGGCTCGTCGAGAATCAGGATGGGCGTGTCGCGAATAATTGCCCGGGCGATGGCGAGGCGTTGGCGCTGCCCGCCGGAGAGTGTCGCCCCACGCTCGCCGACCATGGTGCGATAGCCGTCCGGTAATTTATCGATAAACTCATCTGCATTCGCCAGTTTTGCCGCGCGCAGGATTTGGCCCCGAGTGGCATCCGGCCTCCCATAAGCGATGTTGTCCCAAACGGAGGCATGGAAAAGCAGCGTTTCTTGCAAGACGAAGCTGATCTGCTCGCGCACCGACTTCAGCTTGTAGCTGCGAATATCTGTGCCGTCGATTTTCACGGCTCCCGATTGCGGATCGTAGAACCTCGGGATCAGGCTGATAATCGTAGTTTTGCCGGTCCCGGATGGCCCGACGATTGCCGCCACCTGGCCTGGCTCAATCGAGAAGCTGACGTCTTTCAAGACCGGTGAGTTCTCGTCGTACGCGAAGTTGACCCGATCAAATTCGATCTTCCCCTTGAATCGGGGCGCCTGTCGCGC
>Ga0307472_100001052_pt1 | contig 10683 bp, 9 predicted proteins | sample atmos_gasesAM5C__2_FD_204582 | JGI IMG/M metagenome (GOLD analysis project Ga0307472, IMG submission 204582) | Hardwood forest soil microbial communities from Morgan-Monroe State Forest, Indiana, United States - atmos_gasesAM5C_05 | ecosystem: Environmental > Terrestrial > Soil > Temperate... | reverse complement strand
CGGGCCATCGTGGCGAAATCGCGCGCCCTCGGCGGCACGATGACGCTCGATGACCTCGCCAGTTATCGCGGCGAGTGGGTCGAGCCGGCGCGGACCCGCTATCACGGTTACGAAGTGCTGGAGCTGCCACCGCCCTCGCAGGCGTGGGATGCGCTCGAGATGCTCAACATCCTCGGGCAGTGCGTTCCGCAATGGGCGCCGGGGGAAACGCTGGCATCGCTCGGTCCACGCAGCCCGCAGTACTGGCACATGCTCATCGAGGCCAAGAAGCTCGCCTACGCCGACCTGTTCCGTTACAACGCTGATCCGGATCGCGTGAGCGTTCCGCTCGCGCACTTGTTATCCGCCGCGCACGCCGCCTCGCTGTGCGCGAAGTTCGACTCCCGCCATGCCACGGCGACGCTTCCGCCGAGCGGCGCCGATCTCAAGGGTGACACCATCGTCCTCTCGACCGCCGACAAGGACGGCAACATGGTGTCGTGGGTGAACAGCAACTACAACGAATTCGGCTCAGGCATCACCGTGCCCGGCTTCGGCTTCGTGCTGCACAACCGCGGCACGCTCTTCACGCTCGATCCGAACAGCCCGAACGTGATCGCGCCTCACAAGCGCCCCTTCAACACGCTCTCGGCCGGTTTCCTGATGCGCGACGGCCAACCGGTGATGACGGTGACGCTCATGGGAGGGGACATGCAGGCGCAGGGCCACGCCCAGCTGCTCATCGACGTCATCGACCTCGGCGCCAACGCGCAGGCGGCGGCGGACATGGCGCGCTTCCGGCACACCGAGGTTTCCAACCTCGTGATTCTCGAGTCCCCGCTCTACGACCTGGTCGGAGCGGCGCTCGAGGCGATGGGGCACACGGTGCGCTCGGTGAGCGGTGCCGACGTGGGCGGAGTGCAGGTGATCCAGGTCATCCCCACCGATGCAGGGACGCTCTACTACCGCGGGGCTTCGGATTTCAGGAAAGACGGGCAGGCGGTCGGGTGGTGACAGGGCACGGCGCCGCCACAGTTTCCGCAGCGCTGGCCGCGTGCGCCCTGCTGTGGCTCGCCTCCACGGCGAGCGCCGCGCCCTTCGACACGCGCCCCGCTGAGGGCGTGCTCGAGCGGCTCCTGCGGCAGCATGCCGCGCAGTTCGAGTTGCGCGCCCTCGAGTCCGCGGATGGGCGCGAGCGCTTTCGCATCGCGAGCGACGGCGGTCGCATCCTCATCCAGGGCAGCACGCCGAGCGCGCTGCTTTTTGGCGCGAACTGGTACCTGAAGTACGTGGCGCACCTGCAGCTGTCGTCCGACGGTGCACAGCTGGGCGCCGCCGGCGACCTGCCCCTGCCGCAGGCGCCGCTCGACATGGAGACGCCCTACGCCTGGCGCTACGCGCTCAATGAGAACGTGGACGGCTACACCTCACCCTACTGGGACTGGCCGCGCTGGGAACGGGAGATCGATCTCCTCGCGCTCTCGGGGGTGAACGCGATGCTCCTCGAGCGCGGCACCGACATGGTGTTGTATAGGACGTTCCGCGACTTCGGCTATTCGGACCGCGAGATCCGCGCGTGGATCACCCAGCCGGCGCATCAGAACTGGCAACTGATGGGGAACCTCTGCTGCTTCAACGGTCCGATCAGCCGCCAGTTGCTCGCGAGGCGCGCCGCGTCCGCGCAGCAGATCGTCGCTCGTCTGCGCGAGCTCGGGATCACGCCCGTGTTGCCCGGCTTCTACGGCATCGTTCCCGGGGACTTCCGCCACAAATTCCCCGCTGCTCACGTCATTGCGCAGGGAGAGTGGGCGGGCTTCACACGGCCCGACTGGCTCGACCCGCGCGATCCGATCTTTGCCCGCCTGGCAGCGGCGTTCTACCGCCATCAGCACGAGCTCTACGGCGACAGCCCCATCTACGACATGGAGGTCTTCCAGGAGGGCGGCGACCCGGGCGACGTGCCGGTGCCCGCCGCGGCCCGCGCGGTGCAGGATGCCCTCCTCGCGGCACATCCGGGCGCGAGCTGGATGATGCTCGCCTGGCAAGGCAATCCACGCCAGGACCTGCTGACCGGTATCGACCGGGCGCACCTCCTCGTCATCGACATCGATCACGACCGCATCCCGCGCAACGACCGGCAGAAGGATTTCCAGGGTGCGCCGTTTCTCTTCGGCGGCATCTGGGAGTTCGGCGGCCGCACTACGCTCGGAGCGAATGTCGCCAACATCACCACCCGCCTGCAGCTCCTGGGGCACACCAACTCCAACATGGCGGGGACCGCCGTGTTCACCGAGGGTATGGACACCAACCCCTTCGCCCTCGAGCTGTTCTCCGAGATGGCCTGGCGCGACGCCCCGCTCGACCTGTCAGGCTGGACGCGCGATTACGCGCAGCGGCGCTACGGGTCGGCAGATCCGCGTGCCGCTGCGGCATGGCAGATGCTCATCAACACCGCGTACGACATCCGCATCGACGACGTGGTCTTCAACAGCGAGCGCGATGCGGCGCAGGAATCGCTGTTCAACGCCCAGCCGAGTCTCACGGCTAACCGGGCCTCCAACTGGTCTCCGGAAGCGATGCGCTACGACGCGCAGGCGTTCAGACGCGCCCTGCCGGAGCTGCTGCGCGCCGCGCCCAATCTGCGCAACGCCGCATTCGATCTGGTCGACGTCGCGCGCCAGACCCTTGCCAACGAGAGCCGCACACTGCTGCCGCAGATCAAGGCCGCCTACGACGCGAGGGACCGTGCGCGCTTCGATGCGTTGGCGGCGCGCTGGCTCGAGCTCATGGACCTCGAGGATGAACTGCTCGCGACCCACCGCTCTTTCCTGGTCGGCACGTGGCTCGCCTTCGTGCGGCCCTGGTCAGCGAGCCCCGAGGAGCGCGCCCGGCTCGAGTACGACGCGCGCTCGATTCTCACGACCTGGGGAGACCGCAAGGCGAGCGAGGACGCTCACCTGCATGACTACGGCAACCGGGACTGGGCAGGACTCACGCACGACTACTATCGCGCGCGCTGGGCGCGCTATTTCCGCTCACTCGACGGCGAGCTGCGCACCGGGCATCCGGCCGCGCCCATCGACTGGTTTGCGCTCGGGGAAGCATGGAATCGCGGCACGCAGCACTACCCGGACCGGCCCCGGGGGGACGCGCGCGCCGCCGCCGAGCGTGTCGCGCGCGCACTCGGGCTCAACTAGGCGTACTCCGCGTAGAACTTCTCGACGACGAGCCGTTGGCCTGGCGCGATCATCGAGAGCGCCGCCGGCTCGTCAAACCATCCACCGCGATCCACTTCCGGAAACTGCGCGCTGCGGCCCGACCTGGGCGGCCACTCCATATCGAAGAGGTTGCTGCGCAGTCCGGCCGGGTCACAGTCGCCCTCGACGGCCCACACCTGCAGACGCTTGCCGCTCGGCAGGCGAAAGCCGCCCAGGTGTCGCTCGCGGCCCGCGGGCGCATCGAAGCCGGTCTCTTCCCTGAACTCACGCCGCGCGCAGGTGAGCTCGTCCTCGCCGGCGCCCACCAGACCCTTCGGAACCGACCAGGCTCCCTCGTCCTTAGCCGCCCAATAGGGTCCCCCGGGGTGCACCAGGAACACCTCCGTGCCGGTGCTGGTCCGGCGATAGAGCAGAATCCCCGCGCTCAGCTGCGCCAAAATCAGCACCCCGCCGGCCACTACTGCCGGTTCGCTGACAGCCATCCAAGTTTAACCGGCAGTACCATCCAGCCGGCCACTCACGCGGCGCGGCGAGGACTGATCATGTCATCCGTCAGGAAGCGGAAGAAGCCGCGAAACGCTGCGCGCAGATCTTCCAAGAGGTGGCGCGCTGCCGCGACTGCCGGCCGGTCGGGCAAAAACCCCCGCTCAGGCGGAGCTCCAGAACCGATCGTCGGCATCGATGGTCGTGGTGAGAAGCTGCAGGCGACCAACGACGACCTGACCACCTCGAAGCAAGGGTTGCAGGAACTGCTGCACACGCTGCACGATGCACTTGGGCAGACGCTGACCGGTCTCGGCATGCTGAGCGCGGGGTTGCGGCAGCGGTTGACCGGCGTCAACGAGGAAGCCGCCGACACGGCGAGGGAGATCGCGAAGCAGGCACAGCAGGCACTCGAACAGGTGCGCCAGCTGAGCCGCAGTCTCTTTCCCGCCGAGGTGGGGGTCGCAAGTCTCACTTCGGCCCTGCAGGAGCTGGCCTTCGCCACGCAGTCCCTGCATAAGATCCAGGTACGGGTCCACGGCCGTGTCCCCGCAGCCTTTAGCAACGGCGCCGCGGCGACGCAGTTGTACCGCATCGTCCAGGAAGCGGTCACCAACGCCGTCAAGCACGCGCAAGCCCGTTCGATCGCAATTCAGATTGACCGCCAGGGGGTGATGCTGCGACTGCGAATTGCGGACGACGGCGTTGGCATCGGGAAAGCGGCCGCGGGCGGCGGCATCGGACTGAAGATCATGCGCTACCGCGCACACTCGATCGGCGGCATTCTGGCCGTTGAGCCAGGCGCGCGGGGCGGCACCGTCGTGACCTGCGCGCTGCGCACGGTTGCGGTGCGCCGGGGCGCCTCGGATGCGCGTCGAGGATCAACAACACGCGTGGGCGGTGAATGAGACTGAAACCCGACCCCTTGCGGATCCTGGTGGTGGACGATCATCCGATCGTGCGGCTCGGAATCCGCCAGATGATCAGTACCGAGCCGGATCTCGAGATCTGCGGCGAGGCGGAGTCGGCGGAGGCGGCGCTGCAGCTGGCGGGTGCTCTCAAGCCAGACCTGGCATTGGTCGACCTGTCGCTGGCGGAAGGAACTGCGCTGGCGCTAATCCGCGAGCTGAGCGAGCGCGCACCCGGAGTAGAGGTGCTCGTCCTGTCGATGCACGATGAGACATTGTATGCCGAACGGGTGCTGCGGGCCGGCGCACGCGGCTACATCATGAAGCAGACCGCGATCGACGGGCTGGTAGGCGCCATCCATCAGGTCGCATCCGGCGGTGTCTACGTCAGTCCGACAATGACCCAGAGCGTTCTCGAGCGACTCCGCGACGCCGCCACCGGGCCGCGGGGGTTGCTCTCGAACCTGACCGACCGTGAGCTCGAGGTTTTCGATCTGATCGGCCACGGCAAGAGTACCGCCGCAATCGCCAGGGAGCTTGGGGTGAGCGTGAAGACCGTGGAGACGTACCGCGCGAACATCAAGACCAAATTGAAGCTGAAAAGTGCGAGCGATCTGCTCCGCCTCGCCACGTCCTTCACCGAGGGATTATGACGTGCTGCTTGCACTGCGCTGCGCGCGCGGCAACGGCGGAAACCCGCAGGCGACCGCAACGGCTCCAACAGCAATGACCGTGGAGCTCAGATACAGCCAGCGATAGTCGTGATAAGTGTCGAAGATCCAGCCACCCACGACGGGCCCGAGGGCCATGCCTATGCTGGAAAGCATGATGGCCGCACCGAACACCGTGCCCATGATGCGCTGGTCGAAGTATTCGCGGGCCAGCACCGCGTACAGCGGCATGACCCCGCTGTAGGCGGTGCCGAACACCATTCCGAGCAGGTAGAACTCGCTCGCGCGGCTCGCGAACATGTAGGCCAGAATGGCGATCGACTGAAGGGCGAGACCGCCGATCAGCACGGGCTTCACACCCAGCCGGTCCGCAGCGATCCCGAACAGCAGCCGGCCGCCGAGTCCCGCGAGGCCTTCGACGCTGTAGACGCTCACCGCCGTCATCATCGGCACGCCGCAGGTGATCGCGTAGCTCACGAAGTGGAACAGCGGGCCGGAGTGAGCCGCGCAGCAGAAGAAGAAGGTCATCCCGAGAACGATGAACTGAGCGGAAAGGAACGCCGCCGCCAGGCGCGGCGCGGGCGTTTCCGGCTCGCTCGCCCGAGCGGCCGTCGAGTGATCCGCCCGCGGCGCCCCTCGGACCAGCAGTGCCGCCGGAATGAGCAGCACCCAGGCGAGCGAGGCGATGGCCGCCATCGCCGTGCGCCAGTCGTAGTGCGAGACGAGCCACGCGGCGAGCGGTGACATCGTCAGCGGTGCCATGCCCATGCCCGCGGAGACGAGAGATACCGCGAGGGCTCGCTGGGTGTCGAACCATCCGGTGACCGTGGCGATCACGGGCGCGAAGAAGGCGCCGGCTGCGACGCCGACCAGGACGCCAAACCCGACCTGAAACATGAGAGCCGACGTTGCGCGGCTCGCCAGCCACAGTCCCGCGCCCAGAATGATCGCCCCGGCGAGCACGACGATGCGGGGCCCCACACGGTCACTCGCCGCACCCCAGGCGAAGCCGGCGACACCCATGACGAGGAAATCGAGCGTCATGGCGCCGGCGACGGCCGCGCGGCTCCAGCCGGTGGCGGCCGAAATCGGCCCGAGGAATACGGCGAGCGAGAACATCGCCCCGATGGCGACGCAGCCCATGAGGCCCCCGAGCCCGACGATTACCCAGCGGTAGGATGCAGGCATGCCTTGAGTCTCCCGATGCTCCTCCCCTGACGACGTATGGGGACGGCCCGGATCGACAGCTTCCGGCGCGACGACCTGAGGGCTCAGCTGACGCGCGTCGCCCGCTCGAGGCGGGCGGCGATCTCGCGGAGCTCGGCGATGAATCCGGGCGCCTCGAGAATCTCGAAATCGGCGCCGGTCAGCACCAGCTGCGCCGCCAGGGCCTCGATCGAGTCGGCGCCGGTGCTCAGAGCGCAGCTCTCGTCATCGAGCGCTTCCAGCACTCCGCACCAGCTCGGAATCCGCCTGGCAAGCTCCGCCGCCGAACCCCTCAACCTGACGCGCATGCGGTAGCGGTAGGGCACCTGGGCGATCGAACGGGACACGTACTCCGCGATGTCGCCGGGAAACTCACGCGGCCTGAACTGCGGTCCGGCCGACACGAGACGCTGGACGCGATCGACGCGAAAGGTGCGCCAGTCTTCGCGCTGGGAGTCCCAGGCGACGAGATACCAGAGCCGCCCGGTGTGCGCCAGGCGCAACGGCTCGACCACTCGCAGCGTAACGTTGCCGCCACGATCCCGGTAGTTGATGCGCAGCTTCACGCGGTCGCGGCACGCACACGCGATCTGAGTCAGGACCTCGATGGAGGCGGCGGGCTCCGAGCGCGAAAGAGAGATCGTGACCGAGTGCAGGGCGCTCGCCCGCTTGCGCAGCCTCAAGGGCAGCAGCTGATCGAGCTTCGCGAGCAGCCCGATCGCCGTCTGCTCCATCCTGCCGATGCTGCTGGCGGCGGCGCGTACGGCGACCGCGACCGTCACCGCCTCCTCATCGTCGAGGAGCACCGGAGGGAGCGACGAGCCGGCCTTGAGCTGGTACCCGCCGCCGAGCCCAGGGGACGCGTCCACGGCATAACCCAGCTCGCGCAGCCGATCGATGTCGCGGCGCACCGTGCGCGCATCGACCTCGACGCGCTCGCTGAGCTCCGCCCCCGACCAGTAGCGGCGCGACTGGAGCAGCCAGAGCAGGCGGAGCAGCCGGGCGGAGGTCTTGAGCATGGTCAGCGCAGAGTATTGGACTGGTTGCGGACAGATCCTGTCCTCAATGCATTCTACGATCATGCCGTCGCAGAACGCATCCGCAGCGGAGGGACGTCGCGCCATGAACCTCTCGAGCGCCCTCGAGCGAATCCCGAGCCCGACACTGCGCGCCGCCAGTGTGCGCGTCAGCCGTCAGGTGCGCGCCCTCCCCGAGCGCCTCTTCGATGCCTGGCTGGACGCTCGTCAGGCGCGCGCGTTCCTGTTCGCGGACCGCAGGTGGGACGCCGTGAGCTCCGGGATCGACGCGCGCCTCGGCGGGGATTTCCGGTTTGCGCGCGAGCGAGACGGCGAGCGCGTCGAATACCTTGGCCAATATCTCGAGATCGACCGACCGTACCGGCTGGTCTTCAGCCTGTTCGTCGAGAGATACGCCCACCACGACGATCGGGTCATCGTAGAGGTCGCGCCCGTCGCCGGACAATCGCTCCTCGTCCTCACCCACGAGCTCAGCCTGCCGGATCCGGTGGAAAGGTCCCGCATCCGGCGCGAATGGGCGAGAGTCCTGGAGCGCCTGGCGGCGCTGCTCGAGAGCGCGCGACACTGACGCCGTTAACGCTTGGTAACAATGCCGTCTTCTGGAGTCGCGGCGCGCGGTGCTAGCATCGCCGGCCATGAAAACACCGTCATTTCTCGCGGGTCTTCCGGCGTGCCTCCTGCTGGTCTTCAGCGCCCCCCTCTGCGCGAAGAGCCCTGGATCGGTTGAGGAGCGGGTTGCCGAGCAGAATGCCCTGTTTGATGAGTACTACGAGAGCGAGCTCAAGACGCACCCCCAGATGGCGACGGCCGTCGGGGACTATCGCTACAACGATCAGCTGAATGACTACTCGCTGGCCGGGGTCGAGAGTCAGAACGGACGCGACCAGGCGTACCTCGCGCGGCTGAAAGCAATCCCGGTCGCCGGGTTTCCGGAGCAGGACAAGCTGTCGCACGAGGTCCTGGCGCGCTCGCTCGAGCAACGCATCGCGAACCACGGCTTCAAGGAATACGAGATGCCGGTCAACCAGATGGGTGGCCCGCAGACCAGCCTCGCGGATCTTCCCCTCTCGGCGCCGCTGGATTCCGTGAAGCATTACGAGGACTACATCGCGCGACTTCACGAGATTCCGCGGGTATTCAAGCAGACGGAGGAGATGCTGAGCGCAGGCAAGCGGGACGGCCTGATGCCGGTGCGCTTCCTCCTGGAGAAAGTGCCGGCGCAGTGCGAGGGCGTGATCGCGGCGGATCCATTCCTCCTGCCCATAAAGAAATTCCCCGCCGGCATCCCGGCCGAGGAACAGCCACGGCTGCGCAGGGCGATCACCGATGCAGTGGTCAAGGAGGTGCTGCCCGCGTACCTGGAGTTCGCCAACTTCATCGCCAGTGACTACGCCCCCTCCGGGCGCACGACGCTCGCAGTGACCTCGCTCCCGGGCGGAGAGCAGCGCTACCTGAACGATATTCGCGACCGCACTACCATCAGCAATCTCACGCCCGATCAGATCCATCAGATCGGGTTGCGCGAGGTGAAGCGGATCCAGGCGCAGATGCTGGAGATTGCCCGTCATGAGGGCTTCCAGGATCTCGTCTCCTTTCGCGAGTCGCTGAAGACCAACCCCCGTTACCGCCCGGCATCCGCGGAGGCGATCGTCGAGAACTTCCGCAAATACATCGCTCAGATGCAGCCCAAAATGCCGGAGCTCTTCGGCTTCATCCCGGGATTGCCCCTGACCGTGGAGCCTATGCCCGATTTCGAGCCGGGCAACGCCACGCACTATCAGTCCGGTACGCCCGACGGCAAGCGCCCCGGCCGCGTCGTGGTGGCGGTCGCCAACTTCGAGCAGCGGTCCATGGTCAACAATGAGGCCACCGCGTACCACGAGGGGATCCCGGGCCACCACATGCAGCTGTCGGTGGCGCAAACGCTGACCACGCTGCCGAAGTTCCGCCGCCACGGCGGTAACTCCGGGTACATCGAGGGCTGGGCGCTGTATGCGGAGCAGCTCGGCAAGGAGGTGGGCTTCTACCAGGACCCGGTCAGCGACTATGGGCGGCTCTCGAGCGAGCTGTTCCGCGCGGTTCGGCTGGTCGTCGACACGGGCATTCACTCCAAAGGCTGGAGCCGCGATCAGGTCGTGGAATTCATGCGCAGGAGCGGCGCAGTCGATGAGCCGACGATCCAGTCGGAGACCGATCGCTACATTGCCTGGCCGGCGCAGGCGCTCGCATACAAGCTCGGGCAACTCAAGATCCTCGAGCTGCGCGAGCGGGCGAAGAAGGCGCTGGGAAGCAAGTTCGACATCCGGAGCTTCAACGACGAGATCCTGAACGGCGGGGTGCTGCCGCTGGAGCTGCTGGAAGCACGCATGAACGGCTGGATGCACGCGCGCAAGGCGCGTGGATGATGGTCCTCAGTGGCAGGGGTTCGAGGACGATTCCCGCAAATCTCCAAGCATGATGACGTCGATCATGATCATCACGACAGGTTCGGGCGGGAGCTGAAGAAGAAATTGACGGTCAGGCGGCCGGTGGCGGGATCGGCCGTCAGCCGCTCCGGAGCCGCAATCTGTCCGCTGTGAAGCACGGCGCCCGAATAGAAGACGGCGCGATTCCATCGCGCGTGAACCGTGGCCATGCGCCTGAAGTAGGCATTGCTGTCGCACTGGTAGGAGGCCTGGATGCCGTAGCGCCCGGTGAACTGTGCGGCGCTCATGGTGCCGGCATCGGCGAACAACTGTGCAGTCTCCGCGAAGGACCGCGTGGCCTCGTAAAAGCTCGTGCCTCCGAGGTCCTCGTCGCGGAAGAGGTACAGGACGCAGGCCTGCTGCGACAGTCTCGGATCTGCGGCGGGCATATCCTGGTGGCAAATCCACTGCAGCGGGCGCAACTCCTCGGGAGCGAGCGTCACCATTGAATAGCGGCAGACCATCTGCACGAGGCGCCGCACGTTGAAATAGCGGCGTAAGTGGAGGCCAAAGAACTCCCGCATCGCGTGTTCCCCCGCGGGATCGGTCGCGAGCGATATGCCCGGGTAGCCACCGGCGTCCGACACGAATTGCCCGCGGCGCTCCAACGCGTAGCGGACCCACTCCTCGGGGAACCGCAGAACGTCATCCACCACGCAGCAGAAGCCATCACTGCCAAAACGCATTACCCTGACCTCGGGACGCGGATTGAAACT
>Ga0307472_100001051_pt1 | contig 10685 bp, 10 predicted proteins | sample atmos_gasesAM5C__2_FD_204582 | JGI IMG/M metagenome (GOLD analysis project Ga0307472, IMG submission 204582) | Hardwood forest soil microbial communities from Morgan-Monroe State Forest, Indiana, United States - atmos_gasesAM5C_05 | ecosystem: Environmental > Terrestrial > Soil > Temperate... | reverse complement strand
GATTGGGAATTGGCGGACATTGCAACTCCAAACATCGTAGCGGCAATGATGACGGCCGCAACGACAACTGACGATGACAATCCCTTCATGGTGCGCCTTCCTTTCCGCGCGTTTTGCGCGCAGCATCGCACCGTCGTTTGGGCGCGGAACCTACTCCTTCAACGCCTCCTCGCGCTTCGCACGCATTGCCGGCGCGGCGATCGCGACCAGTAGACCGACGGCCGCGAGCAGGAAGGCGGCGGAGATCGGACGCGTCAGGAAAACGGTCGGATCGCCGAACGAGATCATCATGGCACGGCGCAGATTTTCTTCCATCATCGGCCCGAGAATGAAGCCGAGGATCAGCGGCGCTGGCTCGCAATCGAGCTTGAGGAGCATGTAGCCCAGCGCCGATAGCACCGCGAGCTGGTAGACATCGAAAATTTTGTTGTCGACCGTGTATACCCCAATGCAGCAGAACACGAAGATCGCCGGGAACAGCAACCGGTAGGGAACTGCGAGCAGGCGGATCCACAGGCCGACCAGCGGCAGGTTGAGCACGAGCAGCATCACATTGCCGATCCACATGCTGGCGATGAGGCCCCAGAATAATTCGGGCCGCTCGGTCATCACCTGCGGGCCCGGAGCGATACCTTGGATCATCAACGCGCCGATCATCAGCGCCATCGTCGGGTTGGAGGGAATGCCGAGCGTAAGCATCGGGATGAATGAGGTCTGCGCGCCGGCATTGTTGGCGGATTCGGGCGCGGCAACGCCGCGGATGTCGCCTTCGCCGAAGGTGCGCGGCGGCTTAGCGATCTTCTTCTCGACCATATAGGCCGCGAAGGAAGCAAGCAGCGCGCCGCCACCCGGCAATATGCCGAGGATAGATCCCAGCCCGGTGCCGCGCGCGATCGACCAGAAGCAGACACGTAAGTCCTCGCCGGTCGGGAGCACGCTGCCGATGCGCGAGGCAAAGACCTCCTGCTTCCCCTCCTGCTCGAGATTGATGATCACGTCGGTGATGCCGAAGAACGCCATGGCGATGGCGACGAAGCCGAGGCCGTCGCCCAATTCCAGCTGGCCGAAGGCAAAGCGGATAGCGCCGGAATTGACGTCGGTGCCGATCAGGCCGAGCAGGATACCGAGGCACACCATGGCAATCGCCTTGATGAGCGAGCCGCGCGCCAGCACGACGGCGGCCACGAGGCCGAACACCATGAGCGAGAAATATTCGGATGGACTGAACTTGAGTGCCAGCTCGGCGAGCGGCGGCGCAAAATAAGCGATCACCAGCGTGGCGACGCAGCCGGCAATGAACGAGCCGATGGCGGCGATGCCGAGCGCCGGCCCGGCGCGGCCGCGGCGGGCCATCTGGTGGCCATCGAGAGTGGTGACGACAGACGACGATTCGCCGGGAATGTTGACGAGGATGGCCGTGGTCGACCCGCCATATTGTGCGCCGTAGTAGATGCCGGCGAGCATGATCAGTGCCGGCGCCGGGCCGAGACCGAAGGTGAAGGGCAGCAGCATCGCGACCGTCGCCACCGGGCCGATGCCCGGCAGAACGCCGACCAACGTGCCGAGGAAGCAGCCGACGAAGCAATACAGCACGTTCTGCCAGCCCAACGCGACCCCGAGTCCGAAGAGAAGGTTCGAAAGCGTTTCCATGGCTCGCTCGTTATACCGGCCAGACCGGCAGAGGTAGACCAAGCAGCCAGACGAAGACCGCGATCGAGAACACGGCAAGAAAGGCGGCCAGCACGAGGGTCTCGATCGGCCGCACCTCGCGCCCGGCATAGGCGCCGGTGAGCACCAGCACGACAACGGCGGCGGCAAGCCCCAGGTATTGCAGGGCAAGCCCAAACAGGACAATGGCGACGAGCGAGACGATCAGCGGGCGGGCGTGGAAGCGCGGCACTGGCAGACCGTCGAGCACGAACGCGCGCGCGGCGATGATCGCACCGAGGCCTGCCAGCAGGACGCCGACAAGGGTGGGGAAAAGCGCTGGGCCCATGCGGTGCATGGTGCCGAAACGATACTGCTGTGCCAGCACGATGAAGACGAGTGCGAGCGCGATGAAGACCACGCCCGACCAGAAATCCTGTGGCGAGCGGATCTTCATAAGTCACTGCCCCGCCGTGATCTTGTGCGGGGATTTCAACGCAACGAGGGCTTCGGCCTCAATCCGGTTTGACATTCGCCTTTTGCACAATGTCCTTGAGACGTGCGGTGTCGCTCCTGATACGGGCATCGAAATCCGCAAGGCTCATCGGCACCGTCGCCGCGCCCCCGGCGGCGAAGCGCTCGCGGACGTCCGGCATCGCGAGAATTTTTTGAATCTCGCTGTATAACTTTTCGACGATCGGCTGCGGAACGCCCTTGGGCGCGAGCATGCCGACCCAGTTCGAGGCATCGACATCGGGTACGCCCTCTTCCTGCAATGTTTTCAATTCCGGATTGAAAGGCGATCGCTTGCTTGTCGTGACGGCGAGAACACGAATGCGGCCCGCCGCGAGGTGCGGAGCAACCGAAGAGCTTGCGAGAATTCCGAGCGGGATGTCGCCGGCGGCAACGGCCGTGGCCGCCGGCGCCCCGCCCTTGTACGGAATGTGCTGAACCTGCACGCCAGCGCCGAGCGCCATCCATTCGATCGCAATGTGATTGAAGGTGCCGTTGCCGGGAGATGAAATCGAAATTCGCCCCGGCTGCGCCTTGGCCGCCGCGATGACGTCCGCGACCGATTGGTAGGGCGAGGCGCCGTGCGCCGCGAGCACGAGGGGCGTGTCGCTCAACATGGCGATCGGCGTCAGGTCGCGCTGAACGTCATAGGGCAAGTCCTTGAACAGCGCCGGATTGATAGTGAATTCGCCTACGGTGCCGACCAGCAGCGTATAGCCGTCCGCAGGAGCCTTCACAGTCGCCATCACGGCAATGAAGCCGTTGCCGCCGGGGCGGTTCTCCACCACGACCTGCTGGCCCCATGCTTCGGTGAGCTTCTGGCCGACCAGACGCGCGGCGATGTCGGACACGCCGCCGGGCGCGTAGGGGACCAAGATGTGAATGGGCTTGCTCGGATAGGTCTGCGCCTGCGCAGGCGCCGAGAACGCCAGCAGAGCAAGGAACAATCCTAACGACATGCGCATGCGGTCCCCTATCGTCGCAGCCAGCGTTTCTGTCGCCAACGAGAGCATTTTCCGGAAAGAGTCTGCCCCGGACTTGATCCGGGGTGGACACCGACTTTCCGAAAGAAAATGCGATAAACAACGTCACCGAAAGGTGCTCCAGCCTAGCCGTGCCGGGTCTTGCAGGGAATATGCCACATGCGGCATGGAGCAGCCGGCGCGAGCGCGGCGCACCCGCCATCGATGGGTCATTTCTGTGCCGCCACCGCCGCCATCGTAGGTGCCGACTGGATCGTGACCTGCTGGCTCAACGCCAACTGCCAGCGGTTGTCGCGATAGACCCACATTCGCACGTTGATGTAGGGCTTGCCGCCGCGATAGGGCACATGTTGCGACGTCATCACCGCAGCATTGGGCGAGAAATCGGTGATGCGCATTGACGTCACCGGATCCCCCGGCGCCCCGACCCCCGCCTCCTGCTGCTTCCGCGCGATAGCGATGCGCTGCTCGCGGTTGCGGATCGTGGTATTATTGATGATCATGAACTCATCGGCGATGAAGCGTGCCCACTCGTCGGCATTGGGCTTCCATTCAAGCGTCTTGGTCTTCTGCCACGCCGCCAGGATCGCCTTGTCCATTTCCGTCTTGGGCGAATAGGGCACAATGCGGCACGGATTGTCGCAATCGCCCTCACCGGCCGCCGCCTCGACCGAGGCGCGCACGCCGCCCTCTGCCGGCGCCGGCGTTTCAAGGAGGATGAATAGCCTCCAGCCGAGCATGCGCCGCACCCAAATGCGCACGAAATGCGCGTTGTCATGCGTGCCCAGCACGGTTGCGACGGGGCCGTAAAAATAAATCTTCACGTCGCTCTCGTCACGGAAGTTGGCGCCGAGCAGGTTCACGTCCTTGAGCACCTGCGATTTCAGCCGCGTGGTTCCGGAACTGTCGGCCCAGCTGAATTTCGCCGCCAGGAACGTGCCAACCGCCCGCCGATCCTTGTTGCGGATGGCGGCGGCGAATCCCTGCTCGACCTGGCGAATGACCTCGCTGCCATCCTGTGCCATGGCCGAGGGCACGCTCATCACGAGCTGCGCCGCCAGCGCCAGGATGACCGTAGAGATGACGCGGCGCATGAAGCCTCCTCGCGGTGAAGTCGTGCCTCGCATTGTAGGCAGACGCGGTCCTGGCAGCAATCTGAGCTGACGGATTCGTGAGCAAGCAAATCTCCGCACAACCGCAATTCACGGCTTCCGGGTCGCAACAAGGGTGATTGCCAACGCACGCCCATTCGTCGTTTGATGCGGCCTTGACGACAACAAATAGGGCGTGGGAGGAGCGGGATGGGCGTGATCGACAAGGCGGATCACGCGGCAAGGGCAAAGGCGGCCGATTTCGACCGCTTTCGGCTGCGCCGTTTCGTCGACGATCTCGGGGACTCGAACGAGCTCGACACAAGGCGTGAACCCGTCGATCTCGCCGACATCGCTGCCATGCTTGAAGGCAACCCGCGTGCCGTACATTTCCACGCCGCAGGCCCGGACGGCCAGGAACTGGTCGGCAACGTGACGGGGAGCCGCGCGCGGCTCGCGCGTGCATTCGGCGTCGCCCCGCACGCATTGCTGACGGAAATTCAGCGCCGCCTGCCCGGCAAGCCGGCGATCGTCGAGGTTGCCCGCGGCGAGGCGCCGGTGCAGGAGATCGTGCTCACCGGCGACGACGCCGACCTTACCGCCCTCCCCGTCCACCTGCAGCACGGCAACGACGGCGCGCCCTACATCTCCTCCTCGATCGACTACGTCATCGACCCGAAAAACGGATTCACCAACGTCGGTATCCGCCGCCTCATGCTGCGCGGGCGGCGCGAAGCTGGCGTCGATCTCGTTTCCCCGAGCGACCTGCGGGCGATCTACGAAGCAAGCGCGGCAGTCGGAAAACCGCTGCCAGTGAGCTTCGTCGTCGGGGCGCACCCCATCGACCACGTCGCCGCGACCATGCGTCTGCCGGTCGACGAGCTGGGCCTCGTCGCCGCGCTGCGCAACGCGCCGCTGCCGGTGGTCAAAGGCGTGACCAACGACATTCGGGTCCCGGCCGATGCGGAATTCGTGCTCGAAGGCTATTTCGATGCGCATGGCTACGTCGAGGCGGAAGGACCTTATGGCGAGTTCCTTGGCTACTACGGCGCGGTCAAGCGCAATCCGGTGTTCCACCTGACGGCGATTACGCGGCGACGCGATGCCCTGTTCCAGACTTCGACCATCGGCGGACGTACCATGAGCTGCACCGACACCGCGCAGCTCACCGCATTGCGGACCGAGGTGATGATTTGGCGCGCGCTCGAAACGGCGGTGCGCGAGCCGGTCGCGGTCTATGCCACGACGTCGAGCGGCGGCATGTTCAACGTACGCGTCGCGCTGCGCCAGCGGGTACCGGGCGAGGCGCGCAACGCCATCGTCGCCTGCCTCGGCGCACTCGCCAACATCAAGAATGTCTTCATCGTCGACCCCGACATCGACGTCTTTTCCGACGAGCAGATGGATTGGGCCCTGGCGACACGCTTCCAGCCCGATCGCGATCTCATCGTGCTCGGCGGCATGCGCACGCTGCCGCTCGACCCTTCGATCACCGCCGTGCGCGTCGGTGCCAAGGCCGGGTTCGACCTGACGTGGCCGTCCGGAACCGAGGACCGGCTGGAGACGCGGATCCCGGAGCCACCGCGGCTCGACGGCAGGCGCTTCGCATCGATCGAGGCGGCGCTGGCCGACGGGCCAAAATCGTTCGCCGAACTGATGGCCGCGATCGACAGCCGCGACGGCCGCGAGGTGGTGCGCACCCTCGACGCATTGCGCGACAAGGCCGGGCTCGACCGCGATGCCGCAGGACGCTACCTCACGACGAAGGGGCGGGAACAATGATGGACCTTCGACGCGCGACAATTGCAGCGATCGCGATTGCGTGTCCAGTCGGCAGCGCCGTTGCCCTGGATACCACAATCCGCATCGGCATGGCGCGTTCGACCTCGAACGCCGCTGAGTTGATGGCGATCGAGCGCGGCTATCTCAAGGAATACGGTATCAAACTTGAGATGGACGATCTCGATTCTTCGGCGAATGCCATCGCGCTGCTCGCCCAGAACCGCTACCAGATCGTCGCCGGCGGCATTTCGGCCGGCTACTTCAACGCGCTCGAAAAGAACTTGCCCATCACCATCGTCACCGACCGCGTCTCCACGCCGATCGGTCACAACCTCATGCTGCGCCCCGATCTCGGGGACACGGTTAAGGACATCAAGGGACTCAAAGGGAAAATCATTGCCAGCAACGGCCCGGGATCGGTCTCAACCTACGAGATCGGCAAGATTTTGGAACGAAGCGGTCTCGTCATCAACGACGTCGAGATCAAGATCCTGCCCTTCACCCAGATGGCGATCGCCTTCGCCAACAAGGCGATCGACGCCGCCATCGTCATTCCGCCCTTCGTGTGGCAATTGACCGAGCAGAAGGTTGCCGTGCCGTTCGCGGAGGTCGACGAGCTGGTCGAGCCGCGGCCGATGACCATCGCCGTGATCATGATCAATACCGATTGGGCCAAGCAGAATCCGGATCTCGTGCGCAATTATTTCACCGCCTGGTTGCGTGGCGCGCGCGACTATTGCCAGGGTTATCACGGCGGCGCCGTACGCAACGACATCATCGATGTGCTGATGAAGACCGGCACCGAGAAAAGGGCGGAGCTCCTGCACAAGTATCCCTGGCCGGCGCGAAGCCCCGACGGCCGTATCAATCTCGCCAGCATGCTCGACATCCAGGCATGGTTCGTGAAAAACAAGCTCGCCCATATGGCGTTTCCGGCCGAACGCCTTGTCGACACGAGCCATATCGATCAGGCCATCCGCAAGCTCGGGCCGTTTGTGGTCGAGAACAAGGCGAGCCGACTCGCGGGGTGCCGGTGAGCAGGCGCCGCAGGGGACCTGGACGGTGGTAGAGCGGCGCGGCGCGGCCATCCGGATCAGTGCGCTGCGCAAGGAATATGGCGTTGGCCCTGGCCGCATTGTCGCGCTCGACGGCATCGACCTGACAATCCGGCCCGGCGAGTTCGTCTGCGTGGTCGGCCCCTCCGGCTGCGGAAAATCGACGCTGCTGCGTATCCTCGCCGGCCTCGATCGCGCCACCACCGGCGCACTCGACGTCGACGCCGCCGGCTGGCGCGTCACCAACGCCATGGTGTTCCAGGATAGCGGCCTGTTTCCCTGGATGACTGTCGAGACCAACGTCGGCTTTGGTCTGATGACGCGCGGCGTGCCGGCGGGCGAGGCCGCCGCCCGCGTCGATGCCGCGCTCAAGCTGGTCGGCCTGACCAAATTCCGCCGGCACTTTCCGCATCAATTGTCGGGCGGCATGCGCCAGCGCGGGGCGATCGCACGGGCATTCGTCACCGATCCCGGCATGTTGCTGATGGACGAACCGTTCGCCGCGCTCGACGCCCAGAACCGCGTGATCCTGCAGGCCGAACTGGTGCGGTTGTGGGAGGAGACCGGCAAGACCGTGGTTTACATCACCCATTCGATCGAGGAAGCGCTGCTGCTTGGTGACCGCACGGTGGTGATGACCGCGCAGCCCGGGCGCATCAAGAAGATCATCGATGTCACCTTCCCTCATCCACGTGATCTCATCGCGCTGTCGGCCTCGGCCGAATTAGGCGAATTGAAACTCGCGATCTGGCGGATCCTGGAAGAGGAAGTGATGCGCGCGCGGGCGGAGATCGAGCGATGAGCGAGCCGTCTGGCAAGGTGCGCGAACGCCTCCTCTACCTGATCTCGCCGCTCGCGCTGCTCGGGATCTGGCAGGTCCTGCTGATGCTCGGCTTCGGCGACCGCCGCTTCATTCCGGCGCCGAGCGACATTGCGGTGCGTTTCGTCGAGCTTGCCGCAAACGGTGAACTTTTGCGCCATACGGTGGCCACGCTGTGGCGCGTGCTAGCCGGCTTCGTAATCGGCTCGGTTCCAGCGATCGCGGTCGGGCTCCTGATGGCGATGTTTCGCCCGATACGCATCTTCTTCGATCCGCTGATCGCCGCCCTGTTTCCCATCCCCAAGGTCGCGCTGATGCCACTCCTGCTGCTGGCGTTCGGCTTCGGCGACGCGTCGAAAATCGCCCTCGTCGCCACCGCCGTGTTCTTTCCGGTGATCATCAACACCTATGCCGGCGCGGCCAATATCGAGAAGATCTACTGGGACGTCGCGACCAATTTCGGCGCCAGCCCGTCGGTCATGTTCACGCGCATCGTCTTCTTCGGTGCGCTGCCGATGATCTTCGCCGGATTGAAGATCGCCCTCGCGGTGTCCTTCGTCGTACTTGTGGCAGCAGAGTTCGTCGCCTCCAAGACCGGCATCGGCTACCTGATCTGGAACTCGTGGGAGCTGCTGCAGGTCGACTACATGTTCGTCGGCATCGTGGTGATCGGCATCCTCGGGCTCGTCACGTCACTGCTGTTCCATGAGATCGAACGCATCGTCATTCCATGGAAGCAGGGATGACCCCGGCGTCGAAACTCACGACGCGGCCTCCATCATTCCCCATGCATCCGGCTCTCGCGCATCGATCAGTACAAAAGCAATGCGGCACGCCTCCGTGCCGTTGTTGACCCAGGCATGATTGGTGCCCTGTTGGACGAGAACGTCGCCGGCCACAAGGTGCACCTCGGAATCGTCGAGCAGCATGTCGATCTCGCCGGCGAGCACGATCGCGTAGTCGATGCTCCGCGTGCGGTGGGTGAAGGGGTGGCGCGTGGAGCGGCCGTCGGTCCTGAGCGCGAGCCCCATTTCACGCGCGACCGAGGCCTGTCCGACCGCCATGGCGTCGGCCGTCACCGGCGGGAAATCGACGATGCGAAGGATCGAACCGTTGGGCGGCGGCGCCACCGCGATGTCGCGCGCGGCACGATCGGCGTTGCCCGACACGTCGGCGGGGCCTTCCTCGGTGACCCACAGCACCGTCGACACGATGCCGGTCTGGCGCATTTTCACGTTCGGCGCGGGGCCGTCGATCAATACAACTGCCTTGCCGCTTTCGTCATGCCCGGTGACCACCCGTCGTACCGTCTTCGCCATGTCTCGCCCCTCGCTTGCAAACCGGTATCAGTTCCGCCGCATTCTATCGTCACCACACCGACGGAACCCCGTGAAATTCGGCGTCTTCGATCACATGGATCGCGCGGCGGCCCACCCTCGGCGGGCAAAACAAACGGCGTCTGCAGTTGATCGAGGTATCACGTCGTCGCTGGACTTATTCGCGTAAACTATCATGCCCGCCCTCGCGCGGCCGGCGACGCAAGGTAACCGGCCAAAAAGGCCACGATCTTGTGATGCGCTCCCTTGTTCAATGCCAGCCGCCCGGGAATAATAATAATGTGCGCCTCGTCATCATGGCGGGGTCAAACGCGCGTATGCACGTCATGACAGGCGTCACCATCATCCCTGACGAATCGGCCGCGGCGTCGGACGGAGGGGGCGGAGCAAGGGGATGAACTGGAACTGGACCGAGCTGATCGGATACCTCGCGGTCCCCTGCACCATCGCGACGTTTTCGATGAAGACGATGATTCCCCTGCGCATCGTGGCGTTGGTGAGCAACATCGTGTTCATCGTATTGGGCCTGCTTGGACAGCAATATGCGCAATTTTTCATGCATCTCCTGCTGTTGCCGCTCAATGCCTATAGGCTCTATCAAATGGTGCAACTCGTCACCAAGGTGCGGCGCGCCTCGCGCGGCGACCTGTCGATGGATTGGCTCAAGCATTTCATGAAGAAGCGCCGGTATCAGACCGGCGATGTGCTCTTCCAGAAGGGCGACGAGGCGAAAGAGCTGTTTTACACGCTCAACGGGCGCTTCCGCTTGCGCGAGTCGGGCATCGAGATCCCCTCGGGCCAGGTGGTAGGCGAACTCGGCCTGCTGGCGCCCGATAACCGCCGCACGCAGACGCTCGAATGCGCCCAAGGCGGCGAGGTGCTCACCGTCACCTATCGCGACATCATGCAGCTCTATTTCCAGAACCCGACGTTCGGGCTCTATCTTCTTCAGCTCACCACCGGACGGTTGTTCCAGAACATCGCCCGCCTCGAGGACGAGTTGGAGAAAGAGCGAATGCGCCATCCCGAGCCGGCCCTCATGGCATCGGCCCTCGCGCCGGCGCCGCAGCATGACGACGCCATGATAGAGGGCCAGGAGCCGGCCCCGCAAGCGCAACTACGCTAGAGCATTTTCCGGAAAAGTAGGTATGGACGGAAATCCGGTTTCCACCTTTCCTGACAATGTTCCAATTGCAGGATGTTCCGATGCGAGCCGCGAAGCGATGCGCCGCCCTGCTCGCCACAGCGTTCCTGACGATGGGACCGGACGCCCTTCCGGCGCGTGCAGCCAAGGTGCTGTTCGGCCAGGTTTCGCCCACCGCCACCGGCTGGCCCGGCATCATCGCGCAGCGCAAGGGTTTCTTCGCCGCGAACGGCATCGAGATCGAGACCAGCCTGATCGGCGTGTCGGAAGGGATGCTCGCCGTGAGCTCGGGGTCGCTCAACGTGATGCACAA
>Ga0307472_100001050_pt1 | contig 10690 bp, 11 predicted proteins | sample atmos_gasesAM5C__2_FD_204582 | JGI IMG/M metagenome (GOLD analysis project Ga0307472, IMG submission 204582) | Hardwood forest soil microbial communities from Morgan-Monroe State Forest, Indiana, United States - atmos_gasesAM5C_05 | ecosystem: Environmental > Terrestrial > Soil > Temperate... | reverse complement strand
GCTGCCGGCAGGCGATTACCTTTATGAACCGAAGTGGGACGGCTTCCGCGCAATCGTGTTCCGCAGCGCAGACGGGGTATATATCCAAAGCCGCGATGCTCGACCGCTCGATCGCTATTTCCCGGATCTGCACGAAGCCTTGCTCGAGCGATTGCCGGAGAACTGCGCGGTGGACGGTGAGATCGTAATCGCGACAGCGCACGGGCTCGATTTCGACACTCTGCAGCTGCGATTGCATCCGGCGTCATCCCGCGTCGAGAAACTCGCAAAAGCGACGCCTGCCTCGTTCGTCGCCTTCGACGTGCTCGCGGTCGCGGGAAACAATCTCATGACTGCGCCGCAATCCGCGCGCCGTACTGCCCTCGAGGAGTTGCTCGTCAAAGTGAACCCACCGGTGTATCTCACACCCGTAACGCGCGATCGAGCAATCGCACTCGACTGGCTCACCCGCTTCGAAGGCGCGGGTCTCGACGGTGTGATCGCGAAACCGGCGTCCGGCACATACCTGCCGGGCAAGCGCGCGATGATCAAGGTGAAGCATGCGCGCACGGCCGACTGTGTAGTGGCGGGGTTTCGCTGGCACAAGGGTGGCAGGGACGCAGTGGGCTCGTTGCTGCTCGGCTTGTACGACGAGAGGGGGGCGCTGCAACATGTCGGCGTCACCTCATCCTTTACGACGGCGATGCGCCAGCAGCTCGTGAAGGAGCTCGCACCCCTGCGCATCGATGCGATGCACGGTCACCCTTGGCGCGAGTGGGCCAGCGCCGCTGCCGAATCGAGCCGCATGCCCGGTGCGCAGAGCCGCTGGAGCGCAGGTAAGGACCTGTCCTGGGAACCGCTCAGGGCCGAGCGCGTCTGCGAGGTGAAGTACGACCACATGCAGGGGGATCGCTTCCGCCACGCGGCCTTGTTTCTGCGCTGGCGACCCGACAAGCGACCCCAGGACTGCCGTTACGACCAGCTCGAAGTGACGAAGCCCTACGAGCTCGAGAAGATCTTCTCGTCCGGATCGAGCGCCTCCTGAGGTGGCCGCAGCTTTTCGGGTACGTGTTGCAGATTGACGCGGATCCGGGTCCAGGTGCTGTAGCGTCCGCGCATGACATCGACCAGTACATCGGCGGGCTCCAGGTGTTTCGCGGCTTGGCTGTGGCGCACCTTCCAGCGCTCCAGACCCGCCAGCGCGTCCTCCTTCCGGCGAGCGCGTGCAATCTCGAGCAACGGGAGTCTTTGCCTGGAGGGTCGGACGCGAGGCGGCTCCGAAGCCTGTTTCCTGTAATGCGGCGGCCAGGGCGCATCCCCCAAGCCCTGGCGCTCAAAGAGCTCGAGCAGTCCTGCGAGCGAGCCAGGATGCTGGTCGATCGCTGCGTGTACGTCGCCGAGCTTCTCAAAGCGCGCGGGCACGGACGACAGAGTGAAGTCCGCGGGATTGCAGTCAGCCACCTCGTCCCAGGTGAGCGGCGCCGAGACTCGCGCATCGGGCGTTGGCCGTACCGAGTACGCAGAGGCGACCGTGCGGTCCTTGGCGTTCTGGTTGTAGTCGACGAATACACCGTGGCGTTCTTCCTTCCACCACTTGCTGGTAGCGAGCTCCGGCGCGCGCCGCTCGACTTCGCGCGCCAGCGCCAGCGCGGCACGGCGCACTTCGTCGAAACCCCAGTGCCGCTCGAGTCGCACGCCGACGTGCATACCGCGCGATCCGGAGGTCTTGGGCCAACCGACGAGATGGAGGTCTTCGAGAACGGCGCGAGTCACTTCGGTGACTTCCTGCACTTGCCGCCACGTGACGCCAGGCACGGGGTCGAGGTCGATGCGCAGTTCATCGGGATGCTCGAGGTCCTCGGCCCGGACCGGATGCGGGTGGAGCTCGAGGCAACCGAGGTTCGCGAGCCAGGCCAGCGCCGCCGCGTCACGCGGCACGACCTCCTCAGCGACGCGGCCCGAGGGGAAGCGCAGCTCGACTACCTCGATCCAACTGGGGCGGCCCTTGGGCGCGCGCTTCTGATAGAAGTGATCGCCGTCGATCCCCTGCGGGTAGCGAACGAGCATGTTTGGACGGCCGCCAGCCCCGCGAAGCGCTCCCTCCGCCACCGCTATGTAATAGCGCACGAGGTCGAGCTTGGTGTGGTTCGGCCTCGGGAACAGGAGCTTGTCCGGGTTGGAAATCGCAACTTCGCGCCCGGCGAATACGAAGATCTCAGCGTTGCGGCTTCCGGCCACCTCGGGAGAGCTCCCTATGGTCCCTCGACGGACCCTTCCGACACGACTTCCGGTTCTCCAAACACCGGTGGCGATGGAAAACGCGCACCTTCGGTCGCCAACCAATCCCGAAAAACCGCCACCTTTTCGAGCCCAAGGTGCGCGGGCGGACAAACGAAGTGGTAGGCGTGCGCAGAGTGCACCGCCCGACCCGCAACGGCGAGTCGACCCATCGTTACTGCATCGGCGACCAATGACCAGCGAGCCAGCGCTAGTCCCTGGCCAGCTTCGGCGGCACGCACGATAGCGATCGCGTCGTCGAATGCCGGGCCGGAGCTCGGCCACGCCTGGTCGGTGACAGCTTCCAGTAGCCAAGCTGTCCACGGCTCATACGGACTGTGGAGCAGCTTGTAGCGCCTGAGGTCGCGCGCCTCATCGATTGGCCCCTGGCGCTGCAACAACCGAGGCGTGCACACGGGCACCAGCCATTCGTCGAGCAGTTTCTGCGCGTAGAGATGTGGCCAGATCCCCGCACCAAAACGGATTCCGGCGTCCATGCCGGTTTTCACGAAATCGGCCAGCTTCACCGATGTATGGATCTGCACGTCGATGCTCGGGTGCTGTGCTGTGAAACTCGGTAATCGCGGTAACAGCCACTGCGCAAGGAAGAAGGCGAGCGTCGTCACACGCAATGGCCCAGTGCCGCGATCGGCGCGTGCCTCGTCGATCGCACGCTCCAGATCGCCGAGCGCTTGCTCAACCTTTGGCCGCAGCCGCTCTCCTTCCAACGTCAGCTCAACGTGGCGACCATTGCGTCGGAAGAGAGGCACGCGTAAGTACTCCTCGAGCGCTTGCACCTGCATACTGGCAGCGCTCGTTGTAAGGCCGAGCGCAGCGGCGCCGCGCGTGAAGCTCCTGTGTTGTGCTACCGCAACGAACACGCGCAGGCTCGCGAGCGGCGCCCGTCGGTACGCCGCTCGAGGTGCGGTACGTGCGATTGAGCGCTTGGAAACTCGATCCAGACTGCTTGTCGATCCCGGCGCAGTCGCTGCTTTCTTCCGCCGTCTGGTCGCGCGTGCAGGCACGGTCGTCACCGCAGAATGGACTTACAGACCGCTGATCATACTCGCGCGATGCCGAGATTCGATCCCGGCGGCGCTGCGCGGTATCCCTTCAAGATTGCTTAACGGTCCTTCAGCTCTTCTGATACCGCGCTTCGCTCAAACGTTCATCCTTACACGCACGTTCTGAGCACTGCCGTCACCAGAGGAGAATTATCATGAATCGCGTTCGTCTTGTGAGTCTTGTCGCCGCAATCGTTGTGACCGCAATCCAATGGGCGGCATTTTTCAGCCCGATGCCATACACACAATCGGTGCAGGCGGTTGGCGCCAGCGCTGCAGATGACATGTCGGATGCAAGGTTGCCGCAGATCGTTGTTGCCGCATTTCATCAGCAGTTCTGACATAGGACCCGGGTGCTAGTGACCCGAGCAACCGGCGGCAATCGGATAGTCGGTATTTCGGTCGGGCGCGCGGATCGAACCCCAGCGGGTCTTGCGCGCTCCGACCGTCATTCAGCATGCTAATCGGCAAGGAATCTACGCGCGATTTGCCGCGAGGATGGGTGCGGCAAGCGTGGCTTTCTTGGAGCGGCTGAGAGTGACCCCGCCAGGTGCTTGCAGCAGCAGATGCCCGGCGGGGCCGCTTAGTCACCGCACGGGGGCGCCTAATGTGCGGTGAGCGCGATTCCAGCACATCGCAGCCGCACGGTTCGTGCGACCGCGTCACGTTACGAGGATCAAAAGATCCGATGACGCTGGCGGTTCGCTAGTGGTCTTGTCGTGGAAAGGGAGAGACTCGCTCGCTGTCGCGGAAGTGAGCCTCCCGGCTAGTGCTTCAGCCACTGCGCGAGCTCGACCGTAATCCCTTCAGGTCCGTCGAGGAACACCAGCTTTCGATCATGAAACTCCATGATCTCGTTGCGCAGCTCGATGCCACTCGCACTCAGTCTGCGAACCTCGGCTTCAATGTCTTCGACCTTAAAACAGACATGATTGAACCCCAGTTTGTCGAGCCGGGCGATGTCACTATCCCGAATCGGCTCTGGGTGACGATACCGCAAGAGCTGAACCTCAACACGCGGTATCGCGTTGGCAAGCGCCAGGGTGACGTGCTCGGCCTCGATGTCGGGAATGCCCATGTATCTGGAGAACTGCCCCCCAGAGATCACCACCGACTGCTGCTCCATGAACCCGAGCAGGGCAAAAAAGGCTTTTGCCCCGCCGACATCTCTTACGACAATCGTGACATGATCGAAGTGCGTGACCATGTGCCTTACCTTGGCCGCCTCACGCTTCATCGCGCCTCAGGAAGCAGGCCTTGTTCGACCAACACCGGCGGACGACGATGATGCGTCCCGTGCTCGAACGCATAGGCGTAACCGAGCAGATCACCGTCAGCAAACGGACGTGCGGAGATCTCGAGTCCGAATGGCAGTCCGCTGTCATAGAACCCACCCACCACAACCACCGCCGGAACCCCGATCATGTTCACCCAGCTGGTTGCCGAGTGGGGTCCCTCGCTCAGCCGGTCGTCCTGGGCCATCGTCTCATCAACCGGCGGCATCTGAATTGCGGGGTACACGTAGCCGTCAAGGCGCAGGCGTTCCATCGTTTCAAGGTACTGCTTGAGTGTGTCGCGGCGCGGGGCAAGGTAATTCACCTCGGCCTCGGGATCACTCTCAAGAATGCGTTGTCGGATCGTGACATCCCCGATCTTGTTCTTGGTCGGCTCCGCGCCAACCATAGGCGCACCGAGTGGAGCGCCCATCGTGCGCTCGTACTCGGCGGCTGACCGATACGCCGCCGGACCAAAGTTCTTGAGAAACAAATCGCTACCTTCGCGCGTGTAGCCGTAAGTGCTGATGTGGGCGGCAGTGCGCGCAAAGCTCTCGGGAAGCACAGAGTCGTCCAGCACGATGGTCGCGCCGAGCCTGCGCAACTCATCGAGCGCCTTCATGAACAGTGTGCGCGTGCGCGGGTCAAGCTCGACCGCTTCCGCGGCGGCCTGCCGCTCGGCGGCCCGCGGGGAAACCGCTGCGGGCGTTCCCCGAAACGGGATGCCGACCCCCTGGAGAATGAAAGCCGGCACCCCGAATCGCCGGCCCTTGAGCGCGTCGGCCTTCAGGTACTGCGTATACGGTCCCGGCTGCGCCTTCGCGGCCGAACCCCGGGTTACCGGGTCCAGGTCGTCCTCACCCGCCATCACCGACAACGCGATGGCGGCGTCCGTCACGTCTCGTGCAATCGGACCGGTGTTGTCCAGCAGCCAATCGAGCGGTGCGATCCCAGCAGTGCTGACGAGACCGCGCGTCGGGAACACCCCGATCAGCGCGCTGGTCGCTGAAGGCATGCGGATCGAATTGCCGGTGTCAGTGCCAGTGCCCAGCACCGCCATGTTGGCCGTCACCGCCGTCACCGTTCCGCCCGAAGAGCCCCCGGGTGAGAAGCGCACGTCGTAAGCGTTGCCGGTCCGGCCGAACGATGAGCTGCGATTGGTATCGGAGTTCGCGAAATCGGGCATGTTGGTGTGACCCACAATGATCGCACCGGCGACGCGGAGCTTGGCCACCACCGTGGCATCGTGCGGCGCGATCAGCTCATGGCCCGCGATCGTGAAGCCCTCCCAACCGTCCGTCGTGACCGTGCCGCCGATACTGGTGTTGCCTTTGATCACGATCGGCACGCCCCACAGAGCGCCGTGTTCCGTCCCGGTATCGGCATCCTCACGCGCCGCGGCTGCACGCGCTTCGTCCGCGAAAACCTGCTCGACGGCGCGATAGACCCCGTTGTAACGGTGTATGCGGTCGAGGTGCCAATCGATAACCTGCGCGATCGTATAGCGGTGCTCAGAGTAGTAGCGATGCAGTTGGGGAATCGTCACTTCCAACAGGTCCCGGTCCATCTGCGCAGCGGCATGCGACGGGGCCCCCGCGTGCGCCACGGCAGAGAGACAGGCTAGCAGCGCGCCGGCGCGCACCGTCCGGGCAAGAGTTGACATCGGCACACCTTTTTGCGCGCCTCGGCAGGCGCTCCACAGAAGAGAGACCGCGGCGGTGCATCCTCGCCTTCAGGTACTTGTCAGCGATTATGCGCCGGGCCGCTTCGTGCATGCATACTTGTGTAATCGCCGCGGTAGGCTTGCGGTACCTTGACGCATAGCAGCGTGCGAAGTACCTCGCTGGACAGCCAGCGCTGATCGGCAGCCTCTTCAACCCAACCGTGCGTTACCAGTCACCTCGCAGGCAGTTAGTTAATGGACCGTGTCTTTGGTTGGCGACAACGGTGGTAGCTTGCGACGCTCAGCGCGCCAGCACGTGATGTCACGCATCAAGTGTCGGCGGTGTCCGATAGCTTCGGTCGGAGGGAAGGTGTTTAGTCTGCCGCTGTAGAGACGAGGAGGTGCGCCATGAAACGAGTAGCACCCGCTTTAGCTGCGCTGGTCGCCGCAACTGTAGCCTTATCGCAGCAGACAACTCCGACGACCCCTGCGGAACCGCGAACGAGCGCCACTCGGCATGAGCAGGCAGCTCGGCCGGCAAGCTCGATTGCACGCATGAGTCAAGCCGACAAGCGGGACCTGATGTACAAATGCGTGACCAAGACGCATGCCACTAACCCGAACGTGCCAGAGAAACACATCAGGGGTTACTGCGACGAAGGGATAAAGAACCTCACATCCCGGCGATAACTGACCGCGTACTCGTTCCCCGCCTACTCACGGGGCACAGCAGCGGCGCCGCACGCCGATGGGGCGGCGTTTTCGTCAGTGCGGGTTCTTCACCCCGCGCGGCCTCGGCAACGCATGCCCGGAAGGCGGGGTCGCTTCGCGAAGTTATGCGGGGCGCGCATGCGCCGCTTGAGGCAGTCAGCGTGCCGGCGTGTCGAGGCTCACGCCGCACTGGGGACAAAAGTTGGTGCCGCGGGTGTACAGCACCGGGCCAGAACGCCCAAGGCAGTTAGGGCACCTGGTGCGATCAAGGTAGAGCAGGCCGCCGGACAGGATCACGAGTCCCAACACGGCGACCGCCAGCAGCACGGGTTGGTATTTGCTTCCGCCCTCAGCGAACAGGTAACCCAGCGCAGCAGCAATTGCCATTACAGCGAAACCGATACCCGCGGTAACAAGGCTACGGCGCTTACGGCGCTTGAGGCGTGCCCTGATCGTTTCGGTCATGCGACCCTCGTCCATGCGCTGATCGTACCGTGACGGCCGCGCGGGCCGCTAATTCTCAAGAATCGTGAATGTAAGACGAGCCACGTACATGAACGCTACGCGGCCACCCGGTGTTCTGAGTCTGGTCTTTTTTCCGCTTGCGCGGGCCCATCTGGCGAGTGGATCCTGCAATCGTGTTCGCGCACTCAGCCCCGCGGGGAGAAGTTGTAGCTGAGCACGCCGTTGTTCTCGCCGATCATGCCTTCGGCGATCATACGGTCGACGATCTGCTCGATCTGCGCTTCAGGCACCTTCTTTGACAGATGCGAATGCAGCGAGGCGACGAGGCCGCGGCGCTTGCGCGGCCGACGGTTGCGTTGCAGCCCGGCGAGCCAGGTCGACGCGCGCTGCCAGGGTTCCTCCGCAGTGCCTCCTGGCGGGGACGCCTTCCTGGCAGGGCTCTCCCGCGAGGGGAACGCGCCGCCGAGGGTCGCCGTGCGCCGCACGTTGAAGCCGCGCTTCTTCAGGTGACCGATCAAGGGGTCAAAGCCGGTGTCCTTCGAGAGGATCACGCATTGGGTGTCCCGATTCCGGGCGAGGTATTCGCCCAGGTAGAAGGCGATGTGAAAGTCCAGAGCGTTCTTTCCCTGGCCCTCGATGTCGATCGGCACGAACAGCGGCCCGAGCTTCAGCGCGTCCCGCAGAAACTCGGTCGAGACCTTCTTCTGCGCCGCGCCGAAGAAGAACGGCACCCGCACGCCGGTCGGGATGGCGCCAAGGTCCACCTTGCCGACGTTCTCATAGTCCACGAGCAGCACACGTTCGCTGTCAATAGGCATTTCGGTTCCGTCCCGGTATTTACAAAGAGTTGAGTTCCGCGTCTGCTCGACTAACGATGAGCTTCAGCGGCCGCCTTCCGACCGCAACCGCGCTTGGGCGCGCACAATAGTCCTGGCGCGCACAGCGCGCCACTTCCGCGCTCACGGTCGCTCCAAGCGTTGGTTGGGGGCACGGAAGGCGTTCACCGAGTGATACTAGCCGCCACGCGTGCCAAGCTGGCCAGGCATGCTTAGGCCTCGGCGCGAGGCAGCCGCTCAACGCAGCAGCAAAAAAAGCGGCACATTGTCCCCTGCGTAGGCTAGCGCATCGCATTGCAACGATGTGTCCCTGCTTACGACACGCCTGGCAAGGCTCGCTTTTTGCTCCGAAGGCGGACACGCACGTTTTGTGCAATGATCAGCTGCGTTCGAGCAACTCAGTGGGGAGAACAACAATGATCTTTAAAGCATCCTCCTTCAGGACATACGTCGCGGTTCTTCTTTGGTCGGTCATCTTGGCTGTATCTGCGTGCGGTGGCGGATCGAGCAAGCTGGACGGCCTATATGCGAATTCAAACGGACAAAATACCGTTGAATTCAGGGATGGCAAGGCCTTCGTGACAATGGTGGGGATGGCCAGTGATGGAATTCCCTACGAAGTGAAAGGAAACACCATTACGGTGCATGCCGGGGGAATGGCTGGAGATCTCGTACTGACTCGAAACAGTGACGGTACCCTTCAAGGTCCTTTCGGAATCATGCGGAAGAAGTGATCCTCACTGTCCGCCTTCGTGCAGCCGCCCGAAGCTTCACGAGGTCGCACGAGCGAAGCTTGCTGTCGACCGCGAGATTAAACAGTGCAAGCTCTCGCACGCGCTCCGCCAACTGGAAGCGTATCCGGATCGCCAAATCTCCTTGAGGCGCAGGGGCGCTTTTGCCCTACGAGCTTGCCCTTGTTCCAGAGCTCGCAAAGTCGTCGAACGCTGCACAATGACTGATCCACGGTGGTTCTCCATACAATGAAACCACCATCCGCCTCGCAATCCGCCCAACCGGCACCAAGCGACCCTTCAGCGACGGTGAGCCTGCTCTAAATGAGCCATCCAGAACTGCCAGAGCGGACACTCAGTTGTGCGCTACGTGGCGACCCAAGACCAGCGCCTTACGGGGGTCCGTCAATCCAGCGAGTGGCTGGCAATGGTTGCCCGTTGTAGCTCGGTATGACCGCTCGAAGCTGGTCGAGCGTGAAATCCGGCCCTGCATAGACGAACGTCCAACTGTCTCCGCCATCACGGGACAACGAAATGAAGTAGCCTTGTCCAGTGCTTAGGTGGCCACCCCACTTTGAAGTGACGGTGAAAGGCACAAACGAGTACATGCGCCCGTCATCAATGTACAGGTCTCGCGGAGGGGCCACATCGAATGCCATTTTCTCGCGCTCCTGCAGTGCATCCGTCCAGCCTTGACGTGCCGCTGACACACTCTTGTCACACGAGTGGCGGTCCTAACCGTCCGTGAAGGTAGAACGCGACTGCGTAGACAACGGTCGCAGCCAGCGGTCGCCAGACCCCGATTTCCACCAGAGCCGTTCCTAGCCGGTTTCGGCCGGAAGTGATCGCCGCGAAGGGGACATCGGAGGTCACGTTCGCAAACTGCGTCCACTGCTCCCCGAACTGGCGCCTACGCTTGGAATCGATTGAGAGTGTTCCCCCGAGCGCGAGCACAAGCAGAGAGCCGAAGAGGATCAGGGATGCAAGATCGCCATTGACGATGAGATGTACGAGCGCCCAAAGAGCGACTCCCCACAAGAACGGATGACGGGTGATGCGAATCATCCCGCGCACTATGTTGGGTCCCTCCGCAAGCTTCGATTCCATGCCCGCAACCGTTGGACTCGGCGTCGTAATCCCGATGATAACGAAGAGGAAGGCGATGAATACAAGGACGTCTGCAGCGGGGCGAAACCCAGGCAAGAGCCCCCAGAGTGGCATGTCCGGTGCGCGTCGGTACGCATAGATCATCCACGCGATTCCGAGCAACGTAACGAGCGAGAACGCCCCGCGATACGGGCCTTCTCCAAGACGCGCTACCAAAGCGTCTCGCAGCCTAGTGCCGGACACGCCAAAGTGAATGAGGAGGAAATAGGCGCTCGCCGCGACGAGGTTAAGCATGAACCGTTCCCGCTGTTGTGCTCGGCGGATTGTACTGCGACCCGCGAGCCGTCAGCAGCGTGACCGTGGGATTTAGCTCCATCCGTCATGTCCTCACACGAGGGCCGGAGCATTCACGACAACAGGGGGGAACTTCCTGCCTGAGCGTCTGCTTGCACTGCGACGCGCAGGAGTGGGAATCGACAAGTGGAGAATCGGTGCTGATGCCTGGGCACGCTTTTGAATGTCCGGTCACGAGAAAGCCGGAGGAGCTTGGTCAACGTCGCATTCTGGCCGCTAGACCTCCGTT
>Ga0307472_100001049_pt1 | contig 10691 bp, 9 predicted proteins | sample atmos_gasesAM5C__2_FD_204582 | JGI IMG/M metagenome (GOLD analysis project Ga0307472, IMG submission 204582) | Hardwood forest soil microbial communities from Morgan-Monroe State Forest, Indiana, United States - atmos_gasesAM5C_05 | ecosystem: Environmental > Terrestrial > Soil > Temperate... | reverse complement strand
ACCCATGAACGACACCGTGCTCTACGAGAGCAAAGGCGGCATTGCGACGCTGACCTTCAACCGGCCGAAGGTGATGAACGCCCTGGACAGCGGCATGCGCGAGGCGATTGAGGCGGCGGTCGATCGCGTCGAGGCGGATCAGGGCCTGCGCGTCGTGGTGCTGAAGGGCGCGGGCGGCGGATTCATGGCGGGCGGCGACATCAAGTTCTTCACGGAGATCACGCCGCTCTCGCCGGCGGAGCGCAGCCGTCGCTTCGAGAAATTCATCCATCACGTGCATCCGCTGATCCTCCGGCTGCGCCGGATCAAACCGCCGCTCGTCGCGAGCGTGCACGGGCCCGTCGCCGGCATCGGCATGAGCTTCCTGATGGCCTGCGATCTCGCGATCGCGGCCGACGACAGCTTCTATACGCTCGCCTATTGCCACATCGGCACCAGCCCCGACGGCGGCTCGACCTTCTTCCTGCCGCGCACGCTCGGCATGAAGCGCGCGATGGAGGTGGCGCTCCTGGGCGAGCGTATCGACGCCAGGACGGCGCTCGCCTGGGGCCTCATCAACTGGGTGGTGCCGGCGGCGGAGCTGGGCGAGCGCACGGCCGAGCTCGCGCGCCGCCTTGCGAGCGGCCCCGCGGAGGCCTATGCCGGCACCAAGCGGCTGCTGTCGCAATCGCTGGGATCCTCGATCGAGACCCAGCTGCAGGCGGAGGCCGAGAGCTTCGCCCGCTGCACCGGCACCGAGGACTTCGTCGAAGGCGTTGCCGCCTTCATTGCCAAGCGCCCGCCGAAATTCCAGGGCCGCTAGGAAGAAAGAAGAGTCACAACGGAGACACGGAGGGCACGGAGAAACTGAGTCTCGGCGAAGCGGTTATTTTTAACCGCCAAGCCGCCAAGTCGCCAAGAAGCAATCACTACGGCCTCGCCGCAACTCGATCTCTCTGTGTCCTCCGTGTCTCCGTGGTGAATCTTTTCTTCCCTCAGGGCGTCGCGAAGAGCGGATCGGTGCGGATGAAGTCGGTCTTCGGGATCGGCTGGTGCGCGGAAGGAAAGGCGCGATGGGCGCAATCGCCGCGGGGGCACGTCCGGCAGGTGACGCCGATCGGGTCGGCGGCGTCCTTGCCCTCGAGCGCCAACCCGTCGGCGTAGACGATGCGCTCGGCGTGGCGCGTCTCGCAGCCGAGCGCGAGCGCGTATTCGGCCGCGCGCGGCGGACCCTTGCGCCAGGGCTTCGAAACCGTGCGCGCGATCGAGAGATAGCGGCTGCCGTCCGGCATTTCCGCGAGTTGGGTCAGGATCTGGCCCGGCGACTGGAAGGCGTGGTGCAGGTTCCAGACCGGACAGGCGCCGCCGAAGCGGGCGAAATGCAGGCTGTTCGCGCTGAAGCGCTTGGAGACGTTGCCGGCGGCGTCGAGCCGGATCATGAAGAACGGCACGCCGCCGGCGCCCGGCCGCTGCAGCGTGGTCAAGCGATGACAGACCTGCTCGAAGCTGGCGCCGAAGCGCGCGCCGAGCACGCCCAGATCGTGCCGGAGCGTCTGCGCCGCCTCCGCGAAGCCCGCATAGGGTAACAGCACCGCGCCCGCGAAATAATTGATGAGGCCGATGCGCACGAGGGCGCGCGCGTCCTCGTCGGCCGATGCGAAGCGCGCGAGCACCGCGTCGATGGCGGCCTGGTGCTCGAGAAGCGCCACCTCGCAGGCGAGCTGGAAGGCGCGGCCCGAGGCCGGCAGCATCTCCGAGAGCAGCACGCGGCTGCGGTGGGGATCGTGCCGGCGGATCATCGCGCCCATGATGCTCTGGGGCATCAGCTGCACCTTGAAGCGGTGCGCCCTCTCGAGGTGGCGCGTGAGCGAGGCGTAGAGCGCCGTCGCCTCGAGCGCGGCGCGCCGCCAGAGTTCCTCGGCCGCGGCCTCCAGCTCGGGAAAATGATTGAGCTCCGCCTGGAAGAAATCGCGCGCGGACTCGGCCGGCGATGACCGGAGCGTCGCCAGATCGGGACTCCCCACGGCGTCCGCGACCGCCTCCAGCTCCTGCCGGGCCTGGCGGTAGGCGCCATAGAGCGTGGTCATCGCCTCCGCGATGCCGGGCGCCACTGCCGCGAGCTCGCGCAAATCCTGCTTGCCGAGATCGCTGCCGCGGAAGAGCGCGTCGGTCAGCACCTCGCTGAGGCCGCTCACCAGCCGCGCCTCGTCGTCCTCGGCGAAGCGCTGCAGGTCGATGCCGAAATTCTGCCCCAGCTTCAGCAGCAGCGTCAGCGTCACCGGCCGCTGGTTGTGCTCGATCAGGTTCAAATAGCTCGGCGATATCCCGAGCTGCTCCGCCATCTGCGCCTGCGAGAGCGCGGACTCGCGGCGGAGCCGCCGCACCTTGTGGCCCAGCATCAGCTTCTGGCTCATGAGGCCCAGTCTCTGCGGCTGCCGTGCTTTTCACAAGAGGCCAGTTTACAGACAGGCCTTGTAAAGATTTTACAACCTAACGCTTTTCCACGACTTGCACAGGAAATCGAGGGTGAAACCGGGCGTTGTTCCGCCGATATTGCGCCGCAGCAGACCCGTCCTCCAAGGAGACCCCATGAGCCCGCTCGACCAAGGTGCCTCGACCAGGCAGCAAACCGTTCCCGGCCGCTTCGACGGTATCCGCCGCGATTACGGGCCCGAGGATGTGGGGCGCCTTAGCGGCTCCATCCGGATCGAGCACACGCTCGCCGAGCTCGGTGCGCGACGCCTCTGGGAGCTCTTGCACACGCGGCCTTTGGTCGCTGCCTTGGGCGCGCTAACCGGCAATCAGGCGATGCAGATGGTCCGCGCCGGGCTCGAGTCCATTTACCTCTCGGGCTGGCAGGTGGCGGCGGATGCCAACCTCGCGGGCCAGGTCTATCCCGATCAGAGCCTCTATCCCGTGAACTCGGTTCCGGCGGTGGTGAAGCGGATCAACCAGGCGCTCGAGCGCGCCGATCAGATCCAGCACATGGAGCGCAAGGGCGACACCTATTGGTACGCGCCGATCATCGCCGACGCCGAGGCGGGCTTCGGCGGTCCGCTCAACGCCTTCGAGCTGATGAAATCCATGATCGAGGCCGGCGCCGCGGGCGTTCATTTCGAGGACCAGCTCGCCTCCGAGAAGAAGTGCGGCCATCTGGGCGGCAAGGTGCTGGTGCCGATCCAGGCATTCATCCGCACGCTCAACGCCGCGCGGCTCGCGGCCGACGTCTGCGGCACCTCGACCCTGGTGGTGGCCCGCACGGACGCCGAGAGCGCGCAGCTTATCACCTCCGACATCGACGAGCGCGATCACGCGTTCATCGAGCGCGGGTCCCGCACGCCCGAGGGCTTCTACCGCATCAAGCGCGGCGTCGGCGTCGACTATTGCATCGCGCGCGGCCTCGCGTACGCGCCCTACGCGGACATGCTCTGGTGGGAGACCTCGCGGCCCAACCTCGCGGACGCGCGGCGATTCGCCGAGGCGATCCACGCGCGCTTCCCGGGCAAGCTCCTCGCCTACAACTGCTCGCCGAGCTTCAACTGGAGCGCCAATCTGAAGTCCCAGGAGATCGAGCACTTCCAGGAATCGATCGCGGCCATGGGCTACAAGTACCAGTTCATCACGCTGGCGGGCTTCCACAGCCTCAACTATGCGAGCTTCGAGCTTGCTCGCGCCTTCCGCGAGCGCGGCATGGCGGGATATTGCGAGCTGCAACAGGCCGAGTTCGCGGCCGAGCGGCACGGCTACACCGCCGTCAAGCACCAGCGCGAGGTCGGCACCGGCTACTTCGACGCGGTCAATCTCGCGATCTCCGGCGGACAGTCGGAGACCACCGCGCTCAAGGGCTCGACCGAAGCCCAGCAATTCCATTGATCCCGCAGCATCACCCAGGAGAACTTCCGCCATGAGCCAAGCCGCCGAGGACATCGCCCGCAAATCCCGCGCGTTTCACGAGAAGTTCCGGGATCGCGAGCTCGACGATTATCTCCAGAGCCTGACGCGCAAGCTCGAGGATGCCGACAGGCTCTATCACCACTTCGGGCATCTCTTGAAGCACGTGCGCGCGAGCGTGGCGCATCCGGTCCGCCCCAAGCACCTGCAGGGCGCCATCGAGACCGCCGAGCGCTGCCTCAAGCGCTTCGAGGCCGAGCGGACATAGTCGGCAGATCACCACAGAGGTGGTGAGACAGGGAGAGGATGAAAGAGGCGCTTCGCGCCCAGAGTCTGTCTCACTGTCTCACTGCCTCTGTGGTCAGCTTGCTTTTTGCGCTAGCCTCTCTCGCGGAACAGCGGGAGAGCAGCGATGGCCGATCTCAGGGGCAAGACCCTCTTCATTACCGGCGCCTCGCGCGGCATCGGGCTCGCAATCGGGCTCCGGGCCGCGCGCGACGGCGCCAATGTCGTGATCGCCGCCAAGACCACCGAGCCGCATCCGAAGCTGCCCGGCACCATCTTCACCGCCGCAAAGGAGATCGACGCGGCGGGCGGGCAGGCGCTGGCGGTGCCGACCGACATCCGCTTCGAGGATCAGGTGCAAGCGGCGGTCGCCGCCGCGGTGCAGCGCTTCGGCGGCATCGACATCCTGGTCAACAACGCCAGTGCCATCAGCCTCACCGGCACGCTGGAGACGCCGATCAAGCGCTTCGATCTCATGATGGGAATCAACACCCGCGGCAGCTTCCTCTGCTCGCAGGCGTGCCTGCCGGCGCTCAAGCGCGCCGACAATCCGCACATCCTGACGCTCTCGCCGCCGATCAATCTGAGCCCACGCTGGTTTGCGCCGCACGTCGCCTACACCATCGCGAAATACGGCATGAGCCTCTGCGTCCTCGGCATGGCGGAGGAGTTCCGGGGATCGGGCGTAGCGGTGAATGCGCTCTGGCCGCGCACCATGATCGCCACGGCGGCGCTGCAGATGATTCCCGGCGTCGATGTCGGCCGCGGCCGCAAGCCCGAGATCCTCGCCGATGCCGCGCACTGGATCCTGACCCAGCCGAGCCGCGCGCTCACCGGCAACTTCTTCATCGACGAGGACGTCCTCGCCCGCGCGGGCGTCACCGACCTGACGCCCTACGCGGTCGATCCCGCAAAACCGCTCAGCAAAGACATTTTCCTGGATTAGATTAGCCGGCGGCCCGCGCCGCGCGCCGCCGGCGGCGTTATTGAATCGTGATCTCGATCGCGCGGTTGCGGGGATCGCGGATGCCGGGGGTCGAGGACTCGTAAGCAACCCGCCCCTCGGCGATCCGGTCGGGCGCGATGCCGCCGGCGACCAGCGCGGCGCGCACCGCCTCGGCCCGGCGCTCCGACAGCTTGCCCTGGGAGCGGTCCGCGGACGCGCTGAGCTTGAGGCTGGTGTCCCGGTTGGCCTCGGCGATTGCCTGGGCAATCACCTGCTGCGCCTCGGGCGTGAGGCCGGACCTGCCGACATCGAAATAGACGTTGAGGCGGTGTTGCGCGGCGGCGGATGGCGGCGTGTCCGCGCTTTGCGCCGTGCTATCGATGCTCGAGCAGCTCGCCAGCGCGAGCGCCGTTGCGGCAACGGCCGAATAAACCAAACTTCTGTTGATGCTCAACATTGTTAGGTCCTCCTCACGCTGAGTAACCGGCCGGCACGCCGAAGCAGCGGCCATGACAAAGCTTGCATGAGGATTTGGGGACTACATGGCCGTACTTGGGCGAATTCGGGGCGCGTCGAGAGCCACGGTTTTGCCGCAGCTAAGCCCTTTGGGATTAACGGATTCCGTTCGGGTACCCACCCACGGTAGGGGGTCGTTGCTCCCCGCAACACGCAAAGGTAGAGTCGCTCCATATGATCCGGGAGGTTTTCCCGTGAAACTGATGCTCGCAGCGGCGGCGGCTCTCCTCCTGCAGGCTTCCTCGATCGGGGCGGACGAGGCATTTCGCTGTCCCGAGCCCGGTACCGTCATGACCTTCAGTGAGGGGAGTTCTCTCACCTTCACTGGCCAAGAAGGACTGATGTGCCGCGCGCGCACCAACAAGGGCGGCTTGGTCTCGCAGTTTCTCGGGCTAACGGCGCCGGCCGCCGATCTGGAGAAGAACCATGGCGAACGCTTGTTCCCGTGGCGCGTCGGCAACCAGGTCGACTTCATGACGTCCGGCACCACCGCAGACGCGACGGGTGATATCGCAAACGTGGCCAAGGACGTTTACTACGACAACAGCGTCAAAGTGGTCGGCCAAGAGAAGCTGGTGACCCCCGCGGGCACCTTCGACACCGTCGTGATCGAATGGCATCGCCAGGTGAGAGGTAGATGGCTCGGCGCCTGGGCGACCACGGTCTGGTTCGCGCCAAAGCTGGGCTATTGGATCAAGTTCAAATTCGAGACTCGACAGGGGAGCGGACCGGAGACCTCTTTTGAGCTCGCATCTATTGGCGTGCCCAAGGAAGGCGCCTCGCCGTCCGCCCGGGCGACGCCGGCACCGGAGCCCTCGGCTGCGCCGGCGACGGCCGCTGCCAACACAGCTGGCGTCGATACAATAAAGCTCGAGCAAGGAAACGGCACCTTCCTGGTGCCCGTTCAGCTCAACGGCAGCATCACTCTGAATTTCGTCCTCGACAGCGGCGCGGCGGATGTCGCCATACCCGCAGACGTCGTGCAGGTGCTCACGCGCGCAGGTACCGTTTCCAATACGGATTTCATTGGCACGAGAACCTACGTGCTGGCGGATGGATCGAAGCTTCCGAGCGAAGCCTTCACTGTCCACGAATTGCGGGTCGGAGACCACGTGGTCAAAAACGTCACCGCAAGCGTGGCGCCGATCCAGGGCAAGCTTCTCCTCGGACAGAGCTTTCTTTCCAGGTTGCCGGCCTGGACCATCGACAACAAGAAGCACGCGCTCGTCATCATGGGCGACCCAGGCGGGTCGGGCAGTCCGCCCACCCCGGAGCGCGCGGCGGCGACGCCGCAGATTGCCTGGGCAGCCCCGACGACGCCGGTGCCGCCGCCAGCGGCGCCTGCGAAACCGCCGCCGCCGACCGCTGCACCTCTCAACCCGAGCCCGGCCGTGTCGACGCCGGCCGCCGTGGTCACGACGGCATCGGCGCCGCAGCTGGGGACGAGCGTCATCGGAGAAGCCGGGTTTCGGTGCCCGAAGTCGGGCACCGTCGTGCAATACAGCAATGGCACCTCGTTGAAGTTCGCGGGCGAGAGAGGGTTCCGCTGTGCCTACGTGGATCAGGCCTTCAAGGACGCCGAGAAGTTCGCGGCCTTCGCGGACGATGCCAAGTTTCTCGACGCGGGCCTCGACAAGCTCTGGCCATTGACGCCGGGCAAGGTGCAGACGGTCTCGGTGAGCGTGAGCGGCGTGTACCTGACGCAGCGGTTCACGGTGCTGCGCACGGAGACCGTTTCCACGCCGGGCGGAACCTTCGCCACCGTCGTGGTGGAGCAAGAGGAGACCGGCTCGGGCACTCAACGGGCCAAGCGCCTATATTGGTACGCGCCGGAAACCGGTTTGATCGTGAAATCGACTTTCACTGTCCTGGGGCTGGCGAAAACCGGGGCGCAAGGCGGCGCCGGGAGTGCGACTCTGGTGCCGGGCGACTACTTGGCGGTGCGCGTCGAGGCTCCGGGCGACAAAACAGCGCAGTGATCCCCGCTGGCCGCTCCTAAAGCCTATCGAGGTCGCGGTTTCCTTCCGGCGGGCGAGCCGCTAGGCTCCGCATTGCGCACTCTCCGGAAGGCACCCATGGCTACGGCTTCCAGAACCTGGCGACGGCTCGTGATCGCGCTCGCCTCGACCGCCGGCATCGCGGCGTCGGCCGAGGCACAGACGCTGCTCAAATCGCCCGAGCAAATCAAGCACTGTCTCTGTCAGAATCAGCTCGTGGACGACCTCAAGGCGGCGCTCGATCAGCAGTGGCGGCTCTATGAGGAGTCGCGGCAGCGCTATGCGGCGCTCGAAGGGCAGGTCGACACCGTGCGTGCGCGGATGAATGTCTTCGACCGAGACGCCATCGAATCGTTCCATCGGCTGCTCGATGAGCGCGACGCGGCGCGGCTCGCGTTCGAGAATCAGGCAACGCCCGCCTACGCCGCCGCCGTCGAGCGCTACAACAGCGCGGTCGCGGACTATGACGCTGACTGCGCCGGCACGGTCTTCGATCCGGTCGTGCTCGCGGAAGTCCAGCGCAATCTCTACTGCCCGCGCTGATCTGATTATCGATGGCGCTGCAAGAACTCGCCGCGGGCGAGCGCGCGGTGACGCGCCAGCCGGTCTGCGACGCTGAGCGGAGCCTGTTCGCGGCGATCGCCGCCGTATCCGCCGGCCGACAGCACGCGGTCTAGACCCGTGCCGTTCATCTCCCAGCTCCGCGTCGGTCCGGTGTCGAGATGCACGAAATGCGAGCGCGGGTACCAGCCGACGCCGCCGCGCGCCATGCGGCGCGCGATGGTCTCGGCATCGAGGAGCCGGCGATCGAAAGAGACGTCGATCGCGCGCCCATAGATGTGCTGGCTCTTCTCGGCGACGCCGAACATGCTCGCGCGCAGCCGGGCGTTGGTCTCGGGCGTGCGATAGGCGGACAGCACCGATGCGCTGCTCTCGCTGATGGCACCCATGACATCCGCCAGAAAATCGAGCGTGCCGACATCGAGAGGCCCGATTTTATTCACGTGAAAGTCACGCAAAAATGCCGCCAGATCGGCGACCGCGCCGGGGATCGGTCCGGTTTCGTCGCGATAGGGGCCGTCGAAGGTCTCGCCCGTGTGCACATTCTTGAGCTTGAGGCGGCGCGGCACGGACGGCCGCGCGATCGAAACCTGCTCCGCCCTGAGACCACCGGGCATGAGAAGGCAAAGCCCGGTCGCGATCAGGAGATCGCGCCGGCGCCACCATCGGGAACTCATGTGACGCGGACCGTCCGCGCTTTCCCTCGGGGGAAAGCGCGCGCGACCCGCGCGGGCTCATTGAGGATCAGTGCCAGCGGCGATCGCGATCCCAGCGGCCTCCATAATAGAAACTGACCGAGGGCCCGTAATAACCGCCGTAGTAGGCCGGCGCGTAATAGGCCGGAGCGCCGTAGTAACCCGAGTAGCCCGAATAACCCGAATAACCCGAATCGTAATAGGCGTAGCCCGGCCCGGGTGCCGCATAGCAGGCGGACAAGCCCAGTCCGAGACCGGCCATAAGGAGCGGTGCGAACACAGTTTTGACGCGCATGGACTGACCTCCAGGGGTAACCGCAAGAGCGAATCCCCGCAAAACCTCCGGTGCTATAACGTTGCGCGTGCATAATTATTTCCATGGCAAACGCTGGCGGCGCGGAACCGCGGCGCAAGCGCATCATTTAGTGCGGCTATGGTAGCGCGCCATCCCTCCGGGTGAAACCATGCGGTGCGTGCCGGTTGGGTCACTGCCGCGCTCCCGGCGGTGCGTTCAACCGGTCGAGCGGGAAGATCGGGCGCCGGACCCGGGCGTAATCGAGCCGGGAATTGTCGGAGGTGGTGACGCCCTCGCCGTCGAGCGTGATCGTGGCGCGGCCGAGCGGCGCGAAGCCCGCGCGGTAATGGATGCGCGATTTCAGCAGCAGGTAGCGCTTGGCGCGCGGATCTATCCCGACGCTGGTGAAGACACCGATGTCCCAGGGCTCGTGATGCCGCGACACCAGCACGATCTGCATCGCGCCGGTATCGAGCACGGCGGTCGGTCCCATCTGCACCGTGATACCCGTGTACATCGGCCCACGCACGATCCACTCGCCGTCGGTGAGCGCGCGCACGCGTCCGGTGATCGAAAGCGGCGCGCCCTTGAGCTTGACCGAAGGCATGTCCGTGCGGCCGCCGAGCTCGAGCGTGACATTGGCGCCCACGCCCGCCTGCGCCATCTGCTGCACGGCCGCGGGATCCCAGACCGCGGCCACCGCCACGTCCTCCAGGCCCTGGCGCAGCACCTCGGCGATCACCGTCATCACGTCCTCGGTGCCGCCGGAGCCGACGTTGTCCGCGTGGTCGAGCAGCAGCACGGGGCCGGTGGCGATCGCCTTGGCGCGCGCCACCGCTTCGGCGAGCGGCTCCGGTCGATAGAGCAGCTCGTGCCGTTGCTCCCAGGCGGCCTCCATCAGGCGCCGGGCCGAGGCGCCCGCGGCGTCGCGGTCGCGGTCGGCGATGCAGATCGCCGACATGCCGGCATCGGCGAAATCGGCGAGCGGGAAGCCGCCGAACACGGTGGCGGCCAGCATGCCCTTCGCCTTCTCCTCGCGCGCGAGCCGGATCAGCGTGCGGAAGGGCTCGTCGTCCGTGCCCATGCGGAGCGTCTGCGCCAGCAGCGGCCGGCGGTCCCAGCCCATCACCGGCTGCACCTCGCCCTCGAGCGCGCGCAGCAGGATGCGGCCCACCTGCTCGCCCACCGCCGCCATGTCGACATGCGGATAGGTCTTGTAGCCGATGAGCGCGGTCGAGTTGCGCACCATCGCCTCCGTCAGATTGGCGTGGAGGTCGCAGGTAACCGCGATCGGCAGATCAGGCGCGATGGCGCGGATGGATTGCAGGAGCGTGCCCTCGCCGTCGGGCGTGGTCTCCGCCACCATGGCGCCGTGCAGGTCGAGGAAGGCCGCATCGCAGCCCGCCCGCACCGCCTCGAGGATCGGTGTCACCATCGTCTCGTAGGCAGCCTTCTCCACCGGTCCGCTCGGCATCGCCTCGGCCGCGACCGGCGTCACCGCCTCGGCGCCGACCTCGCGCGCGAGC
>Ga0307472_100001048_pt1 | contig 10707 bp, 10 predicted proteins | sample atmos_gasesAM5C__2_FD_204582 | JGI IMG/M metagenome (GOLD analysis project Ga0307472, IMG submission 204582) | Hardwood forest soil microbial communities from Morgan-Monroe State Forest, Indiana, United States - atmos_gasesAM5C_05 | ecosystem: Environmental > Terrestrial > Soil > Temperate... | reverse complement strand
ATCGCGACCTCGAGCGTCTGCTCCACCAATAAGATTGTGGTGCCCCGGCGGTTGATGGCGGAGAGAATCTCGGTGAGGTTCTGGACGAGCAGGGGCGCCAGGCCCTCGGTGGGCTCGTCGACCAGCATGACCGAGGGGCGGCTCACCAGCCCGCGGGCGATCGCCAGCATCTGCTGCTCGCCGCCCGAGAGAAACCGGCCGCGGTGATCGATGCGCTCGCGAAGGCGGGGAAAGTATTCGAACACCTCCTCGAGGACGTCCTGCCCGCCGTTGGTCCGGCTGCCGCCGAGCATCCCGAGTCGAAGATTTTCCAGCACCGTGAGGTTGGGGAGCACCCGCCGCTCCTCGGGAATCCACGCGATCCCGCGCCGCGCGATCTCGTGAGTGCCGAGCGCGGTCACATCGTCGCCGCGCAGGCGTACGCGGCCCTGCCGGGGCCGCGCGATGCCCATGATCGAGCGGAGCGTCGTGGTCTTGCCGGCGCCGTTCCTGCCGATGAGCGTGACCACCTCGCCCTCGCCGACCGTCAGCGACACGCCCTGCAGAATGTGCGCCTCGCCGTAGTAGGTGTGGATCTCCTCGACCGCGAGCAGGCTCACCGGCCGGCTCCGAGATAGGTCTGCTGCACGCGCTCGTTGGCGCGGATCTCCTCGGGCGTGCCCTCGGCGAGCACCTGGCCCTGGTGGAGCACCGTGATGCGATCGGAGATGCGCATGACCACTTTCATCTTGTGCTCGACCAGGACCACGGTGCGCCCGGCCGCCAGCTCGCGGATGAGCCCCATCGTGCTGTCGGTCTCCTCCGGGCTCATGCCGGCGGTGGGCTCGTCGAGCAGCAGCAGGCTGGGATTGGACGCGAGCGCGATGCCGACCTCGAGATGGCGCTTCTCGCCGTGCGAGAGATGCGCCGCGGGCATCTCGAGTTTACCGCCGAGTCCGACCGACTTCACGATCGCGGCGGCGCGGTCGCGCACGTCGGTGAGCTGATCGGCGCGCGACCAGAAGTTGAACGACCGCGCGTAGCCCTGCACGGCCACCCGCACGTTCTCGAGCACGGTCAGGTGCGGAAAGATATTGGTGATCTGGTACGACTTGGCGATGCCCAGGCGAGCCGTCGCGTGCTGGGGCATGCCGGTGATCTCGGTGCCGTCGAACCAGATGCGGCCGGAGGTCGGCGCCGTCTCGCCGGAGATCAGGCGGAAGAACGTGGTCTTGCCGGCGCCGTTGGGACCGATGATCGAGCGCAGCTCGCCCCGCCGCACGCTCACGTCGACGCCGGACACCGCGATGAGGCTGCCGTACGCCCGCGTGAGGCGCTCGGTGCGCAGCAGAACGGCGTCGGACATGCCGGGAGAGTGCACGGTGGGCTGGCACCGTGTCAAGGCACGGCGGTGTGCTATGGTGCACGCCCATGGCCCGCCACGTGGTGCCGACGCACTGGAAGAGCGGCATGATCGAGGTCGGCGCCCGCGTGTTCGCCTACGTGCAGGCGTCGGGAATCGATCCGACCGGCGACACCGGCGTCGCGAACTCCGGGCTGATCGTCGGCGCCGCCGGCGCGGTGGCGGTGGACGCCTTGATGGTGCCGACCATGACCCGGAAGCTGGTCGCCGCCATCAAGAAGACGACGAAGAAGCCGATCGCCCAGCTCGTCAACACGCACCATCATCTCGACCACACTGGCGGCAACCGCTTCTTCGCCGGCGCGACGATCGTATCGAGTGCCAAGTGTCGCGAAGCGCTCGCGCCCGGCTTTCCGCCGGTGCCTCTGTTACAGACGTTCATGCCGCGCTTCGCCGCCGAGTTCCCGAAGCTGAAGGTGGTCCTGCCCACGGTGACGTTCGAGGACCGCATGGTCCTGCACGACGGCGACCGCGAGATCCAGCTCTGGCATCCGGGGTTCGCTGCCCACACCGTCGGCGACGCGGTGGTCTTCCTGCCGAAGGAGCGCGTCCTGTTCGCCGGCGACATCGCGTTCCACTACGTCACGCCGCTCGCGTTCCAGGGCCACGTCGGCAACTGGATCAAGGCCGCCGATCGGCTGCTCCGCTTCGACGCGGACGTCATCGTCCCCGGCCACGGGCCCGTCGGCACCAAGACCGATCTCAAGCGCATGCGCGACTACCTGGCGCTGGTGCGACGTGAGGCGAAGCACCGGTTCGACGCCGGAATGCCCGCGGAGGCGGCCGCGGCCGACATCAAGCTCGGCGTCTACGCGTCGTGGAGCGACGCCGAGCGCATCTTGCCGAACGTCATGCGCTGCTACCAGGAATTCCGCGACGAGCTGGACCAGCCGATGGACCTGCCGCGCATGCTGGCGGGGATGGAACGCCTCCGCGGCGCGCGCGCCGACCACGCCTGTCTCTGAGGCAGGGCTGAAGCGAGCGCGGCCGGCCGGCGCCGCGCGCCGGCGTCAGCGCGGTGGGAGCACGATCACGGCTGCCGGGTTCGTGTCGGCGATCGTGGCCGAGAGGCGCCAGGGTGCGGGCCCGACCTGGTCGAGCGCGAAGTAGAGCACGGTCGTGCCCTGGACCCGTGTGTTGGTGCCCATGGGAATCTCCATGCCCACTCCGGTTCCGACGCCGACGGCTCCGCCCCGCCCGTAGTTCGCGCCGCCCATGCCGACTCCGAAGCCGACGCTCGAGCCGCTGCCGGCTGGCGGCTGCTCGACCGTTTGCGGACGAACAGAGGAGCCGTCGGCTCTCAGAATCTGCGCGTCCAGGAGCCGGTAGCCGCCGGTGTCGATCTCGACCCGCAGCCGATCGGCCATCAGCATGTAGTCGGCGGAGATCCAGCTGTCCGCCAGCGGCGGCTCGGGCCGATAGCGGAACGTCGGGTTCGCGCACGCGCTCAGGGCGAGCGCCAGGATCACGAGTGCCCGCGTGGTGCTCATCGCTTCCCCGCCAACTCCTTGCGGACGAGGGCGGCGCCGCCGGCGAGGGCCGTGAGCTTCTGATTGCACATGTAGCGCGGCGACCAGCCAAAGCCGCAGTCCGGATTCACGGTCAGCTTCTCGGCCGGGCACACCTGAAGGACGCGCCGGATGCGCGCGGCCACGTCTTCCGCGGTGTCCTGGTTGAAGCCCTTCACGTCGATGACGCCGGCGCCGAGCTCGCGCCCCTCGCCGTACTGCTTCCAGAGGTCGACCTCGCTGAGCTCGCGGCCGGCGAACTCGAGCACGAGCTGCTCGGCGCGCGTCTTGAGCAGGCCGGGAAAGTACGGCGCGTAGGAACGGCTGAAGCGTGAGCGGCCGAACCGGTTGCCGAAGCAGATATGAAAGGCGAGCTTTGCCTTCACGCCGGCGGTGGCCAGGTTGAAGAGCCGCGCCATCTCCTCGCCGGAGACGTTGCCGCGGGCCGGCTCGTCGAGCTGGATGAAGTCGGCGCCGGCCGCCACCAGCCCCTTGAGCTCCTCGTTGATGACCTCCGCGAAGCGCTCGGCGACGTCGACCACGCCCTTGTAGAGCTTGCCCGGATGGATGCGCGAGCCGAACGTGAGCGGCCCGGCGCAGGTCGCCTTGGTGTGACGGGTCGTGCGCGCCTTGAGGTACTCGAACTCCTTCACGATCCCGAGCCCGCCCGGCGGCGTCTCGATGCGGCCGACCGCCTCGTAGCGCGTCTGCTGGTCGTAGCCCCACGGGCCGGCCTTGCGGCGGATGGGCAGGGGCTCGATGCCCTTGATGATGGCGTAGTAGGAGTCGACGTATCCGTCGAGCCGGCGCACCTCGCCGTCGGTGATGATATCGATGCCCGCCGTCTCCATGTCGCCGATAGCCGCGTTGGCGGCGTCGTCGAACATCTCCTCCAGGTCCGCCGGCCCGAAGTCACCGTGCTCGAGCGCCTTCACCGAGGCGAACCACCATCCGGGCTTGCCGTGCGAGCCGACGACGGCGGTGGGGATCAGCGGCAGCGTCGCGTGTCCGGTCATCGAGAGAGCCTCCAGTCGTTCCGGGCCGGGTGGCCAGTCGTGGGGGCTATTGTAGCGGGCTCGGCGACGGGGAAGTAGGCCGCGCCGCCCCGCCGACGATCCGCGTCACGGTCGCGTCCCGCCAGGCGTCCTCGGGCGGGCCGCCGAACACGATCTCGCCGCGCTCGATCACGTAAAGCCGCGTCGTGTACTCGGGCACGTGATGGATGTTCGACTCGGCGATCAGGATGGCGCGGCCGAGCTTCGTGATCGCCGCGACGCCGGCGGCGACCGCGGGAATGATGGCGGGCGAGAGCCCCTCGAACGGCTCGTCGAGCAGCAGCATCTGCGGGTCGAGCGCCAGCGTGCGCGCGATCGAGAGCATCTTGCGCTCGCCCCCGCTCATCTCCGGCCCCTTGCGGGCCCGATACCCGTGAAGCACCGGGAACACGCTGTAGGCCAGGTCGATGCGCTCGGCCGCCGGTCTTCCCTCGGGCCGCGTCCAGGTGGCGATCTCGATGTTCTCGGCGACGGTGAGATCCGCGAAGATCCCCGAGTCTTCCGGCGCCCAGCCGAGCCCGAGCCGCGCGATCTCGTGGGTGCGGCGGCCGTGAATGGGCCGTCCCTGGAACTCCACGCGGCCGGCGCTCGGGCGGAGGGCGCCCATGATCGTCCGGAGCGTGGTCGTCTTGCCCGATCCATTGCGGCCCACCAGGCAGACGACCTCGCGGGGACCGACCTCGAGCGAGACGCGACGCAGGATGTGGCTCGTGTGGATGAACACGTCGAGGTCGACCAGCTTGAGCATCGGTCGCTCAGCTCCGGGCGGCCCGCCGGCCGATCACGGTGTCGATCACCCGCTGATCGGACAGGATCGCCGCCGGCGCGTCGTCGGCCAGCACCTTGCCCTGATGGAGGGCGACGATGCGGTCCGAGTACGCGAAGACGATGTCCATGTCGTGCTCGACTTGGATGATGGCGCGAAGTCCGACGCGCCGGGACGCCGCCACTAGGGTCTCCATGATGGCCGTCTTGTCCGCCGTGCTGACGCCCGAAGTCGGCTCGTCGAGCAGGATGATCTCGGGCTTGAGCGCGAAGGCCGAGGCGACGTCGAGGAGCTTCTTGTCGCCCTGCGGCAGATGACGCGCCGGCACGTGACGCCGCTCGGCGAGGCCGAACAGCTCGGCGACCTCCAGTGCCCCCGCCTGCACCTCGCGGTCGGCGGCCAGCGAGGTGAACAGCCGCGTCCCGCGTCCGAGGCGCGACACGACCGCCGCCTGCAGCGTCTCGAGCACCGTGAGGTCGGGGAAGATCTGGACGAGCTGGAACGAGCGCGCCATGCCCAGACGCGCCAGGCGCACCGGCCCGATGCCGGCGACCTCGCGCTCCTTGAAGCGCACGCTGCCCGAGCTCGGCCGGATCACGCCGGTCAGGACGTTGATCAGCGTCGACTTGCCGGCGCCGTTGGGGCCGATGATCGAGACGAACTCGCCCTCGCCGACGGTGAGGCTGACGCCGTCGAGGGCGAGGAACTCTCCGTAGCGCTTCGTGAGACCGTCGGCTCGCAGCATCATGCGCGCGCGGCCGGCGCCGGCCGGCGGCGGGTCACGAGGCCCACGAGTCCTTCCGGCGCGAAGATGACGATCAACGCGAGGATGGCGCCGAAGACCAGGCGCCAGTACTCGACGACCGACATGACCCAGTTCTGCAAGTAGATGAACACGAAGGCGCCGACCACGGGACCGAAGAAGCTGGCGAAGCCGCCGAGCAGCGTCATGAACACGAGGTTCCCGGAATGTGTCCAGTAGGCGAGGGTCGGGTCGACGTTGCCGATGGGCGGCCCGAGCAGCGCGCCGCCGACGGCGGCGTAGACCGCCGAGATGACGAAGGCGAGGAAGCGATAGCGGGTGACGCCGATGCCGAGCGTCTCGGCCTTGCCGGGGTTGTCGCGGATCGTCCGGAGGCACAGGCCGAACGGCGAGCGGACGATGCGCCACATGACGAGCATGGCCAGTCCGAGCACGGCCATCGAGTAGTAGTAGAACGGGCCGGTCAGGTAGTCGATCTTCGGCATTGCCTCGAGGCCGAGCCCGAGGAGCGCCGGGCGCAGAAAGGGCGTGCCCTCATCGCCGCCGGTCAGCCGATAGAACTTCAGCACGAACGTGTAGAAGACCATGCCGAACGCGAGCGTCAGCATCCCGAAGTAGATCTTCACGTAGCGAACGCAGAGCGCCGCCACCGGCACAGCGGCCAGCGCCCCCAGCACCCCCGCGGCGAGCAGGATGACCTCCAGCGAGCGGATCTTGGTGTGGCTGGTGATGAAGGCGCCGGTGTAGGCGCCGATGCCGACGAACAGCGCGTGGCCAAACGACACGAGGCCCGCGTAGCCGAACAACAAATTCAGGCCGAGCAGGACCACCGCGTAGGCCATGAATGGCAGCATGAGCAGGACGTGATAGGTCCCCACCACGAACGGCGCCACCGCGACCGCCGCGGTGGCCGCGACCAGCGCGAACGCCCGCTTCACGCGGCCGCCCCGCCGAAGAGGCCGCGCGGCCGCACTACCAGGACCACGATCACGATCAGGTAGATCAGCAGCATCTCGAGCTCGGGATAGACCGAGATCGCGATCGAGCGGAGGACACCGACGACGAGGGCGCCGACGAACGCGCCGCGCATCGAGCCGAGGCCTCCGATGACGACGACCGCAAAGGCCTCGACGATCAGCTCGATGCCCATCTCGCTCATGGCCGCGGTAGCGGGAATCACCAGCGCGCCGCCGAGAGTGCCGAGCGCGGTCCCGAGAGTGAAGACCTTCGCGTACACGCCCCGCATGTCGACGCCGAGCGCCTCGGCCATCTCGCGGTTGTCGGCGGCCGCCCGCATGATGCGGCCGAACGCGGTCCGGGTGAGGAGCCAGCCGATCGACAGGGCGATGACGAGGCTCGCCGCGATGACGATCAGGTTGTAAACCGGCACGGCGGCACCCAGCACGCGAAGCTGGCCGTAGGTCAGGTAGAGCCCGGAGGTGGAGCGGGGCGCGGGGCCCCAGATCATCCGGAGCGCGTCCTCCATCATGAGGACGACGGCGAAGGTCAGCAGGAGCTGGAACGTCTCGTCGCGGTCGTAGACGAAGCGGAGAAGCCCGCGCTCGACGACCACGCCGACCGCACCCACGGCCAGGCCGGCGACGACCAGCGGAACGACGAAGAGCGCGGGCGGCCCCCCGGCCCCCGCGTACCAGGCGACCGCCGAGACGCCCGTGTAGGCGCCCAACGCATAAAAAGAGCCGCACGCGAGGTTGAAGATCTTCTGGACACCGAAGACCACCTGCAAGCCGGCGGCTACCAGGAACAGAGTGCTCGCGTGGAAGACGCCGCTCGCCAGGACGCTGACGACGCGCGCGGTCAGGCTAGATCTTCCAGCTGCCGATCCAGTCGAACAGCTTTGCCCCGGCCGGCTTCATCGCCTGCTTCGTTGACACGACCTCGACCGGGCTGATGGTGACGAAGTCGTAGCTGTTCTTGTGCGTGGTGATGCCCTGATAGAAGTTGCACATCTGGACGTGGTCCTCGCGCCAGCTCCGCCGGCCCGAAAGCGATTCGATCTCGATCCCCTCGAGCGCCTTGACGACCTGCGCCTTCTCGGGCCAGCGCCGGGCGGCACCGGCCGCCTTCTCGACCGCGGCCTTGTAGGACTCGGCGTTGAAGTACGCGTGGTCGCACTCGTACGGCGGGTACTCGTTGTACTTCGCCTTGTACTCGCGGACGAATTGCTTGAGCAGCGCGCTGCCCTTTGGATCGTCGAAGTACATGGTGTTGTACCCGAGCAGCAGTCCCTCCGGCGTGAACTCCTTCTTCAGCGAGTCGTGCACGCCGCCGGCGGTCGTGAAGACGCCCTTCATGGTCTTGAACAGGCCGACCGCCGCCGCCTGCTTCATGATGATCGTCGCGTCCCCCGACCAGAACGAGCACATCAGGAGGTCGGCCTTCGACTGCTGGATGGCCGCGATGTGCGAGGTGAAGTCGGTCACGCCGAGCTTGGGGAAGAGCTCGAGCACGAACTTCACGTCGGGCACGTAGCGCTTGAGCACCGCCTGATAGGACTCCCAGCAGTCGTGGCCGTACGAGTAGTCGTTGCCGATCCCCGCCACCGTCTTGATGCCCTTGAAGTACTTCGGCGTGAGGATGCCGGCCACGATCGCCTCGACCTCGTTGTCGACGCTCTTGAAGGCCCATTTGGGATTTGGCATCGTCTCTTCCACGCCCTTCTGGGTCGTGCCGTCCCACGAGAGCCAGGGCGTGCCGAGATCCTCGGCCACCGGACCGAGGGCCAGGGTGACGCCGGTGGAGATGCCGCCCAGCACCACCTCGACCTGATCTTGCAGCACGAGCTTGCGGTAGCGCTCGACGGTGTCCTTCGGATTCGACTCCTCCTCGACGACCAGCTGCACCGGCCGCCCGAGGATGCCGCCGGCCTTGTTGACGCGCTCGGCCCACCACTCGGTGGCGCGCAGACCGGCGGCGCCCACCGGCGCCGCGATGCCGGCACGGATCGCCACGACGCCGATCTTCACCGGAGCGCCCTGCGCGAGCGCCGGCCCCGCGTCGAAGCGGGTCGCCGCGGCGCCGGCGGCCGCGCCGGCGGCGAGCTTGAGGAACTGCCGGCGTGAAGATTTATTGTGGCGGGGTCCGTGAGGACGGAGCGAATCGGGGGTGGCCCGAGAAAGAAGCGTCATCGTGAGGCTCCTCGTGTCATGGCCGTGACGGTACAGCCTGCGCCCATTCAGGCAAGTCCGAGCTTCTGGCGGGCGAGCTGGGTGCCGGCGGCGAGCCGCTTGAGCTTCTCGAACGCGACCCAGCGCGGCACCGGGAAGAAGCCGCAATCGGGCACCGCCGACAAGCGCGCGACGGGGATGTACTTCGCGCAGAGCAGGAGCCGCTCGGCCACGTCCTCCGCGCTCTCCATGTAGAACGACTTGACGTCGACGACACCGCAGGCCACGTCGCGGTCGACGCCGATCTCCTTCCAGTGCTCGATCTCCGCCATCTCGCGGTTGGCGTACTCGAACACGAACTGCTGGCAGCGCGCGTCGAGCAGGGTGGGGAAGAGCCAGCGGTACGACCGCTTGCCGCGCGGGCGTGACAGGAGGTTGCCGAAGCACACGTGGAAGGCGATCCGCGCGCGCACGCCCTCGACGCATGCGTTGAACATCTTCACGTACTCGCCGATCTGTCCGGGCACGATCGCCGCCGACGGCTCGTCGATCTGGATGTAGTCCGCGCCGGCGGCCACCAGCGACTTCAGCTCGGCGTTGATGGCGGGAACGAAGTCCCAGCAGAGGGCGAGCCGGTCGTTGCCGTACACGTCGCCGGGCCGCAGCTGAACGTGAATCGAGAGCGTGACCGGGCCGGGACACGTCGCCTTCACCGGCCGGTCGGTCTGGGTCTTCAGATACCGGAACTCGTCGACGACGCCGAGCCCGCCCGGCACGTTGATGGGCCGGAGCGGCCGGTAGCGCGGCGTCGAGTCGTAGGCGTAGAGCCCGGTCTTGCGGAGCGGCTCGACCGGGTCGAGCCCGTCCATCTTTTCATAGAACGTCTGCACGAAGAAGAAGCGGCGCATCTCGCCGTCGCAGACGATGTCAATCCCGGCGCGCTCCTGATCGCGGATGGCGAGCTGGGTGGCGTCGTCGAACGTCTCCTTGACGTCGGTCTGGCCGTACTCACCGGCCTTGATCTTATCGAGGGCGGTCCAGAACCAGCCCGGGAAGCCGTGGCTTCCCATCACGTGGGTCGGGATCGGCGGGAGCGCTCCGGTCACGCGCCGTTTCTTATCAGAGGGCCCGGCGGTTGGCAATGGCAGGGGCCGCCGGGGCCACGCGTTATGATAGGAATACTCATTATGCACGTGCGTTTCTGGGGCACTCGTGGCTCGATCGCCGCGCCCGGGCGGGGGACTGCCGGCTTCGGAGGCAACACGTCCTGCGTCGAGGTACGGGCCTCCGACGGCACGGTGATCATCCTCGACTGCGGCACCGGCGCGCGCGAGCTCGGGCTGCATCTCGCCCAGACGCTGCCGCGGCCCATGCGCCTGCACCTCTTCATCGGCCACACCCACTGGGACCACATCCAGGGCTTCCCGTTCTTCGTCCCCGCGTTCCTGCCGGGCTCGGAGCTGAACATCTACGCGCCGTTCGGCTTCCAGCGTGGTCTCGAGGAGGCGATGGCGGGGCAGATGGAGTACTCGTACTTCCCGGTGAAGATGCGTGACCTGCGCTCGCGGATCCACTTCACCGAGCTCGACGAGGGCTTCTTCCGCGTGGGCGGGGTGCTGGTCGAGACGCAGTTCATGAACCACACCGCGCCGACCGTCGCGTACCGCATGACCGGCGACGGCGCCACTCTCGTGTACGCGACCGACCACGAGCCGTTCTGGAATGCCTCGGGCCGGGTGTCGCAGCATCCGGGCGACGAGCGCCACATCACGTTCTTGCGCGGCGCCAATCTGGTCATCCACGACGCGCAGTACACCGGCGACGAGTACCGCGACAAGGTCGGCTGGGGCCACAGCAGCATCGAGTACGCGGTCGACGTCGCGCTCGCCGCCGGCGTGGAGCGCCTGGTGCTGTTCCATCACGACCCGGCGCACGACGACGCCATGATGGAGACGATGGAGGCGATGGCGCGAGCCCACGTCGGCCGCCGGGGCCAGGCGCTCGACGTCCTCGCGGCCCGCGAGGGGATGGAGATCTCGCTCGTCGGCAGCGGCATCGCCCCCGCCGCCGGCGAGGCCTCCGCGC
>Ga0307472_100001047_pt1 | contig 10708 bp, 7 predicted proteins | sample atmos_gasesAM5C__2_FD_204582 | JGI IMG/M metagenome (GOLD analysis project Ga0307472, IMG submission 204582) | Hardwood forest soil microbial communities from Morgan-Monroe State Forest, Indiana, United States - atmos_gasesAM5C_05 | ecosystem: Environmental > Terrestrial > Soil > Temperate... | reverse complement strand
GATTCCAACGAACCCAGCATCTACCGCTTCACGGTGAGCATTCCCGCAGACGCGAAGCCGCCCAGCTCTCCCGGCGACGCGATTCTGCCATTCCCGCCGCCGCTGGTGCGCGTCGAGCTGCGCGTAAATTTGGACGGCTATTCATTCGCGATCTCACAACCAGTGGAATCCGTCGAAACCGCCACCACAGGAATTCACACCTATTCACTCGAACTGGTTCCCGCTGTCACATTGACGGTCGATCCACAACACGTGATGGTGCCACTCGAGCGCGCCGTCGAGCCTGTAAAACTCCTAGCCCGCGTGCGCTATCACGGCACGCAAGCGGCCAAGGTTGCGGTCGGCCTCGACACGCCGCAAGGCTGGACCGTCCAGCCAATCGATCCGCTCGATTTCAAAGGTCCGGGTGACCAGTTGATCCGCTTCGTCGTCACGCCACCGGCGCGCCCCTCGGCAGGCGCGTACAATCTGAAGCCCTACGCCAAACTCGGCGACAAAATTTTCCGCACCTCGCTCGAGCCGATTCCCACATTGCCCACGCGCAATTGGAGCGAGCCCGCCGAAGCCACCGTCCACGTGATGGACCTGATCGAGCCCGCGCATCTCCATGTCGGCTACGTGGCCGCCGAAAACGATCCGCTGCCGGAAATCCTTCGCCAGATCGGCATCCAGGTGGATTTGCTCGATGAAGTGGCGCTCGCCTTCGGAGATCTCGGCCGCTACGACTCGATCGTCGTCGGCATCCGCGCCTACGAATTGCGCCCCGATCTTCTGCGCTCGAATCAGCGGCTGCTGGATTACGTTCAACGCGGTGGCTCGCTGGTAGTCCAGTTCCAGCACGATTTCAATTCCCGCGAGAATTTTCCCGCACCGTATCCCGCGAAGCTGCCTGAAAATACTTCGCGTGTTATCGACGCGAATTCCCCGGTGCGATTCCTCGCGCCGGATAATCCGCTGCTGAACTCGCCCAACAAAATCACTCTTGCTGATTTCGAAGGCTGGGTGCAGGAGCGCGGCCTCTATTTCTGGGGCACGTTCGATTCGCATTACCAGGCCGTGCTCGGCTTGAAAGATCCCGGCGAACCAGAAGCCACCGGCGCGCTGGTCTATGCGCGCTACGGCAAAGGCGTCTACATCTACACCGGGCTCTCGTTTTTCCGCCAGTTGCCCGCGGGAGTTCCCGGCGCGTATCGCCTCTTCGTCAACTTGCTCAGCCAGACGACTCATGCCACGCAGCAAGATTGAATCCACAACGCCCGCGCGCTCTGCTGTCATCGAGCCGCGCATGGCGCGCATCCCTGAAGGCTCGTTCCTGATGGGCAGCGACACCGGTCAGGACAACGAGCGCCCCGTCCATCGCGTCTGGGTCGATGCCTTTGAGCTGGCCGCATGTCAGGTGACCAACTCCGACTACGCGCAATTCCTCGCCGCGACGCACCACCGCAAACCGCTTCACTGGGACGATCCCGTTTTCTCGCATCCCGAGCAGCCGGTCGTCGCGCCTTCGTGGTTCGATGCGCAGGCCTATTGCAAATGGCTCAGCCAGCGCACAGGAAGCCACTACCGCCTGCCCACCGAAGCCGAATGGGAACGCGCCGCGCGCGCTGGTGTTGACCAGAAACTCTATCCCTGGGGCGATGCCCCGCTCGAATCACTGGCAAATTATTCTGTGCGTTGGAAGCACGCTCCCGAACCAGTGGGTCGCGCGGAGCAGAACGCTTTCGGCCTTTTCGACATTGGCGCAAACGTCCACGAATGGTGCGCCGACTGGTTCGATCCCGCCTACTACGCTATCTCTCCCGATCGCAATCCCCAGGGTCCGCCGGAAGGTGCCAGGCGCGCCTCGCGCGGAGGTTCCTGGCGCCATGCAACAAAGGTCTCGCGCTGCGCCGCCCGCTCTAGCATCCCTCCCGATTTTCAATACGCTGATTACGGCTTCCGCCTCGCCCGGACCGTGTAACGCCGCCCCCGTTCCAAATGCGCCAACACGCCGCGCCAATCGCCGCATCTCCGCATCATCCCTCATGCTATTCTTCGTGGCGGTCAGGAGGGACATTCGCATGATTCCGCGTAGCGCCTGCGTGCGCTGTTTCGCCGCTCTCATCACACTTCTTCTGTTCTCATCCGCAGCCGCGGCGCAAAAAAAGAAGAAGAACCAGCCGGTGGATACTTCGCCGATGCCCCCCATGCCCATGCCCGTCCCCGATCAAATTGACCGCAACATCGGCGAAATGCTCGGCGCCTTCCAGGCCGGCAACATCGAAGCCATGCACAAGTATTATTCCGACAGCGCCGTCTTCATCCGCTCCACCTACGAGCCGCCCGTTGTGGGCTGGCAGAACTACGCCGCGCAGATGCAGCAGCAGCGCGCCAGCTTCCAGGGCGGCATGAGCGTGATCCGCAGAAACACCAGTATCTATTCTCGCGGAGATGTGGCTTGGGCTTCTTACCAGTGGCAGTTTGATTCGACGTACAACGGAAAGCCCTACACCGCGCGAGGCCAGACCACGTTAGTCCTCACCAAGGAAGGAGACAACTGGCTGATCGTTCACAATCACACTTCGCAAATCTTCGACGGCTCCATGTGCGGCGACCAGACGCAAACTCTGCCCACGCAGCCTCCGCCACCGCCAACCAAACCTTAGTGCTCCGTGCGAGATCGCCTGTCTTGCGTCAGGGCACGACTTTTTACCCTGAGGCACGAAGTGCAGCCGTGCCGTAAGCGGCGACAATTCGACGCGGCTTTAGCAGCTCAGGGAAGCTTAGCTGGGTTCTCCGACAGTCTCCTAAGCCTGGTTGCAACTCCTTACCCTGAGGTACGAAGGGCGGTTCTGCCGGTGAAATGTCGCAGGAATCAGAAGTTTTTGTACCCCTCCCACAGCCAGATTCCTACCACAACCAGCAGCAGCGCGCTCGACAGAACGATCAGCAGCGTAATCGGGCGGCCGAGCTTGTCGATCCGCGCCACCAGCGCACGCTGCTCGCTGGCCATCGAATCCCCGGCCGCGTCCAGGAAGATCTGATCATCCTCATGCGCCTCAAGCGTCCCGCGGTAAATCAGCAGGCACACCAGCGCAGCTGTCACCACTCCCCAGGCAATCAGCACTGTATACAGGATGTCGTGGAATGTATCCATGGCTACCTCCCCTGCCCGGGGCCGTCAGGGCACAACCAACTGGGGACCGGCCCGTGCGGGCCCGATTGCGGATACCATTTGCCGGGATTATAGCACCACCCCCGCCCGCGGAAACAAGTAGCCCTAGCCCCCGCCGGTAGTGGCTCAGTGTCCGGTTAGCGCGTTTATCGGGACCTAGCCCGAGTTGGGCGCGAAGAGCTGGCTTCTTGAGCGGCGTCCCGTCGCCACTCAGTCAAGGGTATGCCAGGAATAAGAACGATCTATTCCAAGAAATTCCGAACTTGATTTTGATTTGGTCTCGGAGTAGTCTCCCGCCAGCGTTCGTCGTGCATGTCCCCGCAGTTCTGCCCAAGTTGAGGTCTGTCTGTGAAGGTGTGAGCGTACCGGCGCGGACGCTTGCGCGAAGTGTTCTTAGAATTCACTACGAATGAAAGGGAGGATCTACGAATAAGTTTGGCAAGATGCTGTCGCTGGCGCTGCTGGTCCTGTTGTGCGCCGTCAATCTCCAAGCGCAGCGATCTACCTCGCATGAAGTGACCGTGACCCCGTCTGCAGCCGATTACGCAGCGGCTGCGGAAGCCAAGAACCAGAAAATCCATGCCCGGCGTGCCAATACACCGGTCGGCCGAAGCACCAGCCTGGCCGCGATCTCCAGTTCACCTAACGCAGACGCCCCCCTCAGCCCGATCACCGCGCCAGACTCGGGAGGGCCGCGCTTTCCAGCCGACCTTGAGTTCCACGGCGGCAACGTCGTGCCCTCCATGCAACACCATGCGATATATATGAACCCAAACGGCGCGTGCACCATCGCTAGCTGCTGGGGTGATCCGGAAGGCTTCCTGAGCGATCTCGGACAAAGCAATTTCATCCACGTCGTTGACCAATACACCGGCGGCACTGGCCCCTACACGGTGTCGAATACCCACTTCACGGTGAATTACCATCCGAACGCCGCGCCATTCACCGACGCCGATATGGTGGCCATTGTACATGCGGCGGCGTCGCTCACCGGTCAAGCTGGTTACGGCAACGAATACCATGTGTTCCTGCCACCGGGACAGGACGAGTGCTTCAACCTGGGTTACAAGGTCTGTTACTCGCCCGATGATCTTAAGACCTTCTTCTTCTGCGCCTATCACAGCAGTGCCGATTTCGGCGACATCGGGCACGTTCTGTACAGTGTTGAACCCTTTCAGGACAACTTTGGTTGCAGTTCGAGGCCGGGAACTCCGAATGGACAACTCGCCGACTCGACCAACAACGTGCTCTCCCATGAGGTGTTTGAAACGATCACCGACCCGGACGGAACGGCATGGTGGAATAGCCTGGACAACGGAATATTCGGGGAAGAGATAGGTGACGAATGCAGTTTCCTGCTATTCACTTCGACCGCGGTGTACTTCGATCCCAGCAACGTTACGCTGAATGGCAAAGCCTATGTCGCGCAACCGGAGTACAACAATGCCCAGCATGCCTGTACAACCTCGCCGTAACCAGGCCGTGGAGGCTGATGAGAGTGGGGTGGGAGAGATGCTCCCACCACACTCTTGCTAGGGCAATTAGAACCAGTTCTGTTTGCAATGCGTTTGTGATTTCGGTTGACGGTTATTCCTTCGACCTTGCTCTGTCAGGTTGGCCCGCTCCTGCCGCCTTCTTGAGGCGTTTAGCGAGCAGGAAGCAGCTCCTTATCAAAAACCGTCATATCCGGCATCGATATCACATCGCGTGTCTTAAGAGTCGAGCAGAATGTAGCTATCCTCTTCTCACCAACTCACCGGTGCCTCGTGCTTCGGTAAGTCCCGATTAGTCGCATAACCGGACATTTGAAGTAGCACTTCATTTGTTCGGTAAGCGCGTTAATCAGGAATAGGGCAGGAGTTCGCGTCCCCATTTGTCGACCTCAGTTCCGCAGGCTGAGCATGTCCACCCGCCCCACAGTCTTTGTCTTCGGGATCTTGGGTGTCGCTGTGTTGGCGCTGGAGCACCGCAGCGTGGGCATGACACGGCGGAGAAATTTATGCCCCATTTGTTTTTTGCAATGGTGCCGTAAGCAACGACCAACCCACCGACACTCAAATCAGAAAAGAGGACGAATAATTGAGTTTTTACGGGAATGAATTGATCTAGGACGGCAAACAGAATCAGGGTACCGAGCCAAAGTCCTATTTGCCGCGCCATATCCGCCAACATACACTCCGATATTCAAATTTCAAGCCATTTGCCGATGTCAACTCCCGATAAGTCGGATAACCGGAAACTGACCCGCTCCTGCACTTCGACGCAAAATCAATAATCGGAAGCCCTGCAGAAAGAAACCAACCGCTGTTCAGGCGCGGCGTTCGTCCGGAAACTGGATGCCCCAGAAGTTGTGTGTGGGAAAAAGCGTTTCGACGCCCAGCTCGTAATGCCCATCTTCCTTCGCGTCGCTGATGCGGATCACGCGGAATTCCTGCGTTTCCTGCGAAAGCCCGTTGAGCACCTTAATGCGTGACCCGAGATCAGGCGAAAAGGGTGTGCGAATCAGCGCGCCATAGCGGCTCACCGCGATCGCTTCTGCCGGCGTATCGAGCGGCGTCCCAAACGCACCCTTACTGAATACTTTTACCGGAATGCGAATCAAAACGCGGCTTGAGCGGCGGCGCTCAATCATCGCCCGTGCGGATGCCATTTACTTGCCTCTCCAACTTCCCCTGACCCCAGCTACTTACTGTAGGCGCTCGGCCCCTGACGGTCAAGATTTCGTCCGCCCGGTGTGCTTCGTTGACAAACCATCGGCAGCGCTGCATCATGCTTTAGCCTCGTTTTCCCGCACACCGTGCCCAAGTGGCGGAATTGGCAGACGCGCTAGCTTCAGGAGCTAGTTCTCGCAAGGGAGTGGAGGTTCGAGTCCTCTCTTGGGCACCATTCAATCTAAAAGGGTTATGTTCTCCCGGCGAGCTGGATTGCTTCGGCCAGGTGGAGTGCACGCCGGCCGGTTGACTGGAAGATCTGCTCACGGCAACTGAAACCGTCGGAGACGATAAGAATGTCAGGCGATGCCTGGCGCACCGCGGGGAACAGCACGCGCTCGCCGACGGCCTGCGCGATCGAGTATTTGTCACGTTCGAACCCGAAAGGCCCCGCCATTCCGCAGCATCCCGAGTCAATGGATTGCAATTCCGCGCCCATTTTGCGTAGCAGCGATTCGGCGTGCGTCATTCTCATCAGCGCTTTCTGATGGCAGTGGCCGTGCAACAGGATTTTTCGTGACAAGCGCGGCGGTTCGTAGTCGGGAGCATGGCGTTCGAGAAACTCGCTGAGAAGAAACGTCTGGCTGCGCATTCGTCCGGCGCGCGGATGGTCCGGATAGAGGTTTCGCAATTCATCGCGTAACACAGAAGCGCAACTCGGCTCGAGCACCACGATCGGCGTGCCGGCATCGATCGGTTGCGCAAACACTTCGAGGATGCGCTCGAGGTATAGCTTGGCTTCATCGAGCATGCCGAAATCGTAGAGCGGACGGCCGCAGCATGGCTGCCGCGCGGGAATCGTCATTGCAAAACCGGCGTGCTTGAGGACGTCAAACGCCGCTTGAACTGTTTCGGGATGAAAATAGTTGTTGAAGGTGTCCACCCACAAGATGACCTCGCGGGCGCCTGCCGGCACCGCGTGGCTCGCTGATTCGCCACGATTTTTTCGAGCCATCTGCAGAAAGCTTACCGGCGCGAGCCGCGGAATCTCGCGTTCAGCCGCCAGGCGCAGCGCGCTTCGCAGAATGTGGCTGAAGCCTGGGGCGTGACTGAAAAAGTTCGCGGCGCCCGGCGCAACTGAGGCAAGCCGCAGCCATTTGTCGATCCTGCCAAAAGCATGCGCGAAGAGCGGCCGCCGATTTGTTTCATAGAAGTGGGACAGGAACTCGGCTTTGTAAGTTGCCATGTCAACATTCGCCGGACATTCGGACTTGCAAGCTTTGCACGCCAGACAGAGATCGAGCGCCTTCTTCACCTGTTCATCCTGCCAGCCGCCGCGGACGATTTCTCCTTGCAACAACTCGAAAAGCATGTGAGCGCGGCCCCGCGTGCTGTGCTCTTCTTCGAGCGTCACCATGTAGCTGGGGCACATCGAGCCGCCGTCGCTCTTGCGGCACGCGCCCACGCCTATGCATCGCTGTGCCGCTTTCGCGAAAGATCCATCGTCTTCGGGAAATTTGAAATGTGTGGCGGGCTCGAGCGGTTTGTAATCCACGCCCAGCCGCAGATCTTCCGTGGGAAGGTGCGGATCAACCACTTTGTGCGGATTCATCCCGTTCGTTGGGTCCCACGCGGACTTGAATTCGCCGAACGCCTTCGACAGCTCAGGCCCGAACATTTTCGGAAGCAAAGACGCACGCGATTGCCCATCGCCATGCTCGCCGGACAGCGAGCCGCCGTAGGAGATCACCAGGTCGGCGGCGCTCTCGATGAACTCGCTGTATTTGCGGATTCCGTTTTCGCTTTGTAGGTCGAAGCTGACACGCATGTGGACGCAACCGTGCCCGAAATGTCCGTAAAAAGCGCTCACATACTTAAACTCATCCAGCAGCGCGCGCAGATCGCGAAGGTACGCGCCCAATTTTTCAGGCGCCACCGCGGAGTCGTCCCAGCCGTCCCACTGCGGCGCCGCGCCGGGCACAAATGCAGCCGCGCGCGGCCCGGCTTCGCGAATCTGCCACACAGCCCGCGCTTCTGGCTTGGTGTAAAGCCGCGACGCGGGCGCGCCCGGCAAGCGCTTGATGTGCTCGATCAGTCGCCGAGCGGTCTCCTCGCATTGGCCGGGATCATCGGAACCGAATTCGACCAGCAAATACCCACGGCCTTCGGGAAGCAGCTCGAGGTTGGGAAAACCTTTCTTCTTGAGGCCGTCCGCCATGCTGCCTTCAAATCCTTCGAGGCCGATGGGATGGAAATTCAGAATCTCCATGATATGGTCCGCCGCGAGGAAGGCGTCCTTGTAACCAAGTCCCACGAGCGCGCGATGTGGAGGACTGTGAATCAACTTCAGCTTGGCCTCGAGCACGGTCACGCAAGTGCCTTCAGTGCCGACGAGCGCGTGCGCAACATGAAAACCGCTCTCCGGAAGCAGTTCGTCGAGGTTGTAACCCGAGACGCGGCGTGGAATGCGGGGAAACCGCGCGCGAATCAAGGCGGCGTACTGATCGCGAATTGCTCGCAGCTTGGCGTAAATCTCGCCGCGACGGCCGCCCTCACGGGCGATGCGGTCAAGTTCAGCGTCGGAGGTGGCGCCAACGGTGAGCTGCGTCCCGTCGTACAGCAGAATCTTCAATTCCTCGACGTTATCAACGGTCTTGCCGCCCAGCAGCGAATGAGTGCCGCAGGAATTGTTGCCGATCATTCCGCCGATGGTGCAGCGATTATGCGTCGAAGGGTCCGGCGCAAACGTCAACTGGTGTGCTTCGGCGCGATCTCGCAACGCATCGAGAACGACGCCGGGCTGCACGCGTGCGTATCTCTCCCCGATGTTGAGCTCGAGAATCCGATTCATGTACTTGGTGAAATCCAAAACGACAGCGACATTGCAGGATTGCCCGGCCAAGCTCGTGCCCGCGCCTCGCGGCAGCACGGGCGCGCCGAATTTTCTGCACGCGGCGACTGCTGCGACCACGTCGTCTGAATCGCGCGGCACAACCAGGCCGATAGGAATCTGGCGATAATTCGAGGCGTCCGAGGCATACATCGCGCGGCTGCCCCGATCGAAGCGCACCTCGCCGCGCACCGTGCGCTTCAGCTCGCGCCCCAGTTCGGAAGCCTGCAAAAATGAATCAACGGGCTTTCCGTGCGAGCTCGCCGGCAGCGGTTCGATGGAATGCAGATTGCTCACTGCGTTCATTTCCAGCCCGAGTAGTGACTAGCGGATCTCATAATCGGTAATCGTCAGGGCGCGACTTTTTACCCTGAGGCACGAAGGGCAGCCGCACCGAAAAATGTATCGTCAGGGCACGACTTCAGTCGTGCCGTAACCAGCCACAATTCAATGCGGCTTTAGCCGCAGAGGGAAGCGTGGCGAGTCTTCACAAAGACTCTCCAGCCCCTTATCCGGCTTCGGGACCCGGAATTGGCGGCGCGTCACTTGAGCGATGGGACATGCTGGCGAATTCTGTGCGCGGGAGCAAGCGAATCGAGGGCCGCTGCAACGCCGCCATCTTTGTGCGGCACGCCTGCCAGGCGAAGCCCCATCTCGACTCCGCTCAGTGTTCCAGCGAGCATCAGATCGTTGAAGTGGCCCAGGTGGCCGATGCGAAACACTTTTCCGGCCAGCTTCGAAAGGCCTGCGCCAAGCGACATGTCGAATTTTTCAAGAATAACCTTCCGCAGATTGTCCGCATTGTGCCCCTCTGGCATCAGCACAGCCGTTAGCGAGTTCGAATACTCGCGCGGATCCTCGCACACAATTTTGAGACCCCACGCCCGCACCGCCGCGCGAGTCGCTTCCCCATGCCGCTGGTGGCGCCGGAAAATATTCGGCAGGCCCTCCTCCTCGAGCATGCGCTGCGCCTCGCGCAAGCCGAAAAGCAGATTCGTCGCCGGCGTAAACGGAAAGAAGCCCGCGCGGTTCTGCTCGAGCATCTGCTGCCAGTCCCAATACGACCTGGGCAACTTAGCTTTCTTGCTTGCGGCCAGCGCTTTTTCCGAGATGGCGTTGAAGCTCAGCCCGGGCGGAAGCATCAGACCTTTTTGCGAACCGGCCACTGCGACGTCCACTCCCCATTCGTCGTGGCGAAAATCCACGGAACCCAGCGAGGAAATTGCATCCACGATCAACAACGCAGGATGCCGCGCGCGATCCATCGCGCCGCGAATTTCGGAGATGCGGCTGGCGACGCCGGTCGAAGTCTCGCTGTGAACTACCATCACAGCTTTGAAGCTATGATCTTTGTCGCCGGCCAGCGGTGCCTCCGCATCCGCAGGCACGGCGCCGTGCCGCCAGTTGCCGGGTACGTACTCCACCTGCACGCCAAAATTCTCCGCCACCTGCCGCCAGAGCTGCGAAAAGTGGCCGGTCTCGAACATCAGCACGCGGTCGCCCGGCGAGAGTGTGTTGACGATCGCAGCTTCCCATGCTCCCGTGCCCGAACCCGGATAGATCACCACAGGCCCGCGCGTTTGAAATATCGGCCGTAGCCCTTCGAGAACTTCCGCGGCGAGTTTCGCGAACTCGGGCCCGCGGTGATCAATCACAGGTTGGTCGATGGCCCGCAGAACGCGGTCGGGAACGTTCGTAGGTCCCGGGATTTGAAGAAAGTGGCGGCCGCTGTGAATCACGGTGGCTCCGTCCGAAGCGCCACCAAGAATAATGGCAATGCGCGAGGCAGTCTACATTAGATTAGCGCGCAGCGAGGCCAAGCGTCGCTCATACTTCCGTGGCACAGCCAATCCTGACTCCGCGTTTCTGGCGACTCATGATCGGTATAATCACAGCGCAATGAGCGAGCTGCTCAATTCAATTGCCAACTGGCTCGTCGGACCCGAGTCCGCAACCGAGACCCGCCCAAGCCACCTCTGGCCGCGCTGGATTTTCCTGCGCGCTCTTGGCCTG
>Ga0307472_100001045_pt1 | contig 10723 bp, 8 predicted proteins | sample atmos_gasesAM5C__2_FD_204582 | JGI IMG/M metagenome (GOLD analysis project Ga0307472, IMG submission 204582) | Hardwood forest soil microbial communities from Morgan-Monroe State Forest, Indiana, United States - atmos_gasesAM5C_05 | ecosystem: Environmental > Terrestrial > Soil > Temperate... | reverse complement strand
TGGGCACCGCGCCGATCACCTGGTCCATCACCTGGCCGCCCTTCATGAAGAGGATGGTGGGAATGGAGCGGACGCCGTAGCGGGCGGCGAGCTGAGGGTTGTCGTCCACGTTGACCTTGGCGAGACTCACCGAACCTTTGGACTCCGAGGCCAGCTCCTCCAACGTGGGCGCGATGGCACGGCACGGCTGGCACCACTCCGCCCAGAAATCCACCATCAGGACTTCCTTGTGCTTGCCGATCTCGTCGTCGAAGCTTTGTTCGGTGAGATGCAACGTCGTATCAGCCATGGAATGCGTGTCTCCTTTTAGTGTGATGTCCGACGCGCGATACCGAGCTCCGCTCTCAGCTCCAGGATAAGGAGCATCATCGCTGGAGATGACCATCGGAGCATAAACCAGCGACCGTGTCGGGGTCTTGGAAACCTGAGCCACTCTCGTGTCCGGGCCGGGCCCATCAGCATGAAGAGTATCACTAGTCACCAGGCGAGTGCCGTGGGCTCGGCGCGCCTCCTGAGCCGGCAGCGCCATAGACCTCCCCAATGCAGTGCGTTATCCGCCAACGGACCTGGATAAGACGAGCCTTTTCACGGTTTTGGTAAATGATACACCGCATTCGAAGCCAGGCAGGACCGTTGGCATGACCTGGAAACGGCGGTCGGTATACCTCAGTGCCCGGGAGGCCCATTCGGAGCTACAGGTAAGCACCGATTCCCTGTGGCTGTGCCGCGATGCGCCAAGGCCGGTTAACCTTGACACTTTCACGGTCGAACCGCCATTCTGAAACTCCCAAGGTTACGGGAGTTTGTGGCGCATGACAGCGACGGCCGCCGTAACGTTGGGAGTCCTCGGCAGGCCGGTATCTGGTGCCTCGGAAAGCAGAAGTGTCACAGGGAGGACAGTCGACTCAATGGCCAAGGTGATGGTCGTAGACGACGCCAAGTCAGAGCTCAAGCTCATCGAGGGCATTCTCAAGACGGCAGGTCACGAAGTTGTCTGCTTTCCCGACGGTGAGGAACTTGAAGAGCGTGTTGTCCTCGAGAGGCCTGACCTGCTGCTCCTCGATATCGTCATGCCTCACCGAAACGGCTACGAGATCCTGCGCAGCCTCAAGCGTGACGAGCGCACCCGGGCCATGCCCGTGGTGCTCGTGAGCTCGAAGAACCAGGAGAGCGACCGGGTGTGGGGCAAGCGACAGGGGGCCGACGAGTATCTCGGCAAGCCCTTCACGGCCGAGCAGCTCGTCACCGTAGTCCGGCAATTCGTCAGGTGATCGTGCCATCGGTTCCCCGGCAGTGACAACCCTTTCCACACCCGCGCAGATCGCCGTCCCCCAAAGACGTGCGTGCCTGGTCACGCTCGCCGGCTATCCCTTCGCCGTCGAGGTGAGATACGCGCGCGAGGTGGTCGTGTTCGACGAGTACACCGTTGTTCCCCTCGCGCCCCCCTATCTGCTGGGCGTGGCCAGTCTCCGGGGCAACATCATGCCCGTGGTCGACGTTCGCCCTCTTCTGGGCATGGCCCCGGCGGCGGCCGGCCACGAGGTGCGCGCGCTGGTCGTCGAGCGTGACGGCGTCAAAGTCGGGCTCCTGATCGACGAGGTGCTGGGTCTCGAGACTCTCGACGGGCCGTCGCTCGCCGATGACGGTCATGATCCGGGCGCGGGCCATGTCATCGCCGGGCGCCTCCAGCGGGAAGGTGGCGACGTCGCGCTGCTCGACGTGCGCGCACTGCTGACGGCCATGGGTGGCGACACCGGAGAGAAGGCACTCGCATGAACCGGCGGCGCTTCCTCCGTCTGGCCTCCGGTAGTCTCGCCTCCGGCGCCCTCGCGGGGGGCGGCATTGTCGGATCTCGGGAGCGCTCGTGGGCGCAAGCAGGGGCGCCGACGCAGCCCGGCGGGAAGACGGTCCCCGCCGTCCCGGAAGTGCCCACGGCGAGTGCGCCTGGGGTCAGTGCGCGCGACGTCAAGATCGGCATGAGCGCGGCCTTCAAGGGCCCCGCCGCGGGTCTCGGTACGGAGCTGTGGCGCGGCGCCACTGCCTACTTTTCCGAGATCAATGCCCGCGGCGGCGTCAATGGCCGCTCGATCGTGGTGTCGGCGCTCGACGACGGCTATCAGCCTGACCCGTGCCTGCGTAACACGATACAGCTCGTGGAGCAGGACCAGGTGTTCTTCCTCTCGAACTACGTGGGAACGCCAACCCTGACGCGGGCCCTGCCCGTCATCAAGCGATACGGCGACGTGCTCCTCGTGGGCAACTTCACGGGGGCCCAGCCTCAGCGCGAGGCGCCCTATGTCGACCACGTCTTCAATATCCGCGCCTCGTACCGCCAGGAGATGGCCGCCCTCGTCGAGCGCTTCTGGGGCCTGGGCGCCCGCAAGTTCGGCCTCTTCTATCAAATTGACGCCTATGGCAGGAGCGGCGCCGATGCCGCGGAGCGCGCGCTTGCCCAGCGAGGGGTCAAGGTGGTGGCCGAAGCTACCTATGTCCGCGGGGCGAAGTTCGAAGATGACATGGCGGCCGCGGTCGCGGTGTTGCGCCAGGGCGGGTGCGAGATCGTCCTGTGCACGGGCGCCTATCAAGGGTGCGGCGCCTTCGTGCGGGCCGCGCGTGATCTTGGCTGGCCGGTGCCGATCTCGAACGTCTCGTTCGTCGGGTCCGACGCGATGCTCGCCCTCCTCCTCAGGCAGAGCAAGAAAGCGGGGCGCGACTACACGCGCGCCCTCGTCAATTCCCAGGTGATGCCGAGCTACGACGATCTTGGCCTCCCCGGGGTTGCCGAGTACCGGGCGCTCATGGACAAGCACAACCCGGCCCCGCCCGAAGCGCTTCGCGACCGCGGCTACACGCCCCAGCGCTACAGCTTCATCAGCCTCGAAGGCTTCGTCAACGCCAAGGTCACCGTGGAAGCGCTGCGCCGGGCCGGGACCAACCCGACCCGGGCGAGCCTTCGCCAGTCCCTCGAGTCACTGCACAGCGTCGATCTCGGCATCGGAGCCCCGCTGACCTTCGGACCTGAGCGCCACCAGGGTCTCGACAGCGTCTACTTCACCCGGGTGCTGGGCGAGCACTGGGTACCCATCACCGATTGGACCGCGGCCGTTCGCGCCTGAGCCGCAGGAGAACGTCATGGCACGCACGAGGGAGCTACCGGACGAGGAGCAGACGACAGGACAACCGGCGCGGCGGGGTCTTGGCCTCCTCGGCAAGATCGTGATCTTCCTCGTGGTGGCCCTGGTGCCTCTGGCCGCCGTGACATGGTATGTCTCCGCGCGATCCATCAAGGCGGCCATGACCGAGGAATTCGTCTCCAAGGGAGAGGCCATCGCGGGCAGCCTCGCCTCCTCCGGCGTGGACCTCATCTCCACGCGCGATGCCTCGTCCGTGCAGTCGCTCGTGGACGAGTTCGCCCGCATCCGCGGGGTCGCCTACGTCATGGTCTACGACCCCCAGAAGAAGCTCATCGCCCACACCTTCTCGCCGTCGGTGCCCGCGGGCATCATCGACAAGAACATCGTACCCGGCACCGTGGCGCGGCAGCAGCGAGACGTCGCGTACCCGGACCCGGCACGGAAGGGCGACCGCGACATCATCGACATCGGGGTGCCCATGGCCGCGGGCAAGCTGGGCACCGTCCGCGTCGGCATGGATCGGGCCATCATCAATCAGGCGGCGACCGCCTCGAGCCGTCGCCTGCTCCTCGTCTTCGGCGGCGTGGCCGCCCTCACCGTGATCGGCGGCGCCCTGCTCGCGCGACGCATCACCCGTCCCATCACCCGGCTCGCGGAAGCGGCCCAGCGAGTGGGCGAGGGCGATCTCAGCGAGACCGTCGCTGTCACCTCTCGTGACGAAATTGGGAAGCTTGCCCAGACCTTCAACGACACCATCGTGCGCTTGCGCACCCAGGTCCAGACGGAGTCGGAGCGCGACGACGAGCGGCGGCGGCGCGAGGACCTGCAGGAGAGCATCATCAAGTTCCTCGACGTGGCCATGGAAGTCTCCCAGGGAGACCTGACCAAGCGGGGCGAGGTCACCTCCGACGTCCTCGGGAACGTGGTGGATGCCATCAACGTCATGGTGGCGGAGATCGGGGCCATCATCGGCGATGTGCGCGGGGCGGCCCTCCAGGTGGCGGCAGGCGCCCATCAGATGACTGACTCGTCGGGTCGCATGACGGAAGGCGCCCAGGCCCAGGCGCGCGAGGCAAGCCGGGTCGCGGAATCCGTGGAGGGGTTGACCCTTTCCGTACGGCAGGTGGCGGACAGCGCCCGCGCCTCCGCGCACGCCGCCCGCGAGGCCCTCGACGCGGCCCAGAAGGGGGATGTGGCGGTTCGCGACAGCCTCCAGGCCATGCAACGCATACGCGGCGAGGTGCAGTCCATCTCCAAGAAGATCAAGAGCCTGGGCGATCGCTCGCTCGAGATCTCCGAGATCGTCAACACCATCGAGGACATCGCCTCCCAGACCAATCTCGTCGCCCTCAACGCCGCCATCGAGGCGGCGGGCGCCGGCGAGGCGGGCTTGCGGTTCGCCGTGGTCGCCGACGAAGTGCGCAAGCTGGCCGAGCGCTCGGCCAAGGCGACCAAGGACATCGCGGTCCTCATCAAGAACGTCCAGGCGGACACCCAGGACGCCGTGGTGGTCATGGAACAGGGGACCCTGGAGGTGGAGGCAGGCTATCGCATGACCGTTCAGGCCGGAGACAGCCTGAAGGCCATTGCCGACGTCTCCCAGCGCTCGGCCGTGCTCGCCCAGGACATCTCCGAGGCGACGCAGGAGCAGGTGCGGGGCGCCGAGACGGTGACCCAGGCCATGCAGTCAATCCAGACCGTGGCCTCCCAGACGGAGGTGAGAGTCCTCGAGGCGCGCCGGACGGTGGCCGAGCTCGCCCGCCTCGCCGAGGAGCTCACGGCCAGCCTCGCCCGATTCAAGCTGGCGGCCTAGGTTTCTCGTGGCCCGGAATTTGCTCTAAGAGAGCCAGGATGCTGGAAGATCAGGAAAGCGAATTCATCCTCAGCATCTTCCTGATGGAAGCCTGGGACACGGTGGCCTCCGTCGAGGAGGGAGTGCGCCGATTGGCCGGAGGCGATCCTCCGTCCTCGGCGATCGTCGATCCACTCGTGGTGGTCGCCCATCGGCTCAAGGGTGCTTCCGCTCTCCACGGATACCCGGTGGTCTCCGCGGTGGCGCTCGTGATGGAGAGCCTGCTCGAGAGGCTCCCGGGACTACCCGCAGACGAGCAGGGACGCACGATCGAGGCGCTCGAAGAAGTGGTGGCCACGGTGAGGCAAGTGCTCGACATGATCGGCGACGATGGCCGGGAGGACGTGGAGACCGTCTCCCGCCTCCGCGCCCGACATCCGGAGCTCTTCCCGGTTCACCCGGAGCCCGCGCCGGCCCCTCATTCGCCAGGCCGCACGGAGCTACCGCCTGTCTCGCGCGCCACGGGAGCCGAGCCGAGGCCGCTGCCCAGAGAAGCTGGGGGGGGCCGCGACGTCCCCGCTCACGACGCACCGGCGCGCTCGGTATTTTCCCGCCCCCTTCCTCCTCCCGCCTCCCCGACGATTCCCGAAGGCCCAGGTGCCCCGCTCGATCAGATCGCTGCCGACGTGCTCATCGCCGATCTCGAGCGCTTCTTCGCGGAGCACGCCGAATCGGTTCCGTACTTCGCTCCCGAGGCGGCGGAGCACCTGGAGGTGATGACCCGGTCGATCCTCGCTCTCGAGGAGGCGACGGGGGCAGCGAAGGATGAAGAAGTCGCCACGCTTTTCCGCGCCGTGCACACGCTCAAGGGCGCGGCGTACACGGTGGGCTGCGCACCCGTGGGCGATGTCGCCCATCGCATCGAGGACATCCTGGACGCCGTACGCGACCATCGGCTCGACTTCGCCCCGGCAGTGTTCGACGCCGTGCTGGGGGGCGTGGACACGCTGCGGCTTCTCCTCGGCGGCTCGGCCCGGGCCGCCGTCGAGGCGCGTCTCGGCATCCAGCGGACCCTCGATGTCCTCGACGCTCTCCGGCCCGCGCCCGTGCCGCTCGACGCCGACGCCCGTCTGGCCGAGGAAGCGCCGGCCCTCCTTCCCGCCGCCTCCGTGCCGTTGCGCCCGCGCTTCGTGTCTGCCATGCGCGAGCCGCGGCGCCGGCGCGATGGCGAGGCGAGAGAAGGACGCCCGAGCATCCGCGTCGGCCTCGATCGCCTCGACTCCCTCATGAACCTGGTCGGCGAGCTCGTCATCGCGCGGAGTCGCCTCGACGAGCGCTTCGCCCAGATCGAGCGCGTCAACGAGCTTCTCGCCTTCAGCCGCTCACGCATGTCGCAGGCGGTGCGCGATTTCGAGGAGAAGCACCGGTACACCCAGCTTCCTCCCGCCCTTTCCGGGGCGGGCGCGGACCCCGGATCGGACGTCTTCGCCGAGCTCGAGTTCGACCGCTACGACGACTTCAATATCTTCGCCCGCAGCGTGGACGAGATCTCGGCCGACGTCTCGGAGATCCAGGCCCAGCTCGCGGGCTTCATCCGGAGCGTCGGCGAAGACACCGCCCAGCTTCACCGCCTCACGGGCAGCCTGCGCGGGGAAGTCACCCGCGCGCGCATGGTGCCCATCGGGCGTCTCTTCTCACGCTTCCTCCAGCCGGCCCGCGAGGCCGCGCGGGCCGGGGGAAAGAGCCTCGAGCTCAAGCTCGCCGGAGAGACCGTCGAGGTGGACAACGCGGTCATCGAGCAGATCGCGGACGCCCTCCTTCACCTCGTGCGGAACGCCGTGGATCACGGCATCGAGGGCGAGGAGGAGCGCCGCGCCGCGGGCAAGCCCTCGCGCGCCACCATCGAGATCCGCGCGCACCACCAGGGGAGCTTCGTTCACATCGAGGTGGCGGACGACGGGCGCGGCATGGACCCCGCCCGCTTGCGGGAGCGCGCGGCGCGGCTGGGCTTCCTGTCGACCGCCGCCGCCCAGGCCCTCGACGCGCGCGAGGCGCTCAATCTGATCTTCCTGCCCGGCTTGAGCACCGCGCCCGAGGTCACCACGACCTCCGGGCGGGGCGTGGGCATGGACGTGGTGCGCGCCAACGTGGGCCGGCTCAACGGCGAAATCGACGTGCAGAGCGAGCTCGGGGCGGGCACCCGGATCACCATCAAGCTTCCTCTCACCGTCATCGTCTCGGACGCCCTGCTCGTCCGGGCGGGGGGCGAGACCTTCGCGGTGCCCATGCACGCCGTCCGCAGCGTCATCCAGGTGCGCCCCGAGGACATCGCGCGGTCGGGCGACCGCGAGCGCGTGGTGGTCGAAGAGGAAGGAGTGGAGCTGGTTCGCCTCGACCGCGTGCTCGCCCTGCCCGAGGGACGGGCGCTCGCGCGGCTGCCCGTGCTCGTGGTGCGCTCGGGCGTGCGTCCGCTGGCCGTGGCGGTGGAGGAGCTCGTCGGCAAGGAAGACGTGGTCATCAAGAATCTCGGCGGTCTCCTCGAGCGCGTGGGACCGTTCGCGGGGGCGACCATCACCGGAGCGGGGCGGGTCATCCTGCTCGTGGATCCGTCGCGCCTCGCCGAGGCCACGGAATCCTTCCCGCCCGCGGAACGGAAGCCCGTCCTCGCGAGGGAGCGCGGACCCGCGCGGGAACGGGCGGCCCGGAAGACACGGCGCATCCTTCTCGTCGATGATTCGATCAGCGTCCGGAAGTTCGTCGGGCTGATGCTCGAGAAGGCGAGCTTCGAGGTGATCACGGCCAATGACGGCGCGGAAGCCCTCCGCCGGCTTGGCGATACCACGGTGGATCTCGTGATCACCGATCTCGAGATGCCGCGGGTCAGCGGCTACGAGCTGATCGAAGACCTGCGCGCCCGGGCGGCCACGCGCGCCCTCCCCGTGGTGGTGCTCACCACGCGGGCGGGGGCCAAGCACGTGAATCTGGCGCGGAGCCTCGGCATCGTGCACTACGTCGCCAAGCCCGTGGACGAGGAGGCGTTCGTTCGTCTCATCGTGTCGCTGACCGTGCGGGGAGCGGCCATGGCGGAGGTCGTGCGGTGAGCGGCCGGTCCGCGCCGCGGGTGCTCATCGTGGACGCCGATCCGAACAAGCTGTCCGTGCTCAAGGCGGCCCTTGTGCACGCGGCCTATCACGTCACCTCGGCCACGAGCGCCTCCTTCGCCCTCACCACCCTCGAGCGCGATCGGCCCGATCTCATCGTGAGCGGCAACCGCACGGAAGACATGGACGGTGTGGAGTTCTGCTCCATCATCCGGAGCGATCCGGCCACCCACGACATTCCCTTTCTCCTCCTCTCCGGCCCCAAGCGACCCACGCCCTGGGCGGTGGCCCAGGCTGGGGTGGACATGCTCCTCGCGGGAGACTTCGTCGTCTCTGCCGTGCTCGACCGGATCGCGAAGCTCCTGCGCCACGTCGCGGTGAAGAACCAGCCGGCCACCCTCGCCCCGCCCGCCGCCCTCTCGCCTCAGCCCCTTCCCTCGAAGGTCGCGCTCTCGCGCACGGAGGCGGCAGAGCGGACTCTCGAGGGTTCCTTTGGCGTGCTCGATCTGGCCGAGGTGACCCAAGCCATCGCGCTGGGAGGCAAGACGGGACAGCTCTCGCTACAGCTGGCGGCGGGCGAGGGAACCATCGTCTTCGATTCCGGGCGCATCGTGCACGCGGAGTTCGGCGGCCGCAACGGCGAGAGCGCCTTCGGGGCCATGATTTCCTCCGCCCAGTTCGATCCCGCGGGGACCTTTCGATTCAAGCCGGGCGCGGAGCTGCCTGCGAGCTGCCCCCGCACCATCCAGAAGAGCGTCGACCAGCTCTTGCTCAGCGTCGCGTCAGAGATCGATGAGGGGCAAGCCACGGCGGGAATGCCGCCTCCGCCCCAGAGGACCTAGACCATGCCGCGTGTACTTGTCGTGGACGACAGCCTCTCCGTGCGCAAGATGGTCGAGCGCGCTCTGGAGAACAAGGGACTCGAAGTCATCGCCGCCTCCTCGGGAGCGGAAGCGATCGAGCGCCTCGACAGCTCGTTGCCGGACCTCATCGTCTGCGATGTGGTCATGCCGGACGTGGATGGCTACGGCATCTGCGAGTCGGTGCGCTCTCATCCCGTGCTGTGTCACACGCCGGTGCTCCTCATCTCGGGCATCGTCAACGGCGCCGTGCTCGACCGGGCCGCGCGTGTCCGGTCCAGCGCCGTCCTTCGAAAGCCCTTCACCGCGGATGACCTCACGCGCAAGGTCGCCGAGCTCCTCGCCGCCCGCTCGGTAGCTCCGGCCGAACCGGAGGCCTTCGAGCCCCGGGGCACGGATCCGGAGGCGCCGCCCGATCTCAAGTCGGTGCTCGAGCAGCTGGTGGCCATGCCCGGCGTCTCCCTGGCCGCGCTCGTGGACCGAGAAGGGTTTCTCATCGAAGCCAGCGGTGAGCTCGGGGTGGGGGCCGAAGTCGCGGGGGCTCTGGCCGCGTGCCTCGCCGAGTCCTCGGAGGGTATCGGGCGGGAAATGGGCCAGGGCCTGCTCTCGAGCATGATCCTCGACTACGAGGCGGGCATGCTGCTCCTCCACGCGGCCGGGCCGTCGGCCATACTCGCGGTGGTGCTGAAGGATCCGACCGCGCTGGGCAAGGTCCGCTACTACGTCAAGAAGTCTCTGCCCGAGCTTGGCAGGCTCGTGTGATGAGCAAGCCCAGTCAGAGCTCCAACCTGATGAAGCCGTGGGCGTGGCTGGCCGTGGTGGCCGCCGTCTGTCTCGTCCTCGCCTCCTCCACCGCGCTATACGCGATCAATTCGACGGTGCGGCTGGGCCTGCCGTGGTGGACGGCGGTGGTGGCTCCCCTCCTCGTCTACGCGCTCGTGCTGCCGCTCTCCGTGCCGCGGATACGGCTCAGCGGGTGGATCATCGGCTTTGTCACCCTCGCCGTCTTGCACGGAATCTTCGGTCTTGTGACGACGTGGCTCTACGCCAGTGTCGGCCTCACGTCGTTCGGCGAGGCCCTAGCCCCCGCCTTCTCGAGCTTTCCGCCCGCTCTGGTTCTCGAGATGGTCGGCTCGCTTCTGATGACCCTGCCGTTCCTGGGTGCGCTGGCTCCGCGTTCGGCCACCCCGCGCATTCAGGTGGAGACGCTGCCGCTTCCCAGAGCGGCCGCCCCGAAGAAGCCGATGCAGGAGGTGTCAGCGGCTCCGGAGCAGAGCCGGCACGTGCTTGCGCGCCCGACCGAGCCACCCGCGGCCCCCGCGGCGGCTGTCCTCTCGGCGGCGGCGCCTCCCATGGCCACGGTGACCCCCGTCCTCGAAGAGCCGCCCATGGCGGCACCCGAGCAGCACGTCGTGCATGCCGCGCCTCTTCTCGGCACGAACGGGTCTGCTCTGGATATCGCGGAGCCAAGCAGGGACAAGCCTTCGGACTTTCGCCAGGCCCTCGCCGAGCTCTTCGGCGATCCGATCCCGGAAACGAAAGCGGAGGCCCAGGCTGTCCCGAAGCCGCCGACGCTCGCGCCGACGGCCGACGAGACGACGGCCGTCCCTTCCGCGGAAGCGCCGCCGCGGACGGTATCCGATGCAAGCGTGACGCCTCCCGTCGAGGCGCCTGCCGCCAAGGCGACGCCGGCCGCGCCGGCACCAGCCACGGCCGCACCAGCCGCGCCTACTCCGGCCGCGCCGGCACCAGCCACGGCCGCACCAGCCGCGCCTACTCCGACCGCGCCGGCACCAGCCACGGCCGCACCAGCCGCGCCTACTCCGACCGCGCCGG
>Ga0307472_100001044_pt1 | contig 10725 bp, 10 predicted proteins | sample atmos_gasesAM5C__2_FD_204582 | JGI IMG/M metagenome (GOLD analysis project Ga0307472, IMG submission 204582) | Hardwood forest soil microbial communities from Morgan-Monroe State Forest, Indiana, United States - atmos_gasesAM5C_05 | ecosystem: Environmental > Terrestrial > Soil > Temperate... | reverse complement strand
TCCTCCAATGGGTCGTAACTCCAGGCGAGCCAGGCAATGATGGTGCCGTCCGGGAACGGAAGCTTCCCTTCCCGCGCGGCCTTGATCGCTACGTCGTTGCCCAAAATGGCGCGCAGATCGTTGAGGTTGCCTTCTTCGTGGGCCACGGAGATCAACCTCCAGTCGCGGTATCCGGGGGGTATTTTGACTCCGTTCGGCGCGACCTCTCTATCGGCCTGTCCAGATGCGGGGACCATGTAGGCGACCACGCCGGCCAACGCGATAACTAAAACCAGCACGAAAAGAATCCGTCTCATAGGGTGTCTCCTTGAAATATGCGTAATTGAACCCATGCGCTGCAGCTTAGAACCCCAGTGGGTCCGAGCACGCGCCCGATGACCTGTTTTCTTTACACAGGACACTCCATCATTTGTGGCGCCGCGAGTTTTTGGAGCGCTTTGGGTCAATTCTCGTAAACCTCCACCGCTAAATCAGATACGCACTAGGCTGAAAATCATCCGGCGGCAGAAAACCTTCGAACTGATGTCGCTTGGTCCCGTCGGGATCCAGCACTTGGATCGTTGGCGTTCACTGCGCACCGAAACGCTCGAAGGTTTTTGGCTGTTCTTTGATGTGGATCTTGACCGGGACGTAGTTGTTATTGATGAAGCTCTCGACGCGCGGGTCGGGGTAGACCTCGGCATCCAGCCGAGCGCAGGCTTCTCACATCGGAGCTGCGTTGAAGTCTATTAACAACGGGCGCTTGCTGGTCCGTTTCCGCAAGCGCAACATCGACGTCCTTCTCCCATGCGATCGACATAACCTTCTCCTTCCAATTTGATCGGTCCACCACGATTACCGACGACTTGGCCGTTATTTATTGTTTGCCGAGTTGGCTAACATCGCCGCCGGCCCTGGCCACTCGGTTGTCAGGCTGCGGCTCTTTCCAGCCGCTGCACAATCGCTGCTTTGGGCTGCACGCCGACGATGCGGTCCAGCTCTCGCCCTCCTTTAAGTAGCAGCAGAGTCGGAATGCTCTGGATGCGGAAGCGCGCCGCCGTGGCTGGATTCTCGTCTACATTGAGTTTTGCCACGCGCACGCGGCCCGCCATTTCCGCGGCCAGCTCCTCGATCACCGGCGCTACCATCCGGCACGGCCCGCACCACGGCGCCCACATGTCGAGCAGCACCGGTAGCGGCGAGCGCTCGACTTCGGCCGCAAACGTAGCATCCGTGACCGTCATCGGTTTGTTGTCGACAGGGAGGGCTGTTTTGCACCGCCCACATATGGGTTGAAGCCCCTGGGCTATTCTTTCCAGAGGTACTCGATTAGTCGCGCCGCAACTGGGACAACGGATGAATCGCGCATCGGCCATTTTATCGACTCCGCTCAAAACACCTATGCCGCTGATGCGCTTGCTCTTGAATCACCATTAGGGGCCTGTGCCGTAGCTGTTGATGGATGAGCGCTGAACGTCAGCTCGCTCTTTACCCGATCATAGTCCACGACCACCGTCTGGCCGTCTTTGATATCGCCCTTCAGTAAGGAACGCCCCAAGGGAGTTTCCAGCTCTTTCTGGATCACTCTTTTCAACGGCCGCGCGCCGTAGCTGGGGTCATAACCGACCGCGGCTAAGTGTTCGCGCGCCTTCTCGGTGAGATCGAGGGTAATGTGACGCTCGGCGAGGCGCGCCCGCAGCCGTTCGAGCTGGATTTCCACGATCTCCTTCAGATGCTCGCGCGAGAGACTGTGAAACACTACGATCTCATCAACGCGGTTGAGAAACTCCGGCCGGAACTGCTGCCGCAGAGCATCCAGTACGTCGTTCTTCATTTGCTGAAACGACTCCGGATCATCGCCGTCGCGATAGGCGAGAATCAGGTGGCTGCCAACGTTCGAGGTCATGATCACCACCGTGTTTTTGAAATCCACGGTGCGGCCATGACCGTCGGTCAGCCGGCCATCGTCAAGAATCTGGAGCAAAACGTTAAAAACGTCGGTATGCGCCTTCTCAATCTCGTCAAACAGGATCACCGAGTAAGGGCGCCGGCGGACCGCTTCAGTAAGCTGGCCGCCTTCATCGTAGCCCACATAACCGGGGGGCGCGCCAATCAGACGTGCTACCGTATGTCGCTCCTGGTATTCGGACATGTCGATGCGCACCATGTTGTTCTCGTTATCAAACAAGAACTCGGCCAGAGCGCGCGCCAATTCCGTTTTACCGACGCCCGTCGGCCCGAGAAAAATAAACGAGCCGATCGGCCGGTTGGGGTCCTTGAGTCCGGAGCGGGCGCGGATCACCGCGTCGGCGACCGCTTCCACCGCTTCGTCCTGGCCGACTACGCGCTTGTGCAGATGCTCGCCCAGATGCAGGAGTTTTTCCTTCTCGCCTTCGAGCAGTTTCGACACTGGAATACCCGTCCATCGCGCTACCACGGCCGCGATATCGTCCTCGTCGACTTCCTCCTTGATCAACTGCATGCTTCCCTGTTCTTTAAGCCTTTTCTCTTCTTCGGCCAATTGACGATCGAGCTGCGCGAGCTTACCGTATTTGAGCTCGGCTACACGATTGAGATCGTACTGGCGCTCGGCTTGCTCCATGTCCAATCTGGTTTTTTCAATCTGCTCTTTAATCCCGCGAACCCGAGCGATAGCCTGCTTCTCCAGCTCCCAGCGCGCGCGAAGTTGTTGTTGCTGTGCTATAAGGTCCGCCAGCTCCTTGTCCAATTTGGACAGGCGATCACGTGAGGCTGTATCGCTCTCTTTGCGCAGCGCCTCTCGCTCAATTTCGAGCTGCATGACGCGGCGCGAAACTTCGTCGAGCTCGGTCGGCATCGACTCGATCTCAGTGCGGAGCTTGGCAGCCGCCTCATCGACAAGGTCGATCGCTTTGTCGGGTAGGAACCGGTCCGTGATATAGCGGTGCGAGAGCACTGCCGCGGTGACCAGCGCGGCATCTTTGATACGCACGCCGTGATGAAGCTCGTACCGCTCGCGCAGACCTCGCAGGATGGAGATCGTATCCTCGACGCTCGGTTCTTCGACCAATACGGGCTGGAAGCGGCGCTCGAGCGCCCGATCTTTTTCCACATGCTTTCGGTACTCATCCAAAGTCGTGGCGCCGATGCAGTGAAGCTCGCCGCGGGCCAGCAATGGTTTTAGCAGATTGGAGGCATCCATGGCGCCTTCGGCGGCTCCCGCACCGACGACCGTGTGCAGCTCATCGATGAAGAGAATAATCTCGCCCTGGGATTCCTGCACCTCTTTGAGCACGGCTTTGAGGCGTTCTTCAAATTCTCCGCGGTATTTGGCTCCGGCGATGAGCGCGCCTATGTCCAATGCAATCACCCGCTTATTTTTGAGGCTCTCCGGCACGTCGCCGCGCACCACCCTTTGCGCCAGCCCCTCGACAATCGCGGTCTTTCCGACGCCGGGATCACCAATAAGCACCGGATTGTTTTTGCTCCGCCGCGACAGTACCTGGACGACCCGCCGTATTTCTTCATCCCGGCCGATGACGGGATCAAGCTTGCCTTGAGCGGCAAGCCTGGTAAAGTCGCGGCCATATTTTCCGAGAGCTTCATAGGTAGCTTCTGGATTCTGCGACGTCACCCGCTGGTTGCCGCGGATCTCTTTGAGCGCGCGGGCTAACTGTTCTCGCGTGACGCCAAATTCTTTAAAGATGCGTCCGGCTGCTCCTGAGTCGTCGGTCATCGCCAGCAGGATGTGCTCTATCGAAATGTACTCGTCTTTGAGTTTCTTGGCCTCCCCGTCGGCCTGCGCGAGTAGGCTGTTCAAACGGCTCGTCACGTAAACCTGGTCTGCCGCGCCCGCGGACTGTGAAACCCTAGGCATGCGCTCAAGCTCCTGTTCGACGCGGCGCTTGAGGCCATCCATATGGATTGAGAGTTTACCGAAGATCGAACTTGCCAGGCCGCCTTCCTGGTCAAGCAAAGATGCCAGCAGATGTTCTACGTCAACCTGTTGATGGCCATAACGAGCAGCTTTGGTTTGCGCCGAACTGATTGCCTCTTGAGCTTTCTGCGTGAAACGATTGATGTCCATGTGCACTCTCCTTTGCTGGTCACCAGCAGGTTCACACGTTCAGACTGTTCAAGCGGTTAGAATTACAACTGCACGTTTATTCAAAGCCTGCTGCGGAGCATTTTGTTTTCGCGCTGTAGGGCGGAAAATTTATCCAGCAGATCCAGAACAACCGCCACGCCGGCGAGATTTATGCCGAGAGATTCTCGGAGCCGTCTAATTGTGCGTAGCCGGGAACCGCGGAGGCGTCGAAAAACAACTGCGCGCCTTTCGGTTGGAGCGGCTCGATCAAGCTGAATTGGACAAATTGTTCGACCCCGCCGCTTATGTTTCACGTGGCCTTCCGGGTAAAATTCGAGACTCGGAGCCCGAGACGCGATTGGTTCATAACGCTACTCGCACCCGCGCGGGTCTGAGCAGGTCATTACCCCAACGGTAGCCTCGCTGCATTTCCTCTGCAACGGTGCCCGGCTCCGCGTCCTCGCTCTTGACGGTGCCAATGGCGTCGTGCAGCTCGGGGTTAAAAGTTTCGCCCAAGCTTTGCATTGGCGTTACGCCTTGCGCTTCAAGCACGCTCAGTAGCTTTCGGTAGAGTAACTGCACGCCCTCAGACACGGATGAAGGCGCGTCGCCTATGTGCTGGAGCGCGCGGTCGAAGCCATCCAGCACATCGAGCAACTGCAGTATGAGCTCGCGCTTGCCGCTGCGCGCTGCCGCCGAGCGCTCGCGCTCGACCCGCCGACGATAGTTGTCATAATCAGCCAGCGCCCGCAGATACATCTCGTGCTCGCGCTGCAACTCTTCCTTAAGCCGGTCAATCTCTGTTGAGTCGTTACCGGTTGTACGATCTTTCTCTTGATCTGCTGTTTCCATTCTTGACCTATTGAGTGGTGAAATAACAGACTCGCTGGAGCAACTACGTACTCCAGTACTCCACCACTCCGTCATCTATTTCTCTGTGAACTCCGCGTCAATGACGTCGTCATCGCCGCCCTGCGGCCCGCTTGTCCCGCCCGGTCGGCCGCTTTGCGAACTCTGTTGGCTAGCGGCGGAAGATGATAATCCATAAGCGACCTGCTGCAGGTCGCCGGTAAGCTGGCGCAGCCGGGCAAGATCAGACGAGTTATTCTTTACCAACTCGCGAATCTGCGTGATCAATTGCTCGGCGCGGGCTTTCTCGTTCAGCGGCACGCGATCACCCAAATCGTGTAGCTGACGCTCAACCTGATAGGCCATCGAGTCGGCATTGTTCCGCGCTTCGACCTCTTCACGGCGCCGGCGGTCTTCCTCGGAATGCGCCTGCGCATCGGCCACCATCCGGTCGATCTCATCCTTTGATAGCTGCGTCGAGCCGGAAATAGTGATCTTCTGTTCCTTGCCCGACTCTTTATCTTTCGCCGTGACGGTCAAGATACCGTTCGCGTCAATGTCGTAGGTGACTTCGACCTGGGGTACTCCACGCGGGGCTGGCCGTATGCCTTCGAGCCGGAAGTGACCGAGGGTCCGGTTATCGCGCGCTAGCTCTCGCTCGCCCTGCAGCACGTGAATATCGACGGCCGATTGATTGTCGTCAGCAGTGGAAAACGTTTCGGACTTACGGGTCGGAACGGTCGTGTTACGCTCGATCAGCTTCGTCATGACTCCACCGAGGGTCTCCACGCCGAGTGAAAGCGGGGTCACGTCGAGGAGCACCACGTTTTTTACTTCGCCGGACAGCACGCCCGCCTGGATCGCCGCGCCAACGGCCACGACTTCGTCCGGGTTTACAGACTGATTCGGTTCCTTGCCGCCCGTGAGCCGCCGCACCAACGCTTGCACGGCAGGCGTCCGGGTTGCGCCGCCGACGAGAATGACCTCATCGATATCGCGCTCGGTAATCTTGGCATCTGAAAGAGCCTGCTTGACGGGGCTGATGCAGCGCTCAACAAGATCTGTCGTGAGCTGCTCGAATTTTGCCCGAGTCAGCTTCATTTCGAGGTGTTTCGGGCCTGAGGCGTCGGCAGTGATGAACGGCAAGCTGATGGTGGCTTCCACCGCGCTCGAAAGCTCGATCTTGGCTTTTTCTGCGGCTTCGATCAGTCGCTGTAATGACTGGCGGTCTTTCCTTAGATCAATGCCCTGGTCGCGCTGGAACTCTTGCGCAACCCAGTCGACTATTCGCTTGTCGAAATCATCGCCGCCCAGGTGCGTATCGCCGGAGGTGGCCTGGACTTCGAATACTCCGTCGCCGACATCGAGTATTGATACATCGAAAGTTCCGCCGCCGAGGTCGAAAACCAAAATGGTTTCGTTCTTTTTCTTGTCGAGCCCATACGCCAGTGCTGCTGCCGTGGGCTCATTGATGATTCGGAGCACGTTAAGCCCGGCGATCTTCCCGGCATCCTTAGTCGCCTGCCGCTGCGCGTCGTTGAAGTAAGCCGGGACAGTGATCACCGCGTCGTTGACCTTCTCGCCTAAATACTTCGATGCATCGTCGACGAGTTTGCGCAGCACCTGCGCCGAAATCTCTTCGGGCGCATATTGCTTGCCTGCAATCTCGAAGCGTACCGCATCGTTTGGGCCGGCCACCACCTTGTAGGGAACGTTCTTGATTTCCGACTGCACTTCAGAGTAGCGGCGTCCGATAAAGCGTTTGGCCGAGTAAATGGTGTTTTCCGCGTTGAGAACCGACTGACGTTTAGCGATTTGACCGACCAGCCGTTCGCCGGTTTTGGTGAAGGCGACAACCGAGGGAGTCAGGCGGCTGCCCTCGCTATTAATCATCACGGTGGGCTGTCCGCCCTCCATGACGGCGACTACAGAATTCGTAGTGCCGAGGTCTATTCCTACTGCCTTTGCCATAACAACGTCCTCCTTCGAATCGTTCAAGTCGCCTGCTTCTGAGAGAGCTGGCAACGTAGCTATATTTAATTTTCCATCTTCGATTTCTCCGGAATTTACTATTTAAAAAATTGCCTCGGGCTTCGACTTACTTCCGCCCGTTTTAAGGGGAGGATCACTAAAGCCATGGTGAAAGTTCCTCTAGTCCGCTCGGAAAAGAGAAACTGTTCAACTCTGTGACGACTATTTGCGGGATGTGCGAGCTCTGCTAACAGATCGCTCTAATCGAAAGCTATCATTGGATTCTTGTTAGTCAAGGGGTTTCCACGAGCCTGCCAGAAGATTAAGGAGGCAGAGATGGGTCAGACATAACAATTGATTCTGCTGAAAAACCCCCTCTTTCTGAAAACTCAGGACATCAAAAAATGATTAACCAAGCACCGATCGTTCGTTATATGGCATCTGTGAGCGAAAATTTTTTTCCTAATTTTTGAAGAAAGACTTTTTCAGCAGAATCACAATCATTACAAACTGTTATCTTTGTTCCCTTGCGGCCAACCGCGATAACATCGTACTAATATTCGCCTGGTCGCGTCGTAAAAAATCCGCCACCTCACTGACCCGGTACCCCCGCTCCCGGACCAGCAAGGCCACCGCTTCGCTTCTTTGAAATCTCCCGACGCCGATCCTTACCTCTGAGCGCGTCAGGAGTTGTTTCCAATTGCCAAGCGATCTCCTGGAAGGCCGTTTCAATCGACTTTCTCGGCTTGCGTTCCTCATTAGCTCCCCCCTCGCGCGCTATTTCCTCGCCAAAACCTTCCTCTCCCAAAAAACGCTGATCTTCAACGCTATAGTATTCATCATTGTGGCTTTCGCCCATCCCTTCCAAGACAAACCTCTCCCGGGGGCCTCATAGGTGTTAGGCGTTGATTGCCACTGGGGGTGTAAATAATTACCCCGCTAAGACAGCGAACAACAATAGGGCAGCAAACCCAACGGCTGTAATGGTTCCAGCAAATTTTGGCGTGCCATGCACAGCTTCTGGAATGATCGTCTCAGTTACCATGGCAATTAGTGCGCCAGCCCCGAATAACTGCAATGCAGCGGTCAGGCTCGGGGATAAGCTGCCGGCCACCAAAAAGCCCGCACCTGTCAAGACTACTGTGCCGACAGCAACAGTACCCCAAACACCCAATATCCATTTGATAGAACGTCCAGCGGCCCGCATTCCGGCGGAACCCGAAATCGCCTCAGGGAGATTACCCAGGGCAATTGCAGCGATGAGCGCCGCCTCCGGACCATGCGTCTTCAGCGTCAGGCCGAGCACCAATGCTTCAGGTATGGCGTCCATAGCAGTCCCCAACGCAATGGCATTACCGCTACCAGGGTTTGAGGTTTCGGATGGTTGGAAAACACATAAGCCACACCGTTTTCGATCCCCTGCCCCGACAGAACTCAGGACCGAATTCGCCCAACTAAACCCAACGGCGCCAATCATGAGGGCAGCAAAACCGCCAGCCAGAGAGGATGTCAACGTGATGGCTTTAGCGGCTAATTCCACGGTAGCCGCGGCCAGCAATAACCCAGCGGCCACTGCCATGGTAGCCGCAATGGCGCGATGGGTTAACGGAGCGAAGATTCCAATCAACGCGCCAACAATTATTCCCGAAACGGAAATCGATCCCCAAAACAAGGCGGAAGGAAGAGACGTGATAGTTGTGCAGATGCCAATCATGTTTTACCTTTTGAAAAATGCCGTGAAGGGTTTCACCTCGGTCACAATCTGATTGCCAAATAATGGCTGCACATCAGTTATGATTTGCTTCGCAATACGCTCCTGCTCTGCGTCGTGGGTAAAAAGTTTCTCCTATCTCTCGGGATCCAGTGAGCTTTAAAGGTCCAAGCTAGCCGTAGATGAAAATTCCCGCAATCACAGCAGAGTCGAGGGCGATCCAACCGATGCATGGCAAGTAGATGTTCTTGTCTCGTTTCTGTATCCCGAACCAAAACCAGAGGATCGCCGATGCGAGGTATGCGCTCCACGACAAAAGAGACACCCCGGCGGCCTGCTGGCCGACCCATATGGTCAGAACCTGCGGGATCGTCATGACCACGGTGAAGACAGACATACCTCCAAGTAGGCGACGGAGGCCGGTCTCCGAACGAGAAAGATGAGCCACAGGGGGCGCTGGATGTGGACGCATAACGACCTCCAAGAACAAATCTGTCGTTTCCTAAGGGGACGCGATAAAGTGCTCGGCGCGATAGACTCTTTCTGAAAATCCGAATTATCCGCTGGACTCCTGGAGTTGTGATGTGTCGAGGATCAAGCAAGTCATGCCACGCATGTCAAGGAACACGCCCTGGCGAGCATTTACAAGACGAAGGAGTACGTGCTCGCAAACGGCGCACCGCGCCACTAAGCCGGGACCTTGCATGTACAAATGCGCCTCGGCAAAGCGCCTTTTCGCGCCGCAGTGTGCACACTGTCCCTCCGCCGCGGTAACATCCAAGGCGAATATTTTGCTTAATTCACCCGCGGCAGCATTGCCGTCAAGGTAGTCGTAGGTGTGAGAACTCATTTTCGATCTCCTGTGGGGCCGAAACGCTCCGTCCTGATCTTATCGCGGCCGTTGCCGGATGCGATAAGGAGGTCAGTAGTACTTTCAACGAACGATGTGGGGCCGCAAACGTAACAAGTCGGGACAAGATTTGATGGCCAAGTCGTGTTGGCGATCAGAGCGGCGTCGATACGGCCTGGCGGTTGTGGCCAATCCTTCGGAGCGGCTCGTGTGTACGCGTAGGTCAGGCTCACAGCATGGTCGTGATCTGATAGCGCCTGCAGTTCCTCGCGGTAAAAAACCGCTCCCGGCTCGCGCACGGAATACAACAATCGAAACGGCGCAGTGCTGCCCGCCGACGCACGCGTGCGAATCATCGCCATGAGCGGCACGACGCCGGAACCTCCTGCTACTAGTTGGATCGGTTCAGTTTGTTCGGTGCGCCACACGAACCAGCCGCCGATCGGACCTCGCAACTCCAGACTATCGCCCACTGCGACTTCTTGCGTGAGATACGGCGAGACTTCGCCGTTAGGCAGTCGTTCGACGGTCAGTTCAACGCGCCTTTCGGAATTCGGCGCAGAGGCAATCGAGTAAGACCTCACCGCAGAGTATCCATCCGGGGCCGTCAAACGCACATCAACGTGCTGGCCCGCGAGGTGACCCGGCCAATCCGGAACTTCGAGCGTTATAGTTCGCGCCGTCGGCGTTTCGTCGTGAAGAGCAACGATCGTTCCGATGCGCCACATCACTCGTCGCCCGAATAACGCTGTTCCCGCCATGGATCCCCATAAATATGGTAGCCGAGGCCTTCCCAAAACCCAGGCTTGTCCTGGTGTATGAGCGTCATGCCTCGCACCCATTTGGCGCTCTTCCATAAATAGAGGTGAGGGACAAGAAGCCGTGCAGGTCTGCCGTGTTCGGGGGCAAGATCTTTTCCGTCAAAGCGGAAGGCGATCCACGCCTGCCCGTTCCTGAGGTCGTTCAACGGCAGGTTAGTGGTGTAGTCACCGTAAGAACGCACCATTGCGTGAGAAGCATCTGTCTTCACCTCTGCAAGCATCGTGTCGAGAGACACGCCTTCCCAGGACGTGCCGAGTTTCGACCATCGCGTAACGCAGTGCAGATCAACTGTGAAGATCTCGGTAGGCAGATCGCGAAACGACTTCCAGTCCCATCTCCGCAGAATATTCGTGCCGTCGTCGATCACAAATTCCCAGTGGTCGAGCGGCACGTCTGGCGTCGGTCCCGCGGACAAGACAGGAAAGTCAGTAGTGAGATACTGTCCTGGCGGTAGCTTTACATCTGCGGCGCCGCGCC
>Ga0307472_100001043_pt1 | contig 10727 bp, 7 predicted proteins | sample atmos_gasesAM5C__2_FD_204582 | JGI IMG/M metagenome (GOLD analysis project Ga0307472, IMG submission 204582) | Hardwood forest soil microbial communities from Morgan-Monroe State Forest, Indiana, United States - atmos_gasesAM5C_05 | ecosystem: Environmental > Terrestrial > Soil > Temperate... | reverse complement strand
GGCGCAGGTAGATCGCGTCGCTGCCAGTGAGACGAGAGTCTGTATTCTCGGCGAGACGGGAACAGGCAAGGAATTAGTTGCGCGCACGCTTCATGAACGAAGCGCGCGGGCCTCGGCGCCATTCGTCGCTTTGAATTGCGCCGCCGTTCCGGCAGAGTTGATCGAGTCGGAGCTGTTCGGTCATGAGAAAGGTTCCTTCACTGGGGCGGCCGGGCGGCATGTCGGCAAATTCGAACAGGCGGAGCATGGGACGCTGTTCCTGGATGAGATCGGCGATATGCCTTTACACATGCAGGCAAAATTACTGCGCGTGCTGGAAGAAGGTGAGATTGAGCGAGTGGGCGGCGAGAAGGCGATTCGCGTAGACGTTCGCGTGCTAGTCGCGACGCACCGTGATCTTGAGACGCAGGTAAAAGAGGGCAAGTTCCGTCAGGACCTTTTTCATCGGATTTACGTTTTTCCGCTTTTGCTGCCGCCACTGCGCGAGCGGCGCGAGGATATCCCGGCGCTGGTCGAACATTTTGCCGCGCAGGTTTGCTCGCAGAACGGCTGGAAACCCATTCTTTTCTCCTTAGAGGCGATTGCGGCGTTGCAGGCGCATGCGTGGCCGGGAAACGTGCGCGAGTTGCGGAATGTAGTCGAGCGCCTGATGCTGCTGGCGCCTGCGGGTGAAGTGGACCTCGCAACCGTGCAGCTCGCGTTGCCTCAGAACTCAAATGCGCAGGCTACGGCCGGCTCCGGTGCGGGCGCGTTGGCCGATCGTGTGCAGGCCTTCGAGCGCGAAGTGATCCTCGCTGAATTGAAGCACAATCACTACAACATGGCGAGTGCGGCACGGGCGCTGCATCTGGAGCGCAGTCATCTTTATAAGAAGGCGGAGCAGTTGGGGATTGATCTGCGTGCTGTGCGCAAGGAGCAGGAGATGTAGTTTGGGCTCTGGGCTCTGGGCTCTGGGCTCTGGGCTCTGGGCTCTGGGCTCTGGGCTCTGGGCTCTGGGCTCTGGGCTCTGGGCTCTCGGCTCTCGGCTCTGAGAGCCGGCGAGACGCCGGCGCTACTCGCGGCTTTTAGGGCAGGCATCGGATTTTGGTCGCTTGTAGACAGTTCCTTCCTTCATCACAAAATCTACATTTTCGAGTACGCTCACGTCTTTTAGCGGATCACCGCCCACCGCGATTACGTCCGCGTACTTTCCTGGCTTGATGGAGCCAACTTCTTTGGAGTGCCCGAGCAGATCGGCAGCATTAGTCGTGGCAGCCTGAATGGCCTGCATCGGAGTCATTCCATACTTCACCATGTAGGCGAATTGCTTGGCGCTGGTGCCGTATGGGCAGACGCCGGCATCGGTACCGAAGGCCATTTTCACACCCGCTCTTAGCGATTTGCGAAAGTTGTCGCGCTGGAGTTGACCGAGTTCCGCATCATGTTGCAGAAAGTCCGGTGGCGTAGTTCCCTTCTTGCCGCCTTCCTGGATACATTCTTCGTCATAAATGTCCATGTCGAAGTAGGTGCCATGCTTGATGGCCATGGCGATCGCTTCATCGTCGACCATCTCGGCATGCTCGATGGACGCGGCTCCCGCCAGGATCGCATTTTTAATTCCCTGGGCAGCGTGAGCATGCACAGCCACGCGTAAGCCGAAATGACTGGCTTCGTCCACGGCTGCGTTCAGCTCCTCAGGCGTGAACTCGATCGAACTGGGATTGCTGCCGTGCGTAAGCACTGCGCCCGTGGAGAGAACTTTGATCAGATCGACGCCGTCGTGCGCCAATTGACGAATTCGCTGGCGCACTTCCCAGGGGCTGTTGGCTTCGCCGTAGTGCAGGTCCCAGGGAAGTTGTATATCTGGGGCCTGACCGGTCATGGCTCCAGCGCCTCCGGTAATCGTGATGTAGGCACCCGCAACGTACATCCGGGGGCCGGGCACATCGCCGCGTACGATGGCATCGCGCAGGGCAACATCGTTCAGTGCGCGGTAGGTACCGACATCGCGGACGGTGGTGAATCCGGACTCGAGCATTTTGCGGGCATTGGTCACAGACTCGAGCACGATCTGCGACGCCGTTTTGCGGAGAACGTTGAACGGCTCGCCGTCGCTGTGTCCGTCGGCCACGTGCGTGTGGCAGTCGATGAGGCCCGGCAGCACGGTCATCGAAGAAAGATCGATGACTTTGGCCCCGGGCGGAATCGCGAGCCCCTTACCGACGCTCTCAACCTTGTTGTCATGCACCAGGATGATTTGATCGGTCAGGACGGTGCCAGAATCGGGATCGACGAGGCGCCCTGCCTTGATCACGGTCTCTTCGGCAAGGATGCAGTTGGCGCAGAATACGAGAATGGCGACGATCAGCAAACGGGTTCTCACACGATTCTCCTTATTCAATAAAAAAGAGGGCGAGCGCCCTCCTGACTCCATCTGCATGGTGCACGTACAACTAATCGGCGGCAGCAGCCGTGCGACCAAGACCACCTTTGAGATCGGCAGCCAAGAGCCGATGGAACAAGTGTTCTCCCGCTTCCCTGCGCACCGACAAGCGGCCTGCACCATAGACTCGCGATTTCAAGCCGCGCTGCACATCTTCACAAATGCCCAGGTCTTCCGACTGGACACGGTCGCCGACCGCGATGCTTTGCGCGTTGTATTCTCGGCGGGATTCACTGACATCACTGAAATAGAAATCGAAGATGACGCGACAGTGGTCGGTATCCACGGGGATGACAAGGTTCGTGTCCATGTAGCCTTCGTAGCAATTGATCATGAAGTTGGGATATTGCCAGAAGTACCAGGCACGATCGCCTTTACGGGTTGAACCGGTGGCTGCGTCTTCATCGGACACTACCATCGGGCTGGACTGCAGGCAGTAGCGATCCTCGTTCTCGATGGTGTACTGCTTGTAGTCGAGCACGCTGCTGAGCCCCTTGTGCAGGTGTGGAACGTGGTAGCCGCCGTCGAGGTAGTTATCGACAAACACCTTCCAGTTGCATGCAATTTCGTAGACGCGGGTATCGAAGTAGTGCGGTTTCGCCAAGCCGAGGGGAGCGCACCGCTTCACCAGTCCTCCCAGGAAATCGTGCAAGGACTGTGCCTTTGGATCGAGAGTGACGAATACGAATGCTTCCCAGATTTCGGCTTTCACGGGCACGAGGCCGTTCTCCTGGCGCTCGAAATTCTTGACCCCCTCGAATTCGGGCATCCCTTTCAGGGACCCGTCGAGCCCATAGTTCCACCCATGATAGGGACAGTGCAGGATGGATGCGCTGCCGCAAGGCTCGGTGACGACCTTGGCTGCGTGATGGCGGCACACGTTGTAGAAAGCCCGCAACTGGCCATCTGCACCACGGACAGCGACGATGGGCTCGCCCGCTATCGTCGCGGTGACAAACTGACCCGGCCGTTCAACCTGTTCGGCGCGGCCGACAACCTGCCAGGTGTTGGTGAACACAGTTTGCGCTTCAAGTTCTGCGATACGGGGATCCACATACCAGGGTGCAGGAATCGTAAAGGCTTCTGATAGGGGTGCTTTGTCGTTGTACCTGGCCAGAATCTCTTCGATGGAGATTGGTCTGCTCATTCTTGCGTGGCTCCGTCGTTGCTTAGGCGCGGTGGGTCCGGATGGAATCGGCTCCAATGGCCCGGCTCAGCAGGTCGATGAACTGATGGATGCGCGCTTCTTTGCGCTCCCCGATTTCACCCTGGCGCCGGAAGAGTCCGGGATCGAGTTCTTCGGTCAGTAACGCGTCCTGGAAGCGTTCGATCGTCCAATCGAGAATCGAGACAATCATTTCCGGATCGAGATCTTGCCGGAGTTCTCCCCGTTGCAGGCCAAATTTTACAAACGCAACCGTGCCGTAGGGGTCCTCTGTCATGTGGAAACGGTTGATCTCGCGTTTGAGCGTCAGGTCGGTCCCGTAGTTCCCAAGCAACGAAATGCGATACGGAATCCAGTCTTCATGGAGCAGGTGCTCGGTTCGGGTGAGCCAATAGCGCAGGACTTCGAAGAAACCGCGGTCCCGGACTTCTTGCGGCGCGTCGAGGTAGGCGGCAAAACTGCGAACGGCTCTTTTGTAGACCTCAAAGAACAAGCCGTCTTTGCTAACGAAATGCTGGAAGACGGAACCTTTGGCGATGCCGAGCTCAGCCGCTATGTCGGCCACGCGGGCGGCGTGGTAGCCATGTTCGGCGAAGTGGCGCATGGCGACGTCGATGATGCGCGCCCGTTTCGCTTCAGAGCGCGGACGGGGCGGGACATTGTTGCGGTAGCGTGGTGGACTGACCAGACTGCTGCCGATTCCGCTCATCAGGTTGACCTCAAGTCACGGAACGATATCGGAAAATAGTTTCGAATTCAATTCCATTTTTTTGGAGCTGTGCGTTAATGTATTTGCCCTCAAGGCGGTCATGAAATGACTGCAAGTCATCGCATGGGCACAGCCGGGCAGAAGAATCAGACCTACGATGCGATCGTGGTCGGCGGAGGCCATAATGGACTCACCGCTGCGGCCTATCTCGCGCGCGCCGGATTGAGCACGCTTGTCCTCGAACGCCGAGAGATTGTTGGCGGGTGCTGCGTGACCGAGGAAATCGCTCCCGGATGCAAAGCGTCCACGACATCTTACATCGCCAGCATGCTTCGACCGGAAGTGATCTGCGATCTGAAGCTGGCTGAATTTGGGTTGCGCATGGTGCCATGCGACCCGGCGATCCAGGTCGCGTTTCCAGACGGGCGAGTCGTCCCCTGGTGGGCTGACCGTGATCGCGCGGTCGCGGAATTCCGGAAGCACTCACGCAAAGATGCGGAGAGGTTTGTGCAGGTCGATGATCAGCTCAAAAAGCTCGCGCGCTATCTTCAGCCATCCTTTCTGGAACCGCCGCCCGAGATCGGCACGCAGAGCATGTTGGGCTTTGGCGAACTTCTCCGCATGGGAACGCGGTTCCGGAATATCTCGAGCTGCGAGGTTTTCCAACTGGTGTCGTTTCTCACGGGAAGCCTCGGCGAGTTTCTTGATCGCAACTACGAGTCGGAAACGATCAAGACGATGTTCCTCGCCAACAATGTGTATGGCAAGCATGGTGGGCCATACCAGCCGGGAAGTGCGATCGGGCTGCTTTTTCATTTGCTGAGTGGCGGAGAACACGAACTACAGGGATTTCAAGGGCACGTGATTGGCGGCATGGGAGCGATCTCCAATGCCTTGGCGGCGTCGGGACGCAAATTGGGTGTGGAGATTCGAATTTCCGCCCCTGTGGCACAGATTGACTCGCGGAAGGGCCGCGCACAGGGAGTAGTGCTCGAAGATGGCACAGAGATTCGTGGCCGCGTCGTGCTATCGAATGCGGACCCGAAGCGCACATTCCTGAAGATGATCCCCGCGAGCGAACTGCCGGGAGAATTTTTGCAGGCGATTCGAGGCATCCGGATGGCAGGCCCATGCGCAAAGGTAAACCTCGCGCTTTCGGAGGAACCCCATTTCACAGGCACGCCTTCGAGTCACACGCCTCTCGAGCGGACCTTCTACACACTGGTGCCTTCTCTCGAATTTGCCGAGCGCTGCTACGACATAGCAAAGTTTGGAGATATTCCCGAGGAGTTGTGGGTAGACTGCGTAATCGCGTCCAATGCCGACGATACGCTGGCTCCGGCGGGCACGCACATCATGACCTGCTTCGTGCAGTATGTCCCCTATCACCTTCGGGAGGGAACCTGGGATGAGAAGCGCGCTTTGCTGGGAGATCGCGTCATTCGGAAAATCGCCGAGCATGCTCCGAACGTGCCCAACTCGATCATCGCGCGCCAGGTGCTTACACCTCTGGACCTGGAACGTACGTACGGGCTCACTGAAGGCAACATTTTTCATGGCGATCTGAGCCTGGACCAGCTCTTTTTTATGCGGCCGGTGCCGGGGTGGTCACAGTATCGGACCCCGATTGAAGGCCTTTATTTGTGCGGCGCGGGAACACACCCTGGCGGTGGGGTGACGGGCGCGCCCGGTCACAATGCGGCGCATCAAGTCCTGCGTGATTGGAAGAAAGGTCGATTCAAAGCGGGTGCCGCGTGATGTAGGACGCGGTCATCAGGACTTCCTACGGAGACTTCATGAAGAAGAAAGGGATTCTGGAGCGGTTAAAAGAAGGACCCGTGCTCGGGGATGGCGGCTATCTGCTTGAGTTGGAGAAGCGCGGCTGGGTGCGCCCGGGTCCATTCACGCCTGAAGTGGCCATCGTGTATCCGGATGCTCTTCGCGAGTTGCATGTCGAATTTCGGGAGGCGGGCGCGGAAGTTCTACAGGCGCTGACGTTCTATGCGAGTCGAGACAAGCTTGCGACGGTCGGGCTCGAGGATCGGGTGGAAGACATCAACCGTTCGGCCGTGCGCATCGCTAAGGAAGTAGCCGGCGAGGACTGCCTGGTGGCGGGCAATTTGAGTCTTACGTGGATGTATGAACCCGACAGCCCAACGTCCGCGGATCGTGTTCGTGAGACCTTCGATGAGCAGTTGCGGGTACAGATGGATGAGGGCGTGGACTTCATCATTGGAGAGACTTTTTCATGGCTGGGTGAGGCGTTGTTAGCAGTTGAACGCGCGAAGCAGACCGGCTTGCCGGTCATGGTCACTATCTGCTTTGAGAATAAAGATGAGACGGCGGAGGGCAGGAGTGCTACGGAAGCGGCCAAAACGCTGGCGGATGCCGGGGCCGACATTGTCGGGATGAATTGCCTGCGTCCACCCGAGCACATGCTGCCCGCGATGGAAGAGATGCGCAGGGCGGTGTCGGGTTATCTCGCTTGCCAGCCCGTAGGATTCAGAACCCCGAAGGACAAGCCGGACTTCACGAGCTTGCCGGAGTTTCCCTATGCGCTCGATCCATTGCAACTAACTCGCAAAGAGATGGGCGCGTATGCGGCGCAGGCGCGCGACATCGGGATCAACTACATTGGGTCGTGCTGTGGCTCGGTGGCTTCGCACGTACGAGAAATGGCGAAAGTGCTCGGCAAAATGCCGCCCGATACGCGAATCTGGAAAAAAGGCGGAGCCAAACCGATGTCGGCGTTCGAATACTACGAACACGATAAGCAGAAAGTGGAGGGATAGCCCGTTGACGCTCAGGTAGAGCACCCGTGATGCTCGCCATGACGTAGATTCGAATCGCTTCTCGCGGATCATAGTGTCGCGAATTCCCTTCGACTCCGCTCAGGGCAGGCTCTCCGCCGCGCTCGGCGTCGGAATGACAAGACTTGAGGATTCCGTGGGGGACCGACAAACCGAGATTAAGGAAAATGAAACAGGCCCGTTGCAGAAGCGGGCCTGTCGCCGAACCGGTGCGGAACCGGGGAACTGCCGGCTTAGGCGGCTTGTCCCGGATCCTCCGCAATCACCAAAGGCACGTTCACGAGGTGCTCGTTCAAAAACCATTGCTGCAGTTCGTTGGTGCGCAGGACATCACTAACGACCAAGTCGTTGGTGCCCTCATCTCCGATGGTTTGAGCGCGCTTGGCGAGCTTGCGGCAATGGCCAATGATGATTTGATGCGCGTCAAGCAGGCGTGAAATCTGGACTGGAACTTCTTCACGACCCCGCGGGGGGCGTTCGATCTGGGTAGTCTCAGCGATATCGGCTGCCATCGCCAGACTGATGCCCCCGAGCAGTTGGATACGCTCGGCGATCTTGTCGACGATTTCGTTCTGCTCTTCGTAGTGTTTGTCGTAGAGCAAATGAAGTTGATAGAAGGTAGGTCCAGCGACCTGCCAATGAGATTTTTTGTAGAGATCCCGGAGAGTGATGGTGTCGGCGAGTAGCTGGTTGAGTTGCTCGGTCATCTCGAGGCGCACCGGCTCTTCGAGATCGAGAGGAAGCAGGTTCTCGACTGTGCCGTACTTTTGAATCTCGGGCGCCCTCTGATGCAGGCGCGGTTGCGCGCTCACTTTGCCGCGATTGGCTGAAACTGGGTCCTTCTTGGCCATAGGAAAGCTCCTTGCGATGCGAAAGGATGGGGGCTGCGGGCAGCCAGATTGAAATTGTAGACCTTAGTAGCCTCAGGATGCTGGACGGTTGGATGTACGCGAAACGGCATTCGACTCGACGCGGCTCGATGGTGCATTAGTGAAAGCCAACAATTCACCTATTCTTAATGACTTCCAAGGTAATCCTAGCGCATCGGTTCAAGCAGTCCAGGACCTTCTCATTTGCCATCCAGCGCCAGATTCAACTCCAGCACATTCACGCGAGGCTCGCCCAGAACTGCAAATTGGCGAGGCCTGATGTGATCCTGAACCAGGCGGCGAACTTTTTCCTGGGACCAGCCTCGCTCTCGGGCAACACGCGGGATCTGGAACTCAGCCGCCGCAGGTGAGATGTCGGGATCGAGCCCGGACGCCGATGCCGTGACCAGATCCGCGGGAACTGGCGCTCCAGGATTCTCCGTGTTCAGCCGGACGAGATCTCCTTGTACTCGGTCGATCAGCTTCTGATTGGTGGGCCCGAGGTTGGACCCTTGTGAGTTCGCTGCGTCGTAACCCGCATTGCCCGCAGCAGAGGGTCTTGAATGAAAATAACCCGGACCCGCAAACGGCTGACCGATGATCCGTGAGCCGATGATCGCGCCATCGCGAGTAATGAGTTGACCATTCGCTTTGTCTTTGAAGAGAACCTGCGCAATTCCGGTTACCACGAGCGGATAAACCAAGCCGAGCAGGACAGTCGTCCAAACCACCATAAGAAGGGATGTGATCAGATGTTTCTTCATACGAGTTCTCGCTATGCCAAGCCAATTCTGACGATGAACATGTCAATCAGCTTGATTCCTACGAATGGCGCGATCAGGCCTCCCACGCCATAAATCAGCAGATTCCTGCGCAACAGCGCCTCCGCGCTCATAGGGGTATATTTCACGCCGCGCAATGCTAACGGAATCAGCGCAACGATGATCAGGGCGTTGAAGATTACTGCCGAGAGTACCGCCGACTGCGGAGTGCGGAGATGCATGATGTTCAGCGCATTCAGAACCGGGAATGTTCCCGCAAACATCGCTGGAATGATGGCAAAGTATTTAGCTACATCGTTGGCGATAGAAAAGGTAGTCAGGGCGCCGCGCGTCATCAGCAGTTGTTTGCCGATTTCGACGATCTCGATGAGCTTGGTGGGATTGGAATCCAGGTCCACCATATTCCCGGCTTCCTTTGCGGCTTGCGTTCCGGTATTCATGGCGACGCCCACGTCTGCCTGGGCTAGTGCAGGAGCATCGTTGGTGCCGTCGCCGGTCATCGCGACCAGCTTTCCCTGGCCCTGTTCGCGGCGAATGAGATCCATTTTGTCTTTTGGCGTCGCCTCGGCCAGAAAATCGTCAACGCCCGCTTCGCGCGCAATCGCCGCAGCAGTTAAAGGATTGTCTCCAGTGATCATGACCGTCTTGATTCCCATGGCGCGCAGCTGGTCGAAGCGTTCGTGCATGCCGCCTTTCACAATGTCTTTCAGGTAAATCACTCCGAGGGCACGAAAATTCTCTGCCACCACCAGGGGAGTCCCGCCGGAGCGCGCAATCTGCTCGACGGTTGCGACCACTTCTTTCGGCAGGACAGTACCATTCTGGGTGAGGTACTTCGTGACCGCGTCCACCGCGCCTTTGCGAATCTCACGGCCGTCGAGGTTTACGCCCGACATCCGTGTTTGCGCTGTAAACGGAACAAAAGCCGCTTCATGAGTGCCCAACTCCCTGCCCCGCAGGCCGTAACGTTCTTTGGCGAGGACGACGATGGAGCGGCCTTCCGGGGTTTCGTCGGCCAGCGACGAGAGTTGCGCAGCGTCGGCAAGGTCGGTTTCCACGATGCCTGGCGAAGGAATGAACTCGGCGGCCTGACGATTGCCCAGCGTGATCGTGCCGGTCTTGTCGAGCAGCAAGGTGTTGACATCGCCGGCAGCTTCCACGGCGCGACCGGACATCGCGAGCACGTTGTGTTGCACGAGGCGATCCATGCCGGCGATGCCGATGGCCGAAAGCAGGCCTCCGATGGTGGTGGGGATGAGACACACCAGCAACGAGACCAGCACAAAGACGGTTTGCGGCGATCCGGAATAAATGGCGAAGGGCTGGAGCGTAACCACCGCGAGGAGAAAGATGATGGTCAGCCCGGCGAGCAAAATGTTCAGCGCGATTTCGTTGGGCGTTTTTTGCCGTTCGGCGCCTTCGACCAGAGCAATCATCCGGTCCAGAAACGTCTCCCCGGGATTCGAGGTGATCCGGACTTTGATGACATCGGAAAGGACACGAGTGCCACCGGTGACGGCGGACCGGTCGCCGCCTGCTTCGCGAATGACGGGCGCAGATTCCCCGGTAATCGCCGACTCGTCGACCGAGGCCACCCCCTCGATCACTTCCCCATCCCCCGGAATGAAATCTCCGGCCGCAACCAAAACCACGTCGCCGCAGCGCAATTTTGCGCTGGCAACGCTTTCAGTCGCGCCATCTGGTAACAGGCGATTCGCCAGCGTCTCGGATTTCGCCTTTCGCAAAGTATCGGCCTGCGCTTTGCCGCGCCCCTCGGCCATGGCCTCTGCGAAATTCGCGAACAGTACGGTGAACCAGAGCCAGAGTGTGATTTGAAGGTTGAAGCCAAAATCGTTTTTTCCCCGAAGCAACAGAACCGACGTCACCACACTGCCCACTTCCACCACGAACATGACAGGGTTCTTCATCATGCGCCGGGGATTCAGCTTCAGCACAGAATCGAGCAGAGC
>Ga0307472_100001042_pt1 | contig 10736 bp, 8 predicted proteins | sample atmos_gasesAM5C__2_FD_204582 | JGI IMG/M metagenome (GOLD analysis project Ga0307472, IMG submission 204582) | Hardwood forest soil microbial communities from Morgan-Monroe State Forest, Indiana, United States - atmos_gasesAM5C_05 | ecosystem: Environmental > Terrestrial > Soil > Temperate... | reverse complement strand
GCGAAGCAGGCTGGCCAGCAGGCCGCGGGCCATCGAGTTGTAGGTGTGGCCGGTGCGCACCCCGCCGAAGTTGGCCGCCCACCGCCCGCGCGTCGCGAACTGTCTGGGCTCCAGGTGGGGCGGTGGCCCGATCGCTTCGAGCTGCCGGATCGCCCGGCGGCTGTTCCTCGCGTGGGCGGCCGCGAGCGCGAACTGGTAGGCGTTGTTTTCGATGGCTGGGCCGTCGATGTCCATGCCCACCGTGACGAGCGCCGCCACCAGATCCGGCCGGCGCGCGGTGGCGAGCGCCGCGATCGTCGCGCCCATCGAGAACCCGGTCACGACCGCGGGCCGGTCGAAGCGGTCGCACAGCAGCGCGAGCAGCCGCTCGGTGTCGCCGGTCATCGCCTCCAGGCTCAGCTCGCGGGCGGCGCCTGCGGACCGCAGCGAGCGACCGCACCCGCGCTGGTCCCAGTAGACGACCGTGAAGTCATTCTCGAGCGACAGCGCGCGGCCATACGCCGGAACCTCGTTGATCATCGGCAGGCCCGGGCCCATCTGAACCAGCAGCAGGAGTGGGCTGCCGGCGTTCGCCGCCCGGATGCGGATCCACTGCGTGCTGTCACCGAGCTGCACCGGCTCCCGCCGATCGATGTCCATGCCGTGTCCTTTCGGTGTGGGGGCGGCCACCGCAGTCGCCCGGTGTCAGCTGTCCAACAGCCGCTGGGCGGCCGTCGGGTCATGGGCGGGCAGCACGACCAGGCCGGGCTGCTGCTGCCGCAGCGCGAGGACCTTGCGGCTGCTCTCGGCGAGCAGGCGCCGGTTGCCGACGCCCGGGAGCTGGCCGCGCTGGAGGATCTCCGCTCCATAGGTGAGGTCCCCGGCCAGCAGCAGCGGCGGACGGCCGGTCCGGCGGACCAGCAGCGACATTGAGCCCGCGGTGTGGCCGGGGGTGGGCAGCAGCATCAGCGACCCGTCGCCCATCACATCCAGCGACTCGGTGAACGGCGCCAGGGACGGGTCGCGGTTTGGCTCCGGGCTGACTTGGTGCCACTTCAGGCCAGGCAGCTGGATGTGGCTGCGGAGGAAGCCGCGCAGCTCCGGCCCGGGCTTGTGCAGCTCAGCCCATTCGGCGGCCGCTACGAGCAGGTCGGCGCCGGCCAGCTCCGGCAGCCCGCCGATGTGATCCTCGTGCAGGTGGGACACGATCGCGGTGCTGACGTCGGAGGGGGCGTAGCCGAGCGCGGCGAGCTGGGCGGTGAGGGTGTCCCGCTCGCCGATGTCGAACCGGGCGAGGCGGTCATACAGATAGCCGGTGGCACCGCCCGGGAAGTAGCTGCCGTCGGTGACCGAGGCACGGTCCTGCCCGGTGTCAAACAGGATCAGCCCGTTGCTGTGCTCGATGACGTAGACGTTGATCGGCCGCGGCGGCGTCCAGCGCCGCGAGGTCAGCAGCCACCAGTACAGCGGCTTGCGGGTGCCGTAGGGGTGCTCGGGGTGGATCCGCACGGTCCCGGTGCTGACCACCGACACCGCCTTCACCGTGCCCGCCGGCCCGGGGCCGGTCCGTGACGTCGAGATCGAGGCGCTCATGGCGGGAATCTCTTTCCTGGCTTGGCCGCCCGGTCTCCCGGGCCTGACGCCACCAGGCTGCCGCGGCCTCACGGCTCCGTCAGTGACCTCGGTCGCGCTCCGGGCGACTAAAGTCACAGGCCCGCGGCGCCCCCGGATTCGGCGTACAGCCGGGCCGGGTCGAGGATGACGACGCTGTCCGTCGTGGTGGCCACGATCCCGGCGACGCGCAGATCACGCAGCACGCGCGCCACCACCTCGCGGACCGACCCGGCCGCGTCCGCCAGTTCCTGCTGCGACACCCGGGCCGCCAGGCGGCCCCGCGGATGCTGCTGGGCGGAAGCCAGATCAAGAAGATGGGCGGCGACCCGCTGGCGTACCGAGCCGAACGCGTTGACCGCGGTCTGCTCCAGCACCTCATACAGGCGCCGGTTCAGCTCCTCGGCGATCGCCCAGGAGACCCGGGGATCGCGCCGCGCCGCCGTGATCAGCGTCCGCGCGCTGATCCGCAACACGCTGGACGGCTCCACCGCCTGCACGCTGGTGCTGGCCGGCCCGCCCACGAGCACCGCGATCCCCAGCACGTCACCGGGCCGGGCGTACCGGACCGTGACCTGCCGGCCCTCCGCCGATGTCAGGAACACCCGCAGCAGGCCACGGACAACCAGCGCCGCCCGCGGGTCCGACCCGGCCCGGTACACCGTCGTTCCCGCCGGGTAGTCGGCGCGCTCTCCTTCGGCGCGCAGCCCGTCACGCACCTCGGGGGGCAGGCGGGCCAGGAAGCTGTGCGCCAGCGCGTCCTCGACCTCCTGGTCAGCCATGGACCCTCACCCCCTGGCGGGAGAACGCGCCGCGCCGGTGCGCGGGCCGGGCTACCGTTCCTGCTCGGTCGGGCGGATCAGGATCTCGTTGATCGTGACGTGCCGCGGCCGGGTCACGATGTAGGTGATCGCGTCGGCGATGTCCTCGGCCTCCATCCGTTGCCCGAATTGATTGCTGATGCTCTGGAGCACCTCGGGCCGGTTGTGGCTGGCCAGCTCCGTCGCGGTCGCGCCCGGCTCGACCAGGGAGACGCGCACGTAGCGCTTGGTCACCTCCTGGCGCAGGGACTCGCTGAACGCGCCGACGCCGTGCTTGGTCAGGGAGTAGACGTTGTTGCCGTTGCGGGCCACCCGGCCCGCCACCGAGCTGATGTTCACCATGTCGGCGACGCGGCGCGGGCCGTCCTCCGCGGCGCGCAGCAGATGGGGCAGCGCCTCGTGCGCGCAGTACAGCAGGCCGAGCACGTTGAGCTCGACCATCTGCTGCCATTCGGCCAGCGGCGCGCCGACCGCCTGGCCGAGCAGCATCACGCCGGCGTTATTGATGAGCGTGTCGAGGCGGCCGAGCTCGGCCACCGTGCGCTGGACGGCGCCGGCCGCCTGCTGCTGGTCGGTGACGTCGCACTCCAGCACCAGCGCGGTGCCGCCCCGGTCGCGGATGCCTGCGGCGAGCGTCTCCATCCTGTCCTTGCGCCGCGCCGCCAGCGCCACCGCCGCGCCGTGATCCGCGAGCGCGGCGGCGGTGGCCGCGCCGATGCCGCTCGAGGCCCCCGTCACCAGGGCAACGGTGCCCTTCAGCGCTGGTTCCATCGGGAACTCACCTTCTCCCGCTCGTCACCATCGGCTTCGGTCATCCCGCCCGCACGCGGCGAAGCGGCACCGGGCGCCGCTGAACCAGATTCTCCTTCCCGCGGTAGCAACCTATTGCAGCCGGGGATCAAGCAGGAACTCCCGGAGTGCACGGTAGTAGGGGGCGATGGTGGCCACCTCGGCGTACTCGTCGGGCCCGTGCAGCCCGTCGCCGCCGACGCCGAAGATGACGGCGTCCGTGCCCTGCTGGTAGTAGAAACGCCCGTCCGCGGCACCGTGCTTGCGCAGGAAATCGGGACGGTAACCCTGGTTGCGCACGGCTTGCTGGAGGCTGTGGATCTCCGGGCGGTGCCGGTCGGCGTGGTGCGGCGGGTCGGCCTGATCGACCACCGGGGTAACGCCGGGCTCACAGAAGCCCGCCAGGTATGCGGTGATCTCGGCGGCGGTCCTGCCGTTCAGGTTGGTGTCCTCGGGCGGGAAGCGGATGTCAATCCGCGCCTCGGCCAGGGCCGGGATCTGGTTGTAGGCCTGATTCGGGGTCTCGATCCGGGCGATGTTGACGGTGGTGCGCCAGGCCTCCTCGGTGGCGATGGGGTAGGCGGCCAGCAGGTTGGCCAGGCTGCGCTGCAGCTTGACCAGCGCATTGTCGCCGTGCCACGGGTACGCGCTGTGGCCGCTGCGGCCAACGGAATGCAGGGTCGCGGTGACCATGCCCTTGGAGTCGGTCACGATCTGCAGCCCGCTGTGCTCGCCGATGACGACGAACCCACCGCTCACGCCCTGCCCGATCTGGTGCAGGGTGCCGTCGCGCCCGCCGACCTCCTCGTCGGTGACCAGCTGCAGCGCGAGCGGGTATGGCAGCCCGCCGGCGAGCTCACGGAAAACCTGCGCCTCCACCAGCGCCGACACCTTCATATCCTGGGCGCCCCGCGCGTACAGGCGGTCACCTTCGCGGCGGGGCCGGAACTGGGCCGACGGCGCCGGCACTACGTCCAGGTGGGCATTGAGGATGACCGGGAAGTGCCGCCGCTGCGCGCCGCGGTAGAGAAGCGCGCTCGGCTTGCCGCCCGACTCGAACCGCTCCACCGTGAAACCGGGCCCGATGAAGTCCAGCACGAAACCGAGCGCCCGGTTCAGCTCACCGGGCCGGTCGGCGGTTGATGGCACGGCGAGCAGCTCACCCGTTGTGGCCAGGAACCGCTCGGTATCCATCCCGCCCATCCTCTCCCGGCGCCCCAATGCCAGCGGCTGGGGGTTCCGGGCGCGGCCGGTGCCCGCAGCGGATCAGCGCCCGGTGAAGGCGGGCGGGCGCTTCTCGGCAAAGGCGCGCTGGCCCTCGCGGTAGTCGTCGGACCGGAAGCAGGCCTCGATCATCGCCTCCACCCGGGCCAGATCGCGCCGGTCGGGGGGCCGGCCCGCCTCACGGATCGCCGCCTTGGCCGCGGCGACGGTGAGCGGCGCGTTGCGGGCGATGTCCTGGGCCAGGCTCATCACCTCGTCGCGCAGGTCCGCGGCCGGCACGACGCGGTTGACCAGGCCCATCCGGAGTGCTTCCGCCGCCGGGAACCGCCGGGCCGAGAACAGTATCTCCGACGTCCAGGCCGGTCCCACCAGGCCCACCATGGCCGTCACGCTGGTGAAGCGGGGGCCGAGCCCGAGCCGGGCGGCCGGTATGCCGAATTGGCTGTCATCGGAGGCGATGCGGATGTCGGCCCGCACGGCGGTGAGCAGGCCCTGGCCCAGGCAGTAACCCCGGATCATGGCGATGACGGGCTTGTCCAGGCCGGCCAGGGCGTCGTAGATGGCCTCCTGCTCACGGTCGTATTCGGCGCGGGCGGCGGGCGAGGTGCGCCGCTCGCCGAACTCGGAGATGTCGGCGCCCGAGGCAAAGGCCTTGTCCCCGGCGCCGGTGAGGATCACGGCGCGGACGTCGCGGTCGGCCTGCAGCGCCTCCAGCAGGCCCGGCAGCGCGGCGCGGATCTCGCTCGACAGGGCGTTGCGCTTGCCGGGGTTGTTGATGGTCACGACGGCGACGGCGCCGGCCACGTCGACGAGGAGCTTGCCGGTGCCGGTGCTGTGCCGCGCGGGCGGGCTCGGTGGTGTCATGCGGGTCCTCTCAGATCACGCCCTGGGCGCGGAACCGGTCGATCTCCGCGCGCGGGTAGCCGAGTTCGGCGAGCACCTCGCCGGTGTGGTCGCCGGCATCCGGGCTCGGCGCCCGGACGGTGGCCGGCGCATCGGTCATCCGCACCGCGTTGCGGAGGATGTCCAGCCGGCCAAGGGCCGGGTGCTCCACTGGCTCGGTCATCGCCAGGTGCTCGACCTGCGGGTCGGCGAATACCTCATCCATCCGGTAGACCGGCCCGCACGGCACCCCGGCCCGGTTCAGCTCCTCGACCCATGCTGCGGTGGTCCGGGTGCGCAGCCGTTCGGCAATCAGCGCGTTGAGCTCGGCCCGGTTGGCCGACCGCTTGGCGGCCGAGTCGAAGCGGGGATCGGCTGGGATGCCGGGCAGGCCGATCGCCTCGCACAGGCTGTGCAGCAGCCGCCCGGACGAGCCCGCGATGTTGACGTATCCATCGGCGGAGGCGAAGCAGCCCATCGGCACGCCCGTCGGGTGGTGGTTGCCCGCCTGCGCCGGAACCTCATGGTCGATGGTCCACCGGGCGGCCTGGAAGTCCATCATCGCGATCATCGACTCCAGCAGCGAGGTCTGCACCCAGCGGCCGGTCCCGGTCCGGTTCCGGTCGTGCAGGGCGACCAGCACGCCGATGGCAAGGTAGAGACCGGCGGCCAGATCGGACACGGGAATCCCGGCCCGCGTCGGCTCGGTGCCTAGTAAACCGGTGACGCTCATCAGCCCGCCCATCCCCTGGGCGATCTGGTCGACGCCGCCGCGGCCGGCATACGGGCCGTCCTGGCCGAAGCCGGAGATCGACCCGTAGACGAGCCGCGGGTTCCGGGCGTGGACGGTGCCGAAGTCGAAACCCAGGCGGTCCTTGACCGGGGGGCGCATGTTCTCGATCAGCACGTCGGCGGTGTCGACCAGGCGCATCAGCACGTCGTGCGCCTGCGGCGCCTTCAGGTTCAAGGCCAGCGACCTCTTGTTGCGGTGCAGGTGCTGGAAGTCGCAGCCGTGCCGGCTGTCCGCGGCCAGGCCCGGCGCGGCCAGGCCGGCCGGCGGCTCCACCCGGATGACGTCGGCTCCCCAGTCGGCGAGCTGGCGGACGCAGGTGGGACCCGCGCGCGCGACCGTCAGGTCGATGACGCGGATGTCGCCGAGCGGAAGATGCGCGGTCACGCCGGCTCACCGCCCGACGCCGCGCTGGAGCCTGGCCACCACGCTCCCTATCATCCACCAGACCGGTGGCAGCTACCGCCGGGGAATGAGAGACCGGCACCGGCTACGGCTCACCGGGTGGTGCTCAGATCAGACCGCGGGCCGATGCTCCGCGCGGGCCGGTGACCCTAACATGCCTGGTATGAGCGCACCTGTCTTAACTGACCAGGGAGCGAGCGCCACGCCCGCGACGGCCAGGCCATATATTCTCGGCGGCCTGGCTTCGCTGTCCGTTGGCGCCGCGGCGATCCATTTCGCGGTCATCTTCGAGCACTTCGCGGAATACGCCCTGTATGGCGCGTTTTTCCTCGTTATCTCCTGGGCCCAGATGATTTGGGCCGCCGTGGTGCTGTGGCGGCCGTCGCGGCTGTGGCTGTGGCTGGGCATGACCGGAAACGCCCTCGTCTTCGTGGTCTATGTGGCGTCGCGCACCACGGGCTTGCCGGTCGGCCCGGACGTCGGCAGCCCGGAGCCGCTCGGCGGCCTGGACGTGGTGAGCGCGACCCTGGAACTCGCCCTGATCGTCGGGTGTGCGGCGCTCCTGTTGCGGCCCTCGCTCGCCGACGGGCCGGTCCGCCGGCTCGGCCCGCTCGCCCGCGCCGCCAGCCTGGCGGCCGTCCCGGCCTTCGTGGTCGCGGTGACCGCGGCCGTGATGACGCCCGCCCTGGCCGGTCCCGAAGGCCCGGCGGGCATGGCGGGCACGGCGGCGAAGCCGGGGACGCCGGCGGCGCCGGGGATGCAGGGCATGGGCGACATGGGGACGACCGCGGGCCTGCCGGACATGAAGATGTATGGGTCCACCGCGCCCCCGACCGCCGCGCAGGTCATCGCCGCGGGCCAGCTGATCAGGAAGACCGACGCCAGCCTCGCCCGGTACCAGAATGTCCAGGCCGCGTTCGCGGCGGGGTACACCTACGTCCTGCGCACCAACGGCGAGGAGCACCTCCTCTACGACGGCGGCAACCCCGCCTACGCCGGCCTCGACCCCCGGCACCCGTCCTCCCTGGTCTATGCGACCAACGTGCCGCACCACGCGCCGATCCTGCTCGGCGCCATGTACATCGAGGGCGGGAGGGCCAGCGGACCGCAGGTCGGCGGGTCGCTGACCCGCTGGCACGCCCACCTGGTCGTGTGCGAGGACGGCAAGCCGACGATCGCCGGCTTCGGCGTCCAGTTGCGCGGCTTCTGCAATCCGGCGACCTGGCATGACCGGTATACGGCGCAGATGCTGCACGTATGGGTCGTCCCCTACCCGGGCGGCCCCTTCTCCGACGACCTCAGCCGGGCGGCGACCAACGCGGCGGTCCGGTCCGTCCTCGCCCGGCAATGACGGGAGCCGCGGGCTACTTGCTCTGCCGCCCCGACGGAGGTCGTATCGGCCGGATGGGCGGGCCGCCGTGCCGGCGCGGGCCCGACCACAGCGCCGGCACGGCGTCGACCGCGAGCGCCACCGCGTAGGCGGCCTGCTCGTAGTTGAGCCGCCAGCCGACGAATTCGGGCCATGCCTCTTCGGGCTTGCGCTCGATCGGGAAGTCGACCTCGCGCATCCGGGCGACCGCCTCGAGGAACTCCTGGTAGCTCAGGGTGATCTGGCCGTTCGGGTCGGGCTCCTGCGGGACATCGATGCCCATCGCCTGGGCGATCTGCCGGAAGCACAGGAATCCGCTGCGCAGGCACAGGCGGGCCGGCACCTCCGGCGCGGTTGTGGGGGACAGCGCCAGGATCAGCGCGGCGGAATCCAGCACCGCCAGCAGCGCGGTCACCCAGGATGACAGCGGCCTGGGTGAGCGGAAGCGCACCAGCGGCAGGTAGGTGGTGTGGCTCTCCGTCACGTCGGCGGCCCAGCGTTCCCACTGGGCATACAGATCGGGCAGCGTGTCGATGGTCGAGACGCCCGATCCCAGGGCATAGTGGGTCCGCGCCAGCAGCTCCGGCCCCCAGGACGGGACACCGGCCCGTGCGTTCAGGAGCGCCACGTCGGTTTCCCTCCGGTTGAACGCCGCGTACAGGACCGGCAGGTAGGCGATCTGCAGGGCGACGATCACCAGGCCGGTAGCGGCGGCGACGAACACGATCGCCGCGGGTGCCGGGCCGGGCGGAACCGCGAACCCGAGGGTGAACATCGCGGACCCGGCGACGGTGAAGGCCGACGCAATGCCGCCCTTCTCGAACGGCCACAGCAGCAGCATGTACCCGAGGAAGGAGATCGTCAGCCAGGCGATCAGCTGCGCGAGCAGGGTCGCCGGGGCCTGGGACGCGAGTATCTGGTCACGGCGCTGGTACTGGTGGATGCTGCTGGTTATCAGCTGGAACAACCAGTTCACGCTGCGGTCCGCCCACCGTGTCAGCCAGCTGCTGATCCGCCGGGGCACGATCAGGGTCCCGACGATGCTGGCCCACGCCGTGAGCACGAGCGCCAGGCCGACGGCGGCGGCCACCCAGCGGCCAGCGAGCGGGACCACCATGGGGTCCTCCTTGGACGATCGGGGCTATGCCGAAACCTACTGAGGCCCGGGCGGCCGCGGGACCCCGAGGCGGCCGATCGCCCGGCCGGAGCGGACACCACCGCGGGAGAACCGGTCTCATGGGTGCCTTCGCGCCGAGACCCGGCGCGGGCGCCGCCGTCCGCGTCGCCGGCCGGGACGAGAAGGTAAAACGGCTGGCAGGTGAACCTCTAGCCCGGTTCAGACGTCCTGACAGTAGAGGCGAGGTAGTCCGGGTGGCGTCTTTTCTGACACCGGCCATAACCGGAGAGTAGTTTTCTCCCCGTGTACGCCACCCACTGCCTGCGGTAATGCTGCGCGCGCTTGGGTCCCTTAGGGGGTATCCGTCCTGTCGCGGGAGTGACCGGCCAACCTAATCTGCCGCAGGGCGAGGGCCGACTTGGATACTCTCCCCGTACCGGGACCGACTTTTGGCTCCGGGTGTTGTCCCCCGCTGTTGGAGGCCGCCGTGGACCTTCGTCACCGCAGGTCTGAGGTCTGGCTGCTGATGGCACCCGTTCGGATTTCCTTAAGCAGAGCCGGATTACGGCCGGGGTTCGTCCATGGCCAAGCGTATGAATCGGGGCCGATCCTCCGAGTCCAGCGCGCGTTCCCGCCGTAGCCGGGGGCGGCAGGTTCGGTACTGCGCGGTCGCCGCGCTGCCGGGCATGCGGTTCCGGGCATGGCCAGGAACAGACGCACCGTTTCCTGTACCCGGCACGAGACGATGGAGATGATGACCATCAGCGGGGGGTCCCGCGGCGACGCGCGAGCCCCGAAGCAGACGGCCGCGCACGTGTTCCCGCCTACACCCATCGTCCCCACGATGTCTGTCGCCCGGTGGGCCTGCCCGGCCCCATCAGCGAGCCGTGCCCGCGCTTCCGCGTCCCTCCCACCCGAGCTGGCGAGGTACTCCGCCGTCGGCTTGGCCGCGAATCTCCGCACGATCGCGGACGGGTGGCAGCCCGGGCCCGCTGGGCCGGGCCACACGCAAGCATCATCAAGCCCGGACCCCGGGCCAGCACGACCAGTCTGTAACCGCAGGCAAGCGACAGAACTGATCCCCTCGTAAGGAGCAGGACTAACTATGCGTGCCGACGAAACAAGCTGGCCATACAACAACCCGGGCAGCGATGAGCCGGACTGGGCGGCCGGTGACGGCCACCCCAGCTGGCCCGCCAACGGCAACGGCCAGAACTGGACCGCCGGCGACGACAGCTGGCCTGCCAACGGCAACGGGCAGGACTGGACGGCCGGCGACGACAGCTGGCCCGTCAACGGCAACGGCCCCGGGCAGGACTGGCCGTACGGTGAGGACCACCCCAGCTACCCCGCCAGCGGCAACGGCCAGGACTGGACGGCCGGCGACGACAGCTGGCCCGTCAACGGCAACGGCCCCGGCTGGCCTTACGGTGAGGACCACCCCAGCTGGCCGGCCGGCGGCAACACCCAGGACTGGCCGCGCGCTGGTGGCGCTCCCGCCGCGCCACGGCGGGAACCGGCCGCCCAGATGCATCACGACCCCCGCGTGCCGATGGCAGCGCCGCCGCCCGCGGCGCCGGTGTCGCGCGTCCGGGTCCCGGCCAGCGGCGGGCCGGACGGCGCGCACCAGGGGTCCGGTCCGCAGGGCGCGGCAGGCCCGGCGGGGGCGCCGTACTACGAGGTCGCTTACGGTGAGGGCCGGGTGCAGGTTCTCGTCCCCTCCGCCGACCAGGACTACCCGTCCGATGT
>Ga0307472_100001041_pt1 | contig 10737 bp, 8 predicted proteins | sample atmos_gasesAM5C__2_FD_204582 | JGI IMG/M metagenome (GOLD analysis project Ga0307472, IMG submission 204582) | Hardwood forest soil microbial communities from Morgan-Monroe State Forest, Indiana, United States - atmos_gasesAM5C_05 | ecosystem: Environmental > Terrestrial > Soil > Temperate... | reverse complement strand
AGCCACCTAATTTCGTAGCGGCCTGCCGGTTTTCAACGTGTGGGCGATACGCTCCTGCGTTTTCTTTTCTCCGCACAGGGAGACAAACGCCTCGCGCTCGAGGTCGAGGACATATTGTTCACTGACCACTTGCGGTGCAGTCAATGACCCGCCTGCAAGAATATTCGCGAGCCTGCGGCCGACGTGCGCATCGTATTCCGAAGCGTACCCGCCACGCACCATCATGTGTATGGCGAGTTTTGCTCCCGCCAGGAATTGTTCACCCAGGACTCTGATCTGCGTAGCCTGCGCCCCCTCCTGCCAACTCGCAGCTGGTCTTTTGTAGCCGCCGCGCACTAACGCCAGGGCAGCTTCCTTTGCATCAGCAACCAGCCGGTCCCGGTTCATCGAAAAACCGTCTTCGCGCCGCAAGTAGCCGAGTTCGCGGCACTCTTCCGCACTGGTGCCGACCTTCGCCATGGCGATCCCTTCAAACACAGGTTTCAGCGCATGGAACAAATCCAAATCTTCTCCGCCCGCAGCGTGTTCGTTCGCTCGAATCAGCATTTCCTTAGTTCCACCGCCACCCGGAATCAAGCCCACTCCGGTTTCCACCAAGCCGATGTACGCTTCCGCAGCGGCCTGAATCTTCGCCGCGTGTAGGCTCACTTCGCAGCCGCCGCCAAGAGCCATTCCTTGTGGCGCGGCAACCACTGGCTTCGGTGCGTACTTGATCGCCAGATTGACATTTTGAAATTGCTTCACGGCCATGTGCAGCTCGTCCCATTCCTGTTCTTGCGCGGCGACGAGGACGAGCATCAGGTTGGCGCCAACCGAAAAATTCACCGCCTGGTTCGCAATCACCATGGCATCGAAATCCGTTTCCAGCCGCTTCAACCCTTTGTACATCATGGCGATCAAATCCGCGCCAATGGAATTCATCTTCGCGTGAAATTCGCAGCAAACCACGCCGTCCCCAAGGTCAATGAGGCTTGCCCCGGAATTCTTCTCGATTCCGCGTCCAGCTTCTTTCAACGATTTCAGGAAAATGACGCCCTTGGGCTCATCGACTTTCTTCACCCCACCGGTACAAATGTCAAAGACGGTCGTCGCGCCCTTTTCCGATTCGTAAAATCCTTTGCGTCCGCTGGAAAGCACTTTCTCAATGACCGGCGGAATCGCCCGGCCTTCTTTCTGCACTTGCATGCCGAACACTTTCACGCCAATCGCGTCCATCATTTCGAATGGCCCCAGCTCCCACCCGAAGCCCCAGCGCATTGCGCGATCCACGTCCACCACGCTATCGGAAATTTCCGGAACGCGCCGCGCCGCGTACAAACACATCTCCGAAAGCCCGCCCCAAATAAACTGCTGCGCCTTATCGCCCTTTTGTCCCTCGAGCAGCGGCCCAATCAGCGCGCGCAGCCGCTCGCGCGTGTCCTCGATGCCCTTGCCCATTTCAAACGAAGCGAATTTCGCCTTCTGCCGCGGCCTGTACTCCATGGTCTTCACGTCCAGCGCCAGAATCTCCTTTTCCCCTTCGCCGCGAACCTTCTTGTAAAAGCCCTGTCCCGTTTTGTCGCCCAGCCAGCCGCGCTTGACCATTTCTTCGACCATCGCAGGAATTTTGTACCGTTCGCGCGATTCGTCGTTGGGCGCGGTTTCGTAAATGTTTTTCACCACGTGAACGAGCACGTCGAGCCCGACGATGTCGGCCGTGCGAAAAGTCGCGGATTTCGGCCAACCCACCGCAGGCCCGGTGCAGGCATCCACTTCTTCGACGGTCATGCCGAGCGTTACCATCAAGCGCAACGCATTCAGCATGGAATAAGTTCCGATGCGGTTGGCGATGAAGTTCGGCGTATCTTTCGCGATGACTACGCCTTTGCCGAGCCGGCGGTCGCAGAAGTCGCTGAGCGCCGCCACCACCTCGCTCGAAGTCTTCGGTCCGGGAATCACTTCGACAAGTTTCAAATAGCGCGGCGGATTGAAAAAGTGTGTGCCCGCCCAATGCTGCTGAAATTCGTCGCTCATGCTCTCGGCGATCAGGTGAACCGGCAATCCGGAAGTGTTGGTCGTCACGATTGCGCCGGGCTTCCGGAACTGCGCCACGCGCGCCAGCAATTTTCGCTTGATTTCCAGGTTTTCCGCGACAACCTCAATGATCCAATCCGCTTCCGCGCAGCGCGCGAGGTCGTCCTCAAAGTTTCCAATCGCAATTTTGTCCGCCAATGACGCGGTGAAGAACGCGGCGGGCCTGGACTTCTTTGCCGCCTCCAGCCCGGCGCGCACAATTTTGTTGCGTTCTGCGGGCGCCGCGTCCGCAGGCAAATTCGGCGGAACCATGTCCAGCAAAACGCACGGCAGGCCCGCATTCGCGAAGTGCGCCGCAATCCGCGAACCCATGGTTCCCGCGCCCAGCACGACTGCCTTTTCAATGCGCCGTTCCATAAACCGCCTTTTCCCGCGAAAGATTCTCGGAAGGACAGGTTACAAAACCGGCAAGCAGCGGTCAAACGCGCCCACGCATCACGACAATGGCGCTAGAATGAACAAATGGCGGACGAAGAAAAAGCCTCGGGACCTCTTGCGTGGTTTAAGACCGCGAAAGAAAAGATTCGCGCCTTTGCCTATGGCAATGAGTCGCAGCGCTCGGAACGCCCTCGCGTTGGCCTGGCCCTCGCGGGCGGTTTTGCCCGCGGCATCGCGCACATCGGTGTCCTTCGCGTGCTTCGCGAAGCAGGTATTCCCATCGACTGCGTGGCGGGAACCAGTGTGGGCTCCCTGATTGGTGCTGCTTTTTGCGGCGGAGCTTCTCTCGAAGAGATGGAAAAAATTGGTTCGGTCACCACTTTCGCGGATTTTGGCCGCTGGACGCCTTCCTGGCTGGGGCTCGCCACCAACCAGCGCATGGAGAAATTCCTCGCGAAGTTCACGCCCGCAAAAACCTTCGAAGAGTTGCAGATCCCGCTAGCCATCGCGGCCACAGACATTATTGACGGAGTGAGCGTCTACTACTCGACGGGAGAGCTTGCGCCGCCGCTTCGCGCCTCCTGTGCCTACCCAGGATTATTTGTGCCAATCCAGTATGAAGGCCGCACGCTCGTGGACGGTTTTCTGACCGCCTCCGTTCCGGTCGAAGGTGTCCTTTTGTTCGGTGCCGATCTCGTCATTGCCGTGTACTTGGAATCGGGCAACCTGGGCGAGCCTCGCACGCTTACTGATATCCTGAGCCGCTCCTTCAATATCATGCAGCGCCATGCCGACCTGGCTTGGCGTACTCAGGCGGATATCATCATCGAGCCGGACGTGAAAGAGTTTGTGTGGGACGATTTCACTAAGACGCCGGACATGGTTGCCGCGGGCGAAATTGCAGCGCTCCACGCCTTGCCTCAGATTCGCGCCGCGTTGCGGGGAGAAAAGCACGACGCTTCTCCCGGTGGCAACCTCACTCCTGCGGCTTTGAAATAAACAGCTCTCTACGCTGGCGTAACCTTCACCATCACGGGCTGCCCATGGCCTTTCCCACGTTGCGTCAGCCAAGCGGCCAATCCTTCCGCGAAGCGTTCCGGGGTAAGCCGAAAACTCGCCTCGATTCTTCCTTCCGCAACCGGTAATGTGTCGTCGAAGTCCGCAGAATTCGTGAAGTTGCGCATGCAGAATTGATCCAGCCATTCCAAGGGACAAGGTTTCGTCGCTCCCTCGATGGTTACATTTACATTGAATTTCTGGGCGTACATCGGTTGGCACTCAAAACACTCGATTACGGCAAGGAGACCCTGAGAAACTTGATTCTTTCGCGCTCCGCCGGGTTCAGGATCAGTCTTTGCGTTTGCCGTTCGTACTCGCCCAGATAGGCCTTGGACCAGCTTCCGTTGGCGACGAATGCCGCCATGTTGTCCTCGGATTTGTATCCTACATATTTGGGGTCGGAGAAAAAACTTACGGCCCAGGTCCTTCCCCAGCCGGGCCGGCATTGTTTCAGAGATGCCTGAAGAGGGAGCAGCAGCTTTCGCGCCTTGGCAGTTGTATTGATTTGATTGGCCTGCGCTATGACAAAAATTCTCTCGTTTCGATCATCAATCCGCACGATTTTTGCCGAATCGTCGCTCTTGCAACTTTGTTCGGGAGCGGTCTGCGCGACAATCCTGCCCGCAGATAGGAACGCCAATGCAAAAGCGGCTAAATATTGCCTGCGAGGTCCCAAGATTTTCACCCGGATGGTTTAGGACACGCGCGGACGTTTGACCGATTGCGCCAACCCCACGGCTTCCAGCAGGCAGATGAAGTACCAACCAATGTCGGTTTGATACCAGCGCAGCCCCAGGCGCGCCGACCCGGCATGCGTGTGGTGATTCTTGTGCCAATTCTCGCCCCACGCGGTCAACTGAAATGGGCCAAGCCACCAGACGTTGATGCTCGAATCCCCGCCTTCTTTCTGCTCGCCGAGGTGCGTCAGGCTGTTCACCAGGCATTGCATATGGAGCGAGTAGACCAGCCGCATCGCACCCAACCAGAAAAAACCCATCCAGCCAAACCCCAGAATCAGCCCGCAGAAAATCGAAAGCACGATGACGGGTGTTTCCGCCCAGCCCCAGATTCTGTAAATCCCGCCCGTCATTTCCGGCGCCCAGCGTTTTTTGTCCGCCGGTTCGGTTTGATACAGCCAGCGCAGATGCGCCCACCAGAAGCCGCCCTGTTTCGGGCTCGATATGTCTTCCGGTTGATCCGTCACCGCATGGTGCAAACGGTGATAGGCGACCCAACTCGCCGGATGCCCCGAACCGTTGAACACCGCCCAGAAGATCAAGAATTGCTCGATAATCGGGTGGGTCTTGAGCGTCTTATGCGCCAGCATGCGGTGATAGCAAACCGTTGTCCCGAGCCCGCCGAATGCGGTGAAGAGCACCGTCAAACCAAGAACCTTGAGGCTGGGGATAGGAAAGAGAATCAAACCGATAATGGTAAGGACGTGAATGAGAACCAGGTAGGTGAAAACGCCTTCCTTGCCGTGAACCGGCTTCCAAAACGGCCGTTCCCACGGATGCGCCTGTGGCGCTTGCTGCGTCAAGCTAATTTCCATGTATTCTCCGATGATCTGCAAAGATCCGCAAAATTGAAGGCGCTGGTAACCACGGGCCGTTCAGCGAGAAGACAACAACTAGAATAACATTGTCCGCGTTGTAATGCTCGGAAACTGTGAAAAAGGTTGTGGAAATAGTGACTGCGAGACTGACAGCGAACGTCTGACAACCAAGCTCCTACAGTTGTTTTTGAAAAACGGCATCGGCAACAAACCGGGGGCGGTGTAACGAAATGCTCACCAACCACACAATCTCGTAGGCCAAGAACTTGTCTTGGCTTATGAAGAGCCTTCAAAGATTTCGCGAGGAGCAAAAATGGCACCTCAAGGACCCTACGTATTTCGCAAGCTGCTCCGGGCCGCTAGCATCGTGGCCATCGGTGTCCTGCTTCTCTCTTGCAATCCGCCCAACTATCCGACAAAACCGATCGAACTGAAGTACTACGCCAACGGGCCTTGGACGGTCACCGTTTCAATTGGCTCTTATTGTTGCGATTCGGCCGGAGATAAGTTCGATGTCTATTATCCCAGCAGCCCGGCCCCGCCTTCGGGCGGCTTCCCGATTCTGACCTGGGGCAACGGCACGAATTCGCTCTCCACCAATTACACCTTTTTCCTGAAGCACATCGCCTCTTGGGGATTCGTAGTCATTTCCGCGCAAGACAAGAACGCCGGTTCCGGCCAGACAACTCTCGATGCAGCAAAGTTCATGATCGTGCAGAACTCTGTTCCCGGACCCTTCCAGAACAAATTGAACGTCAACCAGGTCGGTGCGTTCGGGCATTCGCAGGGAGCGGGTGGCTCGATCAACGCGCTCATCAAATCCGCTGGCTTGATCAAAACAGTGATGCCCATTGAATTGCCGGCACAGGCGTTCTGCCTCATTCCTGCGGATTGCCCAGACACCTCGCACATCACACAAGGCACGATTTTCCTTGTCGATGGCTCCCTCGACCTTCCCATTTCCCCGCCGACGCAGCCGGCTTCCGCGACAGGCTTGCAGTCCGTCGCCGCGTTCTACAACGCGGTCCCAGCGGGCATCGTCAAAGTCAAAGGGACACTGATTGGTCCCACTCACTGTGACGTTCAGGGCTCCCCGACATGCACCGCAGCAACCGTTCCATGCCTTCTGGGCGTTTACGGCTACTTGGGCTATCCGACAGCATGGATGAGGTTTCAGTTGCAGAACGACAGCTATGCCCATGGCGCTTTCGTTAGCGGCAGTGGGGAGATTTTCTCGGAGACAAAGAACTGGCAACTCGTCGCCAGTACCGTCCCATAGGCCGGATCCCCTTCGAACTGAGGCATCGGGCTCAAGTATTTCTTGTGTGTTCTCTGCTTTGGTTGGTTGCGGCGCCCCGTTTGGAGTGCGGCGGCTTGTCTATCCTGAGCTTCCGCGAAGGGCCGCCGCTTTTCTTTCGGCCGAGGCATTCAGCGTTTGCCCCTTCACGCTTGAATCTTCCACAGAATTTGCCGCAGCATGCCGAGGAGCAGTTCTGCATCCGCAGCCGAGAGGTTCATTCTCCTGATAAACCGGCGAACTTTTTCTTCGATCGGCGCGGCAGAACGTGATTTCGCCTGGTTCTGAGAGCTTTTGATATAACCGCTGGCTTGCAGCGCCTCCAGCAAGAGGGAAGTGAGGCGTTCGAGATCACGCGCCGCAGCGAGCGCCAGTTTCTCCGAGGCGAACGAAGACTTCTGATCGCGGGCAAGCTCATACAAGCAGACCGCGACGGCCTGCCCGAGATTCATCGAGCGATGCTCTTCGCGCGTAGGGATGCGCAGCAACCAATGGCAGTGACTGAGGTCCTCATTCGAAAGGCCGCGCTTCTCAGAACCGAAGAGCAGGGCCACGCGGCCCGAGACGAGGCGCTTTCGAATCAGGCGGGCTCCTTGCTGCAAGTCGCGCACTGTGTGTTGAGGATCGCGCCGGCTCAGCGCCGTCGTGCCAACCACCAGGGAACAGTCCGCGACGGCTTCCCCCAGCGATTTGAATTCCTCGGCTTGCGCCAGCAGAGGCGCGGCTCCCACCGCGGAACGCGCCTCACGAAACGCCAATTCGAACGGATTCACCACGCGCAAATGCAAAAAACCAAAGTTGCTCATTGCACGCGCCGCCGCGCCGATGTTCAGCGGGTTCCGCGTGCTCACCAGCACCACTCGCAGCCGTTCATATTCGCTTTTTCGAAACAAGCTTTCTCTGGTCAAGGCCTTTCTAAATCTATGCCAACAAAATCTATGTTAACCGTCCGGCAAAGGACGCCTTCAGCCGCCGCGCGGCAACCATCTGAAGGTATTCAACGATACGCTGAGTTGCAACAAAACCGGCCCCTAACTTAGACTGTCCTCGGGTAGAATCATCGCGCCCTGCCAACCCGGGCCGTGAGTTCCCGCCTTTAAGAGGCCTGTTGGCATGGCCGGCTCCATTCGCTCCTGGACCTCGCATTGCGAGGGACTTTACTTCGAGCGGTAAGGGTGTCGCAAGGCACTCATGCGTCGCGGACTGCAAAGTTAGCGGCGGGACCGCGCAAACAGGGAGAGCAAGTGGCAACTCGACTGGAAAGCTGGGTTGAGGAAGCGGCGCAGCTCACCAAGCCCGATCGCGTCGTGTACTGCGATGGCTCCGAGGCCGAATACCGGCGAATGATCGACCTGCTGGTGCGCGCCGGAGATACCTTCCAGCTCAATGAAAAAACCTATCCAAACTGCCATTTGCATCGGAGTTCGGTAAACGACGTCGCGCGCACTGAGCATCTGACATTTATTTGCTCTCGCGACAAAGACGACGCCGGGCCGACCAACAATTGGATGGACCCCGAAGCCGCGAAACACAAAGTCGGAGCGCTCTTCGATGGCGCCATGCGCGGCCGAACCATGTACGTCGTGCCCTACATCATGGGCCCGGTCAGTTCGCCCATCAGCAGAGTCGGCGTGGAAGTGACCGACAGCCCTTACGTCGTTGCGAGCATGCGCATCATGTCCCGCATGGGCCAGGTCGCGCTGGATCGCCTGGGGCCTTCCAATGAATTTGTTCCTGGCCTGCATTCGCTGGGCGATCTAGACCCTATGCGCCGCTACATCGTGCATTTTCCGCAGGAAAAACTGATTTGGAGCATCGGCTCGGGCTACGGCGGGAACGCGCTGCTCGGCAAGAAGTGCTTTGCATTACGAATCGCCAGCGTGATGGCGCGCGAACAGGGCTGGATGGCGGAGCACATGCTCATCCTCGGTCTCGAATCGCCAGGCGGAAAGGTGACCTACATGGGCGCGGCGTTCCCTAGCGCCTGCGGCAAAACCAACTTGGCCATGATGGTTTCTGCGCTGGAAAACCAGGGTTACCGCGTATGGACCGTGGGCGACGACATCGCTTGGATGCGAATCGCGGATGACGGCTACTTGCACGCCATCAATCCCGAAGCAGGATTTTTCGGAGTCGCGCCCGGCACCGGCATGTTGACCAATCCCAACGTGATGGGCGCTCTTCGCAAAAATACCTTGTTTACCAACGTCGCCATGACTGCAAACCGCGAGCCCTGGTGGGAAGGAATCGGCAGCGATCCCCCTCCCGGACTTACCAACTGGAAGGGCGAACTCTGGGATTCCTCCAAAGGCCCCGCCGCTCATCCGAATGCCCGCTACACCGTGCCCGCCAAACAATCGCCGAGCATCTCGCCCCAATGGGAAGCGCCCGAGGGCGTGCCCATTTCCGCGTTTATCTTTGGCGGAAGACGTGCGCGCGTCGCGCCGCTCGTCTACGAATCCTTTGATTGGCAGCACGGCGTGTTTGTCGGCGCGACGATGGCTTCGGAGACCACCGCTGCGGCAACGGGCGACGTGGGAATCACGCGCCGCGATCCCATGGCCATGCTGCCTTTCTGCGGCTACAACATGGCGGATTATTTTGCCCATTGGCTACAGATGGGCAAGAAAATCCCCAAGCCTCCCAAGATTTTCCACGTCAACTGGTTCCGCAAGGGCGCGGACGGAAAATTTCTGTGGCCCGGCTACGGCCAGAACGTGCGCGTGCTGAAATGGATTCTGGAGCGCGTGGAAGGCCGCGGCGCTGCGCAGGAAACGCCTATCGGCCATGTGCCGGCAAAGGGCGGCTTGACGCTCGATGGACTCAAGATTTCCGGCGACGCTCTAAACGAATTGCTCCGCGTGAATCCTGCCGATTGGGAAACCGAGATGGAAGATTCAAAGCAGTTCCTCATGAAATTCGGCCCACGCCTGCCGCATGAAATCCGCGAAGAGCACGGCAAACTTGCAAAACGCTTTGGACCCCTCGTCACCGCCTGAGCAGTCTGACGAAAACCTTCATACCTCAGCTTCCCGGACGGTACTCCCTCTCCGTGTGCCTCTTAAGCTGCTCGCGATAAAAGTAGACCTCGCGCAAATCTCCTGTGCTGTACCGTGCCGCCTCGTCATTGAAATGCAGAGATGCCGGATGGCCGCTCTCGCCTCCAGCAGTCACGGCTCTCGCATGGATTTTGCGTCCAAACTCAACCACCGCGACGAAGCTGTTCCCCGACGTGCCATACCATTTCTTCGTCCCCGGATATGCGCGCGCCCCGAAGGCGGCCAACGAGCCCCACACGGAAGAAGTGAAGCCCACAGGTATGCTCGGCCCCGCATCGCTGAACGGTTGCACGATGTCGCCGGTCAGGCGCTGGAAGCGGTTGATTTCACCCCACGGCGTCTTCCAACTGCCAAAATCCTCGGTGAGTTTGTCCGTTGCGTCACTCAGCGACTGAAGCAGTCGCTGCGCGGGCACTTTGGTGCAGATGTAGTCGCTAAGGTACAGGCCAGCTTTTTTTGCATCACCCCCCACGCGCTTCTGGATGTCCTCTCCCCAGAACACAGCGAGCGAAGTGGGCGCGGAGTTCACCCCCCAGCGCAAATCCCATTTGCGCAAGGCTTCCATCGGCTCGGCCAATTTTGTCTTCAACGGATCTTCAGCAGGCGCAACATCCCAAGCCTTAACCAGGCACGGAACCGGTTTTTCAAACCACATCAGGTAACTGTCGTACGCTGCCGCGATCAGAGAGTCCACTGTGAAGTCTTTCTTGTCCTGTAGAACTCGGATGGCGTGCAGTCCGCGCGCGGTCTCTCCGCCCGTTTCTACATACGCGGGAAAGTCTTTCTTTTTCGGGCTGTTAGGCCCCGCTGCCGACCAGGGCCAGTTATTCGAGTTGTACAGCCAGCCGCTCTTGGGATTCAGCAGATGCGGTGTTTCATCCACGGAAAGCAGCCCGTGCCATTCCGTCGCCGGATTGCTCCCGTCCACAGGTTTCGTCCAATCAAAACTCGAATCGCGGCGTGGAATGAAGTTCCCATGGAAATAAGCAATATCTCCATCGGCATCGGCGAAAATCGTGTTGTTCGACGAGTTCGTATGTAATTCCATGGTTTCTCGAAACGACTTGCAATCCTTCGCTTTTGTGCGCGTGTACGACTGCGTCAGCGCTTTCACAGGCTCCTGCATCAACCGGATGCTCACCCATTTTCCGTCGGCCTCTCGGATGATTGGCCCATGCTGCGTGCGATACGTGGTGAATTTCTTCTCCGCCATTCCATGGTCCGTCTTGTACGGCACCGTGATCTCCGTCGCGATGACCGGCCGTTCTCCATTCCCGTACTTGTAACAAAAGCGATCGCCCTTCTTCACCACCGTC
>Ga0307472_100001040_pt1 | contig 10737 bp, 12 predicted proteins | sample atmos_gasesAM5C__2_FD_204582 | JGI IMG/M metagenome (GOLD analysis project Ga0307472, IMG submission 204582) | Hardwood forest soil microbial communities from Morgan-Monroe State Forest, Indiana, United States - atmos_gasesAM5C_05 | ecosystem: Environmental > Terrestrial > Soil > Temperate... | reverse complement strand
GCTTCGGCGATGTAGCCGTGGGCAAGAGCAGCTCGCTGGCTCTGAAGGTGACCAACGCAGGAAACTCAAGCGTTACCATCACCCGATCCGCAGTCACGGGTTCGGGATTCAGCGTCAGCGGATTATCTGCACTCACGCTCCAGCCCGGGCAGTCCGACTCGGTGCCAGTGGTCTTCGCGCCGGCTTCAACAGGCAGTGTCTCGGGAAATATCTCGATCTCTACCTTCTCAGCGACGGCATCCGTTGCTTTATCGGGGTCGGGTATTGCGGCATCTTCGTCAACTCACAGCGTGAGCCTCTCGTGGATTGCGAGCACTTCTAGCGGTATGGCTGGCTACTATGTTGAACGCGGAACAGTCTCCGGCGGACCGTACCAGATTTTGAATTCGTCGCCGGAGACGGGAACGTCGTATGTTGACTCGACGGTGCAGGACGGCAAGGAATATTTTTACGTGGTTGTTTCCGTCAGCACAGGCGGACAAGAAAGCCAACCTTCCGGGCAGGTGAGTGCAACGATTCCGTCATCCTAGATCATCCGTTGAATTCATTTTGGCGGAGCGACTTCGTATTTTCCTGGCGCGCGGGTTTGTGCTATACGGTTGGACATGCGAGCGGCATTGCGGCGCGACCGCGCGGGGTCCGGGCTTGAGATTCGGCTTTACGACCCTGTAACGTTCCGGCGGCTTTGTCGTGCGCGCGATTACCTCGGCGCGCGTTACAACGAGCTCTTGACGCTCGAAAATGGCGCGCGTGAAGCCTGCCTTTCACCATTTCACTTTAGCCGCTTGTTCACGCGAGCGTTTGGCGAGACGCCACATGAATTTGTGACCCGCGTCCGTATCGATGAGGCGAAGCGGCTGCTGCTTTCCGAGAATCGCAGCGTGACCGACATCTGTTTCGACGTGGGCTATGAGAGCTTGGGCTCGTTCAGCTCGCGATTTCGGTCGCTGACAGGCTTATCGCCGGCCGCCTTCCGCCGCGAAGCGCACATTTCATTCGGCGGTTTCGCCGCGCACTGGCCGCTCTACTACATTCCCGCCTGCTATCAGCAGTTCGTTGTGGGGCCGCTCTAGGGCCGACGCAGCCGTTGCGCGAACAATAGCAAGAATCGAGAAGCATCCGCGCGCGTCATTCAGCTATCGTTGGCCAATTCAAGGAGGTTTCCCATGATTCAACGGCTTTCGCATGCGACGTTGTACGTGCTGGACCAGGATGCGGCTAAGGACTTTTACGTGAATAAGCTGGGATTCGATGTGGGGATGGACGCGAGCATGGACAATGGCTTCCGGTGGCTGACCGTGCGCCCGAAGGGTCAGCCCGATCTCCAAATTATCCTGATGAAAGTGGACGGACCCAACATGCAACCGGAAGTAGGTAAAACCTTGCGGGAGCTGCTACAGGCGGGAAAGCTGAATGGAGGAGTGCTGCAGACGAGCGATTGCCGCAAGACGTACGAGGAGCTGAAGGCGAAAGGAGTGGAGTTCACGTCTCCGCCGAAGGAGCAGTTTTACGGAGTCGAGGCGATCATGAAGGACAATTCGGGGAATTGGTTCAGCATGACTGAGCCGAAAGGCGCGTAGCAGCGGGGGAGATTCGAGCGGCGAGCAATATGCGCCGATAGGATTTCACCTGGGTGGTCAAGCGAAAGCCTCGCACGAGCGTCGAAAGCCCGGAGCGCGCGAGATAGGCTGCGGCCGTCAAGCCGTTATGGGCGGCGCCGACTCCGATCGCGTCATACTTTTCTGCGTCATGTTCTCATCGCGTTATGGACTTGCGTAGTGAAGGCATTTTCGACTAGGATGACCGTTAGTCAGATGGTTGTGTCGCTGACTGTAGACGGCACACGTGGGGGAAAAAGCCAATGACGGCTTCCAGTAATGACCCTGGGTCACACCAACGCATTAGGTCGCGCCGGGCGTTGCTCGAGCCTCCCGTGCGATTTCATCCCGAACCTGGGCCGCGGCTTGAAGCCAAGCGCGCGCGAATTATCGATGCCGCGCTGCAGCATTTCGCCGAACGAGGTTATCACGCCGCGCGCATCGAGGATCTCGCTGCACAACTGGGCTTCGCGAAAGGCTCGATCTTCCAGTATTTCGGCAGCAAGGCCGGACTTTTTCTCGAAACGTACAAGAAGGCAGTGCGGTCGTTTCCAGCTTACCTCGATTGTCCCGCCAATATTCGCGAGAAAGGCTTCTTCGAAATTGTGCGCTATTGGCTGATGCGCACGGAGCGACTCGTGCGCGAGGATTGGGTTCGTTACCGCGTCGCGCTGCTCGGAAATTACGGCGTGGATTTAAGTTTGAAGCGCGAGATCAATCGTTTTCTGCTGGCGGAAGATCCGTATGGCAGCGCGGCGTTTGTGCGGCTAGGAGTTGCGCGTGGAGAAGTGCGGTCGGACATTGATACGGCGCTGATCGTCTCGATTCTCGACTGGACGATGGAGCGCTTCCAGGATGCGCTGCTAACCGAAGAACTCGATCCGGGTCTCTTTCCGCATCCCGCGGAACCGGAAAAGAATCAGGTGAGGATCACGCAATTCTTGCAAGTGCTGCGCGGCGCGATCGGAGTCTGAAAGAGTTTTCTCGAAACTTGGAGTGAAGCGGATGGAACGGCCAGTCCAGGAGTCTGTGCAGGAGATTCTCGCTTCATACAACGCCAACGCTCCGCTGGCGGAAGCGTACACGATTCCTGCGCCGTGGTACACGGACGCGCGAATCTCAGAGCTTGAGCGGCTGAATGTTTTCTCGCGCACGTGGCAATTCGCCGCGCGGCTCGAGCAGGTTGAAAAGCCGGGCCAGTATGTTACCACGACGGTAGCAGGCGAGCCGATCGTGGTCGTACGCGGAAGCGACAAAAAGCTGCGCGCATTTTTCAACGTGTGCCGGCACCACGCGATGACCGTGATGAACGAGCCTTGCGGGCACACGCCGCATCTTCGCTGCCCATATCACGGCTGGACGTACAACCTTGAAGGCGAACTCCGCGGCATGACCGAGTTTGAGGGCGTGCGCGACTTCGACCGCGCGACGAACGGCCTGGTACCGATTCGATTGGAAACTTGGGAGCGATTCGTTTTCGTGAATCTGGATCCCAACGCGCCGCCACTGACCGAATTTCTCGGTAAGCTAGTCGATCTCGCGAAGCCGCTGGGATTTCCCGAGTTGAAATTCGTCGAGCGCCGCAGCTACACGCTCGACTGCAACTGGAAAGTATACGTGGACAATTTTCTCGACGGCGGATACCACGTGCCGCACATGCACAAGGGACTGAACAGCGTTCTCGATTACACGAACTACACCATTGAGAATGTGGATCGCTGCTGCGTACAATCTAGCCCGGTGACGGTTGACAGCAGTTCCGAGGCGAATGCCGCCGCCACACGCAAGGGCGATCGCGCCTACTACTTCTGGCAATATCCGAATTTCATGTTGAATTGGTATGAAGGCTACCTCGATACGAATCTCGTGATTCCGCTCGCGGTGGATCGTTGCGAAGTGATTTTCGATTTTTACTTCGGCAACACGGCCGAATCGGAGATGCCGTACATCCACCAGAGTATTGAGGTGAGCCATCGCGTGCAGATTGAAGACACCGCGATTTGTGACGGCGTGCAGCGCGGACTCAGTTCGCGCGCTTATCAGGCAGGACGCCTTTCCGTGCGGCGCGAGGCCGGCGAACATCTCTTTCACCGTTTGTTGGCGGCCGATTTGAAAGACACTCGGGCGTCCGCGGCCTCGTAATTACGGCACGCGGCCCTCAGCCATCTCCAATCCCGCGTTTGTCTGCTAGACGGCAATAAACCATTCTCCGGAGCTCCCCGTTTAAGCGTGGTATCACTCTCACTCGTGGTATTTTTCATTGATGATCCCGAGGAATTCTGTCGTCCCAGGTTTTGTTCGGATTTCCTCGCCGTTTTCCGTCAGGTGGCGCTCGAAGTGGTTAGAAATTCTTCGGATCGCAGGGCGTCACTTATGCTCTGTCACTTGTGCTCAATGATCTCCGGTTAGGCTTTTTGCAAAGAACCAGCTATTGGACTAGCATCGAAAAGTAAACGCAGCAGCAGTTCAGGGCAACATGAAAAGAAATTCGGTTCACATAGATCGCATTCGGCGCGGCCGAACAAAAGCCAAGCAAAAACCGGCGCGCGTTTCCATCTCCAGAGCGCAGCGAATCTTTTTGCTTTCACCGGCCAATGCAGCGGGGATTCGCGCCCGGATCGTGGCGAGCGAAAACGCCAGTTTCGATTTGGCAACGCGTCTGAGAAGTGAAGGGGCGCCGCTCGGCGAGGTATTCAGTTTCATCAGCGGACTCTATTTTCGCGGGAAGCTTGCCTACGCGGAGAGATTCGCCGAAACGCGTGTAGGAATCCCTGGAGCATTCGTGATTACGGCGTCTGGCGGCCTGATTCCCCCCGAGACGCTGATCACGGCCGAGGATCTTGCGGCGATTTCGGCGGCTTCTATTAGCGCAACGGATCGACGGTACCGAGAGCCGCTCGAGCGCGACGCGCGAGCTATTTGCGAGCTCGCAGGTCCAAAATGCGAGGTTGTGCTGCTTGGCAGCATCGCGACGCCGAAGTACGTCGAGCCGTTGCTGGGAATTTTTGGGAAGCGATTGCTTTTTCCTATCGAGTTCGTTGGGCGCGGCGACATGAGCCGTGGCGGACTGATGCTGCGAAGTGCACGCTCCGGCGAGCAATTGACGTATGTTCCAGTCGCAAGCGCGGTGAGGCACGGGCCTCGGCCGGGGAAATTGCCTAAATTGCCTCGCGGATATTACGAGCAGCTGAAGCGAAGCTCTGGCTAGCTCGTCTGATCTTGTCTCTGGTTGAATCAAACCGTTCGGAAGGCTTTGTTGCGATGGAGGCGGTGATACTCGTGGGAGTACAGGGAGCGGGCAAGAGCACGTTCTACCGCGAGCGATTTTTCGACACGCACGTGCGAATCAACCTGGACATGCTGCGAACACGCAAACGCGAACAACAACTGCTGACCGTCTGCCTCGAGGCAGGTCAGAGTTTTGTGGTGGACAACACGAATCCGCAGGCGAGCGATCGCGCCAAGTATATAGGACCGGCGCGCGCGAAGGGATTTCGCGTGATTGCTTATTTTTTCGACGTGCCGCTGCGCGACGCGATGCACCGCAACAATCAAAGAAAGCTCCGGCAAAAAATTCCTCCGGTGGCCGTGGCCGGTACACACAAAAAGCTCGAGCCGCCCGGCAAGAATGAAGGATTCGATCAGATCTTTACAGTGCGGGTCACCGAGCCTGCGGGATTTGTCGTCACGGAAGGCGCGTGAATCAATGGCACAAGAACAGAACGCGCGAAAATTGACGACGCACCAGGAGGCTGTGTTAATTCAAGTGTTGCGAACGTTCCCTAATGAGCGCGTCGAGCTCCGCTACGCGCCGGATGCGGATGATGCGCTGCCGTATGCGGAGAATTTTTTAGCGGTCTTTAAGGCGATCTTGTGGGATGTGGAAGGGCCGCACGCCGACCGCGGCGCGTCCCCGGGCCTTACGCTGGTCGCGGGTGCCAGCTCTGGATTGCCACCGTGCGCCGAGGCCTTGCGAGACGCACTGCGCATCTACGCGATTGAGACACGGGTGAAGCAAAAAGACGGCCGCGCCGCAACACCCGTAAGCTTCACGCTTATCGTTGGATTACGTGAGGGACCGCGCGAGAAAAACTGAAATCGCAGGATCAGCGTTTGGCAGATTCTTCGAGGAGTTTGGCCCAATGGGAAAGATGATTGAGTGACGGCACATCCGTGTGGTCGAGGACCAGCGGGGTGATCGAGACCGCGCCTTCGCGAAGTGCGCCGATGTCCGTGTCCGGGTCGATGCCTTCGACACGGCTCTGTTCGTGGAGCCAATAGTAGCGGCGGCCGCGAGGATCGGTGCCGGGCTGCAATAGATTGCGCGTGATTTTCGAGGACTGGCGCGTGAAACGCACTTTGCCGCCCCACGGCTGCGGAAAATTCACGTTGAGGAAAACGCCCGGCGGCAATCCCTCCTTCAGAATCACCGGCGCAAGTTTGCGAGTGAACTCCGCGGCGGGCCCGAAATCCACTTCCTTCTTGCGATACGACTGCGACACGGCGATGGCAGGGACGCGGTTGATGGCAGCTTCGCGTGCCGCGCCCACGGTGCCGGAATAATAGACGTTCTCGCCCATGTTTGCGCCGCGATTGATGCCGGAGATAACGAGGTCGGGCTTTTCCTGCAGCAGCGTGTGAAACGCGAGAATCATGGCGTCGGCAGGAGTTCCTTCCACCGCGTATTCGCGTTCGCCAATCTGGTCACAATAGATTGGCTGGCGAAGCGTGAGCGATTGCGCCGCGGCGCTGCGTTCCTGCGAAGGGGCTACAACGGTGACGATGGCGCAATCCTTGAAAGCGTCGACGAGAGCACGCAGGCCCGGCGCTTGAATCCCGTCGTCATTGGTGATCAATATATTAGGCATCTTGTTGGACACAAATTCCTTCTCTCGCCTCATTGCTCGCAGGAGCAACTGTTACCCGTTCAATTCGCGTTCGGTGAATTCGACAATTTCGCCGGGAGAATTGAAATCGCTTTAGCGAGCCCAGGCCAGGCGGACTCGAAAATACGTGATGCCTTTCCAAGCGAGGCGCGCAGGGCCGTCCGGATAAACTGCGAAATAGATCTTCTGTAGCCGGTCGAGCTCGGTTCCCTTTGGCTCGTCGGCAATTCCTTCACATTGTACCGTGATCTCTTCGTCCCAGCCGATCACGAAAGCGATCTTGTTGCGGCGGCGGAGATTCTCGCACTTTCTGGTCGAGTCGAGCGTGTCGAAAACGATTTCCAAGCGGTCGCTGACCGCGATGCCAACCACTGCCGCTTCCGGATCACCGGACGGAGACACCGTGGAAAGGACTCCGAGGCGATGCTTCTGAAGAAATGCGAGAAGTTCAGAGCGCGTCATTCGGAGAAGACAATGGTCGGGACGACTGGATTTGAACCAGCGACCTCACGCACCCCAAGCGTGCGCGCTACCAGGCTGCGCCACGTCCCGACGACCAGCGCCAATCAGCGTATCACTCGCGTTCGAGAAGGGTCAAGACAGCGAGGAGTTCCTCGTGCAAATCGAGCAGGAATTTGCGATGCGCGCGCGATGCAGGTTCGCGGCGGGCGTGCGAGGCGGGCGCTTCCGCGCGAGCTTCGCGCTCGACCGGGGCTGCGTCTCCGACGCTGTGACCGCTTGCGAGATCTGCAAGATGCTTGCGGGCGCCAGCGATGGTGAAGCCTTCCTCGTAGAGCAGGCGTTTGATTTCGAAAACGGTTTCGATGTCGTCGCGACGGTAGAGGCGGTGGCCGCTGGGACTTTTCACCGGTTGCAGCGTCGGGAATTCGGTTTCCCAGTAGCGCAGGACGAAGGTCTTCGTAGCCGTCAAGCGGCTCACTTCGCCAATGCGGAAAAGGCTCTTCTCCGGAAGTTCGGACGCGGCGTGGGCGGCGCTAGCCATATGTTTTCTGTATCGTACTACTACGAGTTAAGAGTTAGAAGATGGAAATTAGAAAAGCCTCCTTAGTTGCGCCGGCCTTTGCCGCGACGTTTTTCGTGTTTGTGCTGGCGACGCGGCCCCTGGCGTTTTCGCCGTTCGCGGTCTTCGCCGCGGGCCGCGATGTGGGTGCGCGCGGCGCGCTTTTTGAGGCGCTGATTGAAACGTAGGGGCGTGCCGGTGAAATCGAAAGCGGCGCGCAACCGATTTTCGAGGAAGCGCTGATAGCTGAAATGGAGAGGCTTCAGCTGATTCGTGAAAAGAACGAAGGTGGGTGGCGCAACCGTGGCCTGCGTGATGTAGAAGATCTTCACTTCACGATCCGCGGGTGACGTACCGCGCTCGAGATCGACGCTCGAGAGCCAGCGATTCAGCTCGCCGGTTGAGACGCGACGCTGGCGAGCTGCGGCGACTCGATCCAGCATTGAATAGAGCTTCTCTACCCGGTCGCCCGTGAGCGCCGACAAAAAAACGATTGGCGCGTAGCTCAGGAATTTCAGCTTCGCGCGCACGATCAGCTCGTAATCTGCCAGCAGCTTATTGGGATTTGCGCCGGTGCTTTTTTCTTCATGCCTCTTTGATTCGGCAGCTTTTTTAGCGGCAGCTTCGAGCGCAAGGTCCCATTTATTCATCACGATGATCACGGAGCGGCCGGATTGTTCGGCGTAACTCGCGATCGTGGCATCGTGCGAGGTGACGCCGACTGAAGCGTCGACGACGAGAACGGCGATATCCGCGCGCTCGAGATGGCGGCGCGCCATGATGACGCTGAGTTTTTCGGCGACGAGTTTCGTCTTGCCCTTGCGGCGAATGCCGGCGGTATCGAGGAAGCGATAAGTCTTGCCCTGGCGATCGACGACGGTATCGACCATGTCGCGAGTGGTGCCGGGCTCGGGCGAAACGATTGAGCGCTCGCTGCCGACGAGCTGATTCAGCAGCGTGGATTTGCCGACGTTAGGCCGCCCGATGATGGCGACGTTGATGTCGGCGCGATTTTCGGCTGTTTCGCCCTTGGGAAAATCGGCTGTGAGGGAATCGAGAAGGACATCGATGCCGAAACCGTGTTCGGAGGAAATAGGAAATACTTCGTCGCTCAGCTCGTAAAACGGCGCGGCCATGGAGACTTGATTCGGCATGTCCACTTTGTTGACGGCGATCACCGGCGGCTTGCCGGCGCGGCGGAGCAATTGGGCGAGTTCCTCGTCCAAGGGAACGGGGCCGGAACGTCCGTCAACAACCTGCACGACGCGAGCGGCGTTCTCGAAGGCGACTCTTGCCTGGCGCAAAATTTCAGCAGGGATGTGGGCTTTGTCGTCGGGAACGATGCCGCCCGTGTCGACGACCTCAAATGCGCGCCCGTCCCAATTTGCGGTGCCGTAGATGCGATCGCGCGTGATTCCGGGCTCATTGGTGACGATCGAGCGTCGCGTGCCAGTGAGACGATTGAAGAGCGTGGACTTCCCGACGTTGGGGCGGCCGGCTATCACGATGGATGGAAGTTTCTGGTTCATGTCGATTGAATCCGGGAGAGCGTACGCGTTGCACTGCGATTGAGCAACGGCTGCGGTCTTCGCGACGGAACAGACATGATACTTTAGCGCGGGCTGAATCAAGCGAGGATTCTTCGTACGAGCGAAATGGCGGAGACCAATCAAATTGCGCCGAGCATGGTCCGCGGAAACGTGCGCGAGGTGGCGTCGTTTTTCCTGAAGCTGGGGTTTCTGGCGTTCGGCGGAGTTGCAGGACATATCGCGATGATGCGGCGCGAGCTTGTGAATCGCAGGAAGTGGATTTCGGAGCAGGATTTTCTCGACCTTTTCGGGATCATGAATCTGATTCCCGGTCCGTCGTCCACCGAGATGGTGATCGCGCTCGGCTACTGGCGGGCGGGATGGCCGGCGCTGATTTTGGCCGGGGCGCTGTTCATTCTGCCAGCTATGTTGACGGTTCTCGGACTTTCCTGGGCGTACGTGCGGTATGGAATGCTGCCGGCGGCGCAATGGATTCTGTACGGAATCAATCCGATGGTGATTGCGATCATCGCCGACGCGCTTTTGAGCCTGGGGCGGACGGCTCTCAAGACAGTGTGGCTGGCGCTGATGGCCGTCGCCTCGCTCGCGCTTTATTTCTGGGGCGTATCGATTGTGGCGATTATTGTGTGCACTGCGATGCTCACTGCGATCGTGGGTTATTGGAAGACGAAAGGCCAACAGCGGGGTTTGGGAATTTTTCCCGTGGCGGGTGGCGGAGCCAGAGTGGCGATTGCTGCTGCGAGCGCAATTCCGTTCAGCATGACGCGGCTGTTCCTGACATTTCTCAAGATCGGGGCGGTGAGCTATGGAAGCGGGTATGTGCTGCTGGCGTTCCTGCGCGCGGATTTCGTCGCGCATCTTCATTGGTTGACGGACAAGCAGCTTCTGGATGGGATCGCAGCCGGGCAGATCACACCGGGACCCGTTTTCGCTTCGGCGACATTCGTTGGCTACCTGACAGGCGGTTTGAAAGGCGCGCTGCTGGCCACGCTGGGGATGTTCCTGCCGTCGTTTATTTTTATCGCGATTCTCTTTCCATTCATTCCAAGGCTGAAGGGTTCGGCGGGAGCGCGGATATTTCTCGACGGGATCAATGCAGTGACGATGGGCTTGATGGCGGCGGTTTCCTGGCAACTGGCGCGCGGCGCGATTCTCGACGCATTCACTGCGGTAGAAGCGATCGTCGGCCTGCTGATATTGAGGCGCTTTCAGATCAATTCGGCCTGGCTGATTCTGGGCGGATTGGTGGCGGGATTCGCGTGGAAATTCGCGAGTGGTTTGGGCTAGAACCGCGACGAAATTGCCGCCGGGCAGACTATGCGAATTTCCGAAAAGGCCGGTTTTGTTGCTATTAGGAAATGCGTATGTGCTGATTCCAAGAGGTTTAGGTGAATTTCTGAATTGTCGAATGTTGCTATTAGAAATGCGGCGACAAACCGTCCACCGCAGCGGATCTTCTGAAGGCTGAGCGGCTGGTTGGGGAAGGGCTCGTTTGCAGCGAGAGAAAAAAACAGCGATCCGTTCGCGATTAGAAATTTGTAGATTGCTGTGTTTGCTGCCGTTTGCGATCAATTCTAATCGCGGATTCGCGATTAGAAATTGAGTGGTGAATGGGGCTCTGCCGACATCGGGCCTTCTTAGGGGACGCGAGTAACAAAATGACCCTCGTTTGGGGCCTCGCC
>Ga0307472_100001039_pt1 | contig 10738 bp, 11 predicted proteins | sample atmos_gasesAM5C__2_FD_204582 | JGI IMG/M metagenome (GOLD analysis project Ga0307472, IMG submission 204582) | Hardwood forest soil microbial communities from Morgan-Monroe State Forest, Indiana, United States - atmos_gasesAM5C_05 | ecosystem: Environmental > Terrestrial > Soil > Temperate... | reverse complement strand
CGAAGGGTTTTTCGCAACGCGCTACTCTACCGGACGCCCACGCGGGAAGAACGTGGTCGGTCCCCTTTTCAGGGAGGAGGGCTTCGTGAATCTGTTCGAGCGCGCCAAGAACATCCTGTTGCAGCCCAAACAGGAGTGGCCGAAGATCGCCGCCGAGAGCGCGACCGTCCAGTCGCTCTACATCGGCTACATCATGATTCTCGCTGCGATCGGACCGATCGCAATGCTGGTCTCCTTCGCCGCACTCGGCCTGGGATTTGGTATAGGGGCGGCGGTCTTCGCGTACATCCACGGGCTCGTCGTCGTCGCGATCCTCGCGCTCATCGTCGACGTGCTCGCACCGAACTTCGGCGGGACAAGGGACTACGTGGCCGCCCTCAAGCTCGTCGCGTACAGCTTCACGGCGCTGTGGGTCGCCCAGATCGCGCTGCTGATACCGGCCGCGGGAATGCTCGTCGTGCTGGTCGGACTGATCTACGGCTTCTACCTGTTCCTGCTCGGCGTGCCGATTATGAACAAGAGCACGACGGACAAGGCGGTGCCCTTCACGATCGTGGTCGTGGTGAGCGCGATCGTGCTCATGTATCTGCTCGCGCTCATCGCGCGCAGCCTCGGTTTCGGCTTCGGGATGGGGATCGGCCCCGTCGGCACGCCCGGCGCCGGGATGGGCATCCTGCGCTGACGCCGCTGCCGCTCAAGCCTCGGAGGAAGGGGTAGGGTATGGCGAAGGCGCGACCGAGCGCGCCCAGCCGTACAGACGCTGGCGGCGGTTCTGCGGGCGATGGTGCAGGAAGCGCTCTAGCTCGGTCAGCGCGCGGCGATAGACGTCACGCTTGAAGTCGATCACGCTGTCGAGCGGGATCCAATAGTCGTGCCAGCGCCAGGCGTCGAACTCGGGATGCGAGGTCGCGCGCAACGACACGTCGCTGTCACGCCCGGTGAGCCGCAGCAGATACCAGATCTGCTTCTGCCCGCGATAGCTCCCGCGGAATTCGCGCTTGATCCACTGCGAAGGGACCTCGTAGCGCAGCCACTCGCGCGTGCGACCGAGGATTCTGACATGCTCCGAACCCAGCCCGACCTCTTCCTTGAGCTCGCGGAACATCGCCTGCTCGGGTGTCTCACCCGAGTTGATGCCCCCTTGCGGGAACTGCCAGGCGTGTTCGCGGATCCGCTTGCCCCAGAATACGAGGTTTTTCGAGTTGGCAATGACGAGGGCGACGTTCGGGCGATAGCCGTCACGGTCCAGCATCGTGCCACCTGCAATTCAACCAGTTAGCGCCATTCTTCCACACTTTGCCGCGCTTGGAAAGCGCGCGGCAGTCGAGCGCTAAGTGTTGCGCGGGCTGGTTTCCTTGGGTGTCACCCTTACGGTCAGGCGCTGCACGCGCCGCAAGACCGTGAGCACGACGCCATCGCCGATGCGACCGTCCGTGAGCAGGCGTTGCAGATCGTCGACGCCGGCAACCGTCGCGTGGTCGAAGCCGATGATGATGTCTCCGGCCTGCAAGCCTGCCGCCGCGGCCGGCGACTCCGACTCGACCGCTTCGACGCGGGCGCCGGTTTCCTGCGTCAAATCGAAGTGACGCACCACGCGGCGCGGGAGCTGGATATCCTGCGCGCTCACGCCGAGATACGCGCGGCGCACGCGACCGTCGCGGATGAGCGCGATCGCGACGCGCTCGGCGGTATTCGAGGCGATCGCGAAGCAGATGCCTTGGGCGGGGAGAATGACCGCCGTGTTCACGCCGATGACCGCCCCGTTCGAGTCCACCAGCGGGCCGCCGGAGTTGCCAGGATTGAGCGCAGCATCGGTCTGAATCACGTTGTCGAGAAGCCGTCCCGTCGCACCGCGCATGGAACGGCCCAGTGCGCTGACGATGCCCGCGGTGACCGTATGCTGGAATCCGTAGGGACTGCCGATCGCGATGGCGATCTGGCCTACCCGCACGCGCGAGGAATCGGCGAGCTGCGCATAAGCGAGGCCGTCGGCGCCGATCTTAATCACCGCAAGGTCCGAATCGGGATCATCTCCGACCAGCTCCGCGCCCAGCACGTGCCCGTCGGGCAGCGTCACCTCGAGCTTGGCCGCACCGCCCGCTACATGGCTGTTGGTCAGGACGTAGCCATCGGGCGTGATCGCGAAACCCGATCCCGAGCCGTCCTGACGACGGCCACGGCGCCCTTCGCGCTCGACGCGAACGTGCATCACCGCCGGCCGCACGCGCGCGACCGCCGTGCTCACCGAGCGAGAATAGGCGTCGAGGAGCTGCGCATCCGCGTCGCGGGCGGGATCCTGCGCGGGAGTCGCCGTCGCGCCGGACGAGTCGAGCACCACCCAGGGTCGCGAAGTGAGGGCGCGATCGAGCGGAGCCATGTCACGTCAAATGGCGGCCCGCGACGCGCCTTTCAAGGCGCAGACGGCTGGCGCACGGCCCTTCGCGCAAATCGACTCGCTCACCACTTGCCTTCGATCTGCGCCCCTGCGGGATCCCTGCGCTGGTACGACACCATCTGCGCCGCCTTGAGCCGCGCCTTCGCGTCGGAAACGGCTCGGACATGCGTCGCCTTGGCTTCCTTGAGGCACAGCTCGCGCTTGCTGCTTTCCGCCTGGTCGCACACGTCCTGGGCTACCCGGTACAAAAGCTCGGCCTTGGCGATTGCCGCCTCATAGCTCTTCTCGGGGCCGGGCAGCACCGTGTCCGCTCCGCGGGAGGTGCCAATGGCGTACAGACACAGAATCGCCGCGCACACCGCTTCAGTCAAAGTCACTGGCACCTGCATGTCTTGTCTGCTCCAGGGTGATCAGCGCTTGGCCCGCCGGCGGATCGGCTCGTCAGTGCCGCGTCTCCCAATCGTCGATCTGTCGTTCGGCCTCGTCGCGCGAGATGCCGTAGGTTTCCTGGATTCTGCCCACCAGTTCGTCGTGCTGCCCGTCGGTTTCCGTCGTGCTGTCCGCCGTGAGCCTTCCCCACTGCTGCTTGATCTTCCCTGTCACCTGTCTCCAACTGCCTTCGAGACGCTCCCAGTTCATTTGCACATCGCTCCGCTTGATCGCGCCTTATTCCGTGATGCGCGTGCTGCAACAGCCGTGCCATTCGCGTGACGTGCCGCGAAAAACAAAGCGTTGCGCGATGACCTTGCTCGCAGGGGAAATCCGCGGTCGGTAATTCCTTCATGCGACCGCAGCAAGGCTGTAAATGATGCTCGCGAAGCTCGCGGCGCTCGGCGCCTCGCATGTCGGACGGGGACCGACGCGGCGACGCGCCGAATTCGCGTTACATCTTCCGCTTTGCTTCCGCCGCGTCGTCCTGGACTTTCTGCCCGAGCTGCTCGACGTCTCGTCCCGCGGGCTGAAATCGTATTGCGATTGCGATCCGGATCGCTCAGCGCAACAGGCGTGCGAGCAGGTATCCCGCAACGATCGCGATGCCGATCGCGGTCATCGGCCGCTCGCGCACGCGCACACGACAGACGTCGACAAGCTCCGCCTGACGCGACCGCAGCTCGCTGGTGTTATGGGCGATCCACTCGGCCGCCGGACCGGCGGCCTCCGCGACCTTGTCGACCGTGCGGTGCGCAGCCTGCGCCATGCGATCGATGGTTGGCGCGGCGCGATCGATAGCACGTGCGGCTGTCTCGTCGACCGCGCGATGTGCTCGCTCCGCCTTCTCTTCCACGGCATGATGTGTCAAAGACCCCATTGCTTGCTCCTGGTCACAATCTCGGATTGATTCGGGCGCGCGTCGGGGAGCAGTATCGATCCGCCGGACGCGCCGCCTGATCCTGAAACGAGCAAGGGGCATGCCATCCGACCAGCTCGCCCAGCCTAGGGCTGTTAACGCTATGGGCGCGCGCGCCGCGCTGTAGGAAAAGCAGAAATTTCCAAAGTGGGAACAACTTACACGAGACGGAAAAAGAACGCGGGCGGAATGTCGACCGGGGGAGAGAATTGCAGTCTCCGCCCGCGTTTGAGGACAACCGGATGTCAGGATGGCGACAACGGCTTTTGATTTCCCATCCGGTTACGGAGCAAGGAGAACGACGTTGGCCGTGCGACAGGATCAGGGAAAGACGCGCCTCCACGCATTCCGGCTAGGACTCCGGACCGCGGCGCACGAGGTCCATCAGCAGCGAAGCGACGAACAACACGAGAAAAACGAAGAAAAAGAGCTTCGCGATCTCCGCGGCGCCGGCGGCGATGCCGCCGAAGCCGAAGAGCGCCGCGATGAGTGCGATGACGAAGAATACGACCGCGTAGTGAAGCATGAGCATCCCCTTCCGCTCGTCAGTGAACAAACCGTTAACGACGGCGTCGCCAGCTAGAAGATTCCTGAAATTCTTGGCAGCGGGCGAGCCCCTCGCAGAAAGAGAGGCAAGCAGCATGCCAGCCGGCGGGAGTCAGGCGACTTGCTGCAGGGTGTCGAGAAAGCGGTCGTACTCCGAGGACTTGTCGAAGAAGTCGTCGGCTCCGACCAGCTCGCACTGGCGCTTGTACTCGGGGTAGGCGTAGTTCGACAGCACGTAGATCTTCGGCTGCACCGCAACGGGCTTGAGGCGTACCTGGCGCACGACCTCGATGCCGTTGCCCCGCTTCAAACGGATGTCGGTGATGACGACGTCGGGCTGTATGTCGGCGATCGTCTCGACCGCCTCCTCCTCGGATTCGGAGAAGCCGATCACCTCGAAGCCCCCGATGGAATCGAGGCTGTCGACAATCCGCTTGCGGATCAAGGGAGAGTCTTCAACTAGAAACACTCGCACTGTGGGCCTCTTGGCCACTTGGCACGGGATCAACCCATCAGATTATGCTGCAACGCATAGGCCGTCAGGTCCGCATTGCGCGAGCAGTTCATCTTCTGCATGATGCGTGTGCGGTACGTGCTGATGGTCTTCACGGAAAGATGTACTTCGCCCGCGATCTGCGTCACCGTCTTGCCGCAGGCGAGCTGCACGAAAATCTGGAACTCGCGGTTGGAGAGCTGACGATGCGGCGGCTCCGGCGCGTTGCCCGCGGCCTCGAGCGCCAGCACTTCGGCGAGCGCCGGACTGATGTACTTGCGCCCCGCCGCGACGACGCGGATCGCCTCGAGCAGGTCCTTTGCCTCTCCCGCCTTCGGAAAGAATCCGCTCGCACCGGCGCGCAGCAGATTGACCGCGTACTGTTCCTCGGGATGCATGCTGACGATGAGAACCGGCAGGTTCGGCCGCCGGCGTCGGAGCAGCGCGACGGTCTCGAGCACCGACGCATCGGGCAGCGAAATGTCGAGAAGCACAACGTCGCAGCCCACGCTCATCACGAGCTCGAGCGCCTGGGAGGCGGTGCCCGCCTCGCCGACGACTTCCAGGTCCTCGGTGCCGTCGATCAGCTGCTTGAATCCGGCGCGCACCAAGGCGTGATCGTCGACGATCAGAACACGTTGCTTCGCGCCGTGATCGACGCCGTTCATGACGGGTGCGGACCGATTGGGGTTGAGATCAGGAGTAGTGGTTAGCATTTTAGTCGCACCTCCGCTTGGTTGCCACTGTGTTACGCGGCGAGCCTTGCTTCCGCTTCTGCATCGGTTACCGCGTTCAGCGCCACTCGCGCTCCGCCGCCGTAAGCATGCAGGCGGTTGTAGAGCGTCTTCAGGCTGATTCCGAGCACCTGTGCCGCCTTCGACTTGCTGCCGTCGACCGCGCGCAGCGTGGCCATGATGAGTGCACGCTCCGCCAGATCGAGCGACGTTCCCACGCGAATGACGACTTCGTTGCTCGACGGCGCTTCGAATGATCGGGTTGCGCTGCGCTCGGGTGCAACAGCGAACTCTCCGTCCAGGTCGACGCTGACCTCGTCGTCGGAGAGCACGTACGCGCGATGCACTGCGTTCTTGAGCTCGCGCACGTTCCCCGGCCACGGATGCGCGGCCAGGCGTTCGCGTGCTTCGTGCGGGAACACCTTTGCCGTTCCGTTCTCCTCATTGAGCTGTTCGAGAAACATTTCCGCGAGCATCAGCGTATCCGCACCGCGCTCTCGCAACGGCGGCACCGTGATCGGAATGACGCACAGCCGGTACATCAGATCCTCGCGCAGCTTGCCCGACGTGACGGCGCTGCGAAGATCGCGGTTGCTCGCTGCGATCACGCGCACGTCGACCGCGATCTCCTGATCGCCGCCGATGCGTGAGAAGCGCCCTGACTCAAGCGCGCGCAGCAGACGCACCTGCATGTCGATCGGCATCTCGGTGATCTCGTCGAGAAACAGGGTACCGCCGCTCGCGCGCTCGAAGCAGCCGCGGTGCGTGCGTGCCGCCCCGGTGAAGCTGCCGCGCTCGTGTCCGAACAATTCGCTTTCGATCAGGGTTTCGGGCAGTGCGCCGCAATTGACCGCCACGAAAGGGCGTCCTCTGCGCTCCGAGAGCTGATGGATCGCGTTGGCCACCAGTTCTTTGCCCGATCCGCTCTCGCCAAGGACCACCACGGTTGCGTTGACGCTCGCCACGCGCTCGATCGTATCGAACAGTGCGCGCATCGAGTCACATCCGCCATAGAGGTCGCACATGCGATGGAGGCGACCGTGCGTGCGCCGCTTCGGACGCGCAAAATCCGCGACCGGCACACCGGTCTGCAGCAACGCAAAACTCTCGGCGCCATTGTTTGTTATCGGCTCGAACATGGATCTCTCTCCGGGGTTGACCATCGACGGCGCCATCTTGGCGACTGCGTGGTGTCCCCGGTATCGGCCGCAGTCCGTTTCTGATGTAAGCGGGGGGCGCGATCATGTAGGACAAACTCCTACGAGACGCGAGAAATCGTCTCTGGAATTTCGGGCCGCGGCTTCTTCGCGCCTCTACGCGCGGCGCAACTCAAAGGACCTTACGCCGGGGCGTGGCACGCTGCGGGCAAGCGCTGCGCGCCGTTTTGTGTGTTCGAGCCAACCTTCTTCGAGCCAGGCAGTGCCTGCCGCGCACAACTCGAGGGCCGCAGCGATGGCAATTGCCTGGAGCGGTCTCTCGGCGAGCGGCGGCAAGACCCGGAACCACACAACCGCGATCGCCCCCGCACCGAAGAACAAAGTAACGGCGAGCAAGGGCGCGGCCATGGAATCCTGGGCGAACCGATCGAGCAGGCGCATGCCGGCGCCCAGCACGATCAGCCCCGTAGCGACAGCGCGCAGCGCGCCGGGGTACGCGAGCGGCGTATGCAACAAGAGCACAGCGAAGCCGATCCAGCCAACGACGGCCAGTCCCCATCCGAGCGCGCGGCTCAATGTCCAGCGCGCCTGCGCTGCTGCGTGGACGGTCAGCATCCCAGCATTGGCGCCGAGCCCGACGGCGAGCATTGCCGCGAACAGCGGTGCCGCCATCGTCGAAGCGAACGCAGCAGCGAGCGCGGCGACCAGTGCGAGCATGCCCGCCGCCAATGCCGTTGCCGGCTCGCTAAGTGGCGTCCATGTCGGCAGCTCGGAGGTCGTCGTCGGTTCCATGAAAGTGGGCAGCGAGACCTGCGTTGAAACCAGCGTGGGCGCGAGAAGGGAAACGCTTCACTGGTGACGGCTGGCCCCGCTGCACTCAGGGCGTCGCAAACTGCGTGCCATGACCGCATCATCAGAGCGGCAGCGGGACATCAGCCTGCGCGCCGACCGGCCAAGCGCGCCGCGATTGCAAGAATTGCGGCACCGTTTCTACAAACCGCACCAGCGGCGCGACCTGCCGCGGGAGCCCGCGGCCGCGGGGCACGCTTTGCGATGGACGTAGTCAAAACTCATGGCACGAATGCTGCAGACGGATCGGGCAGCGGCTGTTTCGGCGCCGCCTTCAACGTGAGTGAGAGCAAGGAGCTTCTTATGCGAGCAACAAGGAACATCGTCTTGACTATCGCCGTCGTTGCGACCGGCGCGGTGCTTCCGGCGTACGGACAGGGCTACGGCCGTGATGCACCTCCGCCGCCGCAGTACTACGGCAATCCCGGTGCCGCGGGTGTTCAATACGGCGTCGTGGACGGCATCGATTACGTTCAGCACGGCAGCGCACCCTCCGGGGCCGGCGCGGTCGTGGGCGGAGTAGCGGGTGGCGTCATCGGACACCAGATTGGCAGCGGCCGCGGCAATACGGCCGCGACCATTGCCGGCGCCATCGGCGGCGCGCTGGTCGGCAACGAGGTGGAGAAACGCAACCGCCGCACGGACGAGGACTACCGCATCGGCGTTCGCATGGACGACGGTTCGTATCGAACCTTCGTGCTTCCCGACAACCCCGGTCTGCGCTCAGGCGACAGAGTCGCCGTCGAGGGCGATCGCATCTATCGCCAGTAGTAGTCCGGGCCGGGCGCTCGAAGCGCGGTCTGCAATGCTTCGGGAGCAGGGTGCGCGCTGTCTGCGCAGCGCCCGCGGCGCTGCCGCGGGCGCCCGCGCAAAGCTGCCCGACGCAATGGAGTAACATCAAAGTTTCGCCGGCATCTCCCTAGCCGTAGTGGCCTCTCGCGTCGACTCCACTTCGTCGCTGTCCTGGACAGCCATCGGCCTGCTCTTCGTCGGCCTGGGTATTGCCGCAACCGGGGCGTGGTTCATCACGCAGTGGCACACGCCGGGCGCGACGTCCTTCGGGATCGAGCGCGTGCAGTACGATTCCGCGTGGGCCTTCGCCTTCGGCGGTCTCGCTCTCGCTTTGAACGTCGCCCGTGCGCGCGTCGCGAGCCGCTGGTGCGCCACCATCCCGATCGTGCTCGGCGCGATGCGCCTGCTAGCGCCGGCGCTGCCCGGCGCCTACGGCACTCATCCGATCATCGCCACACCGTGGCTGCCATTGGGCGCGGGCAGCTACAACGACATGGGCGTGCTGAGCGCGACCGTGTTCGTCGTGCTCGGTTGCGCGCTCGCAACCCTGCGCTCGGAGCGCTATCGGCCGTGGCGTTCCGTCCTGGTGGCTCTGCTGGCCGCCATCGGGCTCGCGCTCGCCACGCTGCTGCTGCTCGGCGCGTGGACCGGCGGCATCGTAGCCACGCAGTGGTTGCAGCTCGCAGGTGGCGAGCGTAGCGCCGCGGTGCTGTTCCTGCTGCTCGGCGGCGGGGTGCTGGCGCAGGCGCTTCTCGGCAGCGAGGACGAATTGCACGCGGTGCGGCGCTGGACGCCCGCCATCGTCGGCTTCGCTGCATTCATCTGCGCCATCGTGCTCTGGCGTGCGCTCTCCGTGCAGGAGACGCGCTACATCCAGAACGCCACCCGGGTCGTCGCAGCGGCGGCGAAAGTGCGCATCGAGGTCGCGCTCGAACAGCGCGTGCGCACGCTGCAACGCCTCGCCGAGCGCTCGCAGATCTACAACTTCACCGAGACCCAGTTCCGCCAGGATGCGGGCGGGCTTCTCGACACGATGCCCTCGGCACCGGACCTGCAAGCGATCGCGTGGGCGGGCGAGGATCTCTCCATTCGCTGGACCGCCACGCACAGCGCCGACGGCAGAAGCGATTTCCGCGTCGATCCGTCGCAGCCGCTGGGCGGCGAGGCGCTGCTCGCGCTGCACCAGCCGCTCATCACGCGCTTCGTCGACCTGAGCTCCGGCGGCAAGGCCTTTGCCATCGCCGCGCCGGCATATGCAGGCGACTCGCTGCGAGGCGTAGTGGTCGGCGTGCTCGGGCCGAACTGGCTCGCTGCGCTGATGCGCGATCGCTTCCCGGACTACGCGATCGAGCTTCTCGACAGCGGCCGGCCGATAAGCGCCGTCGTGCCCGAGTCGGCGGCGGCTGATGCGCAGTGGTCGCAGGATCTGCCCGTGGCCGTGGCGAACACGCGCTGGACCTTGCGCGTGACGCCGACGCGCGATTACCTCGCCCGCAACGATTCGGCGCTGCCGCAGGCCGCGCTTGCGCTGGGCATCGCGTTCTCCACGCTGCTTGCACTTTGCACCTATCTGTTCCAGACCGCGCAGAGCCGCGCCCGGGCGTTGACGCAGACCAACATGCGGCTCCTCGACGACATCCTGGCGCGGCGCCAAGCCGAGCAGGCGCTGCACGAGAGCGAGCGGCGCACGCGCCTCATCATCAATGCCATCAAGGACTGCGCGATCTACATGCTCGACGCGAAGGGATGCGTCGCGACCTGGACTCCGGGCGCGGAACAACTCACTGGGTACCGTGTCGACGAGATCGTCGGCCGGCCTTTCTCCATTCTCTATGACGTCGATGGCAACGCCACGCCCGAGCGGGAGCTCGCGATCGCCGCCCGTGACGGCTGGGCCGAAGGCGAGCGCTGGCACCTGCGCAAGGACGGGACGCGCTTCTGCGGCGACGACGTGATCTCCGCCATCCGCGACGACCACGGCGAGCTGCAGGGCTATTCGGTAGTCACGCGCGACGCAACGCATCGCATCGAGCTGCGCGATCAGACCGAGCGCTCGCGCGACTTCTATTTCGCGCTCTTCTCCGGCTTCCCCAATCTGGTGTGGCGCTCGGACGCGGCGGGAAGCTGCGACTATCTCAACCAGGCGTGGCTCGACTACACAGGCCGGACGCGCGAAGCAGAGCTCGGCGAAGGCTGGCTCGCCGGGGTTCATCCCGACGACCGCGCGCTATGGCGGCAGACGTGGACGCGCGTTTTCGCGGCGCAGAAGCCGTTCGAGATCGAGTTCCGTCTGAAGCACGCCAGCGGCGAATACGGCTGGATCATCTGCAACGGCCGGCCCTACCACGACATCAACGGACGCTTCTCCGGGTACCTTTGCTCCTGCTACGACAACACGGCGCGGCGCGCGATCGAGCAGGCGTT
>Ga0307472_100001034_pt1 | contig 10756 bp, 13 predicted proteins | sample atmos_gasesAM5C__2_FD_204582 | JGI IMG/M metagenome (GOLD analysis project Ga0307472, IMG submission 204582) | Hardwood forest soil microbial communities from Morgan-Monroe State Forest, Indiana, United States - atmos_gasesAM5C_05 | ecosystem: Environmental > Terrestrial > Soil > Temperate... | reverse complement strand
CACGCCCCGCCGTGCTTGCGCTGCCGGAGGTCGGCGAAGGAACGCTGCCGGGGGGCGGCGCGATGGCGCGGCTCGCGCGCATCGTCGGTCCGGCACGCGCGCTCGAGATCGTGCTGCTCGGTCCCCGTCTCACCGCGACGCGCGCGGCGGCCTGGGGTCTCGTGAGCCGGGTGGTGGACGCAGCTCGCCTGCGTGCCACGGTGATGGAGACGGCCCGACGGCTCTCCGCCCGTGGCCCGCTCGCGCTGCGCCTGGCCAAGGAGGCGGTCACGGCGGCGCTTGATTTGCCGCTCGGAGAAGGCATCAGGTTGGAAGAGGATCTGTACGTGTTGCTGCAGACGACGGCCGACCGCCGGGAAGGCATCCGCGCCTTCCTCGAAGGACGCACGCCACGGTTCGGGGGTCGGTAGGAGGACGGATCGAGCATGGCGAACCAGATCGGCAAGATCTACATCTGTGGTCAGTGCGGCGCTCAGGTGATCGTCACCAAGGGCGGCGCGGGCACGATCAAATGCTGCGGCGGGGACATGCAGCAGAAGAAGTGACGCGTGCCGACGAACATGGAACATCGGTTGCGACCGTGCGGGGGGACCCGCTATAAGCGCGGCCGACCGGGGACGCGGAGGATGACGGGGTGATGCTGCTGGCCTCGCGCGCTCGTGGCCGGCAACGCGGTACGGAGAGCGCATGAGCGGGGGCGGCGAACGTCGATGAGCGGAGTCGCGGTCTACGCAGGTTCCTTCGATCCGATCACCAACGGCCACGTCGATCTCGTGCGCCGCAGCCTGCAGGTGTTCCAGCGTGTGATCGTGGCGGTCGCTTTCAATCCCAACAAGGATTCGGCCTGGTTCACACCCGCCGAGCGGGTGGCGATGATCGCCGAAACGTTTCGCCCCGAGGGCGGGCGCGTGGTGGCCGACTCGTTCTCCGGGCTGCTGGTCGACTACGCCGCCGCGAAGGGTGCGAGCGTCATCATCCGTGGTCTCCGCGCGGTCGCCGACTTCGAGTACGAGTTCCAGATGACCATGATGAACCGGCACCTGAAGCCCGAGGTGGAGACGATCTTCATGATGACGGGGGAATCACACTTCTACACCAGCTCCCGTCTCGTGAAGGAGGTCGCGAGCCTGGGGGGGAACGTCGCCGGACTCGTGCCCGACGTCATTCTGCCGCGGCTCATCGCCCGCGCCCGGGAGCACGCATGAGCCTCAAGCTCGCTGCCCGGCTCGGCGCCGTCAAGCCATCCGCGGTGTTTGCCATGGCGGCGGAGGCGGCTGCGCTGCGTGCCCAGGGTCGGGATATCATCGATCTCTCCGCCGGGGAGCCAGACTTCGACACTCCGGAGCACGTGAAGGCAGCGGCGCGGGACGCGCTGGCGCGCGGTCTCACCAAGTACACGCCGATCGGCGGGCTCGACGTCCTCAAGGATGCGGTGGTGACGAAGCTGCAGCGCGACAACGGGCTCAGCTACGGCCGCACCGAGATCATGGCGAGCTGCGGCGGCAAGCACTCCCTCTTCAATGCCTTCCAGGCCCTCTTCGATCCGGGCGACGAGGTCGTCCTGCCGGCGCCCTACTGGGTCAGCTACTACGACATGCTCGTACTCGCGGGGGCGGTGCCGCGGGTCGTCGAGACCTCGATGGCGAGCGGGTTCAAGATGTCGCCCGCGCAGTTCGAGGCGGCCATCGGGCCCCGGACGGTGGCGGTGATCGTGAATAGCCCGAGCAACCCGACCGGCGCCGCCTACGACACCGAGGAGCTGCGGGCGCTCGGCCGCGTGGCCTTGCAGCGCCAGCTGCTCGTCATCTCCGACGACATCTACGAACGGCTGACCGCGCGGCCGGTTCCCAACGTCGGCACGCTCGTTCCGGAGCTCCGACCGCGCCTGGTGATCGTGAATTCCGTGTCGAAGTCCTATGCCATGACCGGGTGGCGGATCGGCTACACGGCGGGTCCCCCCAACCTGATCCGGGCGATGACGACCCTGCAGGGCCAGAGCACGTCGAACCCGACGTCGATCGCGCAAGCGGCGGCCGCGGCGGCGCTGAGTGGGCCGCAGGAGTGCGTGGCGGCGATGGCGGAAGAGTTCGAGCAACGTCGCCGGCTGGTGATCGAGCGGCTCGGCGCGATTCCCAACCTCCGCATGGCGACGCCGACGGGCGCGTTCTACGCATTCCCTGACGTGAGCGGCTTCTTCGGCCGGCACGGTCCCGACGGTCCCGTGCGCACGGCCAGCGAGGTCGCGACCTATCTCCTCCGGCATGCCGGTGTCGCCGCCGTGCCCGGTGAGGACTTCGGTGCCCCGGCACACGTGCGCTTCTCCTACGCCGCGTCCCGGGCGGTCCTCGAGGACGGACTCCGCCGCGTGGCCGGCGCACTCGCCAAGCTCGGCTAGCTCCCGGGAGGATGAGCGCCGCTACGGCGGATCGAGCGGTCCCTCGATCGCCGTGACGGTGAAGGCGAGGAGGATGGCCGCCGGGTCCCGCCACGCCTCCGGGGGAAGGCCGGCCTTCTCGCATAGCGCGGTGAGCAGTGCCATGCGATCCCATCCCTCCCGTGCCGCCACCTGCGGCAGCAGCACGCCGCGGCGGGGGCCGAGACGGATCGAGACGCCGTGGCGAACGGGATCGATGCGATCGTGAGGGATGGGCACGGCGGGTGAGAGCACCGAGATCTCGAGCTCGAGCTGGGGGAGCTCGTCGGGATGGACGCGGAGAAAGCGCGGATCTCCGGTCGCCGCGGCCGCGGAGACGCGAGCGACCAGAGCGGCCAGCGGCCCCTCCGGCGTCACACTGCCGATGCATCCGCGCAGCGCGGATCCGGCGTGCAGGCTGACGAAGGCTCCGGCGGGCTCGTGCAGCCGGGTCGGCAGGTCAGGGAGAGTTGGCGGCGGATGGTTCAGGACCGCCGCGCGAACCGCGGCACGCGCTACCGCGAGGAGCGCCGCGCGCTCGATCGGGTCGAGCTCCGGCTCAGGCAGGCCGGGGCCGCTCGCCGGTCCGCCGGTACCGGAAGTAGTCCGCCAGGATACGGGCATGGTCGAACGCCAGGGGAGCGGGCAGCTGCTGCTCGTCGAACACGCCGGCCTCCGCGGCGTCGTCGGCGGCACGCGGTGTGCCGCTCGCTCGCCCGATGTAGACGGTGGAGATGGTGGGTCCGCGCGGGTCGCGCGCCGGATCGGAGTAGACGCCGAGAAGCTCCGTGAGCTCGACGTCGAGGGTCGTCTCCTCGCGCATCTCCCGCCGGGCGGCCGTTTCGGCACTCTCACCCGCATCGATCATGCCGCCCGGGATGGCCCAGCCGGGAGGCGGGTAGCGGCGCCGGACGAGGACGATCCCGCCCGGGAGCTCGATGATCACGTCCACCGTGGGACGGGGATGTTGCTGCGCCATCGCGGCCCCAAAGAAAAAAGGCGATGGCTCAATGCCGTCGCCTTTTTTGTCAGTCAACCGCTAGCTGCTCCGCTATTTGCGAAGATGCTTGGAAAACATCCGCTCCGCCTTGTCGGCAGCGGCCTCGGCGCGCTGCGCGGCGGCCTCGACCCGGCTGGCGGCCGATTCGGCCCGGCGTGCGGCATCTTCCGAGCGCGCGGCAGCCTGCTCGGCGCGCTGAGCAGCGCTGGTGTCTTCCTTCTTTGCACAACCCGCGCCGACCATGGTCACCAACATCAAGCTCGCAATTCCGGCCGTGATTGACCGTGCACGCATCCTTTCACCTCCTTGTTCGCTTGTCCCTGCAGCAGGGTGACTAGAAACAATCGCGCTTTCTTTCGCACGAAATCCCGACACTCGCAACCGGGTTGTCCGGCAGCCGTGCCATGCGGCACTAGTACTCGTCGTCCATCTCGTCATGGCCTGCGGCGGGTCCGGCGGGGGTCTTCTTCTCCGGTTTCTCGGCGATCGCCCCTTCCGTGGTGAGGAGGAGACTGGCGACGCTGGCCGCGTTTTGGAGCGCCGTCCGTACCACCTTGGCCGGGTCGATGACGCCTGCTCGGACGAGCGGTTCGTATGTCTCGGTCACGGCATTGAAGCCGAAGTCGTCGCTCCCCTCGCGGACGCGGGCGACGACGACCGACGGATCGAGGCCGGCGTTGGCGGCGATCTGGCGCAGCGGTTCCTCCATCGCCCGGCGGACGATCGCGGCGCCCTGCACGCGCTCTCCTTCCAGCCGAAGCCCATCGAGAGCCGTCTGCGCCCGCAGCAAGGCGACGCCGCCGCCCGGCACGACACCCTCCTCCACCGCGGCGCGCGTGGCGTGCATGGCGTCCTCGACGCGCGCCTTCTTCTCCTTCATCGCGACCTCGGTGGCCGCACCGACCTTGATCACGGCGACGCCACCCGCGAGCTTGGCGAGGCGTTCCTGGAGCTTCTCACGGTCGTAGTCGGAGGTCGTCTCCTCGATCTGGTGCTTGATCTGCTTGATGCGCGCCTGGATCTCCGCCTTCTTCCCCGCGCCGCCGACGAGCGTGGTGTTGTCCTTGTCCATGACCACCCGGCTGGCGCGGCCGAGGTCACTCAGGGTGATGTTCTCGAGCTTGGTGCCGATCTCCTCCGCGATCAGGCGACCGCCGGCGAGGATCGCCATGTCCTCGAGCATCGCCTTCCGTCGGTCGCCGAAGCCCGGTGCCTTGGCGGCTGCGCAGCGCAGCGTCCCGCGCAGCTTGTTGACGACGAGCGTGGCGAGGGCCTCGCCCTCGACCTCCTCGGCGATCACGACCAGTGGCTTGCCACTCTGTGCGACGCGCTCGAGCAGCGGGAGGAAATCGCGCAGGCTCGAGATCTTCTTCTCGAAGAACAGCAGCAGCGGATCGTCGAGTTCGACGGTCATCTTCTCGGGATTGGTGGCGAAGTAGGGAGAGAGGTAGCCGCGGTCGAAGCGCATGCCCTCGACGATCTCGAGGGTCGTGTCGAGGCCCTTTCCCTCCTCCACCGTGATCACGCCGTCCGATCCCACCTTGTCCATCGCCTGGGCGAGAAATTCTCCGACCGTGCCATCGCCGTTGGCCGAAACGGTTCCCACCTGCGCGATCCGTTCGCGCTCCTTCACGGGAGTGGCCTGCGCTTTGAGTGCCTCGATGGCCTGTGCGACCGCCGCATCGATGCCCCGCTTGAGCTCCATGGCGTCGAAGCCGGCAGTGAGCAGCCGGAGGCCTTCACGGAAGATCGCCCGGGCGAGGATGGTGGCCGTGGTGGTGCCGTCGCCTGCGACATCGGCCGTCTTCTGGGCGACTTCCCGGATCATCCGCGCGCCGATGTTCTGGAACTTGTCCTCCAGCTCGATGTCCTTCACCACCGTGACGCCGTCCTTGGTGACGGTCGGAGCGCCCCAGCTCTTCTGCAGCATCACGTTGCGGCCGCGTGGGCCGAGCGTCACGCGGGCGAGATCGGCGAGCAGGTTGACGCCCGCGCTGATGCCCTCGCGTGCCCGGGCGTGCAGCAGGACCTGTTTCGCGGCCATCGTGCCTCCCTCAGGCAGCTCGACGGAATTCCCCTCTATAGGCAGGTCCCGGACGGCTGCCAAGGGTGTCCCCGCGGGTGGTGTCCACAGCCGTCCGAATCGGGGTGCATTTCACATACTTGCAGTAGGAGGGGGTCAAATCAACATTGAATTTGCGCTGGTATATCCAGGCGTCAGAGACTTAACGTTGACGGGGAGGCTACTCAGCCTTTACAATGCCGTTCAAGCGCAGGAGCGCCGGAGGCATTAGTGGGAGCGTTTAAAGTTGGTGAGAAGGTGGTCTACCCGGCGCACGGAGTTGGCGTCATCGAAGGGGTGCAGACCAAGGTCATCTCCGGAAGCGAGCGCAAGTTCTACATGCTTCGCATCATCGACAGCGATATGACCATCATGATCCCGACCGAGAACGTCCAATCGGTCGGGCTCCGGCGGATCATCGGTAAGGACATGGTCGCCAAGGTGTACCGGATCCTGCGCGACAAGAAGGTGGAAATCGATCAGCAGACCTGGAACCGACGCTACCGGGAGTACACCGAGAAGATCAAGACCGGCAGCGTGCTGGAGATCGCGAAGGTCTTGCGCGATCTCTTCGTTCTGAAAGGGGACAAGGAGCTCTCCTTCGGTGAGCGCAAGATGCTCGACACGGCGCGGAACCTCCTCGTGAAGGAACTCGCCATCGCCAAGTCGCACAGCGAAGAGAAGATCATGGAGGAGCTGCGCGGCATCTTCGCCAACTAACTTTACGGTCCGTCCCGCGTGCCTAGCGGATGCGAGGGGCCGGGGTCTCACCCCGGCCCCTCGTGTTTTCGGGACCCGAGAGTCTCGTTGAGGCTGCCGCTCCGGAAGCCCTGGAGATCGAGCGCCACGTAGGCGAAGCCGAGCCGCCGGAACTCGTGCAGGACCGCCTCGCGGGTCGTGGGCTCGAGCAGCCGCGCCATTGCCGCCACCGGCACCTCGAGGCGGGCGACCTCGCCATGGTAGCGCACGCGCAGATCGCGGAAGCCGCGCGCCTGGAGGAACCGTTCCCCGGCGGCCACCCGGGCCAAGCGCTCGGGCGTGATGTGCGTCCCGTAGGGGAAACGCGAGGAGAGGCATGGACTGGCCGGGCGGTCCCAGGTGGGGAGCGCGAGCGTGCGACTGGCGGCGCGGATGTCCGCCTTCGAGAACCCGGCCTCGACGAGCGGATGCCGCACGCCTTGCTCGGCGGCGGCCCGCAGGCCCGGACGGTGATCGGCAAGGTCGTCCAGGTTGACACCGTCGAGCACGGCCGCGATGCCACGTCGCCCTGCCTCGCGCAGACAGATCGTGAACAGGCTGTCCTTGCAGAGATAGCAGCGATTGGGTGCATTCTCGGCGTAGCCCGGGATGTCGAGCTCGTTGGCCTCTATCCGGAGGTGCTCCACGCCCAGGGCGGCGGCCAGCCGGTCGGCGTCGTCGAGGTCTCCCTCCGGCGTGGTGGGGGAGCGCGTGGTGAGCGCCAGGCAGCGCTCGCCCAGCACCTCGTGGGCGACGCGAAGGAGAAAGCTCGAGTCGACGCCTCCGGAGAAGGCGACCAGCGCCGACGGCAGCTCGCCGAGCAGCGCGCGCAGCCGATCGAGCTTGCCGTCGAGCTCCATCACACTCCTTCCGCCTGGAACAGGTTGGTGGTCAGGTAGCGCTCACCCGTATCCGGGAAGACCACGCACACGACAGCCCCCCGTCCGAAGCGGCGGGCCACGCTGATGGCTGCCGCGCACGCGGCCCCCGACGAGATGCCGACCAGCAGGCCCTCGTAGCGGGCCAGCGCGCGCGTCTGCACCGTGGCCTCTTCATCGGACACCGTGATGACCTCGTCGTAGATCGTGGTGTCGAGGATCTCCGGGACGAATCCCGCGCCGATCCCCTGCAGGTTGTGGAACCCGGGATCGCCCCCCGAGAGGACGGGCGAGGCCGCGGGCTCGACGGCGTAGATGCGGGCAGCGGGGCGCTCGGCGCGCAGCACGCTGCCGACCCCGGTGATCGTCCCCCCCGTGCCGACGCCGGCGACGAAGGCGTCGATCTGCCGCAACTGCGCGAGCAGCTCGCGGGCCGTCGTCTGCCGGTGGATCTCCGGGTTGGCGGGGTTCGTGAACTGTTGCGGCATGTACCAGCCGGGATTCTCCGCGAGCAACTCCTCCGCTCGTCGGATGGCGCCATGCATCCCCTTGGTGTCGGGGCTCAGCACCAGACGTGCCCCGTAGGCTTGGAGGAGCGAGCGACGCTCCTCGCTCATCGTGTCGGGCATGGTCAGCACGAGCCGATAGCCCTTGACGGCCGCGACCAGCGCCAGACCGATCCCCGTGTTGCCGCTCGTTGGCTCGATGATCGTGCCGCCGGGCGTGAGGGTGCCCGCGCGCTCCGCCGCCTCGATCATCGCGCGGCAGATGCGATCCTTGACGCTGCCACCCGGATTCAGGTTCTCGAGCTTCGCCCACACCTGCGCGCCGACACCCTCGAGCTGCGGCATGCGCGAGAGACGAACGACGGGCGTCGAGCCGATCAGATCGAGCGGCGTGCGCGCGACTTGCGAGGCCAGCGGCATGGTCGCGTTGCGGGAAAGCGAGAGGCGCATGATATAGGCGGCGTGCGCGACGAGTCAATTGAACGCATCGTCGTCCTCTTCCCCGGTGCGCTCGGCGATCTGCTGCTCGCGCTGCCGGCGCTGCGCCTGCTGCGTCAGCGGCATGCGGCTGCCAAGCTGGTGCTGGTAGTGAACGACTCGCTGCGCTCGCTCGTCGCGCGCGCGGGCGTGGCGGACGCCACGGCAAGTCTCTCGGGCGCCGATACCGCGGGCCTCTTCGGCGCGGAACGCCTGCCCCCATGGCTCGCCGGACGGCCCTTCGTCTACAGCTGGATCGGCGCCGACAGCGAGGAGGCGCGGGCGCGACTCGCCGCCGCAACGGGCGGGGTGCGCTTCTTCCGTGTGGAGCGCGGTGGCGGGTCGCTGCACGCTGCGGCCGCCTACGCGCGCGCCGTGGGTGCTCCCGCGGGTGCTCGGGCCCTGGCGACGGCCAGCGGTCTTGCGCCGGCACCGTCGGCACGTGCCCAGACGTTCCTGGCCGACCTGAAGCCGCCGGTGCTCGTCGTCCACCCCGGGGCGGGGAGCCGCGCCAAGCGCTGGGACGCCGCCGGCTTCGTACAGGTCGCGGAGTGGTGGCGCGAGATGGGGGGCGGGGTGGTGGAAGTCGCCGGCCCGGCGGAAGCGGAGGACCCTCCGCTGCTCGGCTCGCCGATCGTTCGTGAGTGGCCGCTCGAGGATCTCGCGCTGGTGCTCGCGCGCGCCGCCCTGTACCTCGGCAACGACAGCGGTGTCAGTCACCTCGCGGGGGCCGTCGGGGCGGCCGGCGTGGTCCTCTTCGGGCCGACGGATCCCCGTCGCTGGGCTCCCCTGGGTGCGCGTCTCGTCGCCCTCCGTGCCCGCAGCGCCGCTCCCGACGGCATCCCGCTCTCCTCGCTTCCCGCCGCGCGCGTCATCGCCGCCTGTCGACGGAGGTTCGCCTTGACAAGGGGGGATCTCGATACTAGCGTCGGCGCATAAAACCTCGCTTTTTGCCGCGGAGCGCCGCCAGGCGACCAGACCGAGCAGCCGACCAACGAGTAGCCGACCAAATAGATCGGCCCGTCGTGCGTCTCACTGTCGTGATCGGCGGGGCTCCCGAGGCGTGATCCCATGTCGAACGCTCTCAAGACGACGCTCCTGCTCGGCCTCCTGACCGGGCTCCTGCTCTGGGTTGGCCAGGCGCTCGGGGGGACGCACGGCCTCGTCATCGCGCTGATCTTTGCCGCCGTGATGAACCTGGGCAGCTACTGGTTCTCCGACCGGCTCGTCCTCCGCATGTACGGTGCGCAGGAGCTGCCGCCGGAACGGGCGCCGGAGCTCCACCGGATCGTGCGAGAGCTCGCCGCCGGGGCGCACATGCCGATGCCCCGGGTCTACCTGCTGCCGAGCGACTCGCCGAACGCCTTCGCTACCGGTCGCAATCCCGACCACGCCGCGGTGGCGGTGACCGAGGGGATCCTCCGCCTCCTCACGCCGGAGGAGTTGCGAGGCGTCCTCGCGCACGAGCTGTCCCACGTCCAGAACCGCGACACGCTGATCAGTGCGGTCGCCGCGACGCTCGCGGGCGTCGTGCTCATGGTAGCCCGGATGGCGCAGTTCGCGGCGATCTTCGGTGGCATGCGCCGGGATGAGCGCGAGGAGGGCGGCGGCGCCCTCGAGCTCCTCCTCCTGGTGATCGTGGCTCCGCTGGCGGCGATGCTGATCCAGCTCGCCATCTCCCGTTCCCGCGAGTACCAGGCGGATACGAGCGGGGCGCATCTCTCGCACAGCCCCGGAGCGCTCGCCTCCGCCCTCGAGAAGATCGCTACCGCGTCGGGGCGCTTGCCGCTCCCGGCGGGCCCCGCCACGGCACACCTCTTCATCGTCAATCCACTCAGCGGGCAGCGGCTCGCCAGTCTCTTCAGCACGCACCCCCCGATCGAGGAGCGGATCCGGCGGTTGCGGGCCATGGCGTACTGAATCTCCTGCTGGTGTCACGACAGCTCCTCAGCGCGGGTGGGCAACAGCCCCCCTCCTTCTCTGCGGGGAACTTCATGGACGAGAAGAAGGACGAAGGACGAGCCTTCCGGGTGACGGATCGTCGGCGGTTCTCGGAGAGCGGCGAGGTGCGTGAGGATGCGCCACCCGAGGAGCGGCGCGACGTGCCCGTCGCGGGCGAGGCCGAGCGCGAGGGTCCCGCGCACCATGACCCGCAAGAGCCGGTCACGTTCTCGACCTTCCTCCTCGGGCTGAGCACGCAGGTCCTGCTCCATCTCGGTGAGATCCCGAATCCCGTGACCAGCGCGGTCGAGCCGGATCTCGAGGCCGCCAAGCAGGTGATCGACATCCTCGGTATGCTCCGCGACAAGACGCGGAACAATCTCGAGCCCGGGGAGGAGTCGCTCCTCGACTCCGTTCTCTATGACCTTCGCATGCGCTACGTGGAGCTCGTGCGGAAGCAGCCGAAGGAGGGGACATGACGGGGGGCAGCAGCCGCCGCGCGCTGATCGTGGTCGCGGTCATCGGCTTCGCGGTCGGCATCGCGGTGAGCATCCGCTTCGATCTCTTCGCGCGCAGCGAGGCGATCAGCCTGTTCGGCGGGGCGGAGAAGGCCCCCGAGCCGGCGACCTCCGCCCCCCCCGTGGTCGCGCTCCCCGACTTCGCCGGACTCGCCGAGCACGTGGCGCCTTCGGTGGTGAACATCTCGAGCACCCAGGAGGTGAAGGGTGGTCCGAGCTTCGG
>Ga0307472_100001032_pt1 | contig 10760 bp, 7 predicted proteins | sample atmos_gasesAM5C__2_FD_204582 | JGI IMG/M metagenome (GOLD analysis project Ga0307472, IMG submission 204582) | Hardwood forest soil microbial communities from Morgan-Monroe State Forest, Indiana, United States - atmos_gasesAM5C_05 | ecosystem: Environmental > Terrestrial > Soil > Temperate... | reverse complement strand
AAATAAAAGGACGCCGAGGCATCCTGCTGATAGGTGAGATGCGCTTCGGCACACCTCGTTGTGGAGCCCAGGCGCCGCGCCGTATAAGCCGTATAAGAGGTTTAGGCAACACTGAAGCGGTGCGTTACCTTGTGACTTCTGTATGAACTAGCATCGATTAAGAAAGGACTCTCGGAGACTTTTGCGAATGAAATCCGTTGGGAAACAAATACGGCTGAGCGCGACCGATCTGAGCAACCACCTGGCCTGCCGGCATTTGACGAACCTGGACTTACAGGTGGCACGAGAGGAGAGGTCTGCTCCGGACTATGCGGCGCCGGACTTGAAGGTCATCCAGGAACTTGGGCTGCGGCATGAAAAGAGGTACCTGGCCCACCTCGCTGCGCAGGGACTGGCGATGGAAAACCTGAGCCATATTCCTCACAAGGAAGAAGAGCGACTGCTGGAAGAAACAGTGGCACTCATGGAGCGCGGCGCACAGGTGATTGCGCAAGGGGCGCTGGGCGATAAGAAATGGTTTGGACGGCCGGACGTGTTGCGGCGCGTAGAGACGCCCAGCAAGCGGTGGGCATGGTCTTACGAAGTGGAAGACACAAAGCTGGCGCAAGACACGAAGGCAGCGACGATTCTGCAGCTCTCGTTGTACTCAGACTTGCTCGCGAAAATCCAGAGCACGACTCCGGAATTTTTCTACGTTGTTCCCCCCAGCCCGGATTTTGCCAGGGAAGAATACCGCGTGTCCGAATACGCGGCGTACTACCGGTATGTAAAGGACAGGCTCGCTGATGCCGTCGGAGAAGGCTCGCCTTCCAAGGAAACGGACCTACAGAAAACGGCTACAGCTTCAGCGGGCGGCGGGCAGTTTGAGCTGGCATTCGAGAAGGGAAACAACGCCGCGAAGCCGCCAACGTATCCTGAACCTGTGGAACATTGCAACGTGTGCCGGTGGTTCCGGGAGTGCGACCAGCAGCGGCGAGTGGACGATCATCTGTCGCTGGTGGCGGGAATCAGGCGCCTGCAGCGCGTTCAGCTGATCGAGTGGGGAGTGCCCACAATGGCGGAGCTGGCGGCCATTCCCGTTCCCTTAAAGCAAAGGCCAAAGCACGGATCGCGAGAAGGAATGGTACGCGTGCGCGAGCAGGCACGCGTGCAAGTAGCGGGGCGCATCGAACAAAGACTGAAACACGAGCCCATTCTGCCGGTGGCAGAAGGAACCGGCTATTGCCGGCTGCCCGAGCCGTCGACCGGCGATTTATTCTTGGATCTGGAAGGCGATCCCTTTGTCGGCGAGCAGGGACACCAATACCTGTTCGGGTTTGCCGCCCGGAATCCCCATGGTGATCTGGTCTACGAAAAGCGATGGGCCTTGCACAGGGAGGAAGTGAAAATGGGGTTCGAATGGGTGGTGGACGAGATCATTCGGCGCAGGGAAGCGGATCCGCGAATGCATGTTTATCACTTTGGAGGGTACGAACCAGGCGCGCTCAAGCGACTGATGGGCATGCACGCCACGCGTGAAAACGAAATCGACCGGATGCTGCGGGCTGGAGCCCTGGTGGATTTGCATCAGGCGTTCAAACAGGGTACGCGCGCTAGCGTCGAAGAATATTCGTTGAAGAAAATTGAGCCGATTTATGGATTCGCGCGCAAAACACCGCTTGAGGAATCGCGTGCGGCGATGCGGTACGTGGAGCACCGCTTGGAACTTGGCTGGAGAGACGAGGAGCTCCCGGAGCGTGAACGGCTGACCATGGAGGGTTACAACAGCGAGGATTGCTTTTCTTTGGTGCTTTTGCAGGAATGGCTGGAAAAAGAGCGCCAAGCTCTGGTTGCCAGGGCGATTCCTGTTCCGCGGCCGCCGGAAAAGAGCGGCGATCCCAGCGAAAGGCTGAAGAAAAAGCTGGACCGCGCAGAAGCGCTGGCCGAGAGACTCTGCAAAGGCATCCCGCTCAATCCTGCAGACCAATCGAAAGAGCAAGCCGCGCAATGGCTACTCGCCCAGCTTTTGAGTTGGCATCGCCGCGAGGACAAAAGCGCCTGGCAGGAAGGCTACCGGCTGGCCGATGCTACTGATGAAGAGCTGCTCGACGAGCGCATTGGGCTGACCCGCATGCGATTCCTGAAACGCGTGAGAGAAGGCAAAGGTCAGCAGGTCCCCATTGACCGATACTCCTTTTTCCCTGAGAAAAGTAACGTGCGAAAGGAAAAGGATTTGTACTTTGGGGATGAGAAATTTGGGGAGGTGGTAGAGATCGATCGCGCTGGTGGAATCGTCGATATAAAGAAGACGAGAAAATCTGCAGATCTTCATCCCCCCACGGTGTACATGTGGGACGCGCCGCTGAATACGGAGCCGCAGGAAGCTGCCCTTTGCCGCATTGGTGACTGGGTCGTTACGAATGAGGTGGACGCGCCGGGACAATATCGCGCGGGGCGCGACCTGCTCTTGCGAAAGCCGCCTAGGCTGCGAGACGGAGAGAAACTGGCACAGTTGGCTTCCGAAACCCCTGTAAACACGGCCAGCCGGATAGCCTTGTTCTTGGATGACTCGGCGTTTGCGATTCAAGGGCCACCCGGGTCTGGAAAGACGTACACGGGAGCGCGAATGATTTGCGAACTGGTGAAGCAGGGCAAGAAGATTGGCGTCACCGCGCTAAGCCATAAAGTGATACGCAAGCTTCTCGACGACGTGGTGGAGGCCGCGCGCGACAAGGATGTCGCCAACGTGCGTTGTTTGCATAGGCAGCCGGAAGGGGAGGAAAGCGAGGGAGTGGCTGTCGCAAGGGGCGAAAACGAAGAGGCATGGGACGCGCTGATTTCCGGCAGAGCGAATGTCGTGGGTGGAGTTTCCTGGCTGTGGGCTCCGGAAGCGGCGTTTGAATGCGTGGACGTGCTCTTTATTGATGAAGCAGGGCAAATGTCGCTGGCGGATGTGCTTGCGGTGTCTCAAGCAGCAAAAAGGCTGGTCTTGCTGGGCGACCCGCAGCAACTGGAGCGTCCCACGAAAGGAAGCCACCCGGAGGGCGCCGAGAAATCCGCGCTGGAGCACGTACTGGATGGGCGGAAGACGATTTCTGAGGACATGGGGTTTCTACTGCCTGAGAGCTGGAGATTACATCCAGAAGTCTGCAAGTTTACCTCACCGGTTTTTTATGAGAGCAAACTGACTCCGCACGCGATTACCCGTAGCCGGGTTCTTGAAGGCCATCCTTGGGTGAATGGCGCGGGTTTGTGGTTTGTCCCCGTGGAGCACGAGGGAAATCGGAACTCCAGTCCGGAGGAAGTGGAGGTTATTGCGCGGATTGTGAACGGCTTGCTGGGGCCGGAGGTGAAATGGTTCCGCGGAGCGGGGAGCAGCAGACGGCTCATGGAAGAGGATATCTTGATTGTCGCGCCTTATAACGGGCAGGTTTCCGACCTGTCGACACGGCTTCCAAAAATGCCCGTTGGTACAGTGGACAAGTTTCAGGGTCAGGAAGCTCCTGTGGTGATTTATTCGCTGACCACGTCGTCGCCGGAGGATGCGCCGCGTGGGATGGAGTTTTTGTACAGCTTGAACCGGCTGAATGTAGCGACTTCGCGTGCGATGACGGCAGTGATCTTGGTGGGGAGTCCTCGGCTGTTTGAGCCAGAGTGCCGGACGCCGCGTCAGATGCAACTGGCCAACGCGTTGTGCGCGTACCGGGAAATGGCGACAGAAGTGGATGCGGACGAGATTTAGCCGGGAAGGCCATTCTCCAGAATGGCGCTTTAAGCCCCTCCAATAGGCGGGTTCGCCCATGCCATTGGTTGGGCGCGAACAGGAGACGCCAATCAGAGATTGGCGTTCCCGGGGAAACTCATTTCTGGCCAAACTGCTGCAAGGTCACGTTGACCAGAAACGGGCTGTCGAACTCCGTGGTTTCGCCCCAGCCTTTGCCGACCACGGGCAGGAGCCGCGCGGTGAGCGGCTTGTGCCACTTCACGGAGAGGCTGGCCATGTCTGCGATGATCAGCGAAAGCTGTTCAGGGGTGGTATCACCCGGCAGAGGAATGGTGTCTAGGCCGGTGCCGCACACGGCAGAGTAGGCGAGCAGCGCGTCCACGGAAATGCGGCCTTCGCCCCAACGCTGCGCCAGCCGAGCATCCTCGAGGACCGGCAGCATCAGTCCGGAGTAGCCGGTCTGCTTCGCTTTCACGTCCTTTATGGCTGCGGTAATCGTGGCCGCGGCGGTCATGGTGCCGCTCATGCCAAATGGCTGTTTGGTCAGATTCTCGATGGCCACGCCAATCGAAGCGTCTTTTGCGGGCGACGGCGCGGGCGAAAGGTCAATGCCCATGTAGGTCCAGCCGGTCTCGGAGTCCACGCGCCCTGCGTGATGCTCGACGTCGAAAGCCACATTGGCGAGCGCGTCGGTGAGCCGCTGCCGGGCCGAAGGCAGATCCGGCGCATCTTTGAACGCGGCGGCAACGACAGGGGCAGACTCCAGCGCAATGGCGAACTGATGCCCGAAGCCAGTGAGATACGCGGCGGGAAAGAACGGCGACAGCGGAGGGACGTTGGCTATGGCGGCAAAACGGAAGTTGCCCTGACTGTGCTCCGTGGAGTTTTCGAGCTTTTTCATAACGCGCGCCGCCGCCGCGATGGCGCCCCAGCGAACTCCGTCTTCGCCCGCCACAACCACCGTGCCGTTCAGATTTTTCGTGCCGGCGAGGATCTCCGCAAGCAAATCGGCTTGCGAAGCGGGGTCGCTGGCGTTCAGCATCGCAGGGCCAATGGACATCGCAAATTTTTGCTGCTCCGCAAGCGCGTCCAGGAGTTTGAAGAAGCTGACGGCTTGCTGGGTGTTCATTCCCTGGACGTATTCCGGAAACGGCTGTGTGGCAATTCGAATGGTCTGGACCTGGTAGCCGCGCGATTCGAAAGTCACTTGCGCGCGGTGGAGCATTTTCAGCGCGTCAGCGATCTGTCGCTGGTAGTCGCGCCAATCTAGGTTGATGAACGCGGTGATGGCGCGGATTTTTGGATTGGCGGGATTCGCGGCGTTCGCGGCCGCCTGCTGCGCGGGCGCGTGTTTCGTTTGCCCTGGTGCGGGGCGCGCTGATGTTGTTACAGCGAAAGCTGTGAGTGCGATGAACGCAAAAAAACAGAATCGATGGCGAGGTTGCATGCAGATTCTCCCCGAAGGCACGATACATCGTGCGAAAGCGGCTTACAAGATTCGGATAACGGGTCATTGCTCAAAAAGACTTGTAGCTTAAGAATGCGGGGCTGTATGACCAATTTGCATTTCTGGCTTTTAGTCGAGTTTATGGTCCTTTCCAACCTTGCGTTTTTTGGAGCCGCCTTGTTTTACTGGGCCAAGCCAATGTCACAACGATACAACGCGTGGACTACTAGGTTTCGAGAACGGCACCCGCAAAGTTCCAAACCGCCCAGCCCGGAAATGGTCTCTCTGAACTACAAAATTATGGTTTTTGTTTTCCGCGCCTTTGGTGCAATTTTGTTCGCCGAGGCCGTCTATTTTTTCTTTCATGCCGTCAAGCGGATTCCCCGCTAATTTAAGCCCAGGCTCCTAGACAAACGCGGAAATGCCGGTGACGCGTTCGCCGATTACCAGCTTATGAATGTCGTTGGTGCCTTCGTAGGTGTAGACGCTTTCGAGATTGTTCATGTGGCGCATGATGCAGTAATCGTCCACGATGCCGTTGGCGCCGAGAATGTCGCGGGCCTTGCGTGCCGTTTCGAGTGCGATGCCCACGTTGTTCATTTTCAGCATGGAAATGTGCGAGGGATCGACCTTCTTTTGGTCTTTGAGCCGGCCAACGTGCAGCGCTAGCAGTTGGCCTTTTACGATTTCAGTGATCATCCAGGCGAGTTTTTCCTGCACGAGCTGGTGTGAAGCGATGGGCTTATTCGCAAACTGCTTGCGCGTTTTGGCGTATTGCAGCGCAGTGTCGTAGCATGCCATTGCTGCTCCAAGCGCGCCCCAGCCGATGCCGTAGCGCGCTTGGTTCAAGCAGCTGAGCGGGCCTTTCAACCCGACGACGCCGGGGAGCAGATTTTCTTCAGGAATCTCGCAATCGCTGAACGACAACCCTGAGGTGACTGACGCGCGCAGCGACCATTTGCCGTGAACGTCCCAGGCTTTGAATCCCGGCGTGCCTTTCTCGACCAGAAAGCCGCGGACTTTGTCGTCTTCGCCTTTGGCCCACACCACGGCGACGTCCGCGATGGATCCGCTGGTGATCCACATCTTTTCGCCGTTCAAGACATACTTGCGGCCTTTTTTCACCGCGCGCGTGAGCATCCCGCCGGGATTCGAACCAAATTGCGGTTCAGTCAGCCCGAAGCAGCCGATGGCTTTGCCTTGCTGCAAAAGCGGCAGCCATTTATTTTTTTGCGCGTCGCTGCCGTAGGAATAAATCGGGTACATCACCAGCGCGCCCTGTACGGAAACAAAACTGCGTAGGCCGGAGTCGCCGCGCTCGAGTTCCTGGGTCATCAGGCCGTAGGCAACATTGGACATGCCCGCGCAGCCGTAGCCTTGTAAATTCGCGCCAAAGAATCCAAGTTCGCCGAGGTGTGGAACCAGGTGCATCGGAAAAGTGGCTTCGCGGCTGTGTTTTTCGATGATGGGAATGACTTCGTTTTCGACGAATTCGCGCGCGGTTTGGCGGACGAGCTTTTCCTCGTCGTTCAATTGCGAATCAAAGTCGATGAAATCCACTCCGCCAAATGTGGCCATGCGTTAGTTCCTTTCAAGCGTTCCTAGAGTGTAGCAACGCGCCGGATTTGGCAGCAACCGCGCTGGCTTGACGCAACGCGGCGCAGCGGCGAAACTTTTCGTTTACTCAATGCCGTCCGGAGGAACATGGAAACGTGACGAAGAAAGCTTCAGCAAGGGAAGAGAGAACAACGCGAAAAAGCAAGACGCTTGCAACGCAACCGAAAATCCTGATTTTTGATGTGGATGGCGTGCTCGTGGACGTGACCGGCACGTACTGGCGATCGGCGCTCGAAACAGTGCGTTACCTTACGGGCAAACGCGTGACCTACGCGGAATTGCACGAATGGAAGAGCAAGCCGGGGTTCAACGACGACTGGAGCATGGTGGCGGCGTGGGTCACGTCGCTGGGGAAGCCGCTTTCTTACGAAGAGGCGCGAGTTGCCTTCGAGAAGTTTTACTGGGGCAGCGACGGAAAGCCCGGAAACGTACGCAACGAAAAAATCCTGGTGAGCGCCCGGCAAATCGAAAAGTGGGCGCGGCGATTCGAACTGAATCTGTTCACCGGACGGACGCGGCAAGAGCTCTCGTACACGTTCGAACGGTGGCCCGCAACGAAATATTTCCGGACCATCATCACCATGGACGACGCGCCGAAGAAGCCGCATCCCGAGGGCCTGCAGATGATTTTGGGCGGTCGCGATGCGGCGACAGCCCTCTATCTTGGCGACAACATTGACGATGCGCTGGCTGCGCGAGAGGCGGGCGTCTCGTTCTTCGCGATTATCGCGCGCAACGAGCACCGCTATCGCGAACGCGCCATGCGGTTCCGCGAATTAGGCGCGCTGGCACTGCTTCCCCGCGCCACTGAATTGAATCGCATACTTGCCTAGAAGAAGGAAACAGCACTCCACCGCCCTCGCCAGGCCTGCCATGCGAAATTGGCTCTCACCCTTTCGCCGATCTGGTAGAGTGCGTCGAGCCAATTGTTGGACGGGGGAATCCCGATGAAACGACGCACTTTTCTGAATGTCACCGCTGGCGCCGCGACTGCTTTGGTATGCGATCCGATGGCGCTGGCCAACGGACAGGAACGAAAGGCGCCGGTTGTCTATCCGGATCCCGCCGTGGAAGTCATCGATCCGCGCTTCGCCAGATACGTCGTCGGAAATGCCGCAGTTGAGCGCCTGTACACTGGCGCGCGCTGGGCCGAAGGCCCCGTTTGGTTCGGGGACGGGCGCTATCTCCTGTTCAGTGACATCCCTAACAATCGCATTCTGCGATGGCTGGAGGACACTGGGGAGGTCACCATTTTCCGCAGTCCTTCCAACTACGGCAATGGAAACTATCGCGACCGGCAAGGCAGGCTGCTGACGTGTGAGCACGACACACGCCGCCTGACGCGAACCGAGTACGACGGCTCGATCACTGTCTTGATGGACCAGTTTCAAGGCAAGAAGCTGAACGCTCCGAATGACCTCGCGGTCCATTCCGACGGCGCCATCTGGTTCACGGATCCTGGCTACGGGATCATGTCGAATTACGAAGGCCACAAAGCAGCATTTGAACTGCCTACCAACGTTTATCGCCTCGATCCGAATACGCGCCAGGCGACGGTCGTCGTCAGTGACCTGGACAAACCCAACGGAATTTGTTTCTCACCGGATGAAAAGAAACTGTATATCGTGGACACTGGGGTTCCCAAACGCGCTGGCGATCCGCACCCCATTCGCGTTTACGACGTCGAGGATGGCATGCGCCTCAAGAATGGCCGCCTGTTTGCGAACATGGCGCCGGGTTCCTCCGACGGCATCCGGTGCGACGTGGACGGCAATGTGTGGTCGGCTGCGGGATGGGTGGGAGAAGGCTACAATGGCGTGCACGTTTTCACTCCGGACGGTACGCTGATCGGCAAGATTCATCTTCCAGAAACCTGCGCCAACCTCTGCTTCGGCGGCGCCAAGAAGAACCGCCTATTCATGGCCGCAAGCCAATCTCTTTATTCGCTTTACGTTGGCACGCAAGGCGAGCAACTGCCGTGACGATTTGCTTTTGTGGGCCGCCCGAGGAGGTCCAATGACCGGTGCAACTATTCCCGCCATGCAAACTCCGCCGAAGAAGAGCCGCTGGGTGCGATTCGCGAAGCGCGTTTTGATCGGCGTGGTCCTTTTACTCCTTTGTGCCGCGCTGGCGGGCGCGGCTTACCAGGCGATCGCAAATTGGAGAGACGCGCGGCGGTTTCCTCAAGAGGGGCGTTCGATTGCGCTGGGCGCCGATTTCCCTGGAGTTTCGCTTAATCTGAATTGCATGAGGCAAGGCTCACCCACGGTGATTCTCGATAGCGGCCTGGGCGTTCCTGCAGCGGGGTGGGATTTGGTAATGTCCGACGTCGCCAAATTCGCGCGCGTTTGTTCCTACGATCGCGCGGGGTACGGCTGGAGCAGCGCAGGCCCCATGCCCCGAACGAGCGGAGAAATCGTCAAGGAGCTGCACGCGCTGCTTGCCGCTTCCGGAGAGAAGGGGCCGTACGTGCTGGTGGGCCACTCGTTCGGTGGCTACAACGTGAGAGTCTACGCGGATCAATACCCGGCGGACGTGGCCGGATTCGTGCTCGTAGACACCTCGCACGAAGATCAGGAGCAGTTAATGCCTCCGTCGCTGAAGAAACTCACAGAGGATCAAGTCAAGCAGCTGGACTCACAAAGGCATCTGATGCCAATTCTCATCTTCTTCGGAATAGCGCGGCTGACGGCGGGCGACGACGGTGACAGCAAGCTAAGCAAGGAATTCCGCGACAAGATGAAATACTTGCAACTGCAAACAAAATTTATCGATTCCGCCTTTTCGGAAATTAAAAGCTTCTCACAGAGCGCCGAGGAAGTTCGTCGCACGCGAAAACTGGGCGACCGGCCGCTGGTGGTGCTTACAGCGGGAAAGGATCTCGAGGCCAAGGATCTGCCGAAAGGCGTTTCCGTGGAGGAAATGCGAGAGTTCAGGAAAACCTGGGTTAACGATCTTCAGGTGCGGCAAACGCGGCTCTCCACCCGCGGAAAGCAGGTCGTCGTTCCGGACAGCACGCACATGATCCCGATGGAAAGGCCGGACGCCGTGGTGAACGCGATCCGCGAGGTTTGCGACGCCGTGAAGGCGGGACCGGGGCCGAAAAGCTAAGGACGTGCAATGACGGGAGCCGAAAGCGCAAAAGCATCCTTCTGGCAATCTAGAGGTTCTAATGAGTGACATTTCCTGACCTCTGCTTTCTTCGGGAGAGAAGCGGAGGAACCCTTGAAGACTAAAGACCTGTTAGCTTTTTCATTCCTTGGAATGGCTGGGGCGCTGCTCCTGTGTTCGCAAAGTGCACGGGCGCAGGCGCCGGCGGGCCCGGTCGCCGCACCACCACCCGGGACAGCGCCCGTCGCGAAAGCACCGGAACCAGCGCCGCTGCCGCCTCCCCGGCAGACCATCCTGGGTGCGTGGAAATTGAACCAAGACGAGAGCGACGATCCCCGCGAGCGAATGCAAGAGTCGCGCGATTCGAACGGCGGAGGATATGGCGGAAGACGCGGCGGCGGAGGGTGGCCTGGAGGAGGAGGCCGTCGCGGCGGGTACGGCGGCGAGAGCGATGAGGAGCGTCAGAAAATGCATGAACTCCTGAGCCCGCCTGCGACGATGACGTTCTCAGCGACCGGTGCGGAAGTGGATTTGGAGGACGACCACGACCGTAAGCGGGCCTTCATGACCGACGGACGCAAGCTGCAGAAATCGAAAGACTACAGCTATCAGGAAATCGCCGCAAAATGGGACGGCAACCGGCTGGTCACCGAGGAAAAAAGTCCGCGCGGAGGAAAGATGAGCCGGACATTCGAATTGTCCGCCGAAGGCCGGCAGCTCTACGAAAACCTGCACATCGAGAGCAACGGACGAAATAGCCGTTCACTGGATAGGCACTACGTCTACGACATTCTTGTTGAGGCGCCAAAGAGATAGAGTGCCTTCTGCCGAGCATGCCGACAGCTGCCATCAGATACTTCATTCGCTGGCGGCCGTTGCCAT
>Ga0307472_100001031_pt1 | contig 10766 bp, 9 predicted proteins | sample atmos_gasesAM5C__2_FD_204582 | JGI IMG/M metagenome (GOLD analysis project Ga0307472, IMG submission 204582) | Hardwood forest soil microbial communities from Morgan-Monroe State Forest, Indiana, United States - atmos_gasesAM5C_05 | ecosystem: Environmental > Terrestrial > Soil > Temperate... | reverse complement strand
GGATTTCCTATAAAGGCGAGCGCCTCGGCCAGGGCCGCGACAATGCCCGGATTTTCCTGAAGGAAAACACGGACATCCGCGACAAAATCGAAGCCGATCTGCGCAAAGCGCTCGGCCTCGTACACCAGCATGCGGTCGCGGCCGGTGAAAACGGCAAGCCCGCCGCGGCGGAATCGGCGAAGCCCGCAACGATGGCTGCCGCCGCCTCGAAGGGCAAGACAAGCCGTTAAATCCAGCCGTTGGCTCAAATCCGACCCTAGGTTCGATGTGTCAATTTGAACCCTGACCTTTCGCCCCTGGTACTTCGGTACCTCTACGCCCACGAAAAACTGTACTGATTACCAGTTGCGCCTTCTTTCGACTACCTCTACAATTCACCGCAGGCTCGGGTAATCACTGTACGGGCCTGTGGCCGAACAACATAAAAGACATGAAGCCCAGCTCAAGCGCAAGCCAAGCGGTTCCGATACTGTGCCTCCTGCTCGCAGCAGCGACCAGTGCCGCGTTCGGTTCGCCAGCGGGAGCGCCCGCGGCCAAGCGCACCCATCGCACTCGCAGCACAGCTTTCAATCTCGATCCCGCAAAATTTGACGCTACGAGCTACGACGACGCAATCGTCCGTCAGGTGGCGATCGACGCGCTGGGCCATACGAACGGCTCGGTCGTTGCGCTCGACCCGTCGACGGGCCGTATCCTCACGATCGTTAATCAGAAAATGGCTTTCTCCGCCGGCTTCGAGCCTTGCTCGACGATCAAGCCGGTCATCGCTCTCGCTGGCCTGCAGGAAGGCGCGATCACTCGCGACACAATGCTCAGAGTGGACCGTCGCCGCTACATGGACCTCACCGAAGCGATGGCGCACTCGAACAACGTATTTTTCGAAAGCGTCGGCAAGCAACTCGGCTTTGACACCGTCATCAAATACGCCCGCCTTCTCGGGCTCGGCGATCGCGTTGGCTACAACATCAGCGAAGAGCAGCCCGGCTTGCTGCCGCTTTTCCCGCCGAAGTATGGCGGAGTGGCGCGCATGTCGAGCTTCGGCGGCGGCATCCGCATCACGCCGTTGCAACTCGCGTCGCTCGCCGCAACCCTCGCGAATGGCGGCACCGAATACTATCTGCAGTATCCGCGGACCAGCGAAGATCGCCTCAATTTCGCCCCGCGCGTTCGCCGTCAACTCGACATCGCGCCGCTGCTGCCGGACCTCCGTCAAGGCATGCTCGCCGCCGTAATGTACGGCACTGCGCGTCGCAGCTACGACCCGTATGGTGACAACACCCTCGGGCCCACGCTCGGCAAAACCGGCACGTGCAACGATGAATCGCTCGGCGGCCGGCTCGGCTGGTACGTCTCCTACGCGGATGAGATTCATCCGAAAATTGTGCTCGTGATCCTGATTCGTGGTGGTGGCCGCGCGACCAATGGCCCGCATGCCTCGGAAATTGCCGGCCGCATCTACCGCTCCCTCCGCGAGCGAAATTATTTCGCAGCCTCCGCTTCCGAGCGCGATTCGCAGTACGCCGCGGCAGGCTCCGCTGGCGCCTCCCACTAAAACGCTAATTCGACGCTCCACTCTGCTCCTCAGTAGGGGCACGGCACGCCGTGCCCGCTGTCGCTCGCATGGAAACCACGCCAGACTCCGACCCGTTGACTGGCTCCTCCGTTACCGCTTGTATCTAGCCAGTCGCCCAGCCTACAATCCCCGCAATCTTGCCGTGAGCCTAGCCCTCGCCACCCAGCGCGATGCCGCTCGGCGAGCAGCGAACCGTACTTCGCTCGCTCGCGCCGCTGCAATTCTGCTCGGCGCACTGCTCATGATGTGGCCGGCCATCTTCAATCGCTATCCGCTGCTGTATCCCGATTCCATCACCTATCTGGAAAATGGCTCTCTCGTCGCGCGCGCCTTGTTCCTTCACCAGCTCTCGGACTACTACGGCATGCGCTCGTTCATCTACAGCCTGGGTATTTTGCCGTTCCATTGGAACGTCACTCTGTGGCCCATCGTTGCGCTCCAAGCGGTCCTCACGGCCTACGTCATCTGGCTCGTCGTGCAATCGATCCTCCCGCAGCGAACAGTGTCCTGGTATCTCGCTCTCGCCGCACTGCTCAGCCTGCTGACGAGTGTGAGCTGGTTCGTGAGCCTCATCATGCCGGATATTCTCGGACCGGTCTTGTACCTGTGCATCTATCTGCTCGTTTTCGCGCGAGACACGCTCTCGCCTCCCGAACGCTTCGCCGTAGCAATCATCGCCTGGTGGGCGGTGGCATCGCATGCGACGCACCTGATGCTTGCTGCCGGAATCTGCGTGCTGCTCGCTGCTTTCTGGGTGGTTTTTCGAAGGGGGTTCATGTCCGGCCGCTTAAGGGCGGTCGGTGGGCTAGCGGCAATTGTTATGCTCGCGGCTGCCTCGCAATTCGCGCTGCACGCCTATCTCTACGGCGAGCCTTCGCTCAATGGCGAACGGCCGCCCTTCCTCACAGCACGCTTGATTGCCGACGGCCCCGGCCGCTGGTATCTCGAGCAACATTGTAGCGAAACGAAATTTGCTGGCTGCGGCCGCGTCCGTGAACTTCGCGACGATGCAGACCAATTCCTCTGGGGCGCGGACGGAGTCTGGAAAACTTCTTCCGTCGAGACGCAAGACCAGATGTTGCACGAAGAAATTCCGTTTGCTCTGGCCACGCTTCGCACCTATCCGCGGGCGCAATTGTCTAAATCCGCTGCGAACTTCTGGCTGCAGCTCAACTCGTTCGAAATCGGATTCGACGCGAACGACTGGATGGTGCAGCAATTCGTCCACGTATTTCCCCATGGAAAAGCGCGCTTCCTACAAAGTCGACAGGCCATCAACGATCTGCCTTTTGATTTTCTCTCCATGGTTCAGAATTGGACGGTCGTAGCCTCGCTCGTGCTAATCGTTATTTTCGGAGCTCTCCAGTGGCGGCGATGGTCTTCCCGGCTAGTAGGCCTCGCCGTCGTGATTATTCCCGCGGTGCTCGCCAATGCCTTCGTCACCGGCGTATTGTCCACTGTCGAAGACCGCTATCAGAGCCGCGTAGTCTGGCTTGTCCCATTCCTTGCTGCTACGTTGATATTCGCTTGGCTCGCCCATCTGCAAACGGAACCGCTCTTTACAACCGGGAATGAAGAGGTGACCCAGAAGACTGAATCAAGAAGTAGCCGCCGCGCTCCTGTAGCATCTCATGGACGAGCGGTCCTCACTGATTCCTACCTGACCGCTTGCCGAACACGTCGAGCACCGCACTGGAGGAAGCTATGTCTGAAGTGGTCTACGTTTCAAACGTTAAGATCGAACGCAAAGCCGGCCCGCTGCGAATCGCGCACCTTCCTGGCGAACCGCAACCGGTGGTCTTCAGCGTCCACGGCGCAATCGCCGAGCACTACAAAGTCCCGCCCGACAAAATTAAGGAACCACATGCCGCGACCATCGACTACGTCATCGCCGGAACGGCCGGTTGAATGATGGGCACCTTCGGAGGCGCGCTGGAAGCGCGTCAAATCGATGCGAGCAACGATAAGCTCACGGCACAGGTTAGAGGCGAAGTGGAACTGGAAGAAGGAGTGTTGGTCATCAGGCGCATTCACGTCGCGATGCGGCTCGTAGCTCCGGAAGAAAAGCGAGCCACCATCGAACGCGTTCACGGAATCTACGCCATGAACTGCCCGCTCTACCGCACGCTACACAAAGCGATTCAGCTCACATCATCCTACGAACTGGTCGCGCCCTGAAAAGCGCGCTCACGCCCGCCGCGTAATGGGCAGCGCCTGAAGATGAGCGGTGCCTGAAGACAAGCAGTGCCCGCTGGGCACCTTGCTAACGCCTGGTGCCCATGCCCCCGGGACAGCCGACTCCGTAACACGGCCCGGTCGAATGGAAATAGACGGAAAGCCCGGTCCAATGCGTCGGAAAAAGATAATACGGCTGATGGTATGGCCAGAAGCACAGAGCGAATGCGGCTACGAGGAGATTTCGTTTCTTCATAAACAGATGCCTCCCTGAATTCGCTAACTCTTGAGAAGACCGAACCCAGCGGGGACTCAGTATTCTATGCCTAAGTGCCATTCGGCGTCGAAGGATTATTTACGCGCAGCAGCATTCCGCTGCCGCCCCGGATATTGATTTCGCCACGCTCCGAACTCAGCGTAATCTCGCCCATCGGACTCGTTCGTCCAGCATGTTCGATCTTCACCTGCCGGTATCCGTACACGCCGCACGCGTCGGACGAAAACAGCCACAGCGCTTGTAGCTGATTGTTTCCATCGATCGCGCCCCGGCAATTTCCGTCAGGGTTGGCTCGCACGCGCCCGAGGACGCCCTCATCATTCACTGGCTCGCCGACGATTCTTTTCCCGTCCATCACGTGCCCGCCGCCGCGATAAACCGTTTCGCCTCCTATCTGCCATGTGGTGTTCACGTACGAAGAACTTCCGCGATCGTCGTACTGCGGAATCTGCGCACTGTTGACCTCGAGCGTGGATGCCAGGGCCCGAAGGCTCGTCGTGATAGGCGTGGCGCCCTTCGACGTCATCAGCCGGTCAAACTCGAACGTAATCCGCGCCGGGTTTCCATTCGAAGCCGGCGTCACCGAAATCACTTTGCCTTCCACATACGAGCCGGCCCGAATCTTGCTGCCTTCGCCGAGCGGAATGTCCTGCATGATCCTGGCTTTCACCACCTGCCCCGGTTTGCTTTTGGTCGTAGAGAGCGAACCGTGCAGCGCGACGGGAATCACGGTTCCAGGAGGAACCGAAATCTGCGCAAACGCAGCGCTGGAAAGAGTAAGCAACGCCACGCCGGAAAGGGTAAGGATTGCTAGACGAAGAAAAAAGGCCTTCACGAGCGCCTCCTACGAAGTCCGCCATCAGGCCTGCCGAGGTAGCGTCCGCGCGAACGCCCCGCGGATCCCCGCTGTGCACACTTCTCAAACACTAAGATGCTTTTTCGCAACGCATCGTCGCTTTTCGGATCTGCTTTTCTCGCGCCACTCAGCCTAAATGTAGCTCAGGTCTTCAGACCTGAGGCTTCTGCTGTTTGTGTAACTTATAATTTGTCGTTCTGCGATGTCTACGCAGAAGGTTGTTTAGAGGTTTAGGTATTCAATGTCGTGGTCTCGTGTCGATTACGTAGCACTTTTTCTGCGTTTCCTCGGCGCAGTCCTGATGTATGCGGGACTCTTTCTCTACCGGAGACGAAGAGGAAAAATTCCAAAACAAAGTTCAGGAATGGTGGCGCAAACTAAGTGAGAAGCAGAAAGTATTGTCCTGCCTCAGCTGGAAATGGAGACAGCGTTCGTCCGTTAAGATAACGGAGCGAACAGATGAAGAAGCAACGGAAGCACTACACGCCGGAAGAAAAAGTAGCCATTCTGAGGCGGCATTTGGTGGAAGGAGTGCCGATCCCGGATATGTGTGACGAACTGGGGCTCCAGCCGACGGTATACTATCGCTGGCAGAAGGAGCTCTTCGAGAACGGAGCAGCGGCTTTCCAGCAGCGAGGACGGAAGAACCATCAGCCCGAACAGGAACGAATCGCGTATCTGGAGAAGAAGATCCAGACGAAGGATGAGGTTCTGGCCGAACTGATGGCGGGATCGTGCTGGCCGATGGCTTTCGACAGCCAATCTGCTAGGGCGTCGAAATCACCGATTATCCCGTGGTAAGTGGCCAGAGCGCGGGGAGCGCCGAAGGAATCGGGCTGGAGCTTCTGGACGGACAAACAGTTGCTGAAGTAGCAGCGTTCAGACTATGGGGAAGTTGGGGTCGTTGCGGACTTGTTCGGCTTGCCAGAGATGGCGGCGGTCGTGAATGATCAAGTGCGCCAGACGGGCGCCCAGGGGCATTTTGACCCACTTGAGAGGCCCGAACGGAGTCTTGGCTCGGGCCAGGTCGAGGCCGTCGGCTTCTTGAATGAGCTCGCCTAGGCGCGCGGCCATGCGGAGGTAATCCGCTACTGCTTTGGCAGCGTCGACGTCAGGCGACGGCGTGAAAACCTTGCTGGCCTTGTACTTGCGTTTGGGAGGGGGCTCCTGGCTCTTCATAACCCAACTGCTCAGCCAGCCGTAGCGGAAAGGGCCGTTGCCGATGATCCCTTTGGCACGCGCGGCTGCGATGGAACTGGCGATGGTGTCGAAATACTGGTAGCCGAAGTTCAGGTGAGCCAGGTTCTGTGCGATGGACCATTTCCCTGGTTGAGGTCGCCAATTCATCTGCGCGGCGGAGAGACCCGCGGTTAGAGATTTGGCTTTCTCGATATTGGCCGTGTTCTCGTCCAGGAGTTTGCTCACCATATCCGCCCTCACTTTCCGGGCATGTGTTTTGGATCGCTGTTATTCTCGCTGCACACGTATTCCAGCACGTCGTCCGACGGTGCAAGATACCAGGCGCTGCGTTGCTTCCAAGGCTTAGTGAACGTCCCAGCGTCCTCGAGTAGCCTCGACCTCCAAGTGCCCCCGGTCCGGACGCCATGCATCGTGCCTAGTATGGACACCAACAATCTGAAAAGGTTCCCACGCGGTCCGACTGTCACCGTTAGCTCGCGATCCGTCGCGTAGCGTTTACCGATCCTAGGCAGAGCCTGAAGCGGATTGCGCCTGTATTACGGGCTACCCGGAAGTTGAGACCGATGGACGTGGTAGAGCTACAATGATCTTGCCGGGCGAAACGGAAGCAGGCTCTGCGGGGACGCAACCGTGCCGAGGGATAGCCTGGTGGGCTCATCGATGCCTTGAAAATCCCCGCCCCGAAGGGCGGAATACTCACTAACGGAGAGCGCCCTCTCTCCATTTCAGGCTGAACCAACACAGTATCACGATCGGCGGTTGCGGCCTTCATGCAGGAGGTCGCGCGGGGTCGCGCGGTTAACCGGAAGCGGCTTTGACCGCTTATTTGGTCGGCGTCTCTTCTCCCTCCGGGTCATACCCGTTTCTATCTATCTTTCCATCGCATCCTGTTTTCTCTGATCTTACTCACTGTCCCGCGCATCAAGTACACCGCGGGAACCAGCCGCCAAGCGGCGTTTGGCCTGTTTGTTTATTTCTTGGCACTTGCTTTGGTGCCAGGATTCTCCAAGAACAGATGGGTCCTGACGCTATGGTGGACAATAATTCCCACGATACTTCTCAGTATCAATGGCTTCCTGGTTTTTGTTTTCAAGACTCGTGGAGCACAATCTGCTTTCTACGGCATCGGCCTCGTGATCCTTCTTTTTATTTCAAGCCTCTTGTGCGATCTAATCTATATCGCCCTGACTCGCTTCATACTCCGTCGAATAAGCGGGATTGACCACATCCCAGAGATTCTCTTCATGATCTTTTTAAACCTCCTAGCTCTGGTGATTCCCGTGTTAGGTCCTATCTACGCCGGTTTTGAGCTCACGAAACATGGCTTCCCGATGGCAGGCGCAATGGTGTTGGTTTCCTTCATGTTTAACTCAATCGACTTCTTCGCAGGTCTTGCAGCCCTTTTCCTGGCTCTCCTTGTCCTACTCCATCGCCTCTTCTGGCCTGCGGTCCAGAGGCCGCCATACGCGATCTATAGATTCGCCCCTATAAAAGAAAAGAAATGGTTGGTCGGCATTGGCATCGCGCTACTCACCCTCCCTAGTCACACCACCTTCGGGGTCCTAAAGGCGATGCTAAAAAAGATTCTAGAAAAGCTCTGACAACACAAAATGTCGTCTTACCTCGTCGTCCTCGTTTCAATTTTTCCTTTTCCAATACCGTTTTCCACAGATCTACGTAGTTCTACGGATATCCAGCCGCTCGAATTCGTGCTACCATTGCCCGTTTTTCTATGACGACGCGCACAACACTATCGGCCGCCTGCTCGCCGTGGCGGGCCACTCAAGCGCAGCCGGGAGAGGCATTTCCGGCACCGGGGTCGAGCCTCGCCTCGCTCCTCGACGGTTGGTCTTCGCTGGACGCCGGTCGCTGGTCGCGGGCTGCTACATTTCCCTGGCCGCCGAGGCCTGTCCGCCGTGGCGGGCGGCTAATCGCAAATCTGGAATTAGAATCTCGACTAACTTATAGAAAACTCAGCCCACTAAAAATTTCTAATCGCAAATTTTTGGCGATTTTTTATCTCGCTAGCCACTCGGCACTTGCCTGCCCAGCGGAGGATCACCGACGAAGGGTCACCGAATTTCTAATCGCGAACGCGCGATGAGAATTCCCCGCAAACCATACAAAACAAAGCACGGCGACCAAGTCTAATCGCGAACGGATTGCGATTTTTCATCTCGCATTTCGCGCTCTGGCCACTCGTCACTCAGCACTCGCCACTAAGGGTCACGGGTCGCGCTACACGAATCACGAGTCACAAGTTACGAGTCGCGAATCACAGCCTTTGCTCCCTGCGGCACACGACGCAAATCCGCTTTTCTTGGATTCCGGCGTTGCGCTATGCTGCGGTCACGGGCCAGGCAGAGACGCGCAGAGAGGAAGGCAGAGAAGAAGGCACTGAGGAAAAATGAGTCGCGGCGGAATCATATTCTGGTTCGTCTTGCTAATCGCGGCCGGAGCCGTTCTTGGCTGGGCGTATGGCGTACGAGGCAAGGCCCAAGCGCAATTCGCAAATGAAGTATCGCTGGCGCGCGCTGAGGCGGCGCGGATTCAGCGCGATGTGGTGATGTTCACCGACGGCATTGCGCCGCCGCGTGTTCCATTCCATTTGGCGCTCGAGGAAATGGGACTCGATCCCGCAGTGGCAGCGCGAATTGCCGCTGTGGCGCAACGCAGCTTCGATCTGCGCCATTTTCGCGCGGGGAACAGACTTGTGATCGGACGCGGCGTGCTTGGGGATTTGCGCGAGGTGCGCTACCGCATCGATGCGGACCGCGAGCTCGTGATCGCTCGAAAAGTTCCGGAAAATTCGCAAGTGGCAAGCTCCATGCAAATTGCGCAGAGCACACAAAGTTCGCTGAGCGCCGAGAATTCGAAGAGATCAGTGGAAACGCGCAGCACACAAGCCATCGAGAACGCTCAGACCGGCAATTTTCATTCCGAGATCCGCACGATTCCGTCCGAAACGGAAACAGCGGGCGTGAGCGGCACGATCCAGGGCTCGCTCTTTGAATCCGTCATCGCCGCAGGCGAAAAGCCAGAGCTCGCGATGCGGCTGGCGGAAATTTTCGGCTGGGACTTGGATTTTTACACCGACCCGCGGCCGGGCGACACGTTTCGCATCGTAGTCGAAAAGAAGAAATTTGGGAACGGCGAAACCGCTGCGTACGGACGGATTCTCGTCGCGGAGTATAACAACGCGGGCCGTCCATATCGCGCGGTGCTGTTCCACGATCTAACGGGTCATCCTGCTTACTTCACGCCCGATGGAAAAGCGATGAAAAAAGCGTTCCTGCATTCGCCGCTGAAATTCGCCGCTGCGATTACGTCGCATTTCAGCGCGCACCGCTTTCATCCGATTTTGAAAGAATACCGGCCGCACCTCGGAATCGATTACGCCGCGCCGACCGGCACTCCCGTGCAGACGATTGGCGACGGGCGCGTTACGTTTGCGGGACGAAAAGGGGGCGCAGGAAATTTGATCGAGATTCAGCACACGAACGGCTACACGACCTACTACATGCATCTGTCACGCGTGCTCGTTCATGCGGGGCAGCACGTGGAACAAGGCCAGCGGATCGGTCTCGTCGGCATGACGGGGCTTGCGACCGGGCCGCATCTCGATTTCCGCATTCAACAGCGCGGGCAATTTTTGAATTTCGAGCGGCTGGGTTTGCCGACGGCCGATCCGGTTTCGAAGCGCGACTGGAGCGAATTTGCGTCAGCGCGCGACGCGGCGATGAATCACATGCCGGAGACTCCGGCGCAGCCGGGCACGGCGGTCGTCGCGAAAAATGCGAAGCCTCGACGTTCGCGCGGCGCAGATTGAGTAGCGAGCTGGTTGTTATGTTGGCGGCACAGGTTGAAGCTTGCGCTAGCAGAGGCGAACTCGCACGGGCAAGAGTGCCTGTGCCACTGAAGGCGAGTCAAAAGCGCCGGAAGGAAGCCGGCGGCACGGACTGCGTCAGGCTTTCACTTCCCAGGTGTCGCCAGCGCGGAGGAGCTTGGCTAGATCGCCTTTGCCCTTCTTGGCTTGCACGTCGCGGATTTGCTGGTTGATTACGTCTTCGTAGCGCGGCACGTCGTTCCAAGAACGCAGGACGCCGATGGGAGTGGGGAAGCCTGGCCGGTTTTCCATGTGGCTGAGCATGAACGCGTAGGCGGCGCGCGGATGGTGCTCGTCGTGGACGAGCAGATCTTTTTCGGTGAGGCCGTTGCCATTGCCGAGGTGAACGACTTCGAGATCGAAGCCGTTCATGCGGATGCCCTTGTCGCGATTCTTTCCGAAAATGAGCGGCTTGCCGTGCTCGAGCTGAACCACCTGCTCGCTGCGTGCGTCTTTTTCGGTGAGCGTTTCCCACGCGCCGTCGTTGAAGATGTTGCAATTCTGCAGCACTTCAATGTACGCGGCGCCTTTGTGCGCGGCTGCTTTCCTCAAGGTTTCCTTCAGGTGCTGCTGAAAGACGTCGACAGTACGCGCGACAAACGTGGCTTCCGAGCCGATGGCGAGCGAGATGGGATTGAACGGGCGGTCCGCGGTGCCGTAGGGAGTTGATTTCGTTTTCTTGCCGATTTCGGAGGTGGGCGAATACTGGCCCTTTGTGAGTCCGTAAATTCTATTGTTGAACATCAAAACTTTGAGCCCGACGTTGCGGCGCAGCATGTGAATCGTGTGGTTGCCGCCG
>Ga0307472_100001030_pt1 | contig 10767 bp, 17 predicted proteins | sample atmos_gasesAM5C__2_FD_204582 | JGI IMG/M metagenome (GOLD analysis project Ga0307472, IMG submission 204582) | Hardwood forest soil microbial communities from Morgan-Monroe State Forest, Indiana, United States - atmos_gasesAM5C_05 | ecosystem: Environmental > Terrestrial > Soil > Temperate... | reverse complement strand
ATGCTCTGCTCAGCCCGACATGCTTACAAAATCCTTAATCGAGAACTCGGTTTTTTGGAACCATGGATCGCGAGGGTGGTTCAAATTCCGCCTTGCATGTCGGCAAGAAAACTGTTGATCTTCCCTCGCGCCCTGTTGTGGAGACCGTGCCTCGAGATATTCAGCGTAGTGTCGACGCGCCTCGGAAAGCTTTTTGCGGGGGTGCCGAGGCGACCCTGCGCATCGGGCACTAAGCGGCCTTCTGGGTGGGCTGAGCGTCGACCAGTTCGGCCTCGGCCCGAAGCCAGTCTTCCATAGCCAGGCCATCGGCCATGCCGCGTTGCTGATAGATCTGGTAGGCTCGGCGCCTGATCCTCTCTTGCTGTTCGGCATCCCTGTTGGGTGATTGGGATGGTTGTTCTTGTTCGGACGTTTTCATTTCGAATCTCCTTTTTTATGCGGGTGTTATGGGAGCACGGATAAACTACCGGGTCCGTGCTCCCCGGTGTGTCACATGAAGGTTTCGTTCTTGGTTGGATGCTCTCCCAGCAGGGGCATCTTTGCAAAATCATTAATCATGTGAGTGTTTTTTTGTAACGATCGATGGCGGCTTAGGCCCGATAGCCCCAGCCTCTCGGCGTCCCTGCACCTCGGAGGGCAATCCGGTCTGCTAAAACAATCCATAGCGTCAAATACCGTCACTTTTCTTGCCAAGGCCACTTCCGCCGAATCCCAATACTTTTCAGCAGCATCCGACATTGCTCCGAGGAATCGAACGTAAAAACGCCGCAAGGGGAGTTGAACTCATGGACGACGCAATCCGAATTCTTGGCATCGCAGGCAGTCTTTGCAGGCAATCTAAAAATCGTGCTGCCTTACGTGCTGCCCACGGGTTGCGCCCTCGAGTGCGAAGATCGAGGTCTTTGAAATTGAGGGAATTCCCGGTTTCAACCAGGACGAAGAACGGAATCTTCCTCCAAGGTCCCCGAGCTCAAGCAGATGGTCCGCGCCGCCGATGCCATCCTGATCGCCACTCCCGAGTACAACTACTCGGTTCCCGGGGTTCTGAAAAACGCAATTGACTGGGGATCGCGACCGTACGGCGAGAGCGTGTGGGACGGTAAGCCGGTGGCAATCATGGGTGCCTCGATAGGATCCAAGGGCACAGCGCGGGCACAATATCACCTGCGGCAAATGTTCGTGTTTCTCAACATGTATCCTGTGAACAAGCCTGAAGTGATGATCGCCAACGAAACTCAGCGCTTTGACGAGAACGGAAACCTCACGGACGAAACCTCGAAGAAGTTGATCTGCCAATTGCTGGAGTCGCTGGTGTCGTGGACGCATCAGCTCAAGAGAGGACGCCAGGAAGTTCCCAACAGAGCGGCTTGAGCTGGATTGGCTGCGGGAAGGCACGCCAGTAGACATCCGCGGATGCCGGCGGATCTACACTCGTCCTCAGTCATGGTTCTTGGCGCCCGCGCCCGCCTTTGTCTTGACGCGAAAACCATATCAATTTCCTGCCTGAATAAACGGATGGTTCGCATGACGTGAACCATTCCAAACCACGTAGGACCGATAACCAACGTTTTGATTGAACCGAGACTCTGCGCTAAAATCGCTCAATCTGCGTTTTCAGAATTGTCTGCGCGCGACGGAATCGCTTTTCGCAAAAGTGATTGCTGCTGCCTGGCACGGTGGAGAGGTGCCGATGAACATAAAGCTCTTTCTCCGATCGGACAAGGGAAGCGGTGGCTACACGCTTGCTGTGGTTGCGACGATTGTGGCCTTGGCGCTTCGCGGCATTTTGGATCCCGTCCTTGGCGCTTATGTCCCCTACCTTGCGGTCCTTCCGGCGGTCATTTTCTCGGCCTGGTGGTGCAGGCTGGGCCCCGCGGTGCTAGCCACCGTGCTCTGTTTTTTGGGCGAGCAGTATTGGTTCGTTCCTCCTTATCATACGGTAGCGATCGTTGGCCGGACAGAACTCGCAGGCACGCTGGTCTACTTCCTGGTCTCAGCCGTTGTCGTGGCCTTTGCAGAACTCAATCGCCGCGCCACGGCAATGCTGACGGTAAGCAACCAAAGTCTGAAACAAGCGAGTGAGGCGTTGCGTAGATCGCATGAGGAGCTGGAATGGCGTGTCCAGGATCGCACACGCGAGCTTCAAGAGAAGAATTCCGAATTAGTGACGCAAGCGGACATCGTTCGCGATCTCTCTGGCCAGCTATTGCAGGCGCAGGACGACGAACGCAGGCGTATCGCTCGCGCGCTGCACGACAGCGTGGGGCAAATCGCGGCGGCGTTGAGCATGAACTTGTCCGTTGTGAACAATGAGGTGCAGCAACTCAGCCCCAAGGGGAGCGCTGCGGTTACGGATAGTTCAGGTTTGCTCGAAGAGCTGTCGCGAGAGATACGCACGATTTCGCACCTGCTGCATCCACCGCTACTCGATGAAGTTGGGCTCTCCTCGGCTCTCCAGTGGTTCGTCGACGGATTCGCGCAGCGCAGCGGTATCAAGACGAAGCTGGAGCTTCCAGCTCATTTCGGCCGGCTGTCTGCAGAGATGGAGACCTGCATCTTTCGCATGGTGCAGGAATGCCTTACCAACGTGCATCGTCATTCTGGTAGTCCAACCGCGACAGTTCGTATCGCTCGCTTGGACGCCCACGTATCCGTCGAAGTTAGGGATGCCGGACGAGGCATTGGGTCCGAAAAGAGAACAGCACTCACATCCACAGGAAAAGCCGGTGTCGGCATTCACGGGATGCAGGAGCGGCTCAGGCAGTTTGGTGGCACTCTGGAGCTGACCTCGAACGGCTACGGTACGGTTGTGATGGCCCAGCTCCCGGTAAGCCACGCTGCAGCTGCGAGCAAGAGAAAGGTTGCATAGTAACCGCCTCTCGTCCCCTCCATCTCCGCTGCCGCACAACCCGGCTACTGTGTGCTTCCTGTGTCGCCTGGACTTCGGGCCCCATTCTTAAACTTACCCCGATACTCATCGAGGAAGACATCGATCAGAGCGGCCGTGGGTACAGCAACGAGCGCCCCGACAATTCCCGCCAGGGCTCCGCCCAAACTAAGGGCGACGATAACCGCAAGAGGTGGAAGATCCAGGGTGGCTTTCATGATCCGAGGCGTGAGATAAGCATTCTCCACTTGCTGGTATACGAAATAGAAAGCTGTTACACCGATCAACTTTCCCCAGGAGTCAAATGCGGCCACCACCCCGGCAAGGATTACAGAGATGATCGGTCCAAGGATGGGCACGATGTTAGCGACCCCGGAGAACACTGCCAAGGCATAAAAATACTTTATTTCCAGCAGGCCGAATACGATCGCGCTGCAACCGCCCAGAATGAGCATCAGCGCGGCTTGCCCTACAAGCCAGCGACGGAGGCGCTGCTCAGCACGCAGGAAGCTCGGTTCCAGTCGTTCCCGCAGATCGGCGCCCACAATCGACATAAACCAGGCGAAGGCACTCCTGCCGTCCAACAGAAAATACAAGAATCAGCCACGTGACCACACTGGCAAAGCTGACAGCGATTGTCTTCAGAACTCCAAATATTCCGCCGACGATGGCGGACAGGTGCTGCTGCAGAGAGGCTGGCGGCACGCGGTCTGCAAGCGGCAGATGCCGGATTCGCTCGTAGAGGGCAGCGCTCTTCTGCGGCCAGTCGGTCACCAGTTGCTGAACATCATGCGCGATTGGGGTTGGGCGAAGAGAGCAAACAGCCCGAACACTACAGTCACCAGAACAAATGTGAGTAAGGTCGCGGTACCTCGCTTGGGAGACCACTTGCCAATTCGCAAGCGTTGCACGGCTTCGACTGCCGGATTGATGACCACTGCAAACAGCGCGCTGACATAAATCACCTGCAGCACTCGGCGAAGCTGATAAATCAACAGCAACGCGGCAACCACTGCAAACGCGAAGAGAATATTCGAGCGCTGATGAAGGTCATCCATGCTGTCTCCTGCGGGACAGCTAAGCCAGCGCTCGCAAGACTCTCTTCGATCGCTCAGTTTGCGTGTTGGTTCAGAAGCCTGGGATCAAGCTGAACTCCCAGTGCCAGCTTTTCAACGGACGGTCGTTTGAGTGCACATAGCTGAGTTGTCCGACCGCAAAGCCCAGAATATTGAAGCGCAGCGACGCGCCGTAGCTAGTGATCGGCTGGCGGGCTACTCCACGCAGTTCCGCCTGCTTGGCGCTGGTCTACGCAATCCCAGCGTCATAGAACAACGCGGTCTCGACAGGCGGGACGCTCCGGCTGGCTATGACGCCAAGCGGCCCCAGCACGGGGACGCGCAGTTCCGCGTTCCCCACCGCCATCCGGCTTCCGAAAAGTCGGTCGAAGACGGGGCACCTTCCAGGCGCACTCATGCCACACTCATTGGCATGGAAGGAGCCGGCACCATAGCCCCGAATCAGGGACGGATACCCTAAGAAGATGTCCTGCAGGCGTGTATCTTCGGCGTCTCCGCCGTAGCGACCGAAGTGAAGGAAGCGCCCCGCGATGGTGACCGGTCGGGCGAGCCTGAAATAACGTCGGTAGTCGGCGAGAAAAGTGGAGTAGTTCAGGCTTCCCCCCGCCGTGCCAAGCTCCAGGCGATATCGCTGGCCGACAATCGGGCTCGTCCCACCGAAAATGGACGTGTCGTACACTACCGCCGCACTTGCGGTCCCCATGTGAAGCGAGTCTGGTGTGGCGATCTCCTGGGACTGGTCCAGGAGCAACTCTCCAGAGGTAAGAGAAAACGCACGCGTATTTGCTTTGGCGGCAAAAGTCGATGTTGCGAAAGCCGACTGCGAACTCGATCCTTTGCACACGATTGAAGGGATAGGCCAGTGTGCCCGCCGAGTTGACAAATTGCAGACTGCCGAAGTGGGGATCGACCGCAGCCTTGGTGATTTTTCGCTGGATCTCCCCGGATTCGGCGTCAGCTAGAAACATTTCGATGGCGAAGAGTTCCTTCTCGGAAAACAGCACCATCTTCTTCCCGTCAGGGCGGATCATGGGACTGACATTAATCTTGCCGCTGCCGCTCTTCTTCTCGGAGAGAAATAATTGGCCTTCCTGGCTGGCCGGATTGGTTTTCTTAAGGACCGGCTCGTAATGTCGTAGCAACGCCTTTTGCCATTTCTCGGAGAGTTCTTCAGCAGAGATGTCCAACACACTGCGAATGGAGGCACTGACATCGCCGCTTCTGGCCCCTGCGCGCAGCAAGCTGCCGATCGCCTCGTCACCGTACTGTGCCCCTACAAACACCCAGAACGCTTGCCCATACCGGTAGGGAAAATAGCGAGGATGGTCGAGCTCGCGAATTGTGGGCAACTTCTCGTGCGCGACAGCGTCCCGCATCCACATCGCCGTATGCGCGTCCACCGGCCCCAAAGACAGGTATTCCGCCATGCCTTCCACAAACCACAACGGCAAGCGTAGTGCTCCGGACAGTCCACCCATCGGACCGGCACGCGAGGTGATGTCGAACTGGAAGGCGTGAACCATCTCGTGTCCCAGGACATGATCGGTCTCGGCGAGAGGCCCGGCGAGGGGCATGACAAGGCGTCGCCGGAGACCTTCGGTTACCCCACGCGTCGTTTCCCCGATATGCCCAGGAATGACGCTGGTGCTGCGGAAATCTGGGTGATCTGCATAAAAAATTACCGGCTGTCTCGATGACAGTTCGTGGTTGAGGGCTTTCGACAGCCGGGCGTACCAGCGTTCAGCCATGCGCCCCGCCTCAAGGGCGACCTTATGTTCCTCATCTTAGTAGTGAATGTCGAAGTGTTCGGTGTGCAGGACCTTGAAGTCGAAGGACTCATGCCGAACCTTGTTCTGTCCAAAATATTGCGCGTGTGAGGTGAACGCGGTGAGAAGAACTGTCGACAGGCACGCAATCACCCACAAGCGAAGGCGTGCATATATTCGGCTGGGCTTTGGGCTGAACCAGTCTCTCGCAACAAGACGCAGAGTTGACGTTTGCATTGGACTGAGCCCTTTCTATGTCATGTCGTCGAATCCGCCACGATTGCGAGCGGGCATTGGCTCAAGCAATTGGTCGATGATCTCAGCCAGTTCTGCGTGAGCTCTCTTGTTTACCAAGGCACTCACACCAAGAGCGCGAAGCTGCCTCTCCTCATGGGGCAACGGGAAGCGGTGGTAGGTGACAATCACGAGCGGTGTCGTTCCCACTCGATGGAACTCTCTGAGGGCCTGAACCGAGTCCTTGTCGGACAGGTAGTCGTCCAGCACGCACAAGTCAAAAGTGTCCTGGGAAAGAAGCTTCAACGCTTCCTCACCGCTGATAGCGGTGACCGTGGTGTAGCACCTGTCTTCCAATGTCCGTTCGAGCGCTACCAGCACATCTTCGTCATTGTCCGCAAGCAGGATCCTTCGCGGTCTTTTCTCCGGCATTCGAGTCCTCCGATGATCGCAACCGATACCCTTATGCTCAGGTTCACCATCGGCTGACTCCCCGTGGTTTGAGTGCGTCAGCCGATGGTCCGCAACTGCCCCGGATGGGGGTTAAAGCCATACCCTCGTCGTGATTAGCTTCCTCCCGACGGGGCCGGCTGAATTTCCAGACCGTCCAAGTGCACTCTGGCGTTCTCGTGGTCGAGGATGGTGTCCAGTTTGGTGTGCAAAGCGTCCGCATGGTCGTATATATTGCTCACCGCCTCGCCATACTCACCCCAGTGGACGTTGCTGCGCCTTTCGTTCACCAACTCGATTGCTTGTGTCAAGTTCTGTGCGACTGAAACCAGATGAGGCCGGACGTGCTCAATGGCCATAGCATGGCCATCACTCGCCAACGGCTTCTGGGCCTCCAACTCCGCCAGAGTCTTGCCCAGTTCGTTCACGTGATCCTTAAGGGCATTCAGCCGATAAGCGTGGGTCTGCCAAGACAGCTGCTTGTTGCGGGTTTGTGACCGGAGCGTGTCGGCTTCGTCTCGCATCTTGAATGCCGTGCTCTTGAAGTCCGCAAGCCGGTCCGCCACTTGCGGGTGCGTTCGAGTTGCCGTTTCCGCGAGCGCCGAGGTTGCGAGTACGACGAGAAGCAACACGGTTAGCGCGGAAGACGCCATGAATAGTTTAGTTGTAAGTAACATCGTTCCTCCTTTTTCTCGTGACGCAGCGGCTTGCAAGTTGTGCACCCCGCCACTTCGACGTGTGAGCGCGTCTCTACTGCGTAATGATTGGTGTGATGCCGTCATGATACTTAAGCAAGCTACAAAATGTGGACGAGATAGTTAACTTTTACTTAGCAATGACGGGAGTGCTTCGCCCGTTGGCCGCCGCCCGTGGACGATGTCGGAGAGATAGAAGCATGGAGCCGGCAATCAGCAAAGCCACGATGGCGAGCGACCAGCCCACGGACAGTTCATAGATGCCGGACAGGAGCATCTTCGAGCCGACGAAGCTCAGCACCAAGGCCAATCCCACCCCGAGGTAGCGAAAGCTTGACATCGCGTCGGCCAGGAGGAAATACAGCGATCGCAGCCCGAGGATGGCAAAGATATTGGAAGTGAAAACGATGAAAGGATCACGTGTGATGGCAAAGATAGCCGGGATGGAATCCAGGGCGAACAACAGGTCGCTTGCCTCGACGGCGACAAGGGAAAGCAGCAACGGGGTGGCACACCGCCGCCGCCCGGATTCGACCACCGTAAAACTGCCTCCCCGATATTCACTTACCACTGGAAACAAGCGAGAGAACAGGCGCAGCAATGGATTGTGCTCTGGACTAAAGCTCTTTTCTCGCCGGAGGAGGAGGCGAATGCCGGTGAGAAGAAGAAATGCTCCAAACACATAAAGCATCCAGTGAAAGCTCTCGAGCAGTGTTGTCCCCGCCGCGATGAAGAGGCCGCGCATCACGAGTGCGCCCAGGATCCCCCAGAACAGGACTCTGTGCTGGAGCGCGGGCGGAATCGCGAAATAGCCGAAGACGACCAGGAAGACGAACAGATTGTCCACTGAGAGTGCCTTCTCGATCAGGTACCCCGTGAAGAACTCGAGTCCCGCCTGGAGGCCGAACCAAAAGTAAACTCCCGCGTTAAACACGAGGCCGAGCCCCACCCACACCACGGTCCAGGCCAGCGATTCCTTCAGCGAGGGCTGGTGTGCTCGACGTTGAAACAGCCCGAGGTCGAGGGCCAGCATCGCCAATACGAACACGATGAAGCCTACCCAGAGCCCTGTGTTGCCGATGCTTGAAATAGGGAAAACTCCTTCGTTCAACGAAATCGCGAGTCACCCAGCCGAACCCATTCCGCCGGAACGCTACCGCGGGTCAAATGCGGTGAAAAAGGCGCCGCCCGTGTGTGTGGCGTGTTTTTGGCGCTGCTCGATATGCAGGCCTCCGATTCCCGATCTCTCCATCCCCGCCTGCTATGCAGCCGGGTAGTAGGAATCGCGATCGACGTGAACTGCCGCATCGGACTTGCGGGCTGCCTCGGGCTGGTGAAGAATCTTTTCGACTCGCAACCGCCTCCTCCCGCCCGCGCCTTTCAAGTCGATCAGAGCACCGGCGCGGGATCCGAGAAGGGCGGTTCCGACAGGGGCAAGCACTGATACCTTTCCCTTCGATATATCGCCGCTCCCAGGAAACACCAACGTGTAAATACTCAGGCGACCGGCATCCAGGTCCGTAACCGCAACCTGTGAATTCATTGTGACCACGTCGCGCGGGATCTCGTCGGTCGGCACTACCTCAAGGGAGTCCAGTTTTTGCGAGAGTACTTCCAGGTGAGTGCGATCCCTGTCTCGAAAACTTTTCCCGGAATCGAGGAAGCCCTGGAGTCTCTCCAGGTTCTCTTGAGTAACCAGAGCCTTGGCAAGCGTCACTGTTATTTCCATTGCCATTTGTTCCCCCCATCCGCGGCCTGGCCCGGGGGTCCTTTCATTCGTACTCACCCCGTCCAGGTTTTCGACTCGCGAGCCCGCTCCAGGCGATGAGCCACTAATCGTTCGACGCGCCCGGCGGCGCGATCGATCGCAGCAAACAAGTCCGTACCTGTCTCCTTCACTGCCAAGGTTCCGGACGGCGCCAAGCGGACCTCGATGTGGCAACTGATTTCATCGATGCCCTGAACTCCATTGAGCCTGCCCATTCGCACCACTACGCGACCGACGCGATTGCCGAATCGGCTCAGGGCGAAGCGCAATCGGCGCTCAACGTAAGCACGCAATCGATCGCGACTTGCGGTGTCCCGGATGCGAAGCTCCACTTGCATGAGTCCTCCGGATCCACCCCGACAGTAGGAGAATCGGGCGCTTAAGAAAAGGATATAATTTGACAATGATTCCACGATTTTCCTTAAACGAGCTCGTACCATGGAATGGCTGAACTACCATCATCTGCACTACTTCTTTGCTGTGGGACGCACCGGCAGCATCAGCAAGGCCAGCGAGGAGTTGCATGTCTCCCCTCCCGCGATCAGCGCCCAGTTGCGGAGTCTCGAGGAACATTTTGGAGAGAAGTTGCTGGTTCGGTCGGGCCGAAACTTGGTGTTGACCGAAATGGGACGCATTGTATTCAGCTATGCAGAAGAGATTTTTACCCTCGGCCAAGAGCTCATGAACACGGTGAAGGACCGGCCTACCGGCAGGCCCTTGCGGCTGGTGGTTGGAGTGGTTGACGTCGTCCCGAAAATGATCGCGCAGTGGCTCATCGAGCCAGCGTTTCGGTTGCGCGAACCGGTTCGAATCATTTGCCGCGAAGGCAGTGCCGACCAGTTACTGGCGCAACTCGCGGTCCACCAATTGGACGTGGTGTTATCGGATGTGCCCATCAATCCGAACGTCAAGGTCCGGGCTTACAACCACCTGCTCGGTGAGTGTGGGACGACATTCGTAGCCACTCCGAAATTGGCGAAAAGCCTGAGGAACGACTTCCCGCAGTCACTCCATCATGCCCCGCTGCTGTTGCCCGCCGAGAATACCGCGATCCGCAGGAGCCTCGACTTCTGGCTGGACTCTCACGGAATCCGCCCAGTGATAACCGGAGAGTTTCAGGACTATGCCCTCCTGCGAGCTTTCGGACAAGCGGGCAGAGGAATCTTTCCGATACCCTCGGTGTTCGAGAAGCAACTGCGGCAGGACAGTCTTCAGCGAATTGGCCGTACCGAGGACATCCGCAGTCGCTTCTACGCCATCTCCGTCGAGAGGAAGCTCAAGCATCCGGCTGTAGTAGCGATCTGCGACACGGCGCGCCAACAACTGTTCAGTCAAGAAGCCGTATCGGCTGCTTAACCGAGGATTTCAGGTGCGGCGATCCGTGTCACAAGAGGACTGTTGTGTTCCGATCGCTTGGATTTTACCTTCACTACCCATTCCCGGATGGTTGCGCGGAACCGCACCACGAGTTGTTTCACGCTTTGCTTGCAGCATTAGTCGTCGAGGCAGGAGACGATGCAAGTCCCAGTCCGGAATCGCCAGCTAACCAAGATCAAAAGTCATGAATCTCGTGCCGCGCGCGGCGCCTGCTTCTGCCCCTCCAGCGTTTCTTGCATACCGAGACGACCTGTGCGCTGATATTGCTTGCAGCGGCTCTGGCGGCGGTGATCTGCGCAAACTCTCCGTTCAGCGATTCCGACGTGCAGGGCTGGGACCTTGTCTTTGTTTTCAGACTCGGTACATCTTACGGGTGACGCGCCACAGGACTCCACCTTGAGCCGAGACCGGTCGGTCGGTACCGACTCCATACCTTCAACCCTAGCAAGCTGCATTACGGTCTAGTCCGCGGCACTCGACTCGGGTCTTTGACTCGGAACAACGAGCACTTTGT
>Ga0307472_100001029_pt1 | contig 10776 bp, 8 predicted proteins | sample atmos_gasesAM5C__2_FD_204582 | JGI IMG/M metagenome (GOLD analysis project Ga0307472, IMG submission 204582) | Hardwood forest soil microbial communities from Morgan-Monroe State Forest, Indiana, United States - atmos_gasesAM5C_05 | ecosystem: Environmental > Terrestrial > Soil > Temperate... | reverse complement strand
GGCAGGCATGGTCTTCGAGATCTTTGAGTTCGGCGTTGGTCATCTTGCCCGATGCATGTTTCCCGACTGCTTCGAACACGTCTTGAATGGTCACGTCGTGGCCTTGGAAGTGGCCCGGCATGATCGAACCGCCGTAGAGCATCACTGACGGCAGGTTCAGGCGGGCGAGGGCCATCACAGTGCCTGGAATGGTTTTATCGCAGCCGGACAATGCCACCACACCGTCAAACAAGTGTCCACGAGCCACGAGTTCGATCGAATCGGCGATCACCTCCCGGCTGATCAACGATGCCTTCATCCCCTCGGTTCCCATCGAAATGCCATCCGACACGGCTATGGTGTTGTACTCGATGGGGGTGCCGCCCGCAGATCGAATGCCGGCTTTCACCCGTTCCGACAATCGGCGCAGGTGGAAGTTGCAGGGCATGACTTCGATCCAGGTATTGGCGACGCCGATGATCGGGCGGGACAAGTCTTCGTCGGTGAATCCAACCGCTTTCAACATCGCGCGAGCCGGGGCCCGATCGGGACCGACCAGTAAATTGTGGCTTGTGAGTTTCAACTCTTTTGGCATGACATCCTCATTTACGCGAGACTCGCGAGACTTGCGAGAAAAGCGAGACTGGTTGGAAGATTTAACTGTGCGAGTCGCGCCTCTCGCGTACGTCGTACAAGTGACGTTCAGAAGAGGACGGCCTATTTGAACAGGCTACGAACTTTGCTGGAGCATCCACGCATTGCTCCATCCCTGAATTTCCTAGGTTTCAATATAGTTTTCAGTACCCTGCCAGGACTTCTTTGGATAGCACTACCGCAAGTTCATGCTTGCTGGAGATGCAGGTTGCGCAACATTCCACCTTTATGTGGATTGCCCTTCATGGGGCCGCCATGAGGGTTGTAACCCTTGCCGGCATCCTTGTGCTGCTGCATGACCTTGTCATGCTCGGTCTTTTCCTTGGCGCGCTGTTCAGGAGTCAACAAAGCGTAGACATCCCGTCGGGCCTTGATGGAGGCCATACGTAAGCCGACTTGCAAGTCGCTACTTTGCTTTAACTTAGCTTCGATAGCCCCCAGATCGGACTTTTCATCTTCGGTCAGGGCTCTCAATTCGCGCTCCGCGACCTGGATGTCGGCTTCGGTCTTGATACGAGTCTTGTCCAGGTTGAGATGCATATCTTTGAGTTTCGTGACTTGTTCTGCGGTGAGGCCAATGTCTTTTTCGTTCTTGAGCAGATGCTGGATCAGTTGGCCGGTGCTGTTATGCATCATGCTCTTGCCATGTCCGCCCATTGAGCCATACCCGCCGCCTCCGTGCCCTTCCTTGCCGTAGCCTGGCTCGTTGGCCCAGACCGTAGAGATCCCCACGGACAGCGCGAATACCGATGCGACGGCCAGTGTCACGATTGTTGGTTTTCCCTGCTTCATGCCTGCCTCCTTAGGTTGAACGAATGTTGTGCCCATTAAATAAGAATTGCACCGCGAGTGCAGCCGGCAGCTCCATCACGCAGGTCATAATTTTCTTCATAAACGGATGTAGCTTGCCAGATCGATCAACACAACGCAAGCCACCACCACTCTACGTGCCGGAGACTTTTCCCGAGGTCATCGGCGTTCGCTTCTTGAGTTGTGACGGAGGGGCTCACTGAAGACTGAGTATTTTGATTGCCCTATACCAACGTTTCGGCACGAAACACACACACGGACATAACTTCTCAAACTTTCAACTTTCTGCGCCATTTCGTTGTGAGTTCTGCGGTGGGCTGGTTGTTTTTGAAGGATGAATAAACCCTGCAGCTGCCATGACACACAAGACAGGCATGATCGGTAGTCTGAAACGGCTGTAGGCCTCAGGCCCACTGCTTAAAAAGAGCACGTAGAGTACTGTGAAGATCAACAAGGCTATCCCATGGCTATAAAATCCACCTCGTAGGAAGAGCAGCAGTATGCCTAGGTAAAGAATGATAAGAAATCCAACACCATATATCCAAGAGCCGAAGGCCATGGTCCAGTGACTATACGAAAATCTTGAAAAGTCTCCTTTGAGGAGGGACTTTCGCAATTCCACACTATCAAGCCCGAAAAGGTGGGACAGATTCGATGGTCCGAAGAGACTAGCAATCACTCCCTTAAACGTAGTCCAGAGAAAAAGAGCAGGGTGCTCTACGATGATAGCCATTGCGTATTTCCCCTGGCTCTCAAAAAGCCGTGTCGGGGATGCAGCGCGGAGGTCTGGGGGAATCGATTGGAAATGTTCGGCGGCAAGACGTTGCTGGGCATCCTCGATACTCAGATCGTCGAGGGTTGCGACGATTGCTGCAGCTTTTGCAACAAAGAGATATCGGTTCTTCATCTGACTGAACTCTATCGACCCCGTTTGCACATAGTTATGTAGTTGCCAGCCACCGATGAGAAGGGCGTAGAGAGAGAGAAATATAAGAGCCGATTTGGTTGCCCGTCGCCAGCCGATGGTTGGACATGTCATTATGAAAAAAATAAGCGGAAATATGAATCCCAGATAGTAGCTCGTCGGTCGTAGATAGGTCGAAAGCGCGAGACTCATACTGGCACCTGCGGACCAATGCCACCGGGATGGGTTTTTGAGGGCATGGAGAAACAGGAGTAGGCATAAACTGACCGTTGTAGTGAAGGCGGTCTCAGTTAATAGAACCTGTGTGTGGTAGATCGACACAGGGTCCGCTGCCAGCAAGAGGGCAGTGAGAAGGCCTGCTTGCTCATGAAACAAGAGAGCAGCGATCTTGAAGCCGATGAAGATTGTCGCGACACTAAGGGCGATCTGTAGGAAGACAATGATGACCGGTTGAATGCCGAAGATTCCATAGAACCCGGCGAGCATCAATGGGTAAGCGGGAGTCCTTAGAACTTCCGGCTCATAAGGAGCTTGTGGCGATTGTGAGAACGTACCATGTTGGAGGAGATTCAGTGCGAGTCGGTGATATTCCAAAGAGTCGGAGTCTCCCAAAACACCGTTAGGATGATAGGCCATCACCAGGACACTCAGCACAAGCTTGCTCGTAACCGACAGGAACACCGTCACCAGAAGGAGTTGACGGAGACGTTCCTGATTGGTGGGCAGCAGAAGCACGAACCTATTCAGCAGAATATCCATAGGTCTATGGGCCAACGGAGGACCTGAATATGATTGCCATCGAGAGTATGTTTTAATCCTAGCCTAAGTTATTCGGGGTCCAAGAAATTGCTAAGGCGAGGAAGAAATTTCAAAAACATACACGTTATTTTTCGAGAACACCGTTGTCATGGTCCCTGGTAATTGTTTGAGGCGTTGGTCGTAAAGGGAAGCATTTGGTCCACTGAATGCGAGAACCTGATAGCTGTCATGCAGGCGTTTAAACTCTCTAGTGTTGAGTATCACATGTGTAAATCCCTCACTGCGGAGCCTGTCTCGAAGCTCCCCAGGGGAAGCCGATTCTCGAATCCATTGAGCAAGAGGGTGTTCATGATATGGGTAGGGAGCCAGAATGGTCCGATCGAAATAGAAGGGCCGGGACTCACCAATGAAGAGTAGTTTGGCGTCAGCTGGAAGATGTTCCTTTGCAAACATGGCAGCCTCGTAATGGTCGACTGTTCGCTTGGCATATTCGGCACCAGACTCTTGTCCAAGAGCGACTTTTTCCGATGAAAACACCTGGGAATGCATGGACACAAAGCGAGATGTTCCCCAGGTGCCCAGCGCCGTCAGGATGACGATGGTTATGGCGAAGATGGATTTTGGAGTTTTGGTAAGCAAGGCAGCAAGCAGGCTTAGGCCAAGCATCAACGCAGGAGCGAGAAATCTAGTGGTTGTCGAGGTCATGACCCAGATGGTCATGGTAAGGAGGGTAAAGAGACCAACCGCATAACATTGACGACGCCGGGCTTGATCGAGGTGCAAGAACACCGTCCAAAGGGGAAGGCTCAATATGAAAAAAACGGCAACAACTGCGAGGGGGCCGCAATCCGATGCAGAACCGAACCGTTCGGGAACCATGACCATGTCAAAAGGAAGACGGAGTAAAGTCATGAAATTGAATGGTTCAGGCAACGATGGGAGGTCCCCCTGTAATCTTGCCTGGCTGTCATCGGTCCAATAAAGACCTCCAAGCCAGCGGTAGCCTAGAGGGTAAAGAGGGTTTCCCGTCAGCCACCAGGCTCGGCCCCACCATGGTAATGCCATAACTAAGGCTGCAAGCCCCGCCTTGACGAGGGATTGCAGCGGCCATCCCATGGCGAGAGCCGCCAGCGCTCCGGCAAATACCCATGATAATCCTGAGAGCTTGACGGAAATTGCGAGCCCCCAAAGTAGTCCAACTGGAAGCCATGGGACTGAGGTGATAGGAAGTGCGATCAGAGAGGCTGAAGCCAAAACCGCGAAGGTGAGCGATGTTTCTGCAAACGGAAGGGCGCCGAGAAAAAGAAAGGTGGAAGATGATGCGAACGCCCCGGCGATGACGCAGCCAATCCAGGGATTTCGTTCCGGTGTGGTCGTCGCCTCCACAAATGCCCAGCCTGCTATCCAGATGACGATCCAGAATACGAGATGCATTGCGTGAGCACCTACATCACCGCCAAGCGCCAAGCCCCATCCGAGGACCAGATCCGAGAGATGGGGCATATAGGTGAAGAAAGACCATGGAAAGGCTGGGAGAGCTCCCGTTCTTAGAGCATATTGCGCGAGGGGGAGGTGGTAAGCCAATTCGTCATAGAATGTCGGTGGAATGGTGGTCCAGAGCCAAACGATGCACCACACGATTCCCATTGCCAGGCCACTGAGAAATGATGCAGATGTCGGTCGAAGCTGCCGCCATCGCGGGAAATATTGTAGACCGCTCCATAGACTCCATGTCAGTCCCAGGGCGATTAACAGCCAAGTGAAACGGTATAACCCTAAAAGCCCAAGGGTCGTCGTTGAGAACCCTAGGATAGAAATTCCCATGCCTAACTGTGCGGTCAGGGTAAGAAGAGGAAGATGTTTCGGAAGGGCCATGGTCCAAGCCCTCGTCGCCCATTCAAGGAGCAGGCCTGTGCCATGTGCAGCCAACAGAAACGAGATTGGGATCAAGAGCAGGGGAAGTCGTGCAGGATCAGCGGCTGCTGTTCCCAGGATGACGACAAGGAGGGCGGTGAGAAAGGTTGAAGCAGCTGATGCCCCAAGTTCATTCGTTCGTACGATTTCGTGGGGCACCGTGCGCTCAGCTGCCAGCGGTATGGTGCATTGTTCTGTACCCACCTATCCTCCAGACTAGAGGACTCGAATGGCCTTGTGAGTTGCGCGTTTGATGGTTGCATCCGATGTTCTCAAGATGGAAGAGGGTAGGTTGCTTTGGCCCATCGAATGTTCGTAGCGAAGCCCTGGATTGGCGCTGTTGAACGGGATAGAGAGCGTGTGACGAACATCGGTTTCCAGCCAGTCACGATGGCTGACGAGTTGCTCGCTCGTCAGGGCATCGGTATAAATGTAGGCGGTATAGTTTCCTGGAACGCCTTTGTAATACTCCGCGACGTGGCGGTAATCGACTTCGACGCTATGAAGCCGATCTTGAGACTTGGGACAGGTATATGTCCAAACGCCGGAAGCTGTTTCCACAGCTTCGTCGAAATATGGGGTGCCAGGATAGGTGGTAATGACCGTTGCGTCGAAGTCATCCGGGCAGACTTCAACGAGCCAGTCACGTGTGGCCTGTATTGTTTCCGCGGATTCTCCAGGATGGCCCACCGACATGAGGGCCTTGACCTTCAGATTGTGCCGTCGTGCGATTTCCATACAACGGGTATTATCGTCTCTGGTGGCCTTTTTCTGAATGTTCTCGAGTATTCGGTGATGGCCTGACTCGAAGCCCACAAGGATCCAGCGAAAACCTGCGGCATACATGGCAGCAGCCTGCTCATCGGTAAATAGCTCGGCTTTGATGAAGCCACGAAGACGGAACTCCACGCCCAGTTTCTGTTGCGCGTCAGCGATGAGGCTCATCAACGAGACGATTTTGGGGTTCACGTTCAATTCGTCGTCGTACAGCATGAATCCGAGGACGCCGTAGGTGTGATAGAGATGAACCATCTCCTGCACGATATTCTCGGACGAACGAGTGCGGACCCGGCGAAGGAAAGGACTCATTCTCCCCCCGCAGAATCCGCAGCCGAATGGACACCCTAGTTGCGCGATCATGGACAGGGCTCTCGTGCCATCGATACTGTATTGATAGGTCGATACATCAATCAGGTGGCGGGCGGGAAACGGCAGATTCTCGATGGAGGCATTGTTGAGAAATAGCGGTGACTTGGAATCGTCGCCGTCAACGATCGGCGGAGGCGTATCCTGCAGTGCCTCGAACACAGCGGCTTCGCCGTCTCCGGTGACGAGGACGTCGAACATTGCAGTTAATTGCTTGGTCGCTCTCGATGCGCGTCCGAGGATGCTCCGCTTGCGTTCGTATTTGGCCGCCGCGCAGACAAGCGTCACATGGGGACCTCCGAGGATGAGTCTTGCCGCCGGACGTAACCGCCGAATGGTTTCTTGAATCTTGCTCGCCGCCGGCATTTGCGGCGTCGTCGCGGTGAGGCCGAAACACTCTGCAGTGCTCTGCCGGAGATGAAGGGACAAGACCTCTTCGAAATTGGTAACGCCTGAGAGGTCGAGTAGTTCCACTGTGACATCGGCGTGTTCCAATGCCGCAGCAACCTTGAGAATGCCGAGTGACATGAATACCCGCTCATCTAGAAGGAACAGAGATGGCGGGATGATAAGGCAAATGCAATTAATCACAGTTATTGTTCCGCAAGGTGAATTCGATCAGTATTCCTGTACATTCAGTGTAATGCCTTTCTGCCCACGACCAACACATTCTTGCCAATGGGGGCTCCAAAGTAATGTTCCACCCATCTTGTTATTGGAATGCCGATACGGTCGTAGGCTTTAGCAAGCAGGGGATTAAACGAACAGGAGCCAGCTAGGACATTGATTGCATACCAAGGCATCACTCCTAAAATATCCATATATTGGAGTTTTTCGATTGAAAAGCCTGCTCCTTCAATGATTGCAGCCAAATCGGGTTTTCTATAGCGCCTGAAATGTCCTACCCGTCGATCGAGGGTGCTAAACAGAAAGGGAAGAGCTGGTGAGAAGACGGCCAAAGTCCCTCCGGGCTCAACGGAGGAATAGATGCTGTTAATAAGGTCTCGATCGTTCTCGATATGTTCGAGGACGTTGATCATGATTGCGGTGTCAAAGGTGTTCCCCCGAGGTGTGAACACACCGTTCGTTAGTCGGAGGCGATTGGTCTGGAGTAACCCCGTATATCGAGCGTGGCATTTGTGTTTCAGTTGAGCAAACAAGTCCTCAGCTGGTTCCAAGATTTCGATGGTCCGGGTGCCCCCGCCAAATATATGATGACGAATCAGAAGGTCGGAAAACGTTCCAATCCCACCTCCAATTTCAGTCAACTGGCTACCGAGGAAGGGCTGAATTTCGTGGTAGATCCACGTGTGATAGTTCACCAATGATTCAATGGTAGACAGTTCATGGCGAAGGGCTTCGCCCACACCTGCATTGCCGAGAGCACTCATGACATTCTGAGTCATCGGTTATGCCGCAGCTTTATCTGGCTGGTTATGCGTCTTGGTTTCTATCGAGAGGACACGCCATTTTATGATGGTCCATAGTATGGTGACGCCGTGTCGCCAGGTGATTTTTTTGCCTTGGCTATAGGTGCGGGGGCTGTATCGAATGGGCACTTCTTCGATGCGGACACCCTTGCGCATGAGTTTACAGACTAACTCGTTGTCGAACTCAAACCCTTTGGCGCGGATCGGTGTGTCAAGAAGCGTAGAGCGAAGGAAGGCCTTGTAACACCCTTCATAGTCGGTAAAGGATTTTCCATACAAGGTATTGGTGACCCATAGAATCAGAAGGTTGCCGATGTAATGATTCAAGTAGGGTGATTTTCGTTTTCCCCAAAAAACGGGATGTTCACACAGAAAGCGTGACCCCATGACCGCCTCACAGCTTCCATTCAGAAGGGACGTGATCACTGTCAGATAGTCTTCGGGCATGTATTCAAGGTCCGCATCCTGAAAAATCACAATGTCGCCTGTGGCAACTCGAATGCCGGTGGTCAGCGCAGCTCCTTTCCCGGCATTGATTGGATGGCGGAGGGAGACGATCCCGTTGATTCTCTTGAGAATATTAGAAGTGTCGTCACGTGATGCGTCATCGACGACGACGATCTCCTTGGCAATCGCTCCAAGGTCAACGGCTTGAACACGGCGGATGACGGCCTCGATAGTCGTCTCTTCATTGTATGCAGGAATAATAATCGAGAGTTTCATGGAGACTATGATCCCTTGTGGAAGTGCGAGTGCTGAGTCCTCTGCGAGCATCGCCTGCAGAGGTTGAATTGTCAATTGAACCTGATATTTATGCCAACACCGCAATTCGATGAACCCACAAACAGGATGCGCTACCAGCGGCGTAATGGCGGAGTGGTGCGTGGCGAGTACGAGGAACGGCTGGTCACTCTTGTTTATCGTGGCCTGTTTTGATTATTTGGTTGAACCAGACAAACCAAATAGACCAAATGTGCCAGATCAACCCTCGTTCGTTCCGCTTGAATTAGTGGTGTGATCGGCTTCGGGCCTGAGAGAGCAGTTCGGCACGCGGGTCGGGGTGTGCAATGGTTCTGAGTTGATCGTACAACTTAAGTTCTGTGTCGGTCGATGAGGGCGGCATCACAATCTGGATCGTCAGGAACAGATCGCCGTGGCTGCCGTTGGCTGCGGGGAGACCCTTGCCCTTCAGCCGAAGCTTACTATCGGCCCGACTGCCAGGCGGAACTTTCACCCGGACCGGTTCCATCAATGTGGGAGCCATCACATCGGCGCCTAAGGCCGCTTCCCACGGGAAGACGGGGAGCGAGACATGAATGTCGCTCCCCTGTCGGCGAAAGACGTTGTCCGGAGCGATCGTCACACGCAGATACAGATCGCCGGGCTTGCCGCCGTTGGTGCCTGCTTGTCCCTTGCCCGCTACGCGAACCCTCGTTCCATCCTGCACCCCGGCGGGAATTCGCACTTCGATCGTATTGGGTTGCAGTGTGGCGCCGTGCCCCTGACAGACTGGACAGGGGCGTCCACGGAAGACTCCGCTCCCGTGGCAGGTGGAGCAGGGGACGGGCTCTTGCAAAGTCATGCGCTTCGTCACGCCGGTGAACACTTCTGCCAACGTCAATTGCACTTCCGTTTCAAGATCCTCGCCCTGCGTCGCAAATCCACGACCGGGGCCGGTTCGCCCTCGCCCCTTGAACAGATTTTCGAAGATGTCGGAAAAGGCTTCCCCGCCGAACGAAGTCTCCGGGCCGTTCCCTCCGCGCGCGCCGGCTTGCCGGCGCGCTTGCTCGTAGGCTTCGGCCTGTTCCCAGTTTGCCCCATACTGATCGTATTTCTTCCGTTTGTCCGGATCGCTCAACACTTCGTGCGCCGCGTTCAACTCCTTGAACTTCTTCTCCATTTCTAATTTCTTGGAACCGCTATGGAGATCGGGGTGAACTTGCCGCGCGAGGCGACGATAGGCCTTCTTGATGTCGTCCGCCGATGCAGACTTGGAAAGACCTAGAACCTGGTAGTAGTCGCGTGCGGTGGTTGCCATAGGAGCAGAGATGAGGTCGAGACACAAAACATCATTGTGTTGTGGGCTCAGCTTACGGGGTCGAAACAGGCTTTGCAAGGGTCGAGCACGTGATCAAAAGACGGAGTAGGAAATCCCGACAAACGGGAGACCGAAGTTGAGGCCGGAATTCGGCGAACGTGTTCCACCATTGGAAATGTGGACGAACCGATAGCCGAGGTTCAGCGCCCATTGGGGGGTCAAGAGCCATGCACTTCCGGCCCCGCCCCAGACGACAAAGTTAAACTCCCCCGGTTGCTCAGGCACCTGACCACCGAGATCTGTCCATATCGGACCTCCACCACCTTCGATGTAGGGCCGAAGCCGGTTGAGGCCGACGAAGGTGTATTGCAGTTTCGGCGTGATCCCAACTCCATAAGCGGTCAGTGGTTCGGATGTGGTGAACGCCAGGACCTCGACGCCTAACGACACCTGGCCTCGATACCAGTTGGAGCCGAGGGGATCGGTCATCGTCATTGACCAGGATGGTACGACCGCAGTGCCGAAAAGTTTCGAAGATTGGCCGGGCAGCACGCGAATCGGAAAGAAGGGGCCAACAACAAGCCCCACGGTCTGCATACCAATAGCAGGAGGAGGAATCGGTTCATCGGCGCAAGCCATACGAGCGGACAGAGAAACAATGGTTGCCAGCAGACCAAACCCGGTGGCTAGAAGTCGCAGGCGTAGAACTCTCACGAGCTAGAATGCGTCTTAGCCCGCGCCATCATCTTGCAGTAGGAGCAGACCTCAGCGGTAGTGGGCTGGCTACAAGAAGCGCAAGGGTGGAGGACAGCCCGGTCCTTCTCCGCCATGGAGGTCGCACTGGGCTGCTTCGCGCGTTGCTTTTCGAGAAAGCCCCAATAGAACGATTGTTTTGTGCCGGGCGATTCGGTCTCCAGCCGATTCAAGACGTCCTTATACTGAAGCATCTTGGCGCCCTTGGCCATGGGGCATTCCTCGACGATGTAATCGATCCGGTTCAAGACCGCATACGCGGCGAGTTCTCGTTCCGAAAGCCGAAAGAGAGGCTTCACTTTCTTGGCAAAACCTTCCATCGATGCCGGCAACGACGGGCCCTGCTTCTCCAAATATTCCTCTTGCCA